>SXGT01583624.1_pt1 | contig 40088 bp, 39 predicted proteins | sample 3176221 | NCBI WGS metagenome assembly SXGT01 (sample SAMN11356862, study PRJNA531348) | freshwater metagenome | isolation source: freshwater sample F1-120 | place: China: Fuxian Lake, Yuxi | collected 2017-12-25
GCGCTTCAAAGGGGTTGGGATGCGTTGGAGTGAGGACGGTTGCACCCATCTCTTGCCCCTGAGGCTCGCCTGGGTCAACGGCCGCTTTGCGGCCTTGTTTCAGGGACAGCTCCAGCCCTCCCCCAACACATAAATGCGCCCCTGCCATGTTTCGCCCTTGCCAACGCCTTGCTGAACGACTTGGGACTCTTGGCATGTCCCCGTTGAATGGCGCGTCGTTCTCGACAGGTGATGACCGTGGCACTGTGGGCATCCCCGATGACGGCAGGATGAATTTCCCCTGGATCAACACTCACCGTGTTTATGCCGTTTGCGATCTTCGCTTGCTTGCCGTTCTCAAGGACGATGTGCCAGTGGTAATACCGGGATTTTCTCTCGAACACCAAGCGGACTTCAACAAAGTGCTGCACATCATGCAACGCCTTCGGTAAGGCGATCATGATCTTGCGGCGCCCTGCTCCAGTCGATAATTCCAATGTGCCAGCCTTGTGCTTGATCGCGGTATTTTTCCAGATGGTGGTACGAAACTTCTTGGTACGCCAGGGGAAATGGGCTTCAGGGAAGCCAGCTTTGCGTAGCGCCCTCGTGGTCTTGCACGCCGTGAAGAATTCCTGCTGGGCAGCATCAATGGAGTGGGCGTGCATCGGCACGTCCCGAGACGCCCAGCGCATATCGCTCAACTTCGTGAGCGACTTTTCGGACAACCACACGCCGTTGTGTGCAAGCACGCGCCAGTGGCGAGAGACAATCCCGTTGTAAATACGCCCACTGTGCAAGTGCAGTGCATCGCATGTCGCTTTGCTGAGTTTGCAGGGAACGATATGCGTGCGGATCATGGCAGGCAGTCCAAGAACTTCGGCTCGAATCCCTCAACACCCATTTCTTCTGCCAAGGCAGTAACGTCTTCATCAACACTCACTTCGCCAGTGGCAATTTCTTTGCACCATGTTTCCAGGCAATCATTGGCTGCCTTCGCAAAGTCTTTATGGGTACGCCAGAAGAGCGTTGCCGCTTTCTTCGCCGCGTCTTGCTTACCCTTGCCACCCTTGAATGTATACCAGGCGGCTTTCTCAGCTTTGTGTTTGGCGGTGTAGCCATAGCCTTGTGCGTCGTCCAGGACATTGCCGGTTGATGCATCAGAGATAACAAACCGACCATCGGCCCTTCGGATGATTGCGTAGACTGGAGTACGCACAGCGTTGCGTCCTTTTCTCATGGCGGTCTATACAGAACATATGTATATTATAGCATATATTATATGTACTTGTATGGGGTATGCTATGGAAAAGATACGCCGCGTTGTGATCTTCCCTGAAGACCTTGATCAGCAGCTCTGCGCCATGGCCGAGCGCGAACACCGTTCGATGTCGGCGCAAGTCGTGCACTCCGTTGCCGCCGCAGTGGCACGCGAGCACGAAGAACGTTCGGCTCAAGCCGAGGGACGCTCACCACTGCGGTTGGAAACGGCGTGGCTTGCGCGGGCTCAAGCCCTTTTGCTGTCAATCTGAGACCGCGGCCAACTCTCCGAGCCTGGCCAGTGCGTATTTTCGCGCAATCGATACGATGCATGCAGAGGTGCGGCGCTATGTGGCCGCCCGCCGGCCCCACCAGCCGAGGCGGTGCGGTGAGTCGTCGTGTCTTACTACGCCGCCGGCGCTGGCGGCACTGTCGTGGAGAACATGCTATGCGCTCCTGCCACACGCTCTGGCGTGTACTCTTCCTGTGTTGCCCCCTGGCTGGGCTGCTAGCCTGTACCGCACCAGCGCCACCCCCAGCCGCGCCCACGGTAGCTCCAACCCCCACGCCGGTCCCCGTGGCATCGCGCCTGGCGGAGGCCGCGCCGAGCCGCACCATTGCGCTCCTGCCGATCCGCGACAAACAGGGTCAGCAGGTCGGCCTGTATAGCGCCAGCTACGCCCTGGTGATTGGGGCCAGCGCCTACGTCAATTGGCGAAAGCTCGACGTGCTTCAGGACCTACGGGAGGTCACGGCAGTGTTGCGGGAGCAGGACTTCCAGGTCGAGGTGGTGACTGACCCCACCCGCGACATCTTGCAGCGGGCGTTCGAACAATTTATCGCGCGCTATGGCCAGGAGCCCGACCACCGCTTGCTGTTCTACTTCGCCGGGCATGGCTATACCCTGAAGTCGGCCTACGGCGAGGAAATGGGCTACCTGGTGCCGATTGATGCGCCCCTCCCGGACCGCGACCCGGCTGGGTTTCGCACCCAGGCGCTAGACATGCATCAGATCGAGAATTACGCCCTCAAAATCCAGTCCCGGCACGCGCTGTTTCTGTTGGATAGTTGTTTCTCCGGCGCCGTGTTCGCGCTCAGCCGGGCGGTGCCGGAGAACATCCAGGACACGACCAGCGAACCGGTGCGGCAGTTCATCACCCCCGGCAGTGCCAAGGAACTCGTCCCGGACGTGAGCATTTTCCGCCAGCAACTGGTGGTTGGCCTGCGCGGCGAGGCGGATACGGACCGCGACGGCTATGTGACCGGCACGGAGCTGGGGGAGTTTTTGCAGAAGCAGGTGGTGAATTACTCGCGGGGCGCCCAGCATCCGCAGTACGGCAAGCTGCGCCACCCACAGCTAGACAAGGGGGATGTGGTGTTTGCCCTGGCCCGCACCAGCCCGCCGAGCGTGGGGCCGTCGCTGGCGGAGATGCAGGCGCAGATGGAAGCGCAGCGCCAGGCGGTGCAGGCGGAGCAGCAGCGCTTGGAGGAGGCGCGCCGCTTGCAGGAAGAGCAGCGCCAGTTGCACACAGCGCAGGTGGAGGCACAGCGCCAAGCGGTGCAGGCGGAGCAGCAGCGCTTGGAGGAGGCGCGCCGCTTGCAGGAAGAGCAACGTAAGCTGCAGGAGGAACAGCAACGGCTGCAGCAGGAGGAACAGCAACGGCTGCAGCAGGAACGCGAGCGGCTGCAGAGCGCTGCAGCGTCTACGCGTCCCACCGCACCGGGCGCTGCCGGCGGGACGCAGATAGCTGTCGGCGTGCCGGGAGCACCGGCGGTCACCCCGCTGCAGACCGTGCGTAACAGCCTGGGCATGGAGCTGGTGCTCATCCCCGCCGGGGAGTTTCAGATGGGCTCCAACAATAGGAATGGTGACGAGGAGCCGGCGCATAGCGTGCGCATCAGCCGGCCCTTTTACCTGAGCAAATACGAAGTCACCCAGGGCCAGTGGCAGGCGGTGATGGGCAGCAATCCCAGCTGGTTCACGGGAGAGCCGACTCGGCCGGTGGAACGGGTCTCCTGGGACGACATCCAGATCTTTCTGCAGCAGCTCAATGCCCGCGAGATCGGCACAGGCTACCGCCTGCCCACGGAGGCGGAGTGGGAGTATGCGGCTCGAGCTGGTACGAGCACGGCGTATAGCTTCGGGAATGACGCGCAGAAGCTTGGGGCTTACGCCTGGTATCTCGCCAATGCCACCTCCAGCTACACGACTCATCCTGTCGGCCAGAAGGCGCCGAACGCCTGGGGACTGCATGATATGCTGGCAATGTCTTGGAGTGGGTGCAGGATTGGTACGCACCGTATGCTGCAGCTGCTGCAGTGGATCCTGTGGGCCCGGCACAGGGCCGCTCCCGCGTCATGCGCGGCGGTTCGTGGAACCATAGTGCGGCGGATCTGAGCTCCGGTCGCCGCAGCACCAACGGGCCCATTGTCCGCCTCAACAACTTCGGCTTCCGGCCAGCGCGGGCCGTGCAGTAGCTCTTTCCCCTTGTTCTCTTTGACCCCAAGAAGCGGGGACCAGGAGTGGAGCCCCTGGTCGTTTTATCTTACTCAATATCCCACAGATCATCTTCGGGGCGTGGCCTCGGCTGGCGCGCCCGTCAGCCTCCCCCTGGGAGCGTGGGCGTCCCGCCCGCCTGCGGAGCGGGCAAGATGCCCGCGCTCCCAGGCAAGCAGGTCAACGCCCTGCTGTCGAGCGGCGCGAGGTGACCATCGTATGCGAAGATCCACACGCAGCGTAGCGCCTCTTGTCACACCACACCCTGCCCCGTAGAGAAGTCCCGACCAAGGATCGCACGGTGGGTACTTCCCAGGGTCTAGGGGTCACATACAGCGTACGACGCCGGGGCACAGCCGTTGGCAGCCAGCCGACGGCAACACGTTCCCACAGAGGCAACACTGATGAGAGAGTCTTTACGAGCACGCATCGCCAGCCATCCACAAATTATGGCGGGGAAGCCGGTCATTAAGGGCACACGCATTCCGGTAGAGATCAACGTACACTGCCCGGGGCAATCCTGCTGCGCTTTGGCGAGGAAGACGCCGTGGTAAAAAGGCAAGTGCTCGCCAGAGTGGTGCAGCAGTTTGGCGAGCACTGAGCTGGAAAGTTTACAGTGGTGACACCGAGGCAGATGCGGATGCGGGAGCTGCCCTAAGTCCTGGTGCCTGATCCAAAACTCTGGGGAATCGTGCGCTCGCTTGGCCGCTTGCCGAGCGGGCGGGACGCCTGCGCTCCCAGGATCACATGCCCTGGCACTGCTGTAGAGCAGCCTCATGCCAACACCTCATGCTAAGATACACGCTCAGCGCAGCACCTCTTGTCCCCCTACAACCCTACCCGAGGAGGAATACAGACCATGATCGCCCTGATGGTGCGTATGCAGATGAAGCCCGAACACCGCGATGCCTTTCTCGCCGCCCTGCTGGGCGATGCCCGGGGCTCGGCCTACGACGAACCCGGCTGCCTGCGCTTCGACGTGGTGCAGGATGCCAGTGACCCGCATGTCGTCTATCTCTACGAAGTCTATCGCGATGACGCCGCCCTCGAAGCGCATCGGCAAGCGCCGCACTACCGCCAGTGGCGCGAGGTGGCGAAGGATTGGTTTGCCAGTGAGACGGTCGTCCACCGCTGCGTCACCGTGTTTCCCAGCGACAGCGCCTGGGAGGCTGTCAAGCCGCGGGTGTAGGCCAGAACTTGGGGCTGGACACCAAGGGTGCGGTGCTGAGCACCGCGCCACGGTCCATGCCTTGCCTGGTACGGCATGGTGTCGCCTCTGTATCCTCGGGGATTCATGATGCCGGCAACACCAGGCGCCACGGCCCGTCTGGTGGCCCGTCTGCGCCCAGAGTTACCCGCCTGGCTCAAACGCGCCGCAGCGCTGCACGAGCGCCCCCTGACGGATTGTGTAACCGACCGCTGCCTCTGAAGAGGCGCGGCTTTCTCCTTCCAGGTTTCAGGCCGTCGACCAGCCTCCAGCCGGGGCTGAAGGAACGGAGCAGTTTGGGCACGGTTACCGGTGCCTACACGGTGGGACTTGCTCGACGGGCGCACCCACTGCCCACACGTATAGAGGGCATGGGGGAACCTCTGCCAGGGAAAAAGCGGCGCAAGCCGGGGCAAGCGTTTCCTCCTCGCGTGCTGAAGCGCTGAGGCTTCCACGGGCTGAAGCCCAGGTTTCTGTGATGGCCGCCGTGTAGGCTGCGGCGCAGCGCGCCATTGAGCAGGCGGCAGGCGTCCGCTTGCGCCTCGCTGCATCAGCAGGTCACCCGCGTGTCCGTGGGCTACCGCCCCTGTGGATGTCCCACTGTATCCCAGCTCCAACCCGCCGCTTCCAGCGCCAGCCAGGCGGCGAATGGACCGCTGCCCTGGGCCAGCTCCTGCGGTGGACCCGTCTCCACCACCTGCCCAGCCTCCAGCACCACGACGCGGTCCGCATCGCAGGCCGTAGCCAGGCGATGCGCCACACTCAGCACGGCCAAGCCGCGTTGGCGCATCAGGGTATGCAGGGCGGTGCGCACAGTAGCATCGCTGACGCTATCCACTGCTGAGGTGGCTTCGTCCAGGATAACGACTGGCGGGTGCCACACCAGGGCGCGGGTGAGGGCCAGGAGCTGGCGTTGGCCCGCTGAGAGCTGCACGCCGGCCCCGTGGCCGCTGCCGCGCAGCGGGGTGTGGTAGCCCTGCGGTAGGGAGGCGATAAAGTGCTCGGCCCCGGCGAGGCGGGCGGCGTGTTTGACAGACTCTAGCGAGACGTCTGTATCCCCCAGGGTGATATTCTCCCACACCGTATTGCCAAACAAATGCACCACCTGCGGCACCAGGCCAAAGACATGGCGGCGCTCGTCCTCGCTGAGCTGGCGTGGGTCGCGCTGCTGCACCTGCACGCTGCCGGACCACGGGGTATAAAAGCCGCCGAGCAGATTCAAGGCGGTGCTCTTGCCAGAGCCCGTGCGTCCCACCAGGGCGACGTGCTCTCCAGGCCGCACCCATAGCGACACGCCGCGTAGCACGGGCCAGTCGGGTTGATAGCCAAAGACCACGTGGTCTAAGACAATCGCCCTCGGGTCTGCTGCTATGACCGATGGGAGAGGCGGTGGCGCCGCTTCGGGGGCCAGTCCCAGCACGGCGAACAGGCGTTCGGCGCCAGATAAGGTGCCCTGAACCGTCTGCCATTCATCACCCAGGTTGGTAATCGGCTTGAAAAACTGTTGAAACAGCAGCACAAAGGCGGTCAGAGTGCCGAGTGAAATGTCCCAGGCCACAAAGGCGTCACGCGTGCCGCACCACAGCAACACGGCGCTGGCGATGGCGGCCAGGATGGCCATGAGCGGCGAATACAGCGAGGAGTACACCATGGCGCGGTTATAGGCCACCAGCATATGTCGCAAGGCAGCGCGAAAGGCGCGCACGCAGACGCTTTCAGCGGCAAAGGCGCGGATCACTTCCACGCCGCCTAACAGTTCTTGCAAGCAGGTATTGACCTCGCCCACTGCGGCACGGTTCGTGCGCTCAGCAGCCCGCACACGCACTTGAAACTGGCGCGTCACCAGGGCCACGGGCACAATGACCCCAACGGCAACGAGGGCCAGGGGTGGACTGAGGGCCAACATGGCGATGCACACCGTCACGAGGCGCACCATATCCGTCACCACATTGAGGATGCCGGAGGAAAACAGGCTATCGATGGTATCGACGTCGGCAGTGCAGCGGCTGATGCTATCGCCGAGGGGCGTCTGGTCGTGATAGGCCATGGGCAATTGTTGCAGATGCGCGAACACGCGCAGGCGCAGCGTATGCAAGGCGCCCTGCGCTGCCACGGCGGTGAGATAGGTGGTGAGAAAGGTTAAACCTTGCAGCGTGGCCGTCACCGCCAGATACAGCAGGGCCAGGCTGAATAAACCGTCGCGTTGGCCTGTGGCAATGTGCCCATCGAGCACCCGCCGGATCAACAGCGGCGGCACCACTTCCAGCGTCGCGCTGAGCAGCACACACACGACGACCACGCCGAGGAGCCAGCGCCACGGCGCCAGGATAGAACGCAGATGGTCCCGCATCATCCCGCCACCTCGCCGGCCATCTGGCGCTGGGCCCGGTAAATACGCGCATAGAGGCTGTCCGCCTGCATGAGCGCCGCGTGCGTGCCCCGGGCGGTCAGGCGCCCATGCTCCATGAGCACGACCAGATCGGCTTGTGGAAAGGCGGCAAGACGATGCGACAACAAGACGATGGTGGCTTGCTGCTCACGCGGCGCCTGCGGTCCATAAGCCTGACGCAAGCTGGCGATGATGCGTGCTTCGGTATCAATATCTACGGCAGCAAATGGATCGTCAAGTACTAGAAGGGCCGGGGTCTGCCGCCCCGACGCCGCCAGAGCGCGGGCCAGGGCCAGACGCTGGCGCTGGCCGCCGGAGACGCGCTGGCCGCGCTCGCCAATGGTGGTCTCCAGGCCGGCAGGGAAGTGTGCCACCTCCTCAGTGAGGACTGAGCTGGCCAGGGCCTGGTGCAGCAGGTTCTCAGCCGCCAGGGGCTCTGAGGCGCGCAATAATACGTTCTCCCGTACGCTGCTGCCAAACAAAAAGCCCTCCTGGGGCGCATAGCCGATACGCTCGGCGCGCTCTGCGGGGGTCATGTCCGTCAGCGCGCACCCAGCCAGCCGCACACAACCTGCTTCCAGGGGATACAGTCCCAGCAAGGCGCGCGCCAGGGTGGTTTTGCCGCAGCCCACCGGGCCAGTGATGGCGACAAAGGCCCCGGCAGGGATCTCTAACGCGATACCATGCAACACGGCCTCGGCGCTGCCGGGATAGCGCAGGGACACGTCCTGGATAGAGACCGCCGCGGCCCCGCGTGGCACGTCTGGCGGCAACGGCTCACTGGTGTGCGATCCAGCCAGATAGCCCGCCTGAAACGAGACGCCGTGTGGCTCTTGGCCCCCTGGTAGCGGCGGCGCCAGCAGGGGACGTAAGCGCTCATAGGCCGCCCCGGCGCTCTGGATGGCATTGAACAACTGGGGCACGCGAAAGCCACGGGTGACACAGCGCAGATACAGCTCTAGATAGGCCACAAAAGCTCCGACTGTCATGGCGCCAGCTAGCACGCGCTCGCTCCCTTGCCACAAGACCAACACGACGCCGGTGGTCATCAGCGTGGTGTACACGGGTCGTAAGCCAGCGCGCAGGCGGATGGTGGCGAGATTGGCCTCGGCCTGCACCTGGGACAGCGTCGCCACCTGCGTCACGGCCGCGCTGGTGCGTCCGAACAGGCGCAAAATGCGCCCGCCGGCCAGTTGTTCCTGCAGGGCCGCGGTCAGCGTGGCATTGGCCTGGCGTGCTGCCAGGGTACGCCGCCGCACAAAGCGCCCGCTGGCATAGGCCAGCCCCATAGCTGCGGGCACTGGCAGCAGCGCCAGGGCAGTGAGCGGCGCGTCCACAGCCAGCATGGCGGTGATGAACGACAACTCAAACAGCAGGGTGTCCCAGGTCTCAATGGTAAACTCGCGCAGGCCCACGCCGAGCACATCGACGTCGCCGACAATGCGCGCCATCACCTCGCCAATCGGTGTCTGGTGCAGGCGCGCCATGGGCCACGCCAGCACTCCACGTAGGGCATCGGCACGCACGTTGGCCCGGATGCGACCATTGGCGGTCTGCAGCCACCAGCGCTTGACGATGCGCGGCAGCTCTGTGGCCAGCGTGCCCAGCACCAGCCACAGCGCCGCCAGCCCGACGTCATAGCCGCTGGCGGTGCTGTTGGCGTAGGCCAGAGCCGTGTCAATGGCGCGTCCGAGCATAAAGGCCGGCAGCACCACGGCAGTGTTCATCACGATACCGGCGAGGGAGCCCAGCACGAGCTGTCCGGCGACTTGCCGAAAGTAGGGACGCATCTCCCAGAGAAAGTGCGGCTGTTTCGTAGGCATGATGGCTCTGGTATCCCGCGAGAGACGTTGAGAGCACGCCCGCCAGGCAGGGGAAGCAGGGGAGACCCGGCATGGCGAGCGTCTCCCCCAGGATGATGCGGGGAGACGCTCGCCACCGCTAACGCGGAATGGTGATGGTCACTAAGAGTTTGACCGTTTCCTGGCGCTGGATGGCCGTCGTGCTCTGCCGGTTATCGGGTGTGATAATGCTTCTCGCCCCCAGAGGTGATGGCTCCGACGAGAGGAGCGTCTGTATGGCTGCGGTGCGCTTGGCCAGCGTTTCAAATGACTGTTGGTCACCCTCCACCTCGGGTCGAACAGTGGCCGTCTGCACCGAGACAGGCGGCGTCAGGCGGGAGAGCGGTCCACTGACACGGCTTTCCCCGCGCACTGGCCCGAGGGCGAGGCGCTCGCGCACCGGTTGCACTTCCGTCGGAATCTGCGCCGTGATGCGCGTCAACCCTTCGATGCGCTGCCGATCCAGCAGCTGTAGCTCGCGCGCCAGCTCTGGAGGAGCGTTTCCCAGAACCCGCGTGCGGAAATTGGCCTGGACCGGTTGTGGCTGCCGCGGCAGCCGCAGGTTTTGTACTTCGACCGTCCCATCAAGCGTGACGACTTCCGTGTCTTCCGGTGGGATGAAGGTCACGACAAAGGTCGTGCCACGCACACCAGCCACTGTGTTGGGGGTCCGCACTTCCGTCGCCGAACCTGAACCAAAAATTTTGCTGGTAACCATCCGCAGCGTGCCGGCGGTGACACTCACAATCGTCCGGCGTTGCTGCGGTGTGAGCAAAAACTCCGTGAACTGCATCTCACTGCGTTCTGCCAGGGTGACGATCGAGTCATCACGCAGGAGCACTTTGACCTTGCCATTGGCTGCGGTACGCACGGTATCGTTGGGTAATAAGGCAGCACGGAAGGCCAGATCTTCCCACGTTGTGCCATTCGCCGCCCGCACTTCTGCCTTGCCGTCTATGGCCAGCACCGTGCCAATCCGCCCATCGTCCTGCCCCCAGCTCTGCCCGACCCCTCCCAGCTGGAACAGGATCAGGGCCAGGGCCATCAGGGTGAGTCTCCGTTGGATGTCCATTGCCTAATACCTCCCACTGATCGCCAGGGTCAGCATATTCCGGCGGTAGTCAAAAAAGGAAATGTTCGATTGATTGCTGGTGTGGACATAGCCGCCAGACACGGTCATATAGCGTCCGATATCGCGTGCCAGTCCCAGCCCGACCGTAAAACGATGGTCCGTGCGGGCGCGCGCATCATTGACGGTGAGCACTCCCTGCAGCGGCGCGTCAAACGAGTTCACATGCTGGTACCCGAAGCGGTAGTAGCTGCCATGGGCATCCAGCGTGATGCCCGCCACCAGCGGCGTTTGCACCCCGAGGCCCACTTCGTGGCCATTGTACTCCCAGTCGCTGCCGTCACCGCGCTGCGCATCGTAGTGATAGCTCAGACGCGCATACGAACGCTTGCTATTGAAGAGCCAAAACTGGTCAAAACCCGTGCGGACGTTCCAGCCATCGCGGCCACGCACGGCGGGGTCGAAGCCTGTCGGGACATCGTTGAGGTAATTCTCCCGGCGATATTGCAGCGATACCAAAGCCAGCAACGTCTCGGTTTGTTTGATCGTTGCACTGGGGGAGACGCTGAGGGTTTCCGAGAAACGCGCATTATCCAGGGCCGTATCCATGTAATGGACGCCGAGCCGTAGCGTCACGGGACGGAATTTCGCCTGCCCAAAGAGCCCAAAGGTATGCGTACGGATATCAAACTCATGCAGCCTGAAGTGCAGGCTTTGAAAGAAATCATACTCGGCCCCCACCTGCCAGAGAGAGGTCCGCAGTGGGAACACGCGCCCGGTGGCGTTGAACATGAGGCGTCCATCGTCCTGGCGGCTGATCGAGATGGAGTTCGGTTCCAGGATGACGTTGTCATCGTATTGCAGACTCATACTGCCTTCGACTTCCCACCAGCGGCGCTCGCGTTCCCGGGCTTGCAGGGCCTCCAGATAGCGCTGTGCATTTTGGCCGAGTGGCGAGGACGGATCAGGGGCCCGCGCCGTTTCAAAGGCCGTGCGGGCCTGGCTATCGCTCTCGAGGGCGTACAACGTGGCGCCGCGGTAATACTGCGCCGTGGGCGCCAAGGCGGGATCCAGGGTAATCGTCTGCTCCAACGGGGGCAGTGCGTCACGATAACGCTTGAGCTGATAGAGCGCATAGCCTTGATAGAACTTCACCGCGGCATTGTCTGGATCAAACTTGGCGGCGTGCTGCAGCGGCCCTAACGCCTCGGCGTAGCGTTGCTCCTGAAAATACGCCAGGCCCAGATGATAGTGCGCGTACTGCATGGTGGGATCAAGCTGCAGGGCTTTTTCGAGCGGTGCAATGGCGGCCTGAAATTCCCCGATACGGTTGTGTGCTAGGGCAAGGTAGAAATGCGCGTTGGCATCGTCCGGTGCTAGCCCCACAGCAGTACGAAAATGCTGTAAGGCCTCGCGGTAATTCCCTGTGCCATACTCAACAATGCCTTTGGCGTACTCGACCTCAGCCTGCTCAACGGCGTGTGCTGGCCCCGGGAATACGCCGACCCAGACAGTGCTGAGGAGACAGAGACTCCCCAGCACCGACGCCAGCCAGAGACGGCTGCCTAGGAGCCCAGGCGGCGATCCTCTCATGCCCAATAATCGTCTCATCGAATCCTCGCTACACGGTCAATACGGTGAGCCATATCTCACGTCTTTGGGAAAGGTTATCCCACGGTGGCCCCAGAGGTGTCAAGCACAGAACCGCTTTTCCCACCCTGGAGCCGTCTCACGTCTGCGTCGACTGCTCGGCCCTGTGGCAGCGGCCTAGCGCGGAAACCAGCCCTTGCCGGTGAGATAGCCGCGAATGTAGCACACCTGCCCACTATGATGGAGATGATCGAGTAAGATGACCGCCAGCCAGGCACCGACTTTACGGGCAGGACCACCGCCCGGTGCGGCGAGATCGCGGTCGAGATCGGCGGGTGTGAGCGCGTTGAGACACGCCAGGGTCTTCACCCGCACCGCCTCCGCATAGCCCTGCAGAGTTGTCACGCTGGTTTTGAAGGCCGCGACTTGCTCCAGGGAATCCCCGATACCCGTCAGGGCGGTGCTGGCCTCCATGCCGAATTGCTGATGCCAGCCGTCTTCGATCCACGCCTGGGCTTTGCCGCTGATGTTGGCGATAATACCGTCCTCGACCCGTGTGGCATGCCAGAGGGTCCAGCCGATAGAATTACACTGATCAGACGGGCGCTGCGCTAAGTCACTATCCGACAGGCCAGTGAGCGCCCCCTTAATAAAGTTATCCAGATCAATCGTGAGGGCAGTGGCCACGACTGCGGTCGCATCCATACAGGGTCTCCTTGACGTGACAGGTCACGTGTCTCATGCTCTACCCAGTTGCTCCAACAGTCCTGCTGCGCCGAGGGCGACCGGCCGGTTGCCTCCGACCTACCACGCTAGGCTCTCAACGCCAGAACACGCGGTATTGTCCCATAGTCACGGGGTTCCCGCAACCTCGCGGAGCAGGCGCGTGGGGAGCGCGCAGTCGAGGAGCTGTTGACGTCCCACGTGGGGTGGACGACCAGCCAGCGCGGTCTAGGGACACGACCGAGGAAAGAGCCCTATGCGTTTTGTCATCTGTGGTGTTGGCGCTATTGGCGGGGTGTTAGGCGGACAACTGGTCAAGGCAGGCTTTGAGGTGCTCGGGATTGATCCGGCACCAGAGCACGCCGCCGCTATCAACACGCACGGCTTGCAGCTCAAAGGCCTGCACGGTCAGCACACCCTGCGTTTGCCCGTTGTACGGCGCGCTGCGCACGTGGCGTTTCGCCCGGAGGACGTCATCCTCCTGGCGGTAAAATCCGGCCAGTGCGGTCGAGCGGTGGCGGCCTTGCGACGCGCCACCAGGCTGGACCTGCCGCTGGTGTGTGCCCAGAACGGGGTGACGAACGAAGCCCTGGCAGCGCGTACGTTTCGGCAAGTTAACGGGCTGATGCTCCTCATTGGCGCCACATGTCTACGGCCCGGTGAGGTGATCCACACGGGCAATGGCCCCGTGGGCGTTGGCACCTATCCTACTGGCGTGCATCCGGTGGCTGAGGCGGTCGCTGCAGCCCTCGAGCAGACGGATTTAGCGGTGTACACCACGGCGGACATTCGCCGTGCCAAATGGCACAAGCTCCTCCTCAATCTGAACACCGCGACCCTGGGCCTCACGGGTCTGTCAACCCAGGAGGCCATGGCCGAGGCCACGGTACGCGCCTGGATGGCGGAGGTCTGGGAGGAAGGCGTGCGCGTCGTAGAGAAGGCGGGACTGGAGTATGTGGAGCCACCGGGCATGGCGTCAATAGGGGAGCATATCCATGCCCTCCGGACGGACGCCGCACCCATCCTGGCCGTGCCGACCGCCGCAGACACCACAGGCCGTTCCTCGCTGTGGCAGGATCTGTATCATCGCCGTGGGGTGGTGGAGGTGGAATATTTGAACGGGGTCATCGTCCGTCTGGGGCGGCAATACGGGGTGCCGACGCCGTATAATAGTCTGCTGCGCACGGTGAGTCACACCATGGCCAGGGCGCGTGCATTACCTGGGCAGTATACGATTGCCGATCTACGCGCTTTGCTGCGGGATTGAGCCGCGACCGGTACAGAGAAGGGAGCAGTTTCTATGGAGACGATTCAAGCCCTGATGCTGGGCACCACGAACGCGGCGAAAATCCACGGGGTGCAGGACGCCTTCGCTGAGATGCAGCCTGTGCTTGGCGCCCCAGATCTGTCGCAGCCGTTTACCTGGACTTGCCAGGTCGAGACCGGCGTGAGTGAGGAACCCTGGGGTTTCCCGCTCACCATCCGGGGCGCCCAAAATCGTGCCCGGGCGGCCTATGCCCGCCTCGACGAGACGGCGCCCCCGTGTCCCACAGCGGAAGTCCGTATGGGCCTTGGGGTGGAGAGCGGCTTTATTGAGGTAGCGCCCGAGACGTTCACCTTGTACAACTTTGATGTCTGTGCCCTGTTCGACGGCCAGGCCTACTATCTCGGCATTTCCCCAGGCTTTGAATACCCCCGCCGCCTAGTGCGCCACATCTTTTTCGACCGCCAGCCGTTTCAACAGGCACGCCAGTACATCACCACCACGGCCCAGGTTGAACAGCAAGCAGGGTTAGTCGGTGTGCTCGCCGGCGGGCTGACGGATCGTCCAGAGATGACCCGTCTGGCCACGCGCTTGGCACTCATTCGCTATCTGCAACGCCACGCGTACGCCAAGTGGGATTGAGCCAGGGTATTAGCGGCTGCCCGTGCCTTTCCGGGCGGCATACTTGGCGGCATTCTGGCGTTTCTGCGCTTCTTTATGCTTCCGACGCGACATCGCCCGCGCCATCTTCATTGACCGTCCATGCTTGCTCGACTGGGTCATGGGGCACTCCTTGTGCACGTGTGCAGGGTTGAGAACTCATGCCCCGGATCATACACGGTCAGGTCGCCGACAGCAACCGGCGGACCTCCGCAGCGCCTGGGGTATGGTGTTCCGTGCTGCGTGGCGCTCCCGGTAGGCGCGCCACGGGCTGGCCCGCGTCGTCGCGCTGGGAAGGCTGGCAAGCCGTGGACGCCGCTCGTCCTGCCGCCAGCTCTGCTGCCGCTGGTGCGCAAGAAGCTCGACACCCTGTACTACACGCTGCCCCTCTAGATGGGCGCTTGCGGTAATGCCCCCCAGGTGGGCTTTGTCGGCTCCGGCACTGTGGGCCTGCCGCGCTGCCGCGCCGTCGCAGTGCTCCGGGGTATGCCGCGGCGGCTGGCGGTGACCTTGTGTCCCGGGGTGGGCGACAACACCACGGCGTTCGTCCTACGCCAGTGCCCCTCTGGGCACGCCGGGCTCCAGCCCGGCTCCGCAAGCCACGCTGGAGCGTGGCGCTCCCAGGGCAAACCCTGGAGGGACTGGCAGTATAGGTGTGAAACAGACATTTAGTGTAGTGCTCCGTCAGGTGCCCTGGCCTGGGCTGCCTGGCGGCTATTTTTTGCTGGGGTTGTCTGCTAAGTGCTGATAAAATAAGCCTATAGCCTTTCTTGGGGTTTACAATGGTCTCTTATTTGAATAAGAAAAGCATTCTCAATGGTTTATAGAAAAAATTCCATGCTCCAAAAAGATGTCTTATTTTGTAAGATGAGAAAAATCAATACGATAGACCTTTGGGATACTTTTCTGTTAGCGTACACCTCCCCGTGTCACCGGATATGCGGGCAATGAAGAGCCGTATGGGATTCTGAAACAACATGTTAGGAGGATTTTCGTGGAAATGATATGTAGGCACATGAATAATAAAGCGTTAGAGGTTTTGACTACCTTGGCAGGCTGTGGAAAAGTCGAGGTGTACGAAAATAGCCTTGCAACCCGTTGTTTCTGAAAGCCGCCAGGCGGCAAGGGTTGGCATCAAGAGACTTGCCTGAGGGCAATGGAAACAGGAGAATGACGACCAGGATTTTCCCCGAACATGACGGGCGATCAAGCTCTGCGCATCTTCAGTGCAGCTCAGGTGGAGCAAGTGGCTGAGTGTGTGGCATTCCTGCAATGTTGCACGCGCTTGTAGCTCCCTCCCGTGTTTCACGACGCCCAGGGAGTCGTTTAAGCGGCACGATGAACGTTTGCACGGTGCGTGTGTTGGACGTGCTGGCAGCAGAGCCGATCCCCAGCCCTGGCAGCCAGAACCCTAGCGGGCTGGGCGCTTTGGCAGGCGCAAAAAAAGCGTCAACACCAGCGACAGCAAGGCACTCCAGGCAATAGCCAGATAGCAGTCGCGGTAGGCGATGACGGCGGCTTCCTCCAGCATCGTATCACGCACCGCCACCGTGGCCTTGGTCGCGAGTTGGTCCCATTCGCCAGCGTTCCGCAGGCGCTCCTGCACCGCCATCAACACTTCGGCCGTGGCCTGCGGATAGGCACTCTGGCTCTCCGCCAAGTCCAGCACATGGATGGCCTGTTGCTGCTCCACAAAGATCGCCGCCAACGATACGCCAAACGTGCTGCCCAAGCCATTCATCAGCCCACGTAGCCCCGAGCCCATGATCATCTTGTTTTGCGGCAACACCGCCATGAGCACGTTAATCAAGGGCGATTGCAGCATGCCACGCGCAAAACTCTGCACCACAAACAGCGACAGAATGGCAAAAGTCGGCGAGGTGCGGTCTAAAGCCGCGAAGCGATAAAAGGCCCCAGCGATCATCAGCAAGGCGAGGCTCACCAGCAGGCGATTATTTACCTTGTCCGCCAGCCGCCCTGAGAGCAGATTACTCAGACCCCACGTCAAGGCGCCTGGCAGGAGCATCTTCCCCGCCAGATACGGCGTGAGGTGGAGCACACGTTGCAGAAACAGGGTGATGAGAAAGCTCGAAGCGAACTCCCCCATGGTACTCATGAAGAAGATCGCCGAGGCGGCACTAAAGGGCACAATTTTGAACAGCGCCAGCTCCACCAGCGGCTGTTTGTGGCGCCACTCAGTCACCAGAAACACGATGCCAGAGACCAGGGCGATGGCAAAGAGTGTCTCGATATAGTCCGAATCCCAGCCTTCCCGGCGCCCCTGGATCAGCGCCAGCAGCAAGGGCACCAGAAAACCGATCATACTGATCAGGCCAACGGTATCAAGCGCGACATACGCGCGGCGTGGCGTTTTGGGAAACACCAAGGCCACAGCGGCGAGCGAGATCAAGCCCATGGGGAGATTGATGTAGAACGTCATCCGCCAATTCATATGCTCGATCAGGTAGCCGCCGATCGACGGCCCGAGCGCTGGGCCCACGGAAATCCCGGCCATGAAGATGCCCATGGCCAGACCGCGTTGCTGCACAGGGAACACGTCGTACAAGATGGCCATTGAGAGAGGAAACAGTGGCCCGGCCCCGAGGGCCTGGATGGCCCGGAACACCACGAGAGACGGAATGCTCCAGGCGAGGCCGCAGAGCAGGGAGCCGAGGATGTAGATGAGCAGTCCGACCAGATAAAACGTGCGTGGCCCGAGCACCGCCGCCACTCAGCCCACCATGGGCATGACCACGGTACGGGTAATCATGAAGGAGGTGATGACCCACTGGATGGTATCGACCTCGGCCTGCATCGAGGTCATCATACTGGGCAAAGCGACGTTGACCGTCCCGAAGTTGAGTCCCTGGGTGAGGATTCCCAACATCAGGGCCAGGGTCACCCACCATTTGTAGGACGGACGCTCTGGCGAGAACCACGACGTAGACGTAGGTGGCGCTGGGGCACCCGGTGTCGGAGTTGTTGCTACTGCCTGATCCGCCACCACGGTGCTCCTTCTGCGGCCCTGCCGGGGTCTTGCGTTACGGGATAATAGTAGAACATGAAAGGCCTGGGTGGTAAAGCAGGAAGACGCCGGTTGTCTTGGCGTGCCGCTTGTGCTAGCCTGCCGCACAGGACACGGCATAGGACGACAGTTGGTTGTACAGCGAGGAGACACAACATGAAGGTCGTGCGTATTTACACCGGTGATGACCAGCAGACCCATTTTCAGGATGTGGCGCTTGACGCGTTTGCCACGTTGTCGGCCAAAGTGGGCAGCGGGCCGGTGCGGCTCAATCAAGGGCCAGCCACGTCAACGATGGATTTCCACAATGCCCCGCGCCGTCAGTATGTGGTAATGATGGCCGGGCAAATGGAAGTGGAAATCGGGGATGGCAGCAAGTGCGTGTTCAATGCTGGGGATGTGTTGGTGGCGGAAGATCTGACGGGCAAAGGCCACATCACGCGTGGCATTGGCGAGCAGCCCCGCGTGTCGCTGGCGGTGCCGCTGGCCGACTAAGGGTCGCGAGGCCATCCCAAGGCCCGCTGCACGCTGGAGGCGTCCGTCCGTGTTGTTGGGGTGACGAGCCGGTCGCCCCAACTGGGAGAGGCGCTCAGAGCCGCGCTTGACCAAGTGCGGCATCATCCCTTTTCTCCAATCCAAGGAGTTATGCGCTTACACATTGTGTTATACGAACCGGAAATCCCTCATAACACGGGGAATATCATTCGGCTCTGCGCCAACACGGGGGCCACGCTGCACCTCATCCACCCGCTGGGCTTTGCGTGGGACCACGCCAAGCTGCGGCGTGCTGGGCTCGATTACTACGAATGGGTGCCGGTGCAGCACTATCCTTCCTTGCAGGTGTGTTGCGCAGCCCTCGGCTCGCCACGCCTGTTCGCCCTTAGTACCAAGGGAACATGCGCCTACCACGACGTCCAGTATCGCGAGGGTGATGCCCTGTTGTTTGGCCCGGAAAGTCGTGGCTTGCCCCCAGATGTCCTGCACAGCTTACGCCCGGAGCAGATCGTACGGATTCCGATGCAGCCGGTGAGTCGCAGTCTGAATCTGGCGAACGCGGTGTCGATTCTGTTGTATGAAGTCTGGCGGCAGTGCGGTTTTGTCGGCGGCAGTTAAGCGTCTCTCCCCGACAACGCAGACGGGCCGAGAGAGAGCCTCTGGGAAAATGCGCTAAGCCATATGCGGCCATCTTGGCGGAAGCGCTCCGGTGGAATAGCACCCGCCATATGGCCAGGCTGGGCAACCAACTGGCGACGGACATTCGGGGCGACCGAGCCTTTGGACTGGATACCGGGGGACTGGCGCAGGGGTCACAAGCACCATCGTGCCCACCCCCCGGTTGTCTTGGCGTCCGACGTATCGTCTGCCCGCCATCGCGGCTGGGCGATACGTCTCATCGCCTCACCCGGTTAGGGGCAACCAGCGGGTCGCCCCCACAACACGAGTGGGTTTTGATTACAGGAGTCGTGTGGGCAGCACATCGCGCAGTTTCTCGCTGGCTTCCAGGAAGCTCTTTTCCGTGGTCACCCAATCAATACAGCCATCCGTCACCGACACACCGTATTGCAGTTGTGACAGATCTTTCGGGATGGACTGACTACCGAAGTTAATGTGACTCTCCAGCATGAAACCGATGAGTGACTGATTGCCTTCGCGGATCTGATTCACACAATCGTGCAGGACCAGCGGCTGCAAGGCCGGGTTTTTATCAGAATTGGCATGGCTGCAATCCACCACCAGATTCGTTGACAGTTTCTTTGCCGCTAAGGCTTGCTCGCACAGCGTGACCGTGACGGAATCATAATTCGGCTTGCCACCACCACCACGCAGCACCACATGGCCGTAGCGGTTGCCCTTGGTGCGGATGACGGCACACTGGCCGTCGGCATTGATGCCCAGGAAATTGTGCGGCCGACAGGCGGCGAGCATGGCGTTTATCGCCACGTCTAAACTGCCATCCGTATTATTTTTGAAGCCGACGGGTGCGGAGAGTCCGCTGGCCATCTCACGGTGCGTTTGCGATTCCGTGGTGCGGGCGCCAATGGCATACCAGGTAATCAGGTCGGACAGGTACTGCGGGCTAATCGGATCGAGTGCTTCCGTGCCAGCCGGGAGGCCCATTTCCGCCAATTCGAGCAACAGGCCACGCGCCATTTGCAGGCCGTCTTCGATGCGGAAGGAGTCATCCATGTAGGGATCGTTGACGAAGCCCTTCCAGCCGACGGAGGTACGGGGTTTTTCAAAATACACCCGCATGATGATAAACAGCGTGTCGGAGACCTGCTCCGCGAGCTGTTTCAGACGTTGCGCATAGTCCCGCGCCGCCTTGAGGTCGTGAATCGAGCACGGACCTACGACCACGAACAAGCGCGGGTCTTCGCGGTCAATAATGCGCTGCAACGTATGCCGACTCTGCCGGACAAATGCCTCGGCTTTGGGGGTAATCGGCAGGCGACGTTTGATTTCCGCTGGCGTCATGAGCACATCTTGTGCCACAACATTGACATTGTCGATCGGTTCAGCTTGCATGGTCTTGTCCTCATCGCTACAGGGGAATCATCCACCAGAGCTGCGGTCAGCCCTACTCGTCTTTCTCATCGCGCATATAACTCGCCAGGAGGGGTTCCACTTGCAACATCAGCCATTTATTCCAGGCTTTACTGGTGCGCCAGGCGAGGGCCATATCGCTCATCTTTTCCTCGAACAGCTCAGCTAAGCCCGTTTGATAGAACGATAACACGCCCATAATAAAACGCGGCGGCACGGAGGGCAGCCCTGGGCGGTGCAGGGGCGTGTTGTGGTGCATCTGACTAATGGCAGCCAGGTACCGGATAAAGCCATCGTTTAACGGGGCAGCCATCGTGGCACGCATCCAGCTAATCATCGTCTGTTTATTGGCTTCAATGCGCGGACCATCTGGTCGATCATCGGCGGTCACAAAGAATTGCCGTGCCTGCGGATACTCTAAGAGTCGGTCATAGATCTGGTCGTTAAAGGCCCCAAGCCGAGCCAGTACCAACGGGGCACTGGTCTTGATCAACTGCCGATCTTCCTCCGTCATACCGACGAAGTTAAACATCTCAGCAAAGCGTGCTGACCAGTCGATGACATTGCTCATAAAGACGACTCTCCTGCCACTCTCCGTGCGCCCCAGGTCTCTGCCCACCGCGAACACGGAGGGCTTTCCGCTCTCTGACATGGTCATAGAAGTGTACTGTGCACATAGTACAGAGGTGCGCCGAGCGTGTCAACGCTGCGTGTCGCTACCGTATTCCAGCACGTCTGCTGGATCAGCGTTACCCGGTCATTGTGCCACTGGCCATGGCATCCGCCGGGCTCTGCGGGGTGAAACCAGGGCGTCCGCATGACACAGCACGATCCCGGCCCAGCTCCCCAGTCCTGCCGGCGGCAGCAGGCCGCACTGTGCCTGTGCCATCCCGATGGTCTGAAGTCGAGACGGCGATGATCTGACTGGCGAGGTCGCGTTCGGCGGTGTACGAGAAGGGGTTGATACTGAGGGCCGCAACATCAATACCCTGGGCGTCCATCTGGGGCACACGCTCGGGACCGAGGCGCAGAATCGCTGGTCCGATCCTTGGACTCATAAGTCCTATGGGGGCGGGCACGGTACAGTGCGCGTGGATGTCTACGGTCTTGCTACGGCGACCACGCAGCACGGTCTGACGGCGCGGGGCTGGCCCGCCCGAGGGCTGGAGGGGCGCGGTGGCCGGTTAGCGCCGACGAGCGCTGACCAGGACTTCGGGATTTAAGATCCGCAGCGGCGTCCCCTGGAGATAGGCCACGACGTTTTCTACGGTGTCCTGATAACGCACGCGGTACTGCTCCTCCGTTACATAGCCAATATGCGGCACCAGCAACGTATTGTCGAGCGCCAAGAGCGGGTGCCCCGGCGGCAACGGTTCCTCGTCAAAAACATCAAGACCAGCGCCGGCAATGCGACGCGTACGCAGGGCCGCAACGAGCGCGGCTTCGTCCACAATCGGGCCGCGGGCGGTATTGATGAGGTAAGCCGTGGGCTTCATCAACCCCAATGCGTGGGCGTCCACCAGCCCGCGCGTCCGGGCGCTCAGTTGCACGTGCACCGATACAATGTCGGCACGTGTGAACAGCGTATCCTTGCTGACAAGCGTCGCCCCGTGGGCCGCGGCCAGGGTGGCGGTCATGTTCTGGCTCCAGGCAATGACCGACATCCCAAAAGCCAGGCCCGCCTTGGCGACGAGGCCCCCGAGGCGCCCCAGGCCCAGCACTCCGAGCACCTTACCCTCCAGGCTCATGCCCAGATGCACGCCCCAGCGTCCGGCGCGCACGGCGGCGTCTTCCTGGGGAATATGGCGGATCAAGCCCAGGATCAAGCCCCACGTCAACTCTGCCGGTGGCGCGGTGGGACCACTGCCCGTGCCGCACACCACAATGCCCAGCTCGGTGGCGGCCTGGAGGTCAATGGCGGCGTTGCGCATGGCAGTCGTCACCAACAAGCGCAGGCCCGGCAAGCGTGTGAGCAGCGCGCGCGGAAACGGCGTACGCTCCCGCATACAGGTGATGATCTCGTACGCACATAAGCGCTCCACCAGCGCCTCTGGCGCGCTCAGATGATCGTGGAACACCTCCACCTGGCAGTCGGCCGGCAACCGGCTCCAGTCCGCCATCTGCAGGGCTACACCCTGGTAGTCGTCGAGAATTGCCACCTGCGTCATACTCCCGCCCTCCTCCGTGCTTGCCAATGGACCTCGTCTCAAGCCAGGATAGCAAACCTGTCCACAATTGCCAGGGTGGAATACCGCTCAGGCTTGGCATTCACCCCCGAGACGGATACAATATGTTTTATGCACGATACACCCTGTCGCGATACGCGTTGCCCCTATGTCTGGCGTCCCCCGAGCGCTTGCCGCCTGCCTCGCTGGTTGTATAGATGGCGGCCCTCTCCCTGCCGACATGGTGGGCAGGCGCGTACGCCGGAGGCGCCCCTATGCTGACACTGCACACCCTGGCACGCCCCATAGATGACTGGACCCTGGAGACGCTACAGCGCGATCCACGCCAACCACTCAGCGCCTTGCAGGGCAACATCCTCCGGGGGCATGGACGCTTCTACGCGGCGCACCTGTTGCTGCACTTCCAGCCAGACCGGCGGGCCGCGGTGACGCAGTGGCTGCGCACCCTGGCAGCGCAGCTCACCACGGCGCAGCAGCAACTGGAGGAGACACGCCAGTCCCGTGGGCTATTCCGCGCCTTTTTCCTCTCCGCCCATGGTTATGCCTATCTCGACTCGGCGTTCCCACGACGCAACCCCGGCCTGCATGACCCCGCCTTTCGCGCTGGCATGAAGGCAGCCCGGCATCGCCTCAACGACCCGTTGCCGCAGACCTGGGAGCCGGGGTATCAGCAGGACATCCACGCCATGCTCCTGTTGGCTGCGGATGATCCAGTGGCCCTTCAACATGACACCGACCTCTGGTGTGCGTCCCTCCAGCTCCATACCACCGTTTGCGCCATTGAACATGGCCAGGCCATGCGCAACGCCCACGGCGACCGGGTGGAACATTTTGGCTATGCTGATGGTCTGAGCCAGCCGCTGTTCTTCCAGAGCGACCTGGCGCGTCTCAAGCGGCGTGGGGAGCATCTGGACATCTGGAATCCCGGCGCGGGACCGCAGATCGCGCTGGTGCCCGATCCGTACGCACGGCAGGAGGGTGCCTGCGGCAGTTACTTCGTGTTCCGCAAACTTGAGCAACGGGTGCGCGCCTTCAAGGCCATGGAACAGCGCCTCGCCCGCGTCCTGCAGCTCACGGGCGAGGCGACTGAACGGGCCGGAGCCCTGGTGGTAGGGCGTTTTGAAGACGGCACGCCCATTGTCCTGCAAGATACGGATGGGCGGCGCACTAACAGTTTCACCTATGCTGACGACCCCGATGGCCAGCGTTGTCCATGGCAGGCGCACATCCGCAAGATCAATCCGCGCCAGCCTGGCATCCCTACTATTGTACGGCGCGGGATTACGTACGGCACACGGAGCGCGGAGTCCCACGAGGCCGCCAGTCTGAGCGCACTGCCCACCGACGGCGTTGGCCTGTTGTTCATGTGCTATCAACGCGCTATTGCGCCGCAGTTTGAGTTCTTACAGGCGGCGTTGGCCAATAATCCTGCCTTCCCCAGCAAACAAGCCCCTGGGATTGACCCGCTCATTGGACAGCCTGGGAGCCAGGGCGTCGGGTGGCATCGCTGGCCCAACGCGGCGGGACACACCCAGCAACGCCCCGTCAATTTTTACGACTTTGTGCGTCTGAAGGGCGGTGAGTACTTTTTTACGCCCAGCCTGCCCTCCTTACACCAGATCGCGCCGTAAAGCCCCTCGCTTTAGCCATGGGGATAGAAGGCGCGTTGCCCTACAAGGGCAACAGATTTTCCCAGAGATACTCTCATTTCAACTGTACATCTTTAAGCAATTATGCTATTCTTTTGCTCATGTGTAAAACTATGAAGCACAGAATGTACCCAACTACACACCAACAGCACCTTCTTGATGAGACCCTGGACACGTGCCGCCAGGTCTATAACCAGACGCTTGCCCACCGTAAAGAGGCATGGGAACAACGGCAAGACACTCTCTCGCTCTACGAGACGAACGCTATGTTGACCCAGTGGAAGCAGGAACGTCCGGCATTGGCCGCTGTGCACTCCCAGGTTTTGCAAAACGCCCAAGAGCGCGTGGACCTGGCATACAAGGCGTTCTTTCGTCGTGTGAAGGCTGGGGAGACCCCGGGCTTTTCACGCTTCTGTGGACTAGGATTCTATGACTCGTTCACCTTTAAGCAATCGGGCTTCCGTGTGCAGGACTCCCTGGTATCCCTCTCCAAAATCGGCAGCATACGCATGGTCTTGCACCGTCCCATCGAAGGCACCATCAAAACCGTCACGGTGCGCCGCACACCGACACACAAGTGGTACGTCTGCTTCTCAGTAGAGTGTGAGCCGCTCACGTTGGACCTGTCTACCCTTGCCGTAGGTGTCGATGTCGGCTTGAGCCATTTTGCGACGTTGAGCACGGGAGAACATCTCGCCAACCCGCGTTTTTTCCGTACCGATGCAAAGGCGCTTGCCAAAGCCCAACGCCGCCTTTCCAAGGCCGAGAAGGGCACACCAGCCCGCAGGAAGTGCCGCACGGCGGTGGCCCATATCCATGAGCGGATCACCAACCGACGCTACGACTTCTGTCACCAGAGCGCTAGGCGCCTGGTCAATACCTACGGCGTCCTGGCCTTTGAAGCGTTGCAGATTGCCCACATGATGCAGAACCATTCCCTGGCAAAATCCATCGCGGATGTGGCCTGGGGACAATTTGTGCGGATCACGACAGACAAGGCAGCATGTGCCGGTCGTCGTGTGGCACACGTGGACCCGCGCTATACCTCGCAAGATTGCTCTCGATGTGGTCAACGTGTGCCGAAAACGCTCAGTCAACGTGTGCATCAGTGCCCCACTTGTCAATTGATCATGGACCGCGATCAGAACGCGGCGATCAACATTTTGAGACGCGGGCTAGCGTCTCTGGGGCTTGCCCCTAGAAACCCCCGGCTTTAGCCGTGGGGAGTAGTCACCAACTCGCTGTACAGTAGTTGGGATGACCAATTCTATCCAGGCATGCAGGGTTGGATGGTGCGTGTGGAGGTCCAGCCAGGAGGCGGCATGGCTTTTGATCCCAACTTTTTCGTCGACTTTGGGGAGATGCGGGCGCATCAAGTGCGGCTCCAGGGTGGGGATAGTTCGTCGGACTCCTTCTGCTATCCATGAAGACCCTCTGGCCCTGGTGTGTCCTCGTAGGACTGGGGGCTTTCCACGGCATCAATCCAGGTATGGGCTGGCTCTTTGCCGTGGCGCTGGGCCTACAGGAGAAGAGTCAGCGCGCCGTGCGGCGGGCCCTGCTGCCTATTGCCCTGGGGCACGCGGCGGCGATTGGTGTCGTGATCCTGGCGTTGAGCCTGCTGCAGACCGTGCTGAGCGAGCGCAGTCTGCGCTTGCTCAGCGCTGTGGTGCTGGGCGGCTTTGGGCTGCTGCGCGTCGTACGGGCCCGCCACCCGCGTTGGGTAGGGATGCGCGTGGGGTTTAGCGATCTGGTGCTGTGGTCGTTCCTGATGGCCTCCGCCCATGGGGCCGGGTTGATGCTGGTGCCGCTGCTGCTGCGGTGGCCCACCGCTGAGGCGACCCATGCCCAACTGCTCCTCACCCTCTGGCCGCAGTCTGGCGCGCTCTCGCCTGGGCTTGTCTTGGCGGCGCTGGGCGTGCATACGTTGAGCCTGTTGCTGGTGACGAGCGCGGTGGCGTTGGTGGTCTATGAAAAATGGGGTGTGGCGTTTCTACGCCATGCCTGGATCAACATCGATGTGCTTTGGGCCGTGGCATTGGGCCTTGCTGGGGTGCTGGCGCTGGTGTGAGGGTGAGGGGGAAGGGAGCGTTGCGATGCAGACGAAACCAAGACGGGCTACCGCAGTCCCACACGGCGTGTGGCTCAATCCTGGGCCCATCAGTGGCTCTATAGGGCCACTGGTGCTCGACATGCTGGCCTTGACCCACCCTGATGTCGTCCTCCGGCAGGCGGTGTTCGAGGAAATGCAGCGCCGTACGAAATATAAGGATGTGATTCTCCATGCCCTCGGGTTGCAGCAACGCGAGGTGGATGTGCAGGGCGACTGCCCGCTGTGGATAATGACCCCGGACAAAGGTGTCCAACACCCCTGGCAGCAAGCGTTGCTGCTTCCTGGAGGAGAGTGTCCGATTGGCCTTGTGGTCAATAGCTACGATCACGGCAAGATCGTCTTGATGCACGAGGTATTCTACGACCTCGCACCAGCGCAACAAGCCCTCCTGCGCCGCTACGCGGTCTTGGCGCTCCGTGGTCTGCAGCACGACCGTGTGTTAGCCCTGCTGAATGCGGACGCGCCCGAGGCGCTCGCTACGCAGCAAGTGTTCCGCGAGGCGCGTCGCCGGGTGCAAATTCTCGATCCTTCGATACTTTTTAGTCCAGATGGCGGCCTGCGAGTTGAGCTTGGGAGCTTGTCACAGACCACCAAGAACCTCCTACGCGAAGGCGTGGAGGGCGAATACCTGTTCATTCTCCCGAAGCATCTGTTTGAAAGCCGGACGAACTACGCGGATGTCGAATTTCTCGTCTACCTGAATTTTTTTGTGCGCTATGGCACGCGGACGCGCATCGCGGGTACCGCGCACCAAAAGGCGGTGCTCGAGCAGCTCCTCCGGCTGACCATTTTTGGCTTGTTTGATCCTCGGATGCCGGCGCAACCGTCCTTTGAAGATCTCTATGAACGCTATCATGTGCCCGACCGCGCCACGTATGCCCTGTTTATGATGCTGTACGAGAAATATGGTGTGCGGCGCGATTGTTGTACCCCTGGGACAGGGACGATTCTCGACCTCGATTCCTACGTGGATTTCGTGCTACTGGATGACGCGGCGCGGCCGCTCCTCATCACCACATCCTCGTCAGGCACAGCGTCCACGTCGGGGCCATGGGGCCCCTATAGCGTCCAGATCAGCCCGTCGACGTCTGGGGCGTTTGAGGTCGCCATTGTGCAATCAAACGGCAGAAAGACCAGCAAGCACCTTGAGACCTATCGGCCTGTCAAACGGCAGCAGGAGATCCCGGAAGCATATTACCGCGCCATTCGCTTTGCCACGGACCGGCCACGGTTTGGGGTAACACCCCTGGGCACCAGTCACGGATTTGACCCAGCGGGTGATCTCACCTCGTTTATCATCTGGGTGCATGGCGTAGGGATTCTCGTCGATCCCTCGCCGGAAGCCTTGGAATACGTCGAAGCCATGGGGGTGTCCTTAGCCGATATCCCGTATGTGTTCCTCACGCATGTGCACTCGGATCATGACGGTGGGCTGATTAGCAAACTCTTAAGTGGGCATCGCACCACGATTATTGCCACGGACGTGGTGTTTCGTCTGTTTGTCGAGAAAGCCAAACTGGTGACGGGCCAGGATTTCCTGCAGGCGCGTCTCGTCGAACATGTCGCGGTGAATCCCAACCAGTCGGTGTCGTTCGATATTGTGGGCGAACAGGTCAGCCTCCAGACACGTTGGAACCTACACACCATTCCCACCAATGGCTTGCGCATCACCGTTGACGGAAAAACGTTCGGCTACGCGGGGGATACGCAATATGACCCAGACATGTTGCAGCACATGCGCGCCACCCAGCTGTTGACGCCAGAACAGTACCGCGATCTTATGTATTTCTTTTGGGACGAAAATGGTACCCCGACGGTGGATTTACTGTATCACGAGGCCGGCATCCCACCGATTCATACGGACAAGAACATGCTGACGACCCTTTCGGAAGCGATGCGCACGCGCACGTTTCTTGTCCATGTGGCCGATAAGGATGTCCCGGCGGACTTCACCCCTCCGAAGCCCGTGCTGTTTGCCACCACGGTCTTGGTGCCCTCAACCCCGCAATCGCGTAACCAGACCCTCCTCTACACCCTGGGATTGGTGAGCTATCTGTATGATGCCCCCTTGGCGCTGTTGGATGCATTACAGCAGCGTTGTACCCCACGTCTATTCGAGCCGGGGGAGATCATCATTCATGCCGGGCAGAAGCAGTATCCAGAGCCATTAACGTTTTATGTGGTGGCCGATGGCCAGGTAGACGTCTACGACACTGGCCGTGTGGTGTCTCGACTGTTCAAAGGCGATAGCTTTGGGGAATGGGGGATTAGCCACCAGCGCGGGTACCGCATTTCGGACGTGGTGGCTCGGCGGGCCACCCAGGTGCTGGAATTTCACGAGGAGACCTATCGTTGGTTGATCGAACAGTACCCCGTCATTCAACCACGCATTGGGAAAATTCGCGAGATGGTGCCAAAATTGCAAGGAGTCCGGCTACGGGCCCGTCAGAAATCCCTGCAGGATGTGATGCGCCGCCCCAGTGTCATTGAGGAGATGACGTCTGGGCAGCTCTCGGCCTTCGCGGTGTTTAGCGAGATCAAACGCTATCAGCGGTGGGAAGCCGTGGTGGTCGAGGGGGAGGAAGCCGATGGCCTCTATATTCTGCTCTCTGGACACTTACATGTCATGGCAGGGGGGAAAACCATCGGCGAGTTAACCGAGGCGGACGTGTTTGGCGAATTGGGGCTGCTGGAAGCGCAGAAGCGTACGGCGACCGTCCAGGTGGCATCTGCCGATGCCGAAATCCTGTTTGTGAGTCGCGCGCACTGCGCCACACTGCTGCACAAAGTTCCGGCATTTTCTTTTGGTGTACGGACGGTGGCAGCCCAACGTCAGGAGCAACGCCAAGCAAGACGCTCGCAGCCTGGGCAAGAAGATAGAGTGCCTTGACTTTTGTCGCGAGGTAGCCTCTAATATCTGCGCAATACTTTGCAGAGATTTTGTTGCTCAAGAGATGTCTTTATAAGGTAAACATGATGTCACAAACGATTCTTGAGATGGCCAAAGATCTGGTGATGGCGCAGATTCAGGCTGGGGCTTTACCGCTCGATGAGATGCATCAAGCTTTACAGAAAACCTATACCAATTTGTCTGCTCTGCGTGACAGAGAAGATATGCGAGATAGCGGTGTGACCCTGGCACGGGCGAGTGGAGACGATGGGCTGCTTGGAGAGCATACGGAACATGTGGCGCCATCACACTGGAAGAAAAGTATCAAGAAACATTCGATTGAGTGCCTGATCTGTGGCGCGGTCTTCAAGCAGTTATCCATCCGACATTTGAAAGAACATGGGCTTGATGCCCCATCGTATCGCATCCGCTTTGGTATTCCACGCCAACAGCCTTTATCTGCCAAAGACACCACGGCAACACGTAAAAAAATTGTGCAAGAGAGTCGCCCGTGGGAAAAAGCGCCCACCTATATTAAGGCGCAGCGTCAGAAAGCTGTCGAGAGCGGGACCACCAAAGCCGTCAGTCGGACACGCAAAGCCACCCCATGAGGGGAAGCGTCCACCTCAGGTGCCGCATTGTAACGGGGCAACGATATGTTGCAGCATGGCAATAGCGGAGAGAGACGCCAACTTGCCGGTCCGGGGATTGTCGGTAGGGATGTTTTCAATGTGCGTGGTGAAACGGCCGAATTCGCCTTCGACCTCCACGTCATGCACATTGCGGGTACCGCCAGGCGCGACCAGTATACGCATGCGCGTGTGGTCAGGGCCAATACCCGCCAGGCTCAGGGCCGCCGCGACATTCACATTCGCGGGGAACCCCTGACAGGCCTGGCGCGCCGTCCCCTCAAAAATCACCGTCTCCGTGGCCATGGCATAGACATCGATGCCGTGTGCTTCCACATACGGCGCCCCCGCGAGTCCCTGCGGGGGTTTCCGGGTGGTAATCGTCACGGAGTGCACCCGTCCGACACAGGCGCCTTTTAACCCATCAAGGCCCACAATCGCGCCAGAGGGGACGTAAATCCGGCACTGGTGGCGCGCCGCGAGTTCTGGCCACTCTGGGTGATCCAGCAAGGCTCCCACACTCAAAATCATCAAGTCTTTCCCTGCGGTCAACGTACGCGGGGCGAGATCGGCCAACGCCGCTTGGGTCGCGGCTTCAATCACCACATCACAGCGCTCAAGCAGGCAGGGCACATCCACCACAGCTGGCCGATGCTGCAACGTCTGCACAAAAGCCTGCGCTTTCTCCGGCGAGCGGTTGTGCACCGCCGTCAACTGCGCCGCCACGTCCCCCCGGTCAATGGCCCTGGCCAACGCTTGCCCGATCACCCCCAACCCCACAATACCAAGACGCATCCTGATGCCCTCCATGGCGACAGCACTCCGCCGCACCCTGCCGCTATGCTCACGTTAGCTGATCCTTCGTCAACCCCCTGGCTTTAGCCATGGGGATATAAGAAGGAGCCTGCAAGCACCCTCTATTGATTCTGAAAGATCTTTTTCCATTCTTGGTTTTGGGCTATAATATACAATATGCTTAAAGCGATGGAATACCGACTCAAGCCCACGAAAAAGCAAGCGCACCTCCTGCAAAGCCAGCTTGAGGAATGTCGGTGTCTGTACAACCACTTTCTTGCGGAACGGCAACGTGGATGGGAGGAACGGCAGGAGTCGTTGACCTACGACGGCCAGAAGGCGACCTTGCCACAGCTCAAGGCGTATTGCCCCGAACTGAGCACCGTGCATTCGCACGTCTTGCAAGACGTGGCGATGCGGATTGACCTGGCCTTCAAGGCGTATTTTCGTCGGGGCAAAGCGAGAGATGGCAAGCCAGGCTATCCGCGTTTTCGTGGGCATGGGCGGTACGATTCGATGACCTTTCCGCAGTACGGAAACGGCTGTAAATTGGTTGATGGGGTGCCCAAGCTGTCGAAGGTGGGAGCACTGCGGGTTGTACAGCATCGCCCGCTGGAAGGCACACCGAAGACCTGCACTATCCGGCGTTCGTCTACGGGCAAGTGGTACGTGACAATTATCTGTGACGTGGAAGCCCATCCGTTGCCAGTCACGGGCGAAACCGTAGGGATTGACGTAGGGCTGATCAGCTTCGCCACCCTTTCCACTGGTGAGAGCACCGCCTGTCCCAAGTTCTTGCGTACCGATGAAAAGGACTTGAAGCGCACGCAACGCAAGCTGTCGGCTGCCACGAGGGGCACACCTGAACGCAGAAAACGCCGCAAGGTTGTCGCCCGCGTCTATGAACGGATTAGCAACAGACGTACCAACTTTACGCATCAGGAGAGCCGCCGTCTCGTTAATCGCTTCGATGTGATTGCCGTGGAAGACTTGTCGGTGCATTGGATGGTCCATAATCATTGTCTCGCCAAAAGCATCCACGAGGCGGCGTGGTCCCAGTTCGCGACATTTCTCTCGTACAAGGCAGCATGGGCCGGTCGAGCGTTTGTCGCAGTCAACCCCGCGTACACAAGTCAGGACTGTTCTGGGTGTGGGCATCGCCAGAAGAAAACACTGGCAGAACGGGTCCACCGCTGTGTGTGCTGTGGATTGACGCTCGACCGAGACCATAACGCCGCCTTCAACATCAAGAGACGGGGATTACAGTCTCTTGGTTTTCCCTAGAAGCCCCTGGCTTTAGCCATGGGGAATAATCACACATAGCCCTCAGGATCCACGATCGCATCGATCACCCAGGGCTCACCCGAGGCCACGGCCTGCTGTAAGGCCTCCTGCAAGACCGTCTCCGTGTCTGCCCGCACGGCGCGGAACCCAAAGCCCGTCGCCACCTGGGCAAAATCTACCGGAGCAAACTGTGAGCCTAACACGGCATAGCCCTGGCGTTCCTGTTTGATCTTGATGAGATTGAGATAGCCGTCGTTAAAAATGACAATGATGATAGGCGTATTGGCCCGGCGGGCCGTTTCCAATTCCGAGACACGCATCAAAAATCCACCATCCCCCGTGAGAGCCACCACCGGGCGCGCACGGCGCACGAGCTTGGTGGCAATGGCGATGGGAATAGCCACACCCATGGTGCCCAGACCCGACGAGGTGAGATAATCCAGCGGCTGATAACACTCCCACAGGCGGCTGGCATAGACTTTGTGCTGTCCAGCATCCGCAGTGAGGATGGTGTCACGTGGCAAGATCTGCCGCATGATCCGCAGCGCTGCGGCCGGGGACAAGCGCGCCCCGCTCGGCGTCACCGGCGGTTGTTGACGCTGGCGAAACGCCGCCAGGTCGGCTGGACGCCAGCCACTGTGCGGCGTGAGTAACGGCGTCAGTGCCTGCAGCGCCTCACCAATGTCACCCACCAATTCCTGCGACGGATGGAACAGCCCGTCTTGATGCGGCACGCTGTCAATGTTGAGGACGCGCTGATGATAGGGCCAGAGGCCGGGCTCAAACAGTTCGACGACATCCAGACCAATCGTGACAATGAGATCACTCTCGGCAAGCAAGCCATGGTTCGGCTCCGATCCCATGAACGTCCCACCGCACCAGGGATGGTCATCGGCCAGCGAGCCTTTGGCCGACACGGCGCAGAGGATGGGTAGGTGGGCCTGTTCCGCCAGCGCTTGCAGCTGCGCTTCACAGCCATTGCGGTTCACGCCCAAACCGGCGATGACGATGGGCCGTGCCGCAGCGTTCATCGCCGCGGCCAAGCTCTGGACTGCCGGATGCTCCGCACTGACGGCGCCATGCCATTGCTGCATCGGAAAAGGCTCCGGCAGTCCTACAGCCTCGTGCTGCATGACGTCATCCGGAAGATTGAGATGCACCGGCCCGGGGCGTCCCTCCATGGCGAGCTGTAAGGCGCGTTGTACGGAGCGGGCCGCACTGTCGTCCGCGATAGGGAAGCTGCCTTTGGTTACTGGACGGAAGAGTTGTTCCTGGTCGACACGTTGGCGCGGCAAATGGCGGTACAGCTCATCGGGATAGCGATCGGTGAACATCAGCATGGGCGCCCGTTCCAGTAAAGCGTGCGCTACGCCATTGATGACATTGGTGGCTCCTGGTCCTACGCCGACAGAGCACACGCCGGGACGCTGTTGCAACACGCCGTACGTGGCGGCCATCACCGCTGCCGCCGCTTCGTTGTTGCTCAAGACGTACGCAATACCTTGTTTACGCGCCGCTTCAATAAGCTCCACAGACGCACGCGACCCCGGCATCCCGAAAATATATTCAATCTGTGCATCGGCCAACAGCTTGGCCACCACATCGGCATACGTGACCATGATCCCCTCATCTCCTGCACTCCCGGTGTGTGGGAGGCCTCTGTAAACACCCTCGACGTCTGTTGTATACACAGCTCGGCCCTCCCGGACAAGGGCCATACCCTGGTGCAGGACTGACGAAACGCACAGGTGGCATCCAGCATCCAGGCGCGTTGTAACGTGTTTCTCCGGGGCTGTCAAGCGAGGCCGTCTGCGTCCAGCAATGCTCATTGTGCACAAGCCCGCGCGATGCGCACCCCTTCGCGGGCATGGCCCGCTCCTCCAGGGAGGCTTGAGACGCCCGCTTTCCTGGAGGAGCGGGCCATGCCCGCGAGGTCTCCGCTGACGCAACAGCCATCGCGATGGCAAAATGAGCATTGCTGGTCTGCGTCAAGAGCGTGCGCTGCTGCCGTCCCAGGAGATGGCGAGAACCACGGGCTTGACTATCGAGAGGTATGTGAGTTGAGAGGATATGCTTGGCAGGATGATCCGCAGGGTAGCGTGTGCAGGGCAAGGCGACAGGACCATGGCGCTTGCACCAAGAGCCGGGCGGCCCCTGGTGCAAGCAGGTGCGGCTGGAGCGTTTGACACCGGCTGGACCTCTCGACAAGACGGACCAACCGGCGCCGGCAGCAATCGAGGGAGCGGCTAGCGCCCGTCACCCTCGGACAGCTGGAAGGTGGGACTAAAGGTAGCGGTGCAGGTCTTGGCGGCATTCATGCGCACGGCGCCATCACTGCAATCGGCGTGGCCACTCCAGCCACTAAAGGCCGAGCCCGCCGCCGGGGTGGCGGTGAGCACCACCACCGTGTTGTAGGCATAGGCCTCCGTACAGTCGGCGCCACAGGTGATCCCGGCGGGGGCGCTGCTCACCGTGCCGCTGCCGGTGCCGGCTTTGGTCACCGTCAGCGTCTGCGGCGGAGCCGTGGTAAAGGTGGCGGTACACGTCTTGGCGGCATTGAGGCGTACGGCGCCATCACTGCAATCGGCGTGGCCACTCCACCCGCCAAACACCGAGCCCGCCGCTGGGGTCGGCGTGAGGACGACCACCGTGTTGTAGGCATAGGCCTCCGTACAGTCGGCGCCACAGGTGATCCCGGCGGGGGCGCTGCTCACCGTGCCGCTGCCGGTGCCAGCCTTGGTCACGGTCAGGGTCTGTGGTGGGACCGTGGTAAAGGTGGCGGTACACGTCTTGGCGGCATTGAGGCGTACGGCGCCATCGAGGCAATCGGCGTGGCCGCTCCAGCCACTAAAGACCGAGCCGGCCGCTGGTGTGGCGGTGAGGACGACCACGGTGTCATAGGCGTAGGCCTCGCTACAGTCGGCGCCACAGGTGATGCCGGCCGGGCTGCTGGTCACCGTGCCGGTGCCGGTGCCCGTTTTCGTCACGGTGAGCGTCTGGGGGGAAGGAGTGGAGGATAACGTCCAGCCGAGATCCTCCATGAGCGGGAGGGTCAGGCCTGGGGTCTGATCCACCCCGGTGTAGGAGGGTTCCATAAGCTCGTTGGGGGAGAGCGCGGTGTCCCAATGGGAGACTGAGGAGCCAGGCTGCTGTGGATTGGGCGCGTACATACGGACGTGGGTGCCGACGGTGCCAGCGGTCAGGCTACCACTGGCGGCCTGCACTTTGGCGCCCACCCAGTGGAGGTTCCCAGTGCTGGTACTCGCCGTGACACGTTGCGCATCGGTCATGCTCGGATAGTCTGCCGGAGTAGCGCCGTGATGTTCCAAATTCCGCATATACGTGTCGTTGAACCCTCCAAGCTTGGCGCCGGTGGACAGCGTCACACCGCTGACAAAACCCAACCCGTGTCCTAGTTCATGCAGGACAACACTGACAAAGTCGATTTGACTCCCGGGGGGATTCCCGTCCAGGCCGTAGTACCAGGTATTCGGAAAGGCGCATGTGGTGCCTATAGCGCTGTTAAATTGGGCCGTGATGTCATCCGCCGCACTCAGATCGCTACCGTTCAGGGCGTTCGCCAGGGCGCGCGGATACCAGGTGCTGGCCACAGGCGCCCCGGTAAAGTCACGATGAAAGCCGGTCGTCCCCGCGGAACCGAGCACGGCGGAGCCCGCGGTGCAGGTCAACGGGTTAAACGCGGCGCCCACCCTGATCGTCACCGTACTGGAGAGCAGCCCACCCCAGATGTCGGCAGCACGCTGGAAGGCCTGGAGCCGTTGGGCCCCTAGGGTCGTACCAGTATTGCCCCCGACCGGCGCGACGGCGGTGGCGTCATTGAATCCCTCACCGGCACTGTCATTATTGACGACGACGACGGTGGCCGCATACGCCAACGACGCAACCAGCATCACGGCTCCGCACAGGACAGACATGCAGTATACAAGACACCGTTGAGAGCGAGACCACCTCATTTGTCCTGTCCTCCTTGGGGCGCCGCCTCAGTCTCGTGTGGGTCGCCAGACGTCGGCAGCTCATGGAGATGCTGCATCCTGAGCTTCCCATCGGCATCAATCGTGGCAATAAGTGGGCTTTGGAAGCGTCCCTGCAGATCGATTTCTACACCGCCGCCAGGCACAGTGCTCGGGACTTGGACCAGACCTTCGTGCGACGTACTCAGGGCGTTCTGGAGCTGTGGGGTGAGTGGCAGCGGCACCGTACCCGGTGCGGGGTCCTGGCGGAGCGCTCCCGTCTTGGGATCAATGTAGATGGTCATCCCTGCTGCTCCGCTGGGGATCTGCGCTGGCGACGACGTCGGCCGGGCGACCGCTTCTGGCGCCGCCTGGACGGGGGCCACCGACTGACGGTCCTCAGCGCGCACTGGGAGCACCGCGACCGCGAGGCACGCGCCGCCGGCAAGCACGCTCCAGAGCATCCTGGACGATCGGTGCGTTTGATGTCGGTCAATGTCCATTGCTGCTTCCCTCTCTGATGACGTTACGTGCCTATTGTATGCCACCGGCTCCACGCGAGCCCATGGTCACGCACACAGCTCATCCACGGCCATGTGCCATCCCGGCACCGCCGGTTCCGCATCGGCGATCTCTCCGGGTCGGAAGATCACGGAATGGTCGGGAGCACTCATTTTGTAGGCTTTGATCATGTGCGGACTGAGTAAGTCCACATCCCACACCACCAATGTGCCAGCGGCAAAGTAATCGGCGCGTTTGGCCGCCATCGCCCGCTCGGCCGCTGGGCCGTAATCATACTCACTACGGACTTCCACCGCAAACACGGGGGCACCGTCGGGAAAGCCCATGTGGATTGCCCCAACGTACCAAGCGGCGTCTGGACTGAAGGACTCCCGATGTGGGAGATGCACCCTGAAACCCACATTATCCGGGAAGGCGTAGCCAGACTTATACTGACGCTCGTATTGGAACAGATGGGCATAGATGATGCCGGCAGTACGCCCCGGCATGCCCCCCGTTGGTGACATCTGTACAATCTCCCCGTGCACCAGCTCAGCCTTGCCTTCTACACGGTACAAATCGTCGATGGTTGCGTGTGTGTGTGTGCTCATAGCCTCCCTCGCTTGCTACGCTGGCTCCACCCAACGGCCTTGCAGCTGCATGAGCTGGATAAGCCGTTCGTCGGCATGCTCCTCCGGGATATTACGCTCCACGCACTCCTTCCCAACGTACAGACTGATTTTCCCCGGCCCGGAGCCGACATAGCCAAAGTCTGCATCGGCCATTTCGCCCGGACCATTGACAATGCAGCCCATGATGGCCAGCTTGACGTCCTTGAGATGCGACATGCGCGACTTGATGCGCTCTGTGGTGGTTTGCAGATTGAACAGCGTGCGGCCACAAGACGGGCAGGAGATAAATTCCGTCTTCGACATACGCAGCCGGGCGGCTTGCAGGATGTTGTAGCTCAAGCTGATGGCCTGTGCCGCCGAGATGTCGCTGTCAATCTGTAGGCTATCGCCGAGTCCATCATTCAACAGCGTGCCGAGCCACAGGGAGGCCTGAAACAGCGCCGCCTCGCGTCCCTGCAAGGCCGGGGTCTTGAGGTGCAGCGGTACTGGCAAACCCTGCGTGTCAAGATGCGCCGCCACATAGCGATACGCCGCCACCGGCGCCGCCACATCCAGGGCGATCAGCAGACCCGGTGCCACGCCAGCGCCCGACAGGCGTACCACCCGACTCGCCGTCTGCGCCAGCCCTTCCAGCGTCACGCCTGCAGTGGCACGTACACAGGCTGGGATGGCTTCCAGGCTCAGGGCCCACTCCAACACCGCACCATGGCGCGCCACGAGAGCAGCGCTGTGGCGGATCTGCCCCTGCCAGGCCTCTTCCGCCAGCGTCGGGTCAGGGGTGGTGACGAATTTGGCTGCTTCGGGCAGCGTCGGCAACGTGAGGAGCAGCGCTGGCGGCAGCTGCAGCGCCAGGGCCATCCCCAGACCAGCCGCAGCCAGGCCTTGGCGGAGCTGGCTGAAGGCGTCGAGATCGGCCAACGACATCGCCTGCAGCCGGACGATTTCACACACCGGCCCGCCGGGCGTGCTGGGCGTACTGAGCGCACGGATCTGCGCCAGCGTGCCGTCCACATCGCGTAGTGGCACCGTCGGGGCCAGCTCCACGCGCACCGGCTGCGTGCCGCCGAGGGCCACATCGCCCAGCGGCACTTCCGTGCTCACGCGCCGCCGATAGCCGTAGGGATTGCGGCTCTCCTGCGGGGCTGGGGTGGTGCTCGTACTCACCCGCACCGGCACGGACGGGACGGTGTGCGGCGCCGCCAGACGCACGTTGTACGGTTTGACAATGGCATAGGCCGCCGGGATTTCGTGCACCGAGTCTTCGGTGAGCGACACCCGAATGGTATCGCCAATGCCGTCTTCCAGCAGCGCTCCGATACCAATGGCCGATTTGACGCGCCCTTCTTCGCCGTCACCGGCTTCGGTGACGCCCAGGTGGAACGGATAGTCCATGCCTTCGTCCGCCATACGCGCCGCCAGTAGGCGATAGGCTTGGATCATCACCAGCGGATTGGAGGCTTTCATGGACAGCACGATGGCGTGGTAATCATAGCGTTCGCAAATGCGCACAAACTCTAGGGCCGATTCGACCATGCCCTCGGGGGTGTCGCCAAAGCGGTTCATGATGCGGTCGGAGAGCGAGCCATGATTGGTGCCGATGCGCATGGCCACGCCGTACTGTTTAAGTTTTAACACGAGTGGCTTAAAACGCTCCTCAATGCGTTCTAGCTCGGCTTGATACTCACTGTCACTATATTCGTGCTCCGCAAACTTTTTCTTGTCCACATAGTTGCCGGGGTTGATGCGCACTTTCTCAACGTATTCCGCCGCTTTCAGGGCCGCATTGGGCGTGAAGTGAATGTCTGCCACCAACGGCACCCGGATGCCACGGCGCTGTAATGCGGCTTTGATGTGGCGCAGATTCTCCGCCTCGTTGAGCGATGGCGCGGTGATGCGGACGATTTCACAGCCCGCTTCCACCAGCTGGATGGTTTCGGCCACGGTCGCTTCAGTGTCCATGGTGTCGCTGATGGTCATGGACTGCACCCGGATGGGGTGATCGCCCCCGAGCGGTACATCGCCGATGGACACGACGCGGGTTTTACGACGCTGATAGCTGAAGGGATCGTGGCAATACGTCGGCAGGGTAATCATGATGGGCCTTTCATCTGGACATAGCGGTTTGGTCGAGATTCAGTTCGACTGCGGGATCTGCTCTGGACCGTACGTGGCGAATACTTCCGCCACCTCGGCAGCATTCGTGGTTTTGAACAGCGCGGCGCGCGCTTCCGTCGCACCGGGGAAGCCGCGGCAGTACCACCCGAGATATTTGCGCAGGGTGACAAACGGGCGGCCATCGTTGAGGGCTTCAAAATAGCGCACATGTTCGAGCGCCACGCAGAAGCGTTCATAGGCCGACACCGCGGGCGGCGGTCCCGCTTCTGTCGCCAGGGCACACTGGCTGCGCGCCCACTCCTTAGCCAGAAACAACCACGGATTGCCCATGGCGCTGCGCCCAATGAGGACGCCGTGTACCTGCGTCGCCCGCACGCGCTCGACCGCCTCAGGCATGGTCTGGATGTCGCCATTCCCCAGGATGAGCGTCGTCGTCTCACGCCCGAGCGTCGCGGCGCGGCCAATGGCCTGCCAGTCCGCCTGGTCGCGGTACATTTGTTTCAGGGTGCGCCCGTGCACGGTGATAACCTCCGGGTGTTCGTCCAGCAAACAGGTGAGCCAGTCTTCGATGACCACGGTATCATAGCCCAGGCGCGTTTTGACCGACACCGGAATGGCGCTGCGGGGGCATTGCGCGCCGGACGGCGCTTCCTGCAGCGCCTGTTCCAGCCGACGACGGGCGTGTGGATGCAGGCCATCGGGCATGAGCGCCTGCCCGGCGGCCCAGTCACGCACCCCGTCCTGCACCGCCCGGATGATGGCCCGCGCCTGCGGTGGGTTCTTAATCAGGCCAGCGCCACACCCACGAGCGGCAATACTTTTCGCCGGGCAGCCCATGTTAATATCTACCCCATCAAAGCCGAGGGCACAGATGATCTGCGTGGCCTGATAAAAGGTCTCCGGGTTGGCGCCGTAAATCTGTGCCAGCACCGGACGTTCCGCCTCGACGTAGCGTACTTGACCCCAGGAGGCAGAAATACCTCGGCACAGCTCGTCGACGTTGACAAATTCAGTATATTGGACATCGGGCTTGCCATGGCGAGCGACCATGCAACGAAACGCCGCATCGGTCACGCCATCCATGGGGGCCAGACCAAATATCGGTTGGGGAAGAGTGTGCCAGAAGCTCATGCGCAGATGTTAGAGCATTTTCATAATTTACGCACTGCATATCCGGCTTTATAGAAGAAGTTGTTGCAATGGGATGGGGTGACCGCATCATAGATCTTACCAATGGCGCTCCAGAGGGCTTCGACGGTGCGTTCGGCGAGAGTGCGCAGC
>SXGT01210401.1_pt1 | contig 40083 bp, 12 predicted proteins | sample 3176221 | NCBI WGS metagenome assembly SXGT01 (sample SAMN11356862, study PRJNA531348) | freshwater metagenome | isolation source: freshwater sample F1-120 | place: China: Fuxian Lake, Yuxi | collected 2017-12-25
GCGCGGCTGAATCGCGTCAGCGCCGCCGCGCCGGAGTCGGCCAGCGATGCCCTGCAGCTGGCGCTCGACCACCTGCGCCTCCGCGCTGACACGGCCGTCGCCGGCGGGCCGACGCCCGAGGCGCGGGCAGCGGTGGCCGGCGTCGCCCACGACGTCGCGGCCCTGCTGGCGATGGCTTCGGCGCCCATTCCGCCCGCACGGCGCCTCGACGCTGCCCTGTTGCGGATCGAGTGTTTGGCCCGCAGCAGACCGCCCGCTGAAGGACTGGCGGAGGCCCTCACGGTAGAGGCGTTGGCGCGGGCGCGCGGCGGACAGGCCCTTGGCGCTTGGCTCTTGCTGGTCGCCCAACTGGAGCCACGAGCGACGCCCGACGACGCCGAGGCTGGCGCCCGCGCAGGCGCTCGGCTGGCCGAGGCGCTGGCGATCGCCGGCCGCAGCGGCGGGTCGGCGATCGACATGGTTCGCCGCGTAATCCACGGGTTCTGAGCCTGACCGTGGTGAGAGGCGACGTGCCTACGCCGCCGCCGAGAGCGAATTCAGCGAGGAAGCTGGCGTCGACCTGCGAGATCGTTATGATTGACTGTGGCTGTGTGTGCAAACACGGCGGGGGGACGGCAGATGATGAAAGCTCGCACTTTGAATTTCGTCGAAGGGACCCACACTCGCCCGCCCACAGTCGACCTGGTCCGCGGCGTGCGGGCGCCGTCGCGGGCGAAGCCAGCCGCCATGGCCTTTGCGCTGGCGATCGCGTCGGCGTGCCTGAGCCTAGGATGTGGCAATGTCAAAGTGGTCGAAGACCCCATCGACGACGCGACGGCGCAAGACAGCGGCGGCGGCGATGTGACCGGCGGTGGTGACGCGACCGGTGGTGACGCGACCGGTGGTGACGCGACCGGTGGTGACGCGACCGGCGGCGACGCTGGGGGCAGCGACGGCGGTGGCAAGCTACAGTGCATCACCGACTACGACTGCAATGGCGTGCTCCTGGGCACGACGCCCTGCCGCCTGCCGATGTGCCAGGCTGGCACCTGCGCCTTGGTCGACACCGCAAAGGGCACCGCCTGCCAAAACCCTGGCGAATTGGTCGGCGAATGTGCGACCTGCGGAGACGCCGGGCAGTGCGTCAAGGCGCCGGTTGATGACGGCAACCCATGCACCAAGGACTACTGCGACCAAGGCAAGGCCGTCGTGCACGAGCCAGTGACCGACCTGACGATCGCCTGCGAGGACGACGACGTCTGCTACGACAACGGCACCTGCGTCGAGGGCGAGTGCGCTGGCAAGCCCATCGACTGTAGCGATGGCGTCGCCTGCACCTTCGACACCTGCGAGAAGGGGAGCGGCTGCAAGCACACGGCTGACGTCGGCGGCTGTGACGACGGCGATCCCTGCACCAAGGACGCTTGTGACCTGAAGGCCGGATGCAAGGCCTCTGGCACCAACACAGGCGCCAACTGCGACGACGGGAACTCCTGCACCGAAAAGGACGCTTGCCTCGCCGACGGCAGCTGCGTCGGCACCTCGACCTGCGCCTGCAAGCTCGACACCGACTGCAAGAACGCCAACCTATGCCTCGGCACCATGGCGTGCGAGAAAGGGATCTGCGTCACCAAGGGCACGGGCCCGGTCGCCTGTGACCAGAAGGGCAACACCGCCTGCGCCAAGCTGGAGTGCCAGCCCGCGACAGGCAAGTGCGAGCCGACGGCGGTCTCTGATGGCCTCGCCTGCGACGACGGCGACGCCTGTACGACCGAAAGCGGCTGCAAGTCGGGCGTCTGTGCCGGCAGCAAGCCGCCGCCATGCAACGACAGCAACGACTGCACCAACGACAGCTGCGATCCGAAGAGCGGCTGCAAGCAGGTCGCCACCACGAAGCCCTGCCTCGATGACAACGCCTGCACCGAAAAGGATAGCTGCGCCAATGGCGCCTGCGTCGGCGTGACCAAGGCCTGCGACGACGGGCTCGCCTGCACGGTCGACAGCTGCAACAAGACCACTGGCGCGTGCAGCAACACGCCGCAGGACGCGACCTGTGACGACAAGAACCTCTGCACCAAAGACAGCTGTGTGGCCGGCAAGGGCTGCAGCCTGACCGCCGACGACAGCGCCAAGTGCACCGACGGCGACGAGTGCACCAACGACGCCTGCAAGGGCGGCGTCTGCGCCAGCGTCAACACCTGCCCGTGCAAGGCCGACACGGCGGCAAAGGACTGCGACGACAAGAACCCTTGCACCACCGACAGCTGCGATACCGCCGCCAAGAAGTGCGTCAACAGCCCCAACGGCGCCGATGGCAAGCCGTGCGACACCGGCGACAAGTGCCAGCAGCCCGGCAGCGGCGCCTGCGGCGGCGGGACGTGCAAGTCCAGCAACACGCACCTCGATTGCTCCAGCAAGTCGGGCCCCTGCGCCACCGGCACCTGCGTCGCGGCCACCGGCGCCTGTGTCGCCGCGCCCAAGGCCGACGGACTTGGCTGCAACGCCGATAGCTCAGCCTGCACGGCCAACGACGCCTGCAAGTCGGGCACTTGCACGCCCGGCGTCGCGCTGTATTGCAACGACAGCAACCCATGCACCGCCGACAGCTGCAACAAGACGTCGGGCTGCGTCAGCATCGGGACCACCAGCAACCAACCCTGCGACGACGGCGACGCCTGCTCGGCTGGGGACACCTGTCAGACGGGCAAGTGCACCCCTGGCAAGCAGATTCCGTGCAGCGACGGCAGCAACTGCACCAACGATTACTGCAAGAACGGCGCATGCGTCGCCGAGCCCATCGCCAACTGCTGCGTAAAGACCTTTTTGCAGCACAAGTTCGACGTCAAGGCGCCGACCGACTGGGTCCTGACGCAGAGCAACGACCTCGTGCGCTGGCGCTTCCGCCTCGACACCGGCTTCGCCTACAGCGGGGCGGGCTCCCTGCACTACGGTTCGCTGGAGATGAAGGACATCATAGCCAAAGACGCAGCCGGCAGCCTGGTGCAAAACTCGGGGTCGGCCTACATGCCGCAGTTCCCGACAGGGACCGCCAGCAGCGTGACGCTGCGCTTCTGGCTGCTCTGGGACGCCGAGGTCAATGACGGCTACGACAAGCTGTCGGTCGTCACCAAGGTCGCCGGTAGCGACCTGCCGGCGATTCAGACCCACTGGACGTTGCCGAAGTTCCAGCTCGGCCCGAACTCGTGGCACCAGGTCACCGTCAAGATTCCGATTGGCAAAGGCACTCAAATCGGCTTCCTCTTTGACACCGTCGACGGCGCTGCCAACGAAAACTGGAAGGGCGTGTTCATCGACGACGTCGTGGTGGAAGGCCCTTGCGACTGAGGACGATCCCAGACCGCACCGGGCTGATGCGCGACGAGACCGGGACGCTCACCCGTCGCGGCCGCACAGAGCTGTTGCTCTGCTATCCCAACAGCTACCGCGTCGCCGGCGCCAGCCTCGGCCTGCAGGTGATGTACCGCCTGCTCAACGCCCGCGACGCCATCAGCTGCCAGCGCGCGGTGCTGCCGGAAGACGCGCTCAGCGACCCGAACGCCAAGATCCGCAGCCTCGAGCACGGGATGGCACCCGACCAGTTCGACGCCATCCTCTTCTCCATCGCCTATGAGCTCGATATCCCCCACCTGCCGATGATGCTGGAGCGCGGCGGGGTGGCGCCTCTGCGCAGCGACCGCGCCGCCGACGCGCCGCCGGTGATCGCCGGGGGGCCGCTGACGCAGAGCAACGTGCTGCCTTTGGCGCCCTTCGTCGACGCCGTGGTGTTGGGCGAGGCCGAGGCCGTGGTGCCTACGCTGCTCGACGCGCTGCAGGATCGCCCCGACCGCGCCACGCTGGTTGCCCGCCTTGACGGCGTTCCGGGCATCTGGCTGCCGGAGCGCCACGGCGACGCGGTGCCCGACGTGCTGGTGGCGCGCGGCGACCACATCCCCGCCGTCGGCCAATGGCGCAGTCCGCACGCCGAGTTCGCCGACATGGCCTTGCTGGAGTCGAGCCGCGGCTGCCCGCGCTATTGCAAGTTCTGCGTCGTGCGGGCGCCGGCCTCGCCCATGCGTAGCCCAGAGCTGGAGCGCGTGCTGGCGGCGCTCGACCTGCCGCTCTACGCCAACGCGCCGCGCATCGGCCTGGTCGGCGCTGCGGTGAGCGACTGGCCGCCGCTCGTCGACGCGCTCCGCGCCATCGTCGAGCGCGGCAAGGGGGTCGGTGTGAGCAGTCTGCGCGCCGATCGCCTCGACGAGACCCTGGTCGGGCTGCTCGCCGCCGGTGGCTATCGCACGCTGACCGTGGCCTCCGACGCAGCCAGCCAGCGCCTGCGCGGCAAGATGATGAAGGGGCTCCGCGAGCGACACTTCCTCGCCGCCGCCGACCTGGCGCGCGGCCTTGGGCTCAAGGGCCTCAAGCTGTACGTGATCTTGGGCCTGCCAGACGAGACCGAGGCCGACATCGACGAGCTCATCGACTTCTGCCAGCGGCTGCGGGCAAAGGCGCCGCTGACGCTGACGCTGTCGCCCTTCGTGCCGAAGCTCCACACGCCGCTGGCCGAGGCGCCTTTCGAGCCCATCGCCAGCCAGCAGGTCAAGCTCGAGCGGGTGCGGCGGGTGCTTGGCAAGGCGCAGGTCGAGGTCCGCTTCGACGCCCCGCGCTGGGCTTGGGTCGAGTATCGGCTAAGCCAAGGCGGCGCCGAGTCCGGGCTGGCGGCGTGGCGTGCGCTGCGCGACGGCGGCGGATGGAAGGACTGGCAGCGCGCTTTCGCCGAGATCGACGCCGGAGGCCAGGGCGGCGAGCGCGCGGCCGTCGTCGCGGCGCAGCGACATGGCCTCTGGGCGCTGGCGGGGGCCCGCTGACCCTGGCCGGCCCTGGGCCCCGTGCTGCGCGATCATAGATCAATCACGCTCTTCCCGAGGGGTTCCTTGACGCTGCCGGTGCCGCACCCCTACGCTAGTGAGGCTGCGGACGCGGGCCGCCGCGGCGAGCGGGACGGCGCGCCATCATGACACATAGGCTACTTCAATTGCCGCGCTCCGTGGCGCGCACGTGCATGGTTCGATGGTCCAGGTGGGCCTCGATCTGGTCGGTGACGTGGTTGGCGACCTCCGCACCCCTGCTAGCGCTCGCCGCGCCGCCGCAGATCGCCAACGCCTCGCTCGAGGTGGCCGACGCCGCAGATCCGACCCTGCCCGCGGGCTGGTTCGCCGACGCCTGGGGCAACCTCTTGTATGGGCACGCGTGGTTGCTGAGCGGCGCCTTCGAGGGAAGTCGCGCGATGCGGGTGGCGGTGTCGACGGTGAGCGGCGAAGGCGACGCGCGCTGGATGTCGGCGTCGTTCCCGGTCGCTGCGCAGGCAGGGCAGACCTACAGCCTGCACCACCACTACCGATCCGACGTCTCGACCGCGGTCTGGGCGCAGGCGCAGTCTGTCGGCGGCGCGCAGTCGCAGTGGATCTTGGTCGGCAACGTGGCGGCCAGCGCGACGTGGACGGCGCACGCGGCGAACGTCAACCTGCCGAGTTGGGCCGACACGCTGCGCGTCTGCCACGTGCTCGGCCAGCCCGGCTTCCTGGAGACAGACGCCTGGTCCTGGCAAGAGAAGCTACCCGACCCGCCGCCGCCGATTCAGCCCACCGATCCGCCGCTGGCGCCGGCCTCGCCGAACGCTGGCAACGTGCTGCCGAACCCGTCGTTCGAGGACACCAGCAGCTACAGTAGCTCGACGCCCAAGTATTGGTCCTTCGTCGTCTGGGGCGCCGCCAGCGCCACCACCAGCGTCTGGAGCCAGGGGCCCGCCCATCAGGGAGCGTTCGCGCTGCGCATGAGCCAGCCGACGTTGCCGAAAGATGGCGACGCCAAGTGGTGGAGTGATGCCATTCCACTGCTGAATTTTGGCGGAAAGCTGCGCCTGACCTGCTACTACCAGGGCACCGCTGGCGTCTCGCTCTTGCTGCGAGCCGAAGATAAGGCCGGCCAGGGCGGTCAGACGCAGTGGTACAGCGTGGCGTCGGGGCCGGCGTGGGCGGAGTGGCGCGTGCTGTCGGGCCTCATCGAGCTGCCCAGCTTCACCCATCAGGTGCGCGTCGGGCTGCGGATCGACGGCACCGGCGACGCGGCGGTCGACGACTGCAGCTTCGCCGCCGAGGTGGAGACACCGGCCGTGGCGGTGGCGCTTGGCAGCGACAACGTCCTCGTCAACCCCTCGTTTGAGGTGGCGCACCCCTGGGATCCGGGCCGCCCGGCGAGCTGGGACGGGGTGGTCTACGGCACGGCGCAGGGCAAGGCGACATGGCTAACCGGCGGCTTCGACGGCGATCGCGCCGTTCGTGTCGAGGTCTTCGTCAAGACCGAGGGCGAAGGAGACGGCCGCTGGCAAAGCGCGCCGATCGCGCTCTTGCCGAAGTCGGCAAACCCCTGGCGGGTCTCCATCAGCGATCGCTACCGCACCAACGCCCCGACACGCCTGCGCGCCCGCGTCCGCTCGGCCGACGGCAAGCAGGCGCAGTGGCTCACAGGCCCGGAGCTGCCGACCTCGCCCGCCGCTTGGTCGCAGGCGCAGTGGGTCGTCGATCTGCCGGACTGGGCGGCGACGCTGGAGGTGATGCACTCCCTGGAGGTCGCAGGTCAGCTCGACATCGACGCCGTCGTCGTCGTCGCCGGGCCGCCGGACCCACCGCCGGCGCCGCAAGATCCGCCCCTGTCGCCGGCCTCGTTGCTCGGCTTCAACGTGCTGCCCAACCCGTCCTTTGAGGTGGCCAGCGTCGGCGATGCCAAGCGGCCCGCCTACTGGCGCATGGAGGCCTGGGACGCCGCGCTCGGTTTCGCCACCGCCGTCTGGCTCGACGCCGGCGCCAAGCACGGCCAGCGCGCGCTGCGCCTCGCCCAGGCTGCCCTGCCGGCCAGCGGCGACGCTAAGTGGTGGAGCGATCCAGTGCCCGTGACCGATGTGGCGACCGACCTCCGCGTCACCTGCCACTACCAGGGCACGGCGGGCGCCACGCTGCTTTTGCTGGCCACCAACGGCAAGGCGCAGGCTGAGGCGCAGGCCAAGTGGTACACCGTCGCCGCCGGACCGGCCTGGCCGTCTTGGCGCCCGCTCTCGGGCACGCTGACGGGCGCCGCCCAGCTGCCGGCGTGGACCAGCCACGTCCGCGTCGGCATGCGCATCGAGGGGACCGGCGTCATCGACATCGACAGCTGCAGCGTCGGCGTCGCGGCGCCGCCGACGCTGCCGCCGCCGCAGGAGCTCGGCGACATCAACCTCGTCGCCAACCCCTCGCTCGAGCTCGCCGATCCGTGGGATCCCAGCATGCCAGCCAGCTGGGTCGGCTTCACCACCGGCCAGGTCATCGGCAGCGCCAGCTGGCAGCAGGTGGGCGCTGACGGTGGGCGCAGCGGCCGAATCGTCATCCTGAGCATCGACCCGCAGCTCGGCCCCGAGGGTGACGGCCGCTGGCGCAGCGCCCCCATCGCCCTCAAGGCGCCGGGGCGGGTGGCGCTCCGCACGCAGTACCGCTCCAACATCGCCTCGCGGTTGCGGATTCGCGCCAGGTCTGCCGACGGCAAGCTGGTCGAGTGGCGTAGCTCGAAGCCCCTTCCCCCTGCGACCGGCGCCTGGGCAGAGGCAGAGCTGGTCGTCGACCTGCCGGCCTTTACCGCCACAATCGAGGTAGAGCAGTCCATTGACGCGGTCGGCTACCTGGACATCGACGACGTGCGCGTGGTGCGTGGCCCGCCCGGGCCGATCGAGCCCGAGCCAGAGACCGGCGCCCCCAGCGAACCCGAGCCCGCTCCCTCGATCTTGGGCGAGGCCAACGCCGTGCCGAACCCCTCGATGGAGCAGGCGAGCACGCTGCAGCCGAGCCTGCCCTGGTGGTGGGGCGGTGTCGCCAGCGGCGCGATGAGCGGCACCTGGACCTGGGTGCAGCCCGGCATCGACGGCGACCGCTGCCTCAAGTTGGTCGCCAGCCGCGAAGGCGAGCAGCCGGGGAGCGCCAGCATCGCGAGTCGTGGCTTCCGGCTCGCCAAGTCGGCGCCGTGGGCGAAGGCGCGCGCGATGGTGCGCTCGACGATGCCGGTCGAGCTCTGGCTGGTCGTGCACTCCGAGCAGCTCGGGGCCGACTGGCGCAAGGTCGCGGAGGGCGGCGGCCAGGGCACCTGGGGACCGCTGGAGGGAGTGGTCCCGGTTGGCGAATTCGCGCACGCCCTGCAGGTCGTGGTGCTGACGCGCGCAAAGGGAGCCCTCGAGGTGGACGCCGTGTCGCTGACCGCGGCGGCGACCCCGACTGGCATGGAGCCTGGCGCAACTGCCGGCGGCAACACGCCGCTCGCCGGTTTCGACAGCGGGCCGGTCGGGCCGACGACGACGGCTGATCCGCCGGTGCCAGAGACCGGCGGCTGCAGCGCCCTCCCCGGCGCTGGGGCGTCGCCGCTGCCCGGCCAAGCGCTGGCGATTCTGGCCCTCGCCGTGGTTGGGCTGGCGCTGCGTCGGCGCGGTGGGCAGGGCAGCGGCGCGGCGACGCGGCGGACGGTGGCGATGGCGGCGCTCGGGCTGTTCGCCGCGGGCGGCTGCACCGATGACCCCATTCGCGTCGATCCGTGGCATGCCCGCGCAACGGCGCAGGGTTTTGAGATCTCGCGCGACGGCAAAACCTTCCACAAGTTCTGGCCCATCGGCGTGAACTTTGGGCTCGCCATCCCCGGCACCGATCCCGGCGAGATGGAGGCGACCGGCACCCAGATTCGCCGTTGGCTCCAGGTGACGGCCTACTCTGGGGCCAACACCATCCGGACCTATACCGTGCAGTCGCCGGTGTTTTATCGCGAGCTGCGTGAGTACAACCTCGCCAACCCGAGCAATCCGCTCTTCTTGATGCAGGGCGTCTGGATCGATGAGCCGCCGCTGACCGACCCCGACTACTTCTCGGCAGCGGCGAACGCCTGGGTCGACGACGAGATCGCCAAGGTGGTCGCGGTGATCCACGGCGACATCACCATCCCGCCCGCCAGCAAGCTGGAGCCGCTCAACTTTGGCCGAGCCAACGGCACCTTCGAGGACGACGTGTCGCCGTGGCTCATCGGCTGGCTCTTCGGCCGCGAGATGGAGCCCTACACGCTAGAGTCGACGCTGGCCCTCCACCCGGAGGCGCCGACCAGCCACAAGGGCTCGCTGCTCTCGATAGACAACGGCAGCGCGATCACGGCCTGGATCGTCAGCAAGATGGACGACATCCTCCGCTTCGAGCGTGACAAGTACGGCCAGCAGCACCCGATCGGCTTCTCGAACTGGCCGACCCTCGACCCGCTGCTGCACCCAACCGAGCCGAAGCTGCCGATCTCGGTCGAGGACACCTTCCAGGTCGATCTAGAGCCCATCGAGACCGCCGCCTCTTATACCGCCGGCGTCTTCATGAGCTACCACGCCTACCCGTACTACCCGGACTTCATCTTCCACGAGGCGGCGTACCAGAGCTTCGCCGACAGCCAGGGCAAATTCTCCTACATCGGCTACCTCGCGGCGCTGCGCAAACACCACGCCAGCCACGCGCTGATCATCGCCGAGGTCGGCCACCCCTCCAGCCTCGGCAACGGCCACCAGACGCCGACCGGCCAAGATCACGGCGACCTCGACGATCAAGAGCAAGGCCCGGCCGTGCTGCGCTCGCTCGCTGCCATCCACCAAGCCGGCCTCGATGGCGCCTATGTGTTTAGCATCATTGATGAGTGGTTCAAGCGAGCCTGGGTCGTCGAGCGCGTGGAGTACCCGAGCGACAGGCGCCGCTTCTGGCACAACGTCATGAACCCGGAGCAGAACTTCGGCCTCGTCGCGCTGCGGGCCGGCGCGCCGGGCAAGCGCATCGTGCTCGACGGCAAGGACGGCGACTGGGGGCCGCCTCAGGCCGTGGCAGGCCCCGCCCAGGTCGCGCCCGCCGGCGACGGCGCCGATGCCCAGCGGCGGCTGCGCGACGTGACGCTCAGCTCCGACGCGGCCTACCTGCACGTCCGCGTGCGCCTGCAGCCTCCACCGGGCGGCGTCTTCGACTGGCAGCGCCTGGACGTCGTCGTCGCCTTCGACACCATCGACCCGGAGCGCGGCGATGGCCGGCTCGATCCCGCTGGCAAGGTCGAGGTGGGCCGGCGAGTAGAGCACGTGCTGCGCATCGAGTCGCCCGAGGTTGTGCAGCTCTACGTCGATAAGCCCTACGATCTCTACGGCATCTGGCACGGATTCCGTGAGCCCTGGCAGCTTTACCGCAGCGTCCGCAACGACGCCGGTGAATTCCGGCCGGTGCGCACCATCACCAACGCCTACGACGCCATCGGGCCAGACGGCAACGTCACGACGCTCGGCGGGGTGCAGGTCCAGGAGACCGGCCGCTTCCGCGTCGGCATCGAAGCGCTGACGAGCCACGCCTTGGTCGCCATTGACCCGGCTGGCGGCGTCATCGAGATCCGCGTGCCCTGGAACTTGTTGCACTTCACCGATCCGTCGGCCGCCCAGATCGTCGACGACGACGGCAGCTTGGGGCCGCGCCGAGCGAGCTCCGCCGCCACCCCGGCCGTCGCCGTCGCCGCCGTCGTCCTGGGCGGCAAAGACGAACAGGAGTCGGCGCTCGTCGACTCGGTGCCAGCCGCAACCGCGACCGCGACCGGCCACGCCGTGCCGGCCAAGGGCTGGGCGGTGCTGCCGATCGCGACGTGGAGCGCCACCCCGGCCTATCACGAGCAGACCAAGCCCATCGTCCAGGCCATGCAGGCGGGCCTCGGCGGAATCTTGCCGCCGACTATCGCTTGGCCGTCCACGGGCGGAGGTGCGCCATGAACCTCGGCTCAGGTGCGATCTCGCGACATGCCGGGCGCGGCCACGGCGTGTGGGCTCGGTCGAGCGCCAGCCGGCTAGCGCTGCTCTCCCTGCTGCTGCCAGGGCAAGCGCTGGCGCAGAACCTGCTCGGCAATGGCGCCGTCGAGACGCCGAACGCCGACGACCCGACGAAGCCGGCCCTGTGGAGCGCAGCCGTCTGGGGCACCGCCATTGAGGCGACGACGAGCTGGGCACCGGTGTCGCCGCCCAACGGCCGCTCGCTACGGATCGAGGTCACCTCCATCGTCGGCGACGGCGACGCGCTTTGGCGCAGCGAGCCGATCGCGGTCGCCGCCGACGGCGCCGTGCGGCTGACCGCCCGTTGCATCGGCGACGCTCCAGCTCGCCTGCTGCTTGAGGCGCGCAACGGCGGCGGCAAGGCGTCGTGGCTCGGCGCGGCGACGTTGCCCAAGACCTTGGTCTGGCAAGTGACCACCGGCACCGTGCAGCTGCCGGCTGGCACCAACAGCGTCCGCGTCGCTTTCGCGCTCCAGGCCACAGGCGTGGTGTCGTGCGACGATTTTGAGCTGACCAACCTGCCACCGCCGCCGCTGGCAGTCGACGGCAGCGCCGAGATCTTGGTCAACGGCGGCTTCGAGGCCGGCCAGCCGCTCGGACCCACGCCGGGCTGGAGCTTCGAAGCCACGCCCGGCGCGGTCGGCCAGGGGCAGGTCATGGCTGGGGGCGCGGCCGAAGGTGAGGCAGCAGAGGGCAAGCAATTCGCACGCATCCGGGTGGACAGCCTGAAGGGCAGCGTGGACGTCAAGTGGTGGAGCGACCCCATCCGCGTGGTGCCTGGCAAGCCGTCGTGGCTGCTCCACCTCAAGTGGCGCTCCCTGGCGCGAGCCCATCTCTTCCTCTGGGAGTCCCGCATCGACGGCACCGGTGGTTTTCGCCTCCTGCGCCGGCTGCGCCCGGCCTTGCACCCGGACTTTCGGACGGCGCCGCCCTGGGAGACGGTGCAGGTCGGCTTCTCACTCGCCCCTGACGTGGTCGCTATACACGTCGCCGTCTTGCTCTGGCAGCCGGGCGTAGTCGACCTCGATGACCTCCGCTGCGCCCGCGCCGACGCCAGCGGCGATGCGAAGGGCGAACTCCGCGTCTCGTTCGCCATCGACTCTCTGACGGGCACTGTCGACGATGTGCTGGCGTTGTTCGACCTCGCAAAGGTGCGTGGCAGCATCTACCTGCCCTCGGCGCGCATCGAGGCCGAGGGCGCCACGGCGCTTGAGAAGCTGCGCAAGGCCGAGCTGCGCGGCGTCGAGCTCGGCATCTACGGAGAGGTGCCCTCAGCCTGGCTCAGCGCCGACAGCGCCGCCCGCCGGCAGACCGTCATTCGCGCCTTCGCCCGCTTGCGCGACGCTGGCCTGCATCCCAGCGGGTTCGCGCCGCCAGACGGCGTCTACGACGAGGCGGTGTCCGACGCGATCGACAGCCGCGAGGGCTATGTCCGCACGCTCGGCGATGGCGTCAACTATCCGCCGGTCGACTACTTGTCCTTGCAGGTCCGCAATGTCGACGCCTCGACGACTGACCTCGACGTCCTGCGCTGGGCGCAAGAGGCGCGGCGCCACAAGGGCTGGCTCATCTTGCGCTACAGCGGCATCGGCCCCGCCGGCGGCATCGACCTCGGGCGGATGTTGCGCGACATCGAGGCGGTCCAGGCCGAAGGCGCGATCATCGCCCCAGTCGGCGAGGCGCTCGGTGCCTGGCAGACGCCCGTGTTGCCGGCGCCAGAGGCTGAGGGCGGCTGCAGCGCGCAGCGGACCAGCGGCGGTGGCGGCGGCTTGCCGCTCTTGGCACTGTTGGTCGCTGTCGCGCTGGGCTGGCAGCGCGCCCGCTCGCGCGGCTTCGCGTAGGTCGGAGCTCGGCAGCAGATGTGCGCGGCTAGAGAAGCTCGGTGTACTCGCCGCAGCACAGGTCGCGGAGGGGTCGAAAAGAGGGGGGTTCCGATGCTCGGATGGTTGAGCTGGAATCTGCGCGGCGGCCTTGTCTTAGCGCGGTGGTGCGTCGTCGCATCTGCGGTCGCCGCTTGGTCCGGCTGCGGCGCCAAGTCCCCTGAGTCGGTCGACGGCGCGGAGGTACAGGCCGCCGTCGTCGCCGGCGACGACGGCGGGATCGGCTCTGAGGCTGGCCCCGACGGCGGAGTCCCACCCGACGGCGCCGAACCAGACGGCGCCGAGCTAGACGCTGGCGACGACGTCGCGGATCAAGGCGCCGCCACGGACGTCGAGGCCGCCGACGCCGCAGCGGACGCTGCCGACGCGCTGCCAGGCGCCTGCAGCACCAGCGCCGATTGTCCGCAGCCAGCCACCGGCTGCCTCGGCAACACCTGCATCGGCGGCGTCTGCCAGCCGCAGACCCTGCCGGACGCCACGCCGTGCGCCGACGGCGACCCTTGCACCGCCAAGGCAGCTTGCAGCGGTGGCGCCTGCAAGGCGATCGACGACGTCGACTGCGGCGACGACGACGCCTGCACCGTCGATGGCTGCGACGCCAAGACAGGCGCCTGTACCCACACCCCGGCCGCAGCGGGCGTCGCCTGCGAGGACGGCAACCCGTGCACCACCGGCACGACCTGCGATGGCAAGCCCGATGGCTCCTGCCAAGGCGGCAGCAACAGCTGCGGCTGCAGCACGCTGGCCGACTGCGCCGCCTACGACGACGCCGACCTCTGCAACGGCACGCTCTACTGCAACCTCGGCTTGGCGACGCCGACTTGCCAGGTGCTGCCTTCCAGCGTCGTGGTGTGCCAGGGCAGCGGCGACGACGCCTGCCAGCAGACGCAGTGCTCCGCCTTCACCGGGCAGTGTGAGGCGCTGCCGGCGAGCGACGGCAAACCCTGCGACGATGGCAACCCATGCTCGCTGGCCGAGACCTGCCAGTCCGGCGCCTGCAAGGCCCCAGTCAACACCTGCGCCTGCCAGGTGGCGGCTGACTGCATCGGCTCGGACGACGGCAACCCCTGCAACGGCACGCTGTACTGCGACACCTCGGCGCTGCCCTACAGCTGCAAGGTGAACCCGGCGAGCGTCGTCGTGTGCAACGCCAAGGTTGGGCCGTGCCAGACCACCGCCTGCGACTCCAAGTCGGGAGCCTGCGCGCCACTGCCGGCCAAGGACGGCCTCGCCTGCGAAGACGGCGTCGCGACCACGGTCGGCGACACCTGCCAAGCCGGCAAGTGCCAACCCGGTGTCTCGACGGCGCAATGCAGCGGGGACGCCGACTGCGCCAAGCTCGAAGACGGCGACATCTGCAACGGCGTGCTGTTCTGCAACAAGCAGACCAGCAAGTGCGAGCTGAATCCGGCGACGGTCGTGAGCTGTCCGAGCGTCGATGACACCCAGTGCGCCAAGACGCTCTGCCAGCCGAAGACCGGCCTCTGCGCGCTGACGGCGCTGGCAGGCAGCCCCGCTTGTGACGACGGCAACCCATGCACCAAGGGCGACCACTGCCAAGATGGCGGCTGCCAGAGCTCGGCCAACACCTGCCAGTGCCAGAAGGACGCCGACTGCGCCGGCAAGGAGGACGGCGACCAGTGCAACGGCACGCTGTTCTGCGACAAGCCGACCGGGCAGTGCCAGGTCAACCCCGCGACCGTCAAGACGTGCCCGAGCGTCGCCGACACCAGCTGCAGCAAGGCCGTCTGCCTGCCCAAGACCGGCCAGTGCGAGCAGAAGCCGCTCCCCGACCTCGTCGGCTGTGACGACGGCAGCCCCTGCACCGACGCCGACGCCTGCCAGGCGGGCGCCTGCGTTGGCACCAAGGTCTGCGCCTGCCAGGTGGACGCCGACTGCGAGGGCCAGGACGACGGCGACCTCTGCAACGGCACGCTCTATTGCAACAAGAAGTCGAACAGCTGCGAGGTCAATCCGGCGACCGTCAAGGTCTGCCCGAGCGTTGACGACTCCGCCTGCCAGCAGTCGAAGTGCCAGCCCAAGACCGGCCAGTGCGCGCTCACCGCGACGAGCAACGGCGTGTCGTGCGACGCCGATGGCAACCCCTGTACGCAGAACGACTTTTGCTCGGGCGGCGGCTGCAAGCCCGGAAAAGTCACCTGCGAGTGCAACGCTGACGCTGACTGCGACGGCAAGCAAGGCGACAACAAGTGCATCCCCGACATGTTCTGCGACAAGCAGAGCCACAGCTGCAAGCCGGCCCAGCAGGTGCAGTGCGACAGCAGCAAGGACGGCAAATGCGCCGAGACGGCCTGTGATCCCGTCGACGGCACTTGCAAGACCGCGCTGCTGCCGGTCGGCACCATCTGCGGTGAGAGCGCGATCTGTGCCGGCGCCCAAGTGTGCGACAGCAAGGGCGCCTGCGTGGCTGGCGCGGCCAGCGACTGCGACGACGCCGACGCCTGCACCAAGGACACCTGCGACGCCAAGAAGGGTTGTACGTTCAACGCCTTGGATGCCGGTCCGTGCGACGATGGGGACATCTGCAGCGCCGGCGACCAGTGCGCCAAAGGCCAGTGCGTCGGCACCACCAAGGACTGCACCGACAGCAGCCCATGCACCAACGACGCCTGCGACCCGAAGACGGGTTGCGTCTACCTGCCGTCGGGCGCCACCAGCTGCGACGACGGCGACCTCTGCACGGTCGGCGACTTCTGCCTGCAGACGCTGTGCCTGCCCGGCTCGAAGGTGCTCTCCTGCGACGACGGCAACCCGTGCACCCAAGACGCCTGCGACGCCAAACAGGGCTGCGTGCAGAAGGCGCAAGACGGCGGCAAATGCGACGACGGCGACGGTTGCACCAAGTTCGACGCCTGCAGCGCTGGCAGCTGCAAGGGGGTTCAGCTGAGCTGCGACGACGGCAGCGGCTGCACCGTCGACAGCTGCGACAAGGACGAGGGCTGCCTCCACAAGGCGCAGGTCGGCAAGGCGTGCGACGACGGCAACGCCTGCACGGTCAGCGACGCCTGCATCAGCTCCGGGCTCTGCGCCAGCGGTCAGCCGAAGGTCTGCGACGACGCCAACCCGTGCACGGTCGACCTCTGCGACCCGCTGCAGGGCTGCGTCAAGAAGGAGGTCGTCGGCAGCAAGTGCGACGACGGCAACGCCTGCACTGTCAACGAGAAGTGCGACAAGGGCCTGTGCACCGGCTCGCCGCGCAACTGTGACGACGGGCTGGTGTGCAGCAAGGACAGCTGCGACAAAGACGCCGGCTGCTTGTACGCGGTGACCGCCGGCAGCAAATGCGATGACGGCAATTCCTGCACCGCTGGCGACCTCTGCGCCAAAGGCGGCGCCTGCGTGCCGGGGCCAGGGCTCTCCTGCGACGACAACAACGGCTGCACCACCGACGCCTGCGACCCGGCCAGCGGCTGCACCCACAAGGCCCTCGACGGCATCGGCTGTAGCGACGGCGACAGCTGCACGCAGACCGACAAGTGCGTCGCAGGCGCTTGCAAGGGCGTCGGAAAGTCGTGCGACGACGGGTTGGTCTGTACCAGCGACGGCTGCGACCCGGCCGGCGGCTGCAGCCACAAGGTGCAGCAGGGCGCCACCTGCAGCGACAACGACGCCTGCACGCAGGGCGACACCTGCCTACAGAGCGGCTACTGCAAGCCGGGCGCGACGGTGAGCTGCGACGACAACAACGCCTGCACGGCCGACACCTGCGCCGCCCAGAAGGGTTGCCAGCAGGAGATCAAGGCTGGCGTCGGCTGCAGCGACGGCACCGCCTGCACGATCAATGACGCCTGCGACGCCAAGGGCGCCTGCATCGGCTCGCCGCTCAGCTGCGACGACGGCAAGGCCTGCACCACCGACACATGCGACAAGCTCGGCGGGTGCAAGACGGTCGCCAACACCAACCAGCCATGCAGCGACAGCAACGCCTGCACCACCGGCGACGTCTGTCTGTCGTCAGGCACTTGCGCCCCGACCGGCCAGCTGCCCTGCGTCGACGGCAACACCTGCACCACCGACGCCTGCGCCCCGGCGAGCGGCTGCGTCCATGCGGCGCAGGACAAGGCGAGCTGCAGCGATGGCAGCGCCTGCACTGCCAACGACAGCTGCAACGGCCATCAGTGTGTCGGTAGCCCTGTGAGCTGCGACGACAGCCAGACCTGCACGAAAGACAGCTGCGACAAGCAAAAAGGCTGTGTGTTCGCGCCGCAGCAGGGCGCGGCCTGCAACGATGGCAACGCCTGTACCGCCGGCGATCTCTGCAGCGCCGCGGGCACCTGTACGCCCGGCAGCGGCGTCAACTGCGACGACGCCAAGGTCTGCACCGCTGACAGTTGCGACGCCGCATCTGGATGCAAGAACACGGCTTTGGAGGCCATCTCCTGCAGCGACGGCGACGCTTGCACGGTGGCCGACGCCTGCGCCCAGGGTGCTTGCAAGGGCACGGTTCAGGTGTGCGACGACGGCAATGCCTGCACGACAGATGCCTGCGACAAGCTCAAGGGCTGCACCGCCACGGCAAAAACCGGCGTCTTGTGCAGCGACGGCAGCGCTTGCACCGGGCAAGACGCCTGTTCGAGCTTTGGCAAGTGCGTCGGGACCAAGGTCACCTGCAACGACAACAGCGTCTGCACGCTCGATCTCTGCGACGTCGACCTCGGCTGCGTGTTCACCAAGCTCTCGGGCGCGTCCTGCAGCGACGGCAAGCTCTGCACCGTCACCGACAGCTGCAGCGACGGCGTCTGTGCGGGTGCCGCCAAGAACTGTGACGATGGCAACGAGTGCACTGCGGACAGCTGCGACGTGGTCAGCGGGTGCGTGTCGACGGCCACCGCCGTCAAGCCCTGCAATGATGGCGACGAGTGCACCACCGGCGACTCTTGTGCCGCGAGCAAGTGCGTCGGCGCAGACAAGAACTGCGGCGACGGCAACGGCTGCACCCTAGAGACCTGTCACAAGACCTTGGGCTGCCAAGTCTCGCTGGCCAAGGTGAATGAGCCCTGCAGCGACGGCGACGCCTGCACCGCCGACTGGTGCGACGGCCTCGGCGGCTGCGACAGCACGCCCCTGTTGGGCTCCCGCCAGCTCCCGATGGGCTACATCGTCGATGCGCTTGTGGTCGACTCTACCGGCACGGCGTGGGCCGTCGGCAAGAGCGATAGCGTGGCCAACGGCGGCTTCATCGCGCGCCTCAAATGGAAGGGCAAGTCGCCTCCTTTGGCCTTGAACAGCAAGGTTAATCGCTGGACCCACGCGCTCGTCGTACCGCCGGAGGCGAAGCCACATGGCGGCTTTGCCGCAGGTGTCCTGGTCGCGGGTCGCTCCGTCCAGACTGACACGCCACCGATGGTATTTGGCGGCTCATCGCCTTTCCTGACTCGTTTTACCGAAGCTGGAACGGTGGTGGTTGCCGGTTTCCTGAAACTTGGCGGCGACCCGCAACCCGACGCGGTCGTGGCGCTCGCCGCCGACAGCCACGTGGTCGTTGGCGCCGCGGTTCGCTATGGCGCCGTCGCCAAAGGCGACTATGGATGGAAGGACAACGGGACGTTCGGAGCCAACCCCAATGGCATTTACCTAAGCACAGCCAAAGCGGACTTCGGGCCGCTTTCGCAGTACTTTTACGCAGTCGCACCTGCTGGCATGGAGAGGCTGGCCGTTCACGACCTTGCGGTGCATCTGGACGCCAATGGAAACCGCTTCGTCGTGGGTCTAGCGACGATCGAGCAACAGCACAACACCTCGACGTTTATGCTCCGCGCGCCCATCCTGGCGCTCGACAAAGTTGTCGCCACCCAGGTCTGGACGGCGGGTGCCAATGCCGACGACGGCTGGCGCCTTGCCGGTTACAACCGACTCCTGACGACCATCGAGGGCGGCTTCGACATCGTGCTCGGTAATCGCGAGGTCCGGCGGTACGGCCCACTCGGCACCTTCGTGTCGACGCATGCGGCGGGCGCCAATCTCCCCAAGCCGCTCCTGCACGTGGCGCAGCGGGGGAGGCAATTCGTTGGTGTCACCGACGAGACGCCGCCAAACTTCTACGTCATGCGCCGCAGCCTCAGCGCGCCGATGCACACCACCAAGCTGCTGACCGAGCCCAAGCTGATGGCTTTAGGGCCGGGCCGCGATGTGTTCTTCGTCGAGCGCTCGCAGGCGTACGGCATCCCGGTCGAGTCCGTCGAGCGCCGCGATCCCTGGGCACAGCAGAGCTGCTCGGAGTGCATGACGGTGCACGCGGCAGGCTGCACCAATGGCAACGAGTGCCACCTGGACTCCTGCAACGCGGCCGACGGCAAGTGCGACGGCAGCCCGAAGGACGTCTACTGCGACGACGGCAACGCCTGCACGACCGACGTCTGCACCGCGGGCAAGTGCGTCCATACGGCAGCCACGGCGAGTGCCCAGGTCGCTTGCCCGCTGGACCTCTCGAAGTGCAAGCAGGGCCTCGGCGTCTGCGGCGTGGGCGGCGTCTGCGCCGGTAGTCAGGGCAACGTCACTTGTGTCCCATCGTCTGGGGTCGGCAGCCCAGAGTGCGCCCTCACGCGCTGCTCGGACGACGTCGGCTGCATCTCGGGGAAGCAACCTGGCGGTTTCATCTGCAAGAAGTTGAAAGAGAGTCCAACGCACGCATGCACCGCCGACACTGCGACGTGCGTCGGCATGCTGGCGACGCAGGGCTTGCCGTTCAAGGTCGAGGGCGACCAAGAACATGAGACGAAGGCGACTCTGGCGATTAGCCCCAAGACGACAGGCAAGTGGGCGCGCCTTACGGTCGACATCGAGATTCTCGCCTGCCAGGAATTCCTCGCATCTGACGCCTTCGGCGGTCTTGAGCTCGACGTCGGGCAGGGTCAGGTCATCGAGCTGCGAGCGCGCACTTCGCAGTGCGACAAAGACCTCGTGGGACGCAGCTGCTTCCCCGCTCTTTCGCGAAGGCTCAAGCTGACCTTTCCTGACGACGGCGTGCCCGTCGACTGGTCCTCGAAGCTGGCTGACGCCCAAGGCCCCTTCATCCTCAAAGCAAAGGTCCAAGCCGGCGTCGTCAAGATCCATAGCGCGGCGCTTACCCTTTCGAAGTGAGCACGAAGGCGATGGCGGTGCATCCCCCCGAGGCTGGAGCTGCCGCCAAGCCACCCGGGGCTGGGCCTGAGCCAGGGCTCCATCGCACGCTCGGTCCGTGGACGATTTGGGGCCTCGGGGTCGGCTACGTCATCAGCGGCGAGTATTTTGGCTGGAACCTCGGGCTCCCGAGCGCCGGCAGCGTCGGCATGGTCGTGGCCACGCTCGTCGTGACGCTCTTCTACGCGCTCTTTGTCAGCAGCTACGCAGAGATCGCCGCTGCGCTGCCGCGGGCTGGCGGCGCCTTTGTCTACGCCGAGCGGGCGCTAGGACGCGACCTCGGCGCCGTCGCCGGCCTCGCCCAGCTCGCCGAGTTCGTTTTCGCGCCGCCCGCCATCGCCGCCGCGATCGGCGCCTACTTCGCGCTCTTCTTGCCGGGCGTCGACCCGACCTTGATCGCCACCGGCGCCTTCGTCGTCTTCGTCGGGCTCAACATGTGGGGCGTGAAGCAGTCGGCCATCTTCGAGCTGGTGGTCACGGCGCTGGCTGTCGGCGAGCTGCTGCTCTTTTGCGGCGTCGCGCTGCCCCACTTCGACGGCGCGGCCTTTCTGCGCGAGCCGCTGCCGATGGGGTGGGCAGGCGTGCTGCCGGCGATTCCCTTTGCGATCTGGTTCTATCTCGGCATCGAGGGCGTGGCCAACATCGCCGAAGAGGCCCGCGATCCGCAGCGCGACCTCGCCCGCGGCTTTGGCTGGTCGATGCTGACGCTGGGCGTGCTGGCGCTGCTCGTGCTCTTCGCCGCCGTCGGCGTCGATGGCTGGCGCGCCGTGGTCTACGACGCCGACGGTGTGGCCGTCGATCGGCCCTTGCCGCTGGCGCTTGGGCGCATCGTCAGTCCCGACCATCCGCTCTTTCATCTGCTGGTGACGGTGGGCCTCTTTGGCCTCTTCGCGTCGTTCCACGGCATCTTGCTGGTCGCCGGCCGCGCGACCATGGCGCTGGGTCAGAGCGGTCTGTTGCCCCGCGTGCTGGGCCGCTCCCACGCGACGCGACAGACGCCGGTCTCGGCGCTGCTGGTCGTCCTTGCGATCGGCCTGGTCGCGCTCTGGAGCGGGAAGACCGGCGACATCATTACGTTGGCTGTCCTTGGCGCCTTGACGATGTACGGCCTGTCGCTGGTCTCGTTCTTGCAACTCCGGTGGCGCGAGCCGGACCTGCACCGTCCGTACCGAGCGCCTGGGCACCCTGTCTTGCCGAGCATCGGCCTGCTGCTCTGCGTGCTCTGCCTCGCCGCGGTGGTCTACTCGGCGCCTTGGGTGGCCGCGCTGTTCGCGCTTTGGCTGGGCGGTGGCTGGGCGACGCTGCGCGTATTGCGGCGGCTCTAGGCCCCGCGTGGCCGCTCGGCGCGCGGCGCAGCTGGGCGACGAGGCGCAGGGCTGAGACGACTCGGTCAGCCGCCGGGCCCGCCGTGACCCGCCTCGGTTTGACGGATGACCGCAGAAGCACTAGGATCTTCTGGGGACCGCGTCGCGACCCTCGGCTCCCGGAGGGCCCTTGTCGGCAGGAACCCAAGCGCTGAAGAGCGGCCCATTGGGGGCGGCGCGGCGGGCACGGCGCTTCCCTGCGCTCGCTTGCCTGCTGCTGGTGTCCACGCTCGCCGACTGCAGCGAAGACAGCCCCAGCGCCGGACTCGACCCTGCCCTCGGCCCAGACACCAGCGTCGACGCGGCTTCCGGCAGTGACGGCGGCGGCGACCTCGACGGCCTCGACGCCGAGGACGGCGCCGCTCCCCGCGCCGACGCCGCCGCGCTCGACAGCGACGGCGAGCTGGCTGAGCTACAGGACGACGCCGCCGCTGACGCCGCCGAAGAAGACGCCGCGGAGGCCGCGATGGCCGACAGCCAAAGCGCTGATGGCGCGAGCGACGACGACGCCAGCACAACGGACGGCGGCGTCACGCCCGACGCAACCTTGGACGACGGCGCCGCCACGGCAGATGGCGCCGCCGATGCCGCCTTGGATGCCTCGGAGACCGGCGACGCCACGGGATGCGTCGGCGATGGCTGTCCCTGCCAGAGCGTCGCCGACTGCGTCGATGACGGCGATCTCTGCAACGGCGTGCCCTACTGCAACCAGCCCGCCGGCACCTGCGCCACCAACCCGGCCTCGGTCGTCTCCTGCTCCTCGGTCGACGACTCCTCGTGCGGCAAGACCCAATGCCAGCCCGCGACCGGCGCCTGCAAGCTCGTCGCCGCCCCCAATGGACAGACCTGCAGCCACGCCAACCCATGCGTCGGCACCGCCGCCTGTCAGGCAGGCAATTGCCAAGCGCTCTCGAACACCTGCGCCTGCCAGAGCCACGCCGACTGCGCCGTCAAGGACGACGACAACCTCTGCAACGGCACGCTGGCCTGCGATCCGAAGAGCAAAGCGTGCGTCATCCAACCGGGTTCGGTCGTCACCTGCCCCGACAGCCAGGGCGGCTGCATCGCCTCGAGCTGCGCCGCCAAGACCGGAAAATGCGAGACGTTTCTTGTCGCAAGCGGCGCCAGCTGCGACGACGGCCAAGCGTGCACGGTCGGCGACAGCTGCCAGGGCGGCAAGTGCCAGTCCGGCAGCCTCGCCTGTCCGTGCCTGAAGGACAGCGATTGCGCGCCCTTCGAGGACAAAGACCTCTGCAACGGCGGCTTGGTCTGCGACAAGTCGCAGTCGACCATCGAAGGTACGCCGGCTTGCGTCGTCAACCTCAAGAGCGTCGTCTCCTGCCAGGCGCCGCTCGGCAAACCGTGCCTGCAGGCAGGCTGCAACGCCCTGAACGGAAAGTGCTCGCTGACGCCCAAACCCACTGGCGCCTCCTGCGACGATGGCAGCCCATGCACGGTCGCCGACACCTGCGCCGCCGGCGTCTGCGGTGGCGTGCCGTTGGCCTGCGATGACGGCGACGTCTGCACCCAAGACAGCTGCCTGCCAGACGCCGGCGGTTGCCTACACGCCCCGCTGCTCTGTGACGACCAGAAGCCCTGCACGCTCGATGAGTGCAAGGGCGGCAAGTGCGTCCACGTCGCCCTCCTTGGCGGCTGTGACGACGGCGACGCCTGCACCGCGCCCGACCTCTGCGCCAAGGGGGCCTGTGTCAGCAAGCCCAAGGCCTGCATCGACGACGTCGCCTGCACCAGCGATGGCTGCGCGCCCGGCAAGGGCTGCGTCTTTCTGCCGCTCGACGCCACGGCCTGCGACGACGGCGTCGGCTGCACCGCCGGCGACGCCTGCCAAGCCGGCGTCTGCAAAGGCACCGCCAGCGCCGCGCTCTGCGACGACGCCAAGGTCTGCACCCTCGACGCTTGCTTGCCGATCGTCGGCTGCGTGCACTACGCCCTGCTGGCCACACCCTGCGACGACGGCGACGCCTGCACCACCGGCGACCTCTGCCAAGGCAAGGGCTGCGCCGGTCAACCTCTGCAAGCCAGCGCCTGCGACGACGCCAAGGTCTGCACCAAAGACAGCTGCCAATCGAAGGGCCCCGGCGCCGGCTGCAAGCACGAGCCCGCCCCCGGGCCCTGCGACGACGGCGATGCCTGCACCCTCGGCGACGCTTGCAGCGGCGGCGCCTGCGCGGCCAATACGGTGTTGCCGTGCGCCTGCAAGTCCGACGCCGACTGCGCGAGCAAGCTGGGCGCCGATGCCTGCCTCGGCGCGCCGGTCTGCGTCAAGGCCGCGCTGCCCTACGTCTGCGGCTTTGCGCCCGGCACCGCCGTCGTCTGCGACACCACCGGCGATGGCCCTTGCAAGAAGACCACGTGCGCCAAGGGCAAGTGCAGCGCGGCGGTCAGCGCGGACGGCAGCGCCTGCAGCGCCGGCGGCGACGCCTGCAGCGCCGGGGTCTGCGGCAAGGGGCTCTGCGTCGCCACCGGCGTCGCGCTGGACTGCGACGACGGCGAGCCTTGCACCGTCGACACCTGCGACAACGCCGCCGGCTGCAAGCACGACGCCACGGCGCTCAGCGGCAAGGCCTGCGACGATGGCGACGCTTGCACCGTCGGCGACGCCTGCAAGGGCGGCGAATGCGGCGCGGGCGGCGCTGCGCTCTGTGACGACGGCGCGCCTTGCACGGTCGATCTCTGCGACAAGGCCAAGGGCTGCAGCGTCGACGCCGCCGCCTTCGACGGCAAGGCTTGCGACGACGGCGACGCCTGCCAAGGGCCGGACCTCTGCGTCGGCGGCGTCTGCAAGGGCAAGGCCAAGCTTGTCTGCGATGACGCGTCGCCCTGCACCGTCGACGACTGCCTGGTGAAGAGCGGCTGCAAGCACGACGCCGCGCCCTTCGCCGGGCTGCCTTGCGACGACAGCGACCCCTGCACCGGCGGCGACGCCTGCGCCAACGGCCTCTGCAAGGGCGCGGCCCTCGACTGCGACGACGACAACGCATGCACGGTCGATAGCTGCGTTGGCGGCGCCTGCCTCCACCTTGGGGGCGCGCTGGAGGGCAAGCCGTGCGCCCACGTCGAGGCCTGCGTGAAGGGCGGCGCTTGCAAGGGCGCGGTCTGCGCCGGCGGTGACGCTACGGCGTGCGGCGACACCGGAGACTGCGCCGTGCAGCCCGACGTGCTCGGCCTGCGCACCCTACAGGCGACGGGCCGGATCGACGCCGATCAGCACCCCAAGGGCCTCGGGCGCGTCGCCGTCCTGGACGACGCGGGAGACGTCCAGATCGGCAAGCTCGATTGGCCGATCGCCGCCGACTGGAAGCCGGCCTTTGTCGTCGATGGCCCGCCGAGCGTCGCCGTCGCCAGCGCGCTCGCCGTCGTCGCGCTCGACGATGGCGGCGTGGTCGTCGGCGCCAGCAGCGGCACCGGCGACGCCAGCGCGCCTGCCTGGAGCCCTTGGCTGAAGCGCACCGACGCCGTCGGCAAGGTGGCGTGGACGATCGCCGCCGTCCCTGGCGCGGCGCTGCTGCTGCGCGACATCGCTCTGCACGACGACGGCAGCGTCGGCGTCGTTGGCAGCGTCGACGCCCAGGGCCGCGCCTGGCTGGCGCGGGTCAGCGCTGGCGGGGCGCAGGTCTTTGGCGCGCTGGTCAAGGGGCCGGGCGCGCAGGCGAGCGCCGATCGCTGGGTGCTGCGGCGCGCCATCGGCATGCCCAGCGCCGCGCTGATGGCCGTCGGCAGCGTCTATGCGCCCAGCACCGGCGCCACAGCCATCGCCCGCGGCCTCGTCGTGCGCTACGGTGGCTCTGGCGCCAAGCAGCTCGAGGCGAGCACCGCCCAGCCAGGCGAGACCATCCTCTTCGACGCTGCGCTGCTCGGCGACGGCACGATTCGCGCGGTCGGGGCGCTGCGGGCGAGCGCGTCGGCGCCCTGGCGGCCCTGGGCGGCGCACTTTGCCAGCGGTGGCGCGCTGCTGCAGGAGGGGGAACTCCTCGGGGCGGGCGCCTTTGAGGGAAGCGACGCCGCGGTCCGCGTCTTGGTGTCGGCGGCGATCGGCGCCGACGGTGGCTTGGTCATCGGCGCCTACAGCCAGGCCAAGGTCGGCAGCCCGGCAGTGACAGAGCTGTTTCGGCTCGGCGCGGCAGACGCCGTCGTCTATCGCCGGCCTTTCGATGAGGGCGGCCACCTGGTGCCATGCGCCGGTTGTCTACTGCCGGCGGCGCGCGATGGCTGGCAGCTGATCGCCAGCAGCTACGCCGTCGGCAAGGGCCTGGAGACCGCCAGCGCGCGCCGTCTACGCATCGGCGCCTTTGGCCACGCCGACTGCGGCTCGGCCGGCGCCTGCGGCAGCCTCGATCTGGGCGACTGTAGCGACGGCGTCGCCTGCACCCTGCACGGCTGCGATCCCGGCAAAGGCTGCATGCTGACGCCGCACCACGCCGCCTGCGACGACGGCAACGTCTGCACCGCGCAGGCCTGCGAGCTCGTGCAGGGCTGCGCCTTCAGCCCCAAAACGGGGCCCTGCAGCCTGCTCGGCGCCTGCGAGGTCACCGCCTGCGACGCCGGGCAGTGCAAGGTTACGGGGGCGCCCTTCGACTGCGGCGACGCCGATCCCTGCACCCTCGACAGCTGCTCGAGCGCCTCCGGCTGCCTCCACCTGCCGCTGACCGCCGGTTCACGCTGCCGCGATGACGCGGCGTGCCTGCAGGGCGTCTGCCCAGGCAACGGCAAGGGCTGCGGCAGCGCGACGCCGCTTGACTGCAACGATTTTGAGGCCTGCACGCTCGACAGCTGCTTGAAGTCAAAGGGTTGTCTGCACAAGGAGGTGGATGGCGGCGCCTGCAGCGATGGCGACAGCTGCACCAGCGGGGAGGTCTGCGTCGCCGGCGCCTGCACTGGCGGCAAGGTGAAGCCCTGCGCCAGCGGCCAGGTCTGCACCGGCGGAACGTGCCAGAGCGCCAGCTGTGGCAGCGGCAACAAGGGACTTACCTTCACCGTGGTCAGCCGCGACGACACACTGGACGTCATGAGAGTGGTCGCCTACGCCGCGGCGTACGGCTACCCGCCCGACGACAACGCCTACGTCGGCGCCATCGCCTGCCAAGAGAGCCGGCCCGTGCTCTGTCTGCGCATCCACGGCTACAGCGGGCCGCTGACGCAAACGGCATGGTCCAAGGGCGAGTTGCGCGCCAGCCAGCCGGTATCGGGCTGCGGCGTCCGCACCAACGCGGCGGGTGACAAGGTCTGCAGCGACCGCTTCGGCGCCAACTGGTCGATGCACCACTGGCATGTCACAGGCCAGGAGACCTTCGCCCACGGCGCGCTGCCGCTTGGCACCCGCAGCTGGGTCTGGATCAGCGATGAACCGCAGGGGACGTGCGCCCAATGACCGCATCTCGCCCGCACGCAGCGCCGCCATTGGGTCATCGCGCCGGCCGGCCCTGGCGCGCGCTGTCTCGTGGCGGCGCCACGGCGTGGCTCGCCGTCTGCGGCCTCTGTGCCTTTGGCGTCGTCAGCGCTTGCCGCGACGGTTCGACCGAGGGCCCAGCCAGCGACGCCAGCGCCGCCGGCGACGCCAACGCCGACGCCGCCGACGCCGCGTGCAGCGGCCCCGCCTGCCTTCCCTGCCACGGCCTCACCGACGGCAGCCCCTGCGACGACGGCGATGTCTGCACCGCCGCCGACGCCTGCTTGGCGGGCGCCTGCGTCGGCGCAGAGGCCTGCGTCTGCCGGAGCGACGGCGACTGCGCTGGCCGCGAGGACGGCGACCGCTGCAACGGCACGCTCTACTGCGACACCTCGGCGCCGCCGCGCGCCTGCAAGGTGCTGCCGTCCTCCGTCGTCGTCTGCGTCAACGCCGGCGCGCCCTGCCTCGCCGACGTCTGCGACCCTGCGACCGGTGGCTGCGGCACCAAGGGGCGGCCCGCTGGCGTCAGCTGCGACGACGGCGACCCCTGCACCCTGAAAGATCAGTGCGATGGCGCCGGCTCGTGCGTCGGCGCCGCCGGCGGTTGCGCTTGCCAATCGGACGCCGACTGCGCCCTGCGAACGCCGCCGAGCAAGTGCAAGGGCGCGCACTACTGCGACATCGAAAGCCACACCTGCAAGCTCAACCCGGCCACCGTGTTGACCTGCCCGGCCAGCGGCCAGCCCTGCGTCGACCTCATCTGCCAGGAGGCGAGCGGCAGCTGCGAGGCGGTTCCGCGCGCTGACGGCGCCGCTTGCGACGACGGCGACCAATGCACCGCCGGCGACAGCTGCCAGGGCGCCGTGTGCAACGCCGGCACCTGGATCTGCCCCTGCGCCAAGGACGCCGACTGCAAGGGCAAGGAGGACGGCGACACCTGCAACGGGCAGCTCTTCTGCGACGTCGCCACCGGCGCCTGCAAGGTCAACCCGGCGACGGTCATCAGCTGTGCCAGCGTCGACGACACGGCCTGCCTGCAGGCAAAATGCGTCGCCAAGACAGGCGCCTGCGTCACGGTGGCGGTCAATGCCAGCGGCGGCTGCGACGACGGCGATCCCTGCACCTTCGGAGAGAGCTGCGTCGACGGCGCCTGCGTAGATGGTGCGTTGACCTGCAGCTGCAAGACCGACATCGACTGCGCGGCAAAGGACGACGCAGATCTCTGCAATGGCACGCTGTACTGCGACCCGAAGCTCGGCGCCTGCAAGACCAATCCAGGCACCGTCGTCAGCTGCCCGACGCCCTCCGCGCCGTGCACCACGTCCATTTGCCAGCCCGCGACCGGCGTCTGCCTCAGCGCCCTCGCCAAGGACGGCGCGTCATGCAGCGACGGCTCGGCCTGCACGGTCGGTGACGCCTGCAGCGACGGCGTCTGCGTCGGCGGCGACGCCCTCGCCTGCCCCTGCCTCGTCGACGCCCACTGCGGCAAGTTCGAGGACGGCAACCCCTGCAACGGTACGCTGTATTGCGACAAATCCGGGCCGAGCCCCAAGTGCCTCATCAACCCAGCCAGCGTCGTCGCCTGTCCCGCCGTCGACGCCGGCGCCTGCATCGCCATCGCCTGCGTGCCCAGCAGCGGGGCCTGCGCCCAGGTGCCGCTGCAGCCTGGCAGCGCCTGCGACGACGGCGACCCCTGCACCGGCCCCGACGTCTGCGGCTCTAAGGGCTGCGTCTCCAGCAAGCTCGCCTGCAAGGACGCTGACCCCTGCACCATCGACTCCTGCGGCCCGCTGACCGGCGGCTGCAGCCACGTCAAGAAGCCCTGCAGCGACGGCAACCCCTGCACCCAAGACAGCTGCGTGGCGACGACCGGCGCCTGCCAGCACGTCGCCGCCAGCTTGCCCTGCGACGACGGCGACGCCTGCACCGAAGGCGACACCTGCAAGGCCGGGGTGTGCCAGGGCGGCGGGCTCGGCGCCCTCGGCCTGCTCTGCGTCGACGGCAACGCCTGCACCAAGGACCAGTGCGACGCCAAGACGGGCGACTGCAGCTTTCCGACCAAGGCCGCTGGCGCCTGCGACGACGGCGACGCCTGCACCGCCGGCGATGGATGCGTCGGCGGCGTCTGCAAGGGCATCGCGTTCTCCGACGGCGCCTGCGCCGACGGCGACGGCTGCACCCTCGACGCCTGCCACCCCCTGGCCGGGTGCCTGAACCTGCCGATGGTCGGCGCCGACTGCGACGACGGCGATGCCTGCACCCACCCCGACACCTGCGGCAGCGTCGGCTGCAAGGGCGCCGCGCTCGGCCCCGGCGAGGTGACGGGCACCACCTGCGACGACAGCAACCCCTGCACCCTCGATGGCTGCAAGACAGGGCAGGGCTGTCAGCACCAGAAGCTGACCCACGGCGCCCCGGGCGTGGCGCTCTGCGACGACGGCGATCCTTGCTCTAGCGGCGACGCTTGCAAGGACGGCGCCTGTCTAGGCGAGCCCGTCGGCTGCGCCTGCAAGAAGGACGCCGACTGCGCGCCGCTCAACGACGACGACCTCTGCAACGGCAGCCTGCGCTGCGACACCGCCAAGGCGCCCTTCCAATGCGTCATCGACAGCGAGACGGTAGTGACCTGCCAAGCCGCTGACGGCGCCTGCAGCAGCGCGACGTGCCAGCCGGCCACTGGCGCCTGTAAGCAGAGCACCTTGGCCGACGGCAGCGGCTGCGCTCCGGGCGGCGACGCCTGCCAGACGGGGACCTGCGCCGGCGGCGCTTGCAAGGCCCTCGGCGCCAAGATCTGCGCCGACGGCAACCCGTGCACCTGCGACACCTGCGCCAAGGCGAGCGGCTGCCTGCACGCGCCGACGCCGCTCGATGGCAAGCCGTGCGACGATGGCGACCCCTGCACGGTAGAGCACGCCTGCGCCGCGGGCGTCTGCGCCGGCGCCAAGCCCAAGAGCTGCGCCGACGGCAACGCCTGCACCTACGACCTCTGCCTCGCCAGCAAGGGCTGCGTGTCGAGCGCTGGCGTCCTCGACGGCAAGCCCTGCGAGGACGGCGACGCCTGCACAGTCGGCGAGCTTTGCGCCGGCGACGCCTGCAAGGGCGGCCAGCCGAAGGGCTGCGACGACGGCAACGCCTGCACGGGCGACTCCTGCACCTCGAAGCTCGTCGGCGGCCAGCCGAGCGGCGGCTGCACACACGCGCCGGCGGCCGGCGCCTGCGACGACGGCGACCTCTGCACCGAGAAGGACGCTTGCGGCGGCGGCGTCTGCGCCGGAAAGGTCGTCGGCTGCGGCGATGGCAACGCCTGCACCGTCGATGCCTGCAAGGCGGCCATCGGCTGCATCCACGACGACAAGCCGCTGGAGGGCAAGCTCTGCAATCACGCGCAGGGCTGCGTCATCGGCGCCATCTGTCAGCAGGGCCTCTGCGGCGGCGGCGACGCCTCGGCTTGCGGCAACATCGGCGACTGCTCGGTGCAGAAGACGGCGCTCTATGTCGCACACGGCCCCGCGGTCGGCAGCCCGCTCATCCACCACGCCAGCAGCGGCAACATCTGGATCAGCAGCGCCCAGGCGCAGCCGCCGGTGTGGATGGTGGCGCGGCTGGACGCCTTCGCCGAGCAGCAGGCCTACTTCACACTTTCGATGCCCGACGCCGTGGCCAGCGTACCGGCGGTGGTCGAGTTGCCCGACGGCACCGCGATCCTCGCCGGCGGCACCAACCCGAAGTCGGGCCTCGATTGGCAGGACTGGAAGACGCAGATTCGTCGCGTCAGCGCCAGCGGCGCTGTGCTGTGGAGCAACGCGCCTGGGACTTTTGGTGGCGGCGAGTCGCGCCTGCTCCGGCGCAAGGACGGCTCGATTCTGTGGGCCTCGGCGGTGACCTCGCAGACCGAGACGACGTTCATCGCCTTCGCGCCCACCAACGGCAGCAAGCTGTGGAGCGTCACCCGCAAGGGACCGCAGGCGACGTACGACCTCGACGGTTGGGTGACGCCGGGCCTCATCGAGGCCAGCAACTTGGACATCGTCGCCGCCGGCTCGCTGCGCAACCCATCGAGCGAGACGACGACCAAAGGCCAGCTGATGTTGACCCGCATGACGTCCGGCGGTGCGTTGGCGTGGGTGCGGTACCAGCCGGTTGGGTTCGATGGTTCGCTCTTGTCGGTGCGTGAGCGCCCGAGCGGTGAGCTTGTCGCCGTCGGCTATGCGCGGGCCACCGCCGAGGCGCCTAACCAACCGTGGCTGCTACGCACCGACGCCAAGGGCAACGTCCTGCAGGCGGCGCTGCTCGGCCAGAGCGCGACGGCCCAGGTCGCCACCAGCGTCGTCGTCGCCGGCCTGGACCTCGTCATCGCGGGCTACAGGCAGCGCGACGCGCCGGCCACCGGCTACGAGGGCACGCTATGGCTGCGTCGCGGCGACGGCTCGACGGCCTGGAGCCGTGTTTTTGCGCTCAAAGAGACGTCGGTTCTGACCACGCTCGCCCCGACGGTGCACGGCTACCTGGCCGCTGGCAGCGCCGCCAGCACGACGCCGACCGGCCCGGCGACGACCACGCTGCTGCTGCGGACAGACCCCTGGGGCCACACGCCGTGCGCCGCCGTCGGCAAGTGCGCCGGCAAGACCGAGGCCGACTGCGCGGTGTGCGACGCCTCCAAGGGCTGCCTGCCCTGAGCGTGAGACGGCGCCGCCGGCGACCCCGCCGCGCTTGCCACCTGCCGCCGAACATCCGACTCTCCGGCCCAATCGGCCAGGGGCGGGCCGTGGAGGGGGAGATGGAGTGGCAGGCGTGGTTCACTGGCGCCGTCGTCGTCTCGATGCTGGTGGCGATGGCGACCGAGCGGGTGCGGCCTGAGAGCGGCCTGGGGCTCGCCCTCAGCGCGCTGATGCTGTCTGGCGTCGTCAGCAGCGAGCGGGCGCTTGGCGGCTTCGCCAACGAAGGCGTCCTGACCGTCGGCCTGCTCTTTGTCGTCGCGGCGGCGGTCCGGCGATCCGGCGCGCTGGCGCCTGTCGTCGGCATGGCGCTCGGCCGCGCCAGCAACCCTCAGGTCGCGTTGCTGCGCATGATGGTGCCGGTCGCTGCCATCTCCGGCATCGTCAACAACACTCCGTTGGTGGCGATGCTGATGCCAGAGCTGCGCAGCTGGGCCCGCCGCCACGGTGTCGCGCCCAGCCGTTTGCTGCTGCCGCTTTCGTACGCGGCGATGCTCGGCGGCCTGCTGACCGTGCTAGGCACCTCCACCAACCTCGTGGTCAACGGCCTGCTCGTCGAATGGCAGCTGCCACCGATCGCCTTCGCCGAGATCGGCCGCATCGGGCTGCCGATCGCCGTCGCCGGCATCGCGCTGCTGACGCTCGGCTGGCGCTGGCTGCTGGTCGATCGGCCCGATAGCGAGGCCGCGTTCGCCGATCCGCGCGCTTTTACCACCGAGCTGGAGGTGCTGCGCGGCGGCGGCTTTGACGGCAAGGCCATCTCCGAGTGCCGACTCGCCGACGGTTCGCCGCTGTTGCCCGTGGAGATCTGTCGCGATCTTCACATCTTGAGCGCGCCGCGGCTCGACGAAGTGCTCGTCGCCGGCGACCGCCTCGTCATCGCCGGCGGCGTCGCCAGCGTGGCGGCGGCGCTGCGGACCGCGGGCCTGCGCAAGGCCGTCGACTCGTCTTTCGACACCCGGGCCCTCGGCCAGCAGCGGAGCTTCTTTGAGATCGTCGTCGCCGAACGCTGCCCGCTGATCGGCCACCGCGTCGGCAACGGCAGCTTCCGCAAGGCCTACGGTGCGGCGGTGCTGGCGTTGTCGCGGCAGGGCCAGCGGGTGCAGCGGGCGGCGGTGACGACGGAGTCCAACGCCACCGACGAGCTGCCACGCGCTGAAGGCTGGATCCTGCAGGGCGGCGACACCCTGCTGGTCGAGGCCACGCCGGAGTTCATCGTCAACCACCGCTTTCATCCGCACTTTCACGTCGTCAGCAGCGCCGAGCTCGACACCGCGCCCCACCCGCGCCACGCGGTCCTCGCCATCGGTGCCTTGCTCGGGTTGGTCGGCCTCGCTGCCCTTGATGTGCTGCCGGTGCTTCACGGCGCCGTTGCCACCGTGGGCCTGCTCATGCTCTTTGGCTCCATCGACCGCAAGGCCCTGCGCGAGAGCGTCGATCTGGGCGTGCTCTTCGCCATCGCATGCTCTTTTGGCGTCGGCGCCGCCATCGCCGACAGCGGCCTCGCCGACGCCATGGCGCACATGCTGGTCGGCGCGGCCAGCGCAGATCCGCACGCGGCGTTGGTGGCCGTCCTGCTGGCGACCATGATCGCGACCGAGCTGCTGAGCAACAACGCCGCGGCGGTCTTGATGCTGCCGATCGCGTTGGCGACCGCCCGCGGCTTGCACGTCGAGCTCCAGCCCTTCGCCATCGCCGTCATGGTCGGCGCCTCGGCCAGCTTCATCACGCCGATGGGCTACCAGACCAACCTCATGGTCTTTGGCCCTGGCGGCTACCGCTTCGCCGACTTCGTCCGCGCCGGCGTGCCGATGAGCGCCATGGTCCTTTGTCTCAGCAGCTGGCTCATCCCCGTGCTCTGGCCGTTGCGGGCGGTGACGGCGCCGTGAAAGCGCCTGGCCGGTCGTGCCCCGCGGTCTCCGTCGTCCTCGCCGGCGCCGCGCTCTCGGCCCTGTGCGGCTGCCGAGGACCGTCCGCCGCTCCGCCGCCGCCGGAGCTCTTCGCCCCCGCCCCTGCCGCGCCCGACGCTGCCGTCGCAGCCCGCCCGGACGCTGCCGCTGCCGTCTCGCCGTCGCGGTCCGGCGCCGACGCCGGAGGCCAGGGCGCAGCCGTCCCCACGGGCGCCAAGATCGCTGACGCCCTGCGGCCAGGCGAAGACCCCGCTCGCATCGCTACGCCGAGCGCTGTGCCAGACTCCGATGCGGTGTTCGCCTCAATTCTTGTCGCCTGGCAGGGATCGCTGCCCGACCCGCGGCTCCGGCGTACACCCGAGCAGGCCGCCGACGAGGCCGAGCGAATCTTGCACTTGGCGCGCCAGCGGGGCGCCGACTTCTTCGCCCTCATGGCGGCTCACACCGACGATCCGGGCGACGGCGTCTACCGGGTCGATGCCGTCAGCGCCGGCCGCCTGCCGCCCAGCCTCGCCCAGCTCGCCCTGCGTCTGCGGCCCGGCCAGATCGACCGCGCCCGCAGCCGCTTCGGTTGGCACGTAATGCGCCGCCTCGCCGCCGACGAACGCCCGCCGCCGCGGCCGCCCATCGACCTCTGCCCCGGCCCTTGCCCGCGCGCCGACGAGGACGCCAACGCCTGCTCCGACTTCGAGGCGGCGTCCGCCGAGTCTGCCGAAGTCGACGCCATCCTCATCGCCTGGCGCGGCGCAAAGGGCGGCGCTGGCCCGGACCGCAGCATCGCCGAGGCACGCGCCCTCGCCGCCGAGCTCTGCCACACCGCCCGCGGTCGCGGCTCCGATTTCGCGGCCTTGCGCGCTGAGCACTCGGACGATCCCAGTCCAGGCCGGCACCGTGTGCAGACCGACTCGCCGCTGGCGCCGGCGTTCGTCCGCATGGCCCTGCGGCTGCGTGCCGGCGGCGTTGGCCTCGTCGAGACAGGCGTCGGGCTGTGGCTGATGCGGCGGGTCGGCGCCCCCGCCCCGGCCGCTGGCGCCGCCAAGGCCCCGGCCGGTCGCTGACGGTCGAGACTGGTGGCTGTTGGGTAGGCTCGTCGCGCGCCGGGTCGGCAACGCTGCGGCTGCGTCGCTCGGGGTCCACCTCGCGCAGCGAACGCTTCACCTTCGCGCCTTGCCTTGCGCGCTGCCCCCTTGGGGAGAGGTTGAGCCGAGCCAGCAAGAGCTGGCAAGCGACCGGAAGATTCAGCGCGCCGCCAGCCGTGTCGGCGCCGGTGCCACGCCGCCGAGCGCCACGCGCAGCCCGACCAGGTTGAAGGCGTTGGCGAGGTCGCGACGGCTCTGGCGGTGCCGCAGCCGCTCGGTCATGGCGGAGACCGCAGGGGCGTCGACCCAGTCGTAGAAGCCGTCGTCGCGGCGGCTGTCGAGCTCGTCGAGGATCGCCGCGCCGCCGCGCTGCCACGCCCGCAGCGGTGGCTCCAGCTCGGTGGTTGAGCCGCGTACGACGCCGCCCGGCCGCCACTGGGTGAGCGTCAGGTGGGGCGCCCAGCGCTGCCGGGCGAAGGGCTGGCGCCACAGCCAGTCATCGCAGCGCCGCGTCAGCTCGAAGTGGACGCGGTCGGTCTGGCGGTCAAGCCAAGGCAGCGCGAGGTAGCGCGCCAGCCCGGTGCGCAAGGCGAGCGGGTGCAGCCACAGGTGCGCCACACCGTCGGCCTGCATCGCCTGTCCGACCCAGCGCTGCATGCGGCACTCGCGGTGCCAGCGGTCGTGCAGCGCGAGTCCCGGCACTCCGGCGGTCAGCAGCGGCTCGAGCCAAGCCAGCATCTCGTCGGCGAGCACCCGGTGGGCGCGCGGACTCAGCAGGCCCCAGCGGTTGAGCCAGCCAGGGCTCGCGTAGAAGCGGCGGGCGGCATCGGCGCTGAGGCCCAGCCGCAGCTGCGCATGGCCCCGAAAGATCTCGCCATAGTTGCCGCCGATCGTCGAGCCGCGCGCCAGCGTATGCCAGCCCTTGCGGTCGAAGGCGCCAAAGACCAGCTCGACCTGGGCGTTGTGCAGCGCCAGCGACTCCTGCCAGTCGAGGCTCTCTATCACCGTCTCGCGGTAGCGGACGCCGAGGCCAAAGTGGCTCGCCAGCTGGACGCAGACGCGGGCGTCAGGGTGCTCGGGGACGCCCTCGAAATAGCAGCCGCGCACGCTCGGCAGCGCGCCCGCAGCGACTAGGCCGGCCAGCACGAGTCGACTGTCCTTGCCGCCGGTCAGCGTCATCTCGAAGCGCACGTCGGGCAGCCGGGCGATCTGACGGCAGCGCCGCTGCAGCTCCTCGGCCAGCACCTGCCAGTCGTCGGCGGCGCCTGGCGCTGGCGCGGGCTCGGGCCGGGCGAGCAGACGCAGCGGCGGCTCTGGGTGGGGGGTGGTGGGCGCGTCGCGCCGAAGCGTGTGGTGCGGCCCGAGCAGCTCCACGTCGGCGAAGGCGCTCTTGGTGCCGATCGGGGCCCGCGGGCCGCTGGCTAGCCACGCCAGCACTTCAGGGCGCGCCGCGGGCAACGTGCCGCCGTGCAGCGCCGCCGCCGCCATCATCGCCCGGTTGGAGATGGCGGTCCAAGGGCCGCGCCGGCCATAGTAGAGGTGCGAGGTGCCGAGCAGGTCGTTGCCAGCGGCGAAGGCGCCGTCGCGGCCGTAGTGCAGCACGATGCCGTCGCCCTCGAGTCCGGCGAGCGTCGCCTCTAGTCCCCGCCGCTGAACCTCGTCGTGCAGCACAGCCGCGACCGAGCGATCGAGGCCTGCGCCCGCAGGCTCGACCCACCAGCCGTGGTAGGCGAGCGCGTCGCCACTGCTGGCGTCGGGGTTGGGGCCTGGTTCGTCGCCCTCGACGTGCCAGTAGGAGCCGCGGGCCGCCTCGTCGTAGACGCTCCATAGGGCGAGGCTGCCGCCGTTGCGCTCGATGACGCGGTCGCGCTCTGGCACGAACGGCAGCCACCGCGCGGCCTTGGCCATGAGCGCTGCCCGCTCTGGCTCCGGCCCGAACAGCATTAGGAAGCAGGCGCCCAGCGAGACCTCATGGCGGATGCGGTGGGTTGGGTCGCGGCGCTCCTTGGCTGCCTGCGTCGGCTGCGTCGCCGCCAAGCGTCAGTGTGGGCCATGCGCTGGCCGGTGACTACCCTCCGTTGGGTCGGGCCGTCGAATCGTCCGGCACCTACGGAGGCGCACCTACGGAGGCGCACCTACGGAGGCGTGCTGGGCCGTCCGTCGAATCGTCCGGCACCTACGGAGGCACCTACGGAGGCGGCACCTACGGAGGCGCGCTGGGCCGTCCGTCGAATCGTCCGGCACCTACGGAGGCAGCACCTACGGAGGCGCCACCTACGGAGGCGCGCTGGGCCGTCCGTCGAATCGTCCGGCACCTACGGAGGCAGCACCTACGAACGCGCACCTACGAACGCCCAAGCCAATCGACGCGCGGTCGCAGCGCTGCTACACTCGCGCGCCCGCGGGCCTTTCGCCGCGGTCTGGAGCGCAGACATGACGCCGCCGCCCTGGAAGGCCGAGATCGACGCCCTCGTCGTTGAGCTGTTGGCCGCGGCCGCCGCCGCGCCAGACGCCGCGGCCCTGCGCGCGATCGAGGTCGACGCCCTCGGCAAGAAGGGCTCCGTCACCGCGTTGTCCAAGGGCATCGCGGCCTTGCCAGCCGAAGCCCGCCGCGACTATGGGGCCGCCGTCACGGCCGCACGGGCCAGCGTCGAGGCCGCGCTCGCCGCCCGTGGCGAAGGCATGCGCGCTGACCGCCTCGCCGCAGAGCTGGCTGATCGCAGCTTCGACGAGACCCTGCCCGGCGCGCCAGCGCCGTCAGGCGCTGTCCATCCGTTGGCGCTGGTCCAGGCACAGCTCGAAGACGTCTTTCGTTCCATGGGCTTCTCCGTGCTCGACTACCCAGAAGTGGACAGCGAGTACAGCAATTTCGAGGCCCTCAACATCCCGTCCTGGCACCCGGCCCGCGACATGCAGGACACCTTCTGGCTCGAGCCCTTCGCCGACGCCGATGGCGCGCCCGGCCGCGCCCACCTGCTGCGCACCCACACCTCAGCCGGTCAGGTGCGGACGATGCACCGCTTCCCCAATCAGCCGATTCGCGCCGTCTTTCCGGGCCGCGTCTTTCGCTACGAGGCGGTCGACGCCAGCCACGAGCACACCTTCCATCAGGTCGAGGGCCTGATGATCGACCGCGCACCGCCCGAAGGACCCGGCGTCTCGGTCGGCCATCTGCTCTTCGCCATGCGGACTCTGCTCGAGGCGGTCTTCGGCGAGGCGGTTGAGGTGCGGCTGCGGCCGGGCTATTTCCCCTTCGTCGAGCCGGGGTTCGAGCTCGATATCCGCTGCCGTGTCTGCCGCGGCGCCGGCTGCCAGGTGTGCAAGTACAGCGGCTGGCTTGAGCTGCTGCCGTGCGGGCTTATCCACCCCAACGTGCTGCGGATGGGAGGGTTCGACCCGGCGCGCTGGCAAGGCTGGGCCTTCGGGCTTGGCTTGTCGCGCTTGGTCATGATGCGCCATCAAATCCGCGACATCCGACTGTTGCTCGGCGGCGATGCCCGCTTCGTCGCCCCTGTCGCCGCCGGCAGCGCCGGCTGAGCTCCGACCCGACCCACACCACCTGACGGCGCGCCGCGATGTCGACGCCGACCTGGCCCGGCGCGGCGCCTCCCCGCTGGACTGCCCCTGGAGCCCTCGCATGTACGTGTCCTGGCGCTGGATCGGCGAGATGGTCGACCTCCGCGGCACCCCCGCCGAGGACCCGCGCGCCTTCGTCGATCGCTTCGTGCTGGCGGTCGCCGAGATCGATGGCGTCCATGTGCGCGGCGCTGGCCTCGAGGGAGTGCGACTGGGCCGCGTCGTCACCCTTCGGCCGCACCCCAACGCCGACAAGCTGCGCATCGTCGGAGTCGATCTCGGCGGCGCCGAGCCGGTCGAGGTGGTCTGCGGCGCCGCCAACGTCGAGGTCGGCGCTGGCGTCGCGTTCGTGCCGCCAGGCGTCGCGCTGCCGAACGGGCTCACGGTGCGCGACGGCGAGGTGCGAGGCGTCGCCTCGCCGGGGATGCTGGCCTCGGAGCGCGAGCTTGGCCTGTCCGACGACCACGAGGGCCTGCTGCGCCTGGACGACTGCGACGCCGCGCCGGGCACGCCGCTGCTGCAGGCGGCGCCGATCGCCGACGTGCTCTACGAGATCGACAACAAGAGCGTCACCCATCGCCCCGACCTCTGGGGCCATATCGGCTTCGCCCGCGAGGTGGCGGCTCTCCTCGATCGCCCGCTGCGCCTGCCCGACGACACGGTGCAGCCGACCGCGACCCCGCCGCTCGCCCATGGCGTGGTCGTGACGTCGAGGGCGTGTCACCGCTACCTCGCCGCCCGCGTCGCCGGCGTCACTGTCGCGCCGTCGCCCCTCGCGGCGCGCTTGCGGCTGCGCAGCCTCGGCGTGCGGCCGATCAACAACGTCGTCGACGCCACCAACCTCGTGATGCTCGAGACCGGCAACCCGCTGCACGCCTTTGACGCCGCAGTGCTGCGCGGCGAGCGCGTCGTGGTGCGCCCGGCGACGACGGGCGAGGCGCTGACGACGCTCGACGGCCAGGTGCGGCGCTTGCAGCCGAGAGACGTCGTGATCGCGGACGGCGAGGGCCCGATCGCGCTCGCCGGCGTCATGGGCGGCGCCGACTCCGAGATTCGCCCGCAGACGCAGCAGGTCCGGCTGGAGGCGGCCAGCTTTGATGGCGCGACGATTCGCAAGACCAGCGCCCGGCTGGGCCTGCGCAGCGAGAGCAGCGCGCGCTTCGAGAAGGGCCTGGCGACTGAGATGGCTGCCTACGCAGCCCTCCGCTTCATCCGCACCCTCGGCGCGCTCTGCCCGACCGCCCACCTCGCGTCCGCGATCGCCGACGAGGGCGCCGCCGCCGGTATGGTCCCGAGTCCGCCGCAGATCGCCACGAGCTACGGCGCGCTACGTCAGCGCCTCGGCCTCGACGCCATCGCGCTGCCTGACGGGCGCATCGCCGCGATCTTCCAGGCGCTCGGCTGCGTGGTCGCCGCAGACTCAAGGGCCGGCGCCGCAACCGCCGCCATCTCGGTCGGTGTGCCGTGGTGGCGCGCCGGGCGCGACCTGACGCAGGCAGAAGACCTCGTCGAGGAGATCGGCCGCCAGTACGGCTATGACCGCATCCCTTCGCAGCCGGTCGCGATCTTGGCGGCGCCGACGCCGCTGCCGGCGATGCGCGGCCTCGAACGCCAGCTGCGCGCCGTGCTGTCCCTGGCGCGCGGCCTCTCCGAGGTCCACCAGTACTCCTTTGACCATGAGCCGACGCGGGCGCGGCTGCAGCTGCAGAGCAGGGATGGCACCGGCGCTGAGCTGCCTCGCCTGCGCCTGCGGAACACGCTGTCGAGCGAAAACGTGGCGTTGCGGCGCGACCTCGCCTCCGGGCTGCTGGCGGCGCTCGAGCGCAACCTGAGCCATGGCCTCGTCGGCCAGGCGGCGCAGCGCGGACTGCGCGTCGGCCTCTTCGAGCTGGGCCGCGCCTACCTGCCCGAGCAGCCGGCGCGCCTCATCGACGACGACACCAGCGTCGACTTCGGACTGCCACCGGCGCTGACCGGCGCCAAAGTCGCCTCGGCGCGCGACAGCTACCTCGACCTGCTCGCCGGGGGCGTCGGCGGCGACATCCTGCAGCACGACGCCGTCACGGCCGCCGCTGGCCGCTCGCCGCTGCCGCGAGAGCCGCGACGCCTCGCCATCGCGCTCGGTGAGCGCCTCGGCGGCGACGA
>SXGT01691401.1_pt1 | contig 40065 bp, 40 predicted proteins | sample 3176221 | NCBI WGS metagenome assembly SXGT01 (sample SAMN11356862, study PRJNA531348) | freshwater metagenome | isolation source: freshwater sample F1-120 | place: China: Fuxian Lake, Yuxi | collected 2017-12-25
GATCCCGAAAGGCGGCTTGACGCGCGAGCTCTCCAGCACGTTCTTGAAGTTGAGGAAGATGCCCTGCGCCGTCTCAGGACGCAGGTAGGCGACCGAGCCGGAGCCCTCGACGGGACCCACGTTGGTCTTGAACATCAGGTTGAACTCGCGCGCCTCCGTCAGCTCGCCGCCGCACTCGCCGGGCTTCTTGGAAGGCTTCTCGGGGCAGCGCGCGTCGTCGAGCTTGTCGGCGCGAAAGCGTCCCTTGCATTTCTTGCAATCGACCATCGGGTCCGTGAAGTTGGACACGTGGCCCGATGTCTCCCACGTCTTGGGGTTCTGGATGATGGCGCTGTCGAGGCCGACGATGTCGTCGCGCAGGGTGACCATGCGGGTCCACCAGGCCTCCTTGACGCGCCGCTTCAGCTCGACCCCGAGCGGGCCGTAGTCGTAGGTGTTGCCGATGCCTCCGTAGATCTCGGAGGCCGGGAACACGAAGCCCCTGCGCTTGCACAGGGAGACGATCTTGTCCATCAGGCTGGGGGCGGGGGTCGACATGGGCGCTCCGGATCGGGTCAATTGGGGCGGGGAGTGTAGGGAGCGCCGCACGCAGACTCCATCGGCGGCCATTTCGGCCCGTTGCTGAGACCGTGCAGGCACGGGAAATGGCCGGGATGCGGCCTATACTCCCCCATCATGCAGCAGGCTCCTGCGGCGCCCTCGACGCCGGACTATCCCCTCTGGAATGCCCCCCTCGCCTCGCGCGCCAAGAGCGGCGAGGTGGCCCGCGAGCTCGACCGCATCGCCGACAAGGTCCGCTCGGGCCAGAGGATCGCGCCTGGGGAAGGGCTCTACCTGCACGAGCACGCGGACATGCTGACCTTGGGTCTGCTCGCCGACCACGTGCGCCGCGCGAAGCACCCCGAGCCGCACGTCACGTACATCGTCGACCGCAACCTCAACCCGACGAACGTCTGCATCACAGACTGTGGCTTTTGCGCCTTCTATCGCCGCCCCAAGGCTGAGGGCGCCTACGTGCTGCCGCGCGAGGAGATCGTGGCCAAGATGCAGGAGCTCGCCGAGCAGGGCGGGCGCCAAGTGCTCATGCAGGGCGGACACCACCCGTACCTGAAGAGCGACTGGTGGTGCGATCTCTTCTCCGACCTGCGCGCGCGTTTCCCCCAGATCAACCTGCACGCACTCTCGGCGCCCGAGCTCGACCACCTCTCGAAGATCGACAAGCGGCCCGTCGAAGAAGTGCTGCGCGACCTGATGGCGGCGGGTCTCGGCAGCGTGCCCGGTGCTGGCGCGGAGATTCTCGTGGAGCGCGTGCGCAAGATCATTGCGCCCAAGAAGACCACCACCGAGCGCTGGCTCGAGGTACACCGCCGCGTGCACGAGGCCGGACTGCGCTCATCGGCGACGATGATGTTCGGCCACGTCGAGACCGCCTCGGAGTGCATCGAGCACATGACACGCCTGCGCGACCTGCAGGACGAGACCGGCGGCTTCACGGCCTTCGCCTGCTGGCTCATGCAGCCCGATGGAGTGCCCGAGGAGCACATCTATCCGGAGCGCAAGACGCCCAGCGTGTACCTGCGCATGCAGGCGCTCGCGCGCATCTACCTTGATAATTTCGAGAACATCCAGACGAGCTACGTCACCGCGGGTCTCAAGATGGCCCAGGTGACGCTCTCGTACGGCTGCAACGACTTCGGCGGCACCATGCTCGAGGAAAACGTGGTCAGTGCGGCCGGCTGCTTCAACCTCGCGCCGATCCAGAAACTCGAGAACGTGATCCGCCGCGCGGGCTTCACCCCGCTGCAGCGCAACTCTTGGTACGGCATCGTCGACCCGCGCCATCCGGAGCTGCAGCGCGGCCCGGCCTCGGGCGCGGAGTGCCGCCCGCACGGCTGGAAGGGAGCGCGCGCGTGAGCACCGCGACCCTCTCGACGCGCGACGAGCGCCTGCTCGCTCTCGCACGCGCGCATGGCCTCGGGGCGATCGCCGAGAAGGTGCTCGCACGAGAGCGCCTCTCGCACGACGACGGGGTGACCCTGTACCGCAGCCCACACCTGCACGCGGTCGGCGCGCTCGCCAACCACGTGCGCGAGCGGCTGCACGGCGACCTCGCGTACTTCAACGTCAACCAGCACGTCAACTACACCAACCTGTGCAACAAGCTGTGCCGCTTCTGCGCGTTCCAGCGCTTGCCGGGCCAGGAAGGCGCCTACCAGCTCACGCCGGAGCAGGCCGCGTCCAAGATTCGCGCGCAGCTCCACCAGCCGGTGACCGAGGTGCACATGGTGGCGGGCGTCTGGCCGAAGATTCCCTACTCGTACTATCTCGAGCTCCTGCGCGCCGTGAAGGCCGCACGACCCGCGATCCACATCAAGGCTTTCACCATGGTCGAGCTCGACCAGATCGCGAAGTCTGCGAAGAAGCCGCTCGAGATCGTGCTGGAGGAACTGAAGGAAGCGGGCCTCGGCTCCGTGCCCGGCGGCGGCGCCGAGATCTTCAGCGAGCGCATCCGCAAGGAGACCTACCACCTCAAGATCTCCGGCGACGAGTGGCTCGCCGTGGCGCGCAAAGTGCACCAGTCCGGGCTGCGCTCGAACTGCACCATGCTGCACGGCCATGTCGAGACGCCCGAGGAGCGCGTCGACCACCTCGATCGCCTGCGCCGCCTGCAGGACGAGACCGGCGGCTTCCAGACCTACATCCCGCTGTCCTTCCACCCGGAGAACAGCGAGATGGCGGACGTGCCGGGGCCGACGGCGGTCGACGAGCTGCGCGAGATCGCGCTCGGGCGCCTCCTGCTCGACAACATCCCGCACATCAAGGCCTACTGGATCCTGATGGACATCCCGATCGCGCAGCTCGCGCTCTCCTACGGCGCGGACGACGTCGACGGGACCGTGGTCGAGGAGCACATCTACCACGACGCCGGCGCGACCACGCCCGAGGCCGTCAAGCGTGCGGAGCTCGTGCAGTGGATCCGCGACGCCGGTCGCATCCCGGTCGAGCGCGACACGCTCTACAACGTGGTGTGGAGCGCCGATCCCGAGCTCGCGCCGGTCGGCCAGCCTGCGCCTGTCGCGAACTAGGCCCGCCACTCATGGCGCGCGGCGCATCCGCGGCGATCACCAGACCGCGAGCTAGATCGCATGCGCCCCGAGCTTGCCCGCTTGCTCGCCGACTCCACCGGGATTGAGCGGTGCGGCGAGGAGCACTCCGGCGAGGCCAGCTGCGGAGATCGCGTCCACGAGCCCGTGGAGAGGTAGCGCCAACAGCCGGGCGCAGCGCAGGCGCAAGATCGCCCCGACAACGATCGAGCCGACCACGAAAGCCGCGGCGAGCAGGCTGCATTGCGGCGCGGAGTCGTGGGCTGCGGCGCGCTCCCATCGGGCAGCCGCGCCTCGAACGCCAGCGAGGCGAGCGCGAGCGCCCCGACGACGCAGAGGGCGAGCGAGACCTTGTGAGCGAGAGAGGCACGGTCACGCCGAGGAGGGAACCGCAGGCGTTCCCCCGCAGGCAAGTGAGGCGTGCGGAAATCCCGTGCGAGGCCGCTACCAGCGCGCGCGCCGCGCGACGAGAGTGCAAGGAGACCCACGTGATGCACCTGCGCTGGATTCAACTGCCGTTCCGACCCGAATGCGGCGGCTTCGACGAGGCACCGCTCGTCGAAGCCCTGCGCGAACAGAACGTGCTCGACGCCCGCGAGTACTTCTTCGAGCACGGAGGAATGCCGTACCTCGGCTGTTTCGTCGTGCTCGACGGCGAGACGCGTGTGTCGGCGTTCGCGACCGAGCCGGCGACGCGGCCTGCGCGGGCGGCCCGCGCCCGGAGCCCCGAGGCCGAGCCTGAGTCGGAGACCGAAGCGGCGCCTGCCATCGATGCCACGGGCCTGCGCGCGGCTGCCGAGCTGCGCCGCTGGCGCTCGCGCCGAGCGAAGGAGCTCGGGATTCCCGCCTATCGACTCTTGCCCAACCGAACGCTCGACGCGCTCGCGCGTATGCGCCCCATGACCCACGCGACCCTGCCCGAGGTCACCGGCATCGGAGCCGCACGCGTCAGCGCGCACGGAGACGAGCTGCTCGCTTGCCTGCGGTCCGCGGAGGCCGGCGGCCTGCTCGACAGCCTCCCGTTGCCGACGGCCGCGGAGTGATGGCCATGCCGAGGAGCGGGATCCCCGCGACCGGCGCGCGCGCTCCTTGCGGCACGGCGGGGTTGTGCGGGGACAAGGTAACCCTGCACAATCCCCTCCGTGGAGTTCACCGATAGCGAGCCGTGGTTTGGACGCCGACGACCGTGGCTGTGGCTCGGCGCCGCGTTCGGCAGCTGCGCGATCCTTGCGCTCATCACGTTGGGACTCGTGGTGCGCTTTGCGCACTCGGCCGTGAAGACCGAACGGGCGCGCTCCCCCTATCCGACGTGGTCCCCTAGCCCGGGAGTCTCGGCGCCCGAACCCGACGCGCTCGCGGTGTGGGTCCAGCAACTCGAGCGCACGCCGCCCGAACCCTTCTATCCGGGCCAGTGGCCGGGCACGCGACTCAAAAGCGCCGGTCGGGCGCTCCCCACGGGGCCGGGGACGACGCGGACCGCGTCGTACCCGAGGTACTCGACGCCCGGGGTGGCCGCAGACGTCCCGACCGAGTGCGGCGCCGACCCCGTCGCGCTCCTCAGCCACCCGGCCGGCATCGAGGGCTGGCTCGGGCAACACGTCGCGAATCCGGTCCTCGCGAGACAGAACCTCGACTGCCTGCGCGCGCTCCTGCGGAAACGGATCGGTTCCGAGGCGCTGCAAGCGCACGCTCTCACTGCGCGCGAGCTCGTCCGAGCGGAGGGTTCAGGCTGGCTCGCTCGCATGGAATGCGACGATCAACCTGAGCCGAAGCCCCTTCTCTATTCTCTGCCGGCCGTGATCCAGCACCTCGGCGCGCTTGCGACGCTCCGGGCGCTCGAAGGCGACGCAGCCGCCGCGCGCGCGGCACTCCAAGCGTCGTTGAGCCTGTGCGACTCACTCGCGGGCCTCAGCTGGCACGAGGCCTACGTCCACTGGCTCGACTGCGAGGGCATGGCGCTGCGCGGAGTGGCGGCGTGCATCGCGCTCTCTCCAGAGGCGGTCGATGCGGCGTCCCTCGCGCGCCATCTCGACGGACTCGATGCGCAGGCGCGCCACCTCGCTGCCTGCGAGCTGCAGCGCGCCCTGTGCGACCGCGCGTATGACCGTCTGCTCGCGGGCAAGCCGTGCGGCGCCGAGCACTTCGACTTGCAGCCCGAACCCGCGGGCTGGCGCGCACCGCTGCTCGAACGTGAGCAGGCGGACGCGCTCGCAAGCTGGCGTCGTTACGCGGAGTGGGCGCGCGAACCCATCGCCACGCGTGCGCCCCCCCCAGCCTACGAACAACACCGGCTTGCGAGCGACGAGTACGCGTCGAGGGGACTCGGTGCGACGATACTCGTCTCCAGCGAGGCGCTCGCGCACCTCGAGACGCAAGTGGCCGTGCTGCGGGTCGCGCTCGTCGCTCGCCGCGACGGGCTCGAGGCGGCCAAGGCTGAAGCGAGCCGACTCGCGCCCTCGGCTGGGGGCCGGGCTCTGACACTCCGACCGGCCAGCGAAGGCCTGACCGCGATCGAGGCGCGCTCCCTTGTGGCGGGAGCGCTGGAGGAATCGACGTTGGACGTCTTCGTCCAGGCACGGCCCTAGGACGAGGGATGGCTCCCACCTCGCGCACGGCGGGTTCGAAGGGCAAGAGCGTGGCCGTGGCCGCGGCGCGCAAGCTGCGCGTGCTGGTCGTGATGCACGAGGACCTCGTGCCGCCGGAAGATCGCTCGGCGCGTGCCGGTCCTGCGATCGTCCCGTGGCGCACGGAGCACGACGTGCTCGCGGCGCTCGGCGAGCTCGGGCATGAGGTACGCCCCTTGGGCCTGCGCGACGACTTGCAGGTGCTGCGCCGCGCACTCGACGAGTTCGAGCCACACCTCACCTTCAACCTGCTCGAAGAGTTTCACGGCGTCGCGCTGTACGGTGCGGCGGTGCTGTCCTTCGTCGAGCTTTCGCAGCGCGCCTACACCGGCTGCAACCCGCGCGGGCTGATGCTCGCCCACGACAAGCTGCTGACGAAGAAGATCCTCGCTTGGCATCGCGTGCGCACGCCGCGCGGGCACTTCTTCCCCTTCGGCCAGCCGATTCGCGCGCCGCGCGCCGTGCGCTACCCGCTGCTCGTGAAGTCCGCGGTCGAGGACGCCTCGCTCGGCATCTCGCAGGCCTCGGTGGTCCACGGTGAGGAGAAGCTGCTCGACCGCGTGCTCTACATGCAGGAGACCTACGGCACGGACGTGCTCGCCGAGGAGTACATCGACGGTCGCGAACTGTACGTGGGGCTGATCGGCAACGCGCGCGTGAGCGAGTTCCCCGTGTGGGAGATGAGCTTCGAGGATTGGCCCGAAGACGCTCCGCGCATCGCGACCGAGCGCGTGAAGTGGAGCGCGGCCTACCAGCGCAAGCGCGGCATCCGCACCGGACTCGCCGAGAACTTCGAGCCGAAGGTGCGGCGCGACATCACGCGCACCTGCCGCGCGGTGTACCGCGCGCTCGGTCTCTCGGGCTACGCGCGCATCGACCTGCGCCTCGACGCGCAGGGTCAAGTCTGGGTGATCGAGGCCAACGCCAATCCTGACCTCGCCCGCGACGAGGACTTCGCGGCGTCCGCCGCGGCAGCCGGCCTCCCCTACCCAGAGCTCGTGCAGCGCATCCTCAACCTCGGCCTCGCGTGGCGCCCGGCCTGGAAGCAGGGCGGCGGCGCGAGTTGAGCTAGCGTCGCGCGGACCACCATTCCGTCGCGGGCGGCCGAGCGCGGAAGACGAGCGGAGTTCGCAGCGTGGGATGCTCGACTTCGAGCTCGGCCGCGTGCAGACCGACGCTCTTGTCCGGCAAGGGGCGCGCGGCGCCGTACTTGAGATCGCCGAGCAGCGGCGACCCGAGGCTCCCTGCGGCGACGCGCAGCTGGTGCGGCCGCCCCGTGCGCGGCTCGAGGTCGAGGTGCGCAAGCCCGCGCTCGAAACGAGCGAGGCGCCAACGCGTCACGGCGAGCTGCGCGCCCGCGCGCTCGCGCTCGAGGACGCTCACGACGTTGCGCTCGCCGTCCTTGTCGAGCCACTGTTCGAGCACGCCGCCCTCGCCTTGCGGCCGTGTCTCGCTGACGCCGAAGTACAGCTTGCGCACCGAGTGCGAGCGAAACTGCTCCGAGAGCCGCGACGCCGCCTTGCTCGTGCGTGCGAACAGCACCACGCCCGAGACCGGCCGGTCGAGCCGGTGCACCACGCCTAGGAACACTTCGCCGGGCTTCGCGTACTCGCGCCGGACCCACTCGCGCGCAGCGTCGTACAGGCTCTCGTCCCCACTCTCGTCCGGCACCACCGGCACGCCCGCGGCCTTGTGGAGCGCGAGCAGGTGGTTGTCGACGTGCAGGACCTCGAGGTTCACGGCGCGTCGAGCTCCGCCGCCGGCGGCGGCTCGAAGCCGCGCGACCAGCGCGCGCAGAATCCGCAGGGCAGGAAGCGGCGCGCGTGACCCGCTCGCTCGCGCTCCGGCAGCGCCAGCTCACCCGAGGCGATCGCACCGGGTCCGAGTACTCCGAGCAGGTTGTGGAACGAGAGCGGCGAGAAGCCGATCGCGTAGGTCGAGAGCACGAGCAACGCGCGCTCATCGAGTACGTCGCGCAAGGCCTCGACGAGCGGCGCCATGTGGTCCTCGAACTGCCACGTCTCGCCCTTCGGCCCGCGGCCAAAGTGCGGCGGGTCGACGAGCACCGCGTGGTAGCGCGAGCCGCGCCGCACCTCGCGCCGCGCGAAAGCGAGCGCGTCGTCGAGCAGGATGCGCAGCGCGTTGTCCTTGAGCCCCGAGGCGGCTGCGTTTTCCTTGAGCCACGCGAGCGAGGTCTTGGAAGCGTCGACGTGCGTGACTTCATACCCCACCTGGGCGGCCACGATGCTCGCCACGCCGGTGTACCCGAAGAGGTTCAAGAGCTTTGGGCGCTCGACGCCGAGCCGCTCGCGCGCGGCGACGACGAATTCCCAGTTCGCGGCCTGCTCCGGGAACAGGCCGACATGCTTGAATGGGGTCGGCTGCACGACGCAGGTCGCGCCGCGCCAGCGCATCGACCAGCGCGCGTCATCGCGTCGCAGCGCAGCCCCCGCGCACGGGCCGGCGACCCAGCGTCCGCGCTTGCCACCGCTCTCCGGATCGCGCTCGAAGGCGAGGTCGGCCGCGTCCCACTCGGGTGCGTCCGCGCGGCGCGTCCACAGCGCCTGCGGATCGGGCCTGCGCAACACGTGCGGACCGAAGCGCTCGAGCTTCTCGCCACCACCGGAGTCGACGAGCTCGTAGTCCTCGAAGGCGGGTTGGGCGAAGATGCGCGGCTTCACGGTCGGAGAGTGTCCGCGAGACGGTGGGGCATTGTCCACGCCCGAGCGAGGGCCTACTGTGCGCAGGATGCGCTTGCGCGTTGGAACCGTCCCCTACCTCGTCGCTAGACCCCTCAACCTAGGGCTGGAGGCGGAGCCGGAGCTCGAGGTCGTGCGCGAGGTGCCGGCGCGGCTTGTGGAGCACCTGCGCCAAGGCACGCTCGACGTCGCGCTCGTCAGCTCGATCGAGCTGTTCCGCGCCGAGGGCTACGGCTTCCTCGCGGGCCCGGCCATCGCCGGTCGCGGCTACGTGGCGAGCGTGCAGGTGTTCCTGCGCCGCCCGATCGGGTCGCTGCGCAGCGTGACCCTCGATCCTGCGAGCCGCACCTCGCAGGCCCTCGCGCAGGTGGTGCTCGCCCGCCGCGAGCCCGGCATCGAGTTTCGCGAGGCCCCCGCCGGCCGCGATCCGCGCCGCGCGGCCGAGGAGTCCGACGCCGGTGGCTGGCTGCGCATCGGCGACAAGGCGCTGGTCGAGGCCCTGACGCCCGGCGCGCCGCCCTGCTTCAATCCGAGCGAGGCCTGGGCCCACGACACGGGCCTGCCCTTCGTGTTCGCGCTGTGGATCGTGCGTCCGGGCGTGCGGCTCGAGCCGGCCCAGCTCGACGCCTTCTCCCGCGCGCGAACCTGCGGCCGCGCAGCCCTCGACGAGCTCGCCCGCGAGGCGGCGCGCGATTGGGCACTGCCGTTCGAGCCTTGCCGCCGCTACCTCGCCGAGGAGTGCCTGTACGACCCGGGCGCTGCGCTCGAGCCCGCGCTGCTGCGCTTCCGCGACGAGGCGGCCCGACTGGGGCTGTGCCGCGGCGACCTCGCGCCCCACCCCATCGCTCTCGAGGACGGTCCATGCCCCGCCTGATCGAGGAGAGCAATTGCCCGCACTGCGAAGTGGCTCTCCCCGAGCCCAAGCCGCGCGTGTGCCCCTCCTGCGGCGGCTCGCTGCAGCAACGCTATCTGCGCTACGGCTGCCTCTCGAGCGCCCCCAAACTCGTGGCCCTCGGCTGGCTCGTGCACGAGGCCGTGACGCGCCTCGTCACGTAGACCTCGCCACGTAGACCTCGCCACGCACGCCTCCTCACGTAGCCACGGGCGCCCTGCGGGCACGCGAGAACAGCATGGAAGGCCCGTCCGGGCGCGCGCTCACTTCGTCTCGGGCTTGGCGTCGAGCGTCGCGAGCCACTCGCTGTAGCCCGGCAAGCTGACGTTCGCGAGCTCGGCGCGCGCCGCATCGCTCTTCGCCTTGTCTCCAAGGCGCAGCCATAGGCCCGGGGAGAGCAGCGAAAGCACGCCCTGCGGATCGGGGTCCTTCTCCATCATGCCCGCGAGCTCCGCCTTGGCCCCATCGGCCTGGTTGGAGCCAAAGCGCAGCGCGAACATGATGCCCGCGGCCGCGATCACCTTGGAACCGCCGCAGGCGGAGTTGCGTCGCGCCGCCTCGAGGCAGCCTTCGAGGATTTCCTTCTCGTTGGCGAGGCTCTCGCGCGAGCCGAGGCCAATGGCCGGCACGCACAGCATCAGTAGGTTGCCGAGGCCGATCAGGTGCGCGCCCTGCCCCGCCGCGCTCGGACGCGCGAAGGAATCGAGAGCGCCGGGGGCCGTGCGAGCGATGTTCTGCTGCGCGAGCCAGCCGAGCAACTCGTCTTCGAGTCCGAGTGCCTGCTCTTCGAGCTTGGCCACGCCGCTGCGGCGAATGCGGTGCACTTCCTTGCCTCCCGCGCCCTCGCACACCATGAGCTCGACCTTGAAGCCCGCAGCCTCGCGGGCCAGCGCGCCCTGCACCACGAAGGCCGGACGAGTCTCGGCCGGACGGCCCTTGAGCAGCGCCTCGGTCGGCCACATCTGGCCCATGACGACGAACGCGCCCCCAGGGAGCAGCGGCACGACCAGGTCGGAGCGCGCCGCCGTGCGCAGGTGTACGGACTCCGCGAGGTACAGCGGCAGGGCGCGCGCCATGCGGGCAAGCTCCTCGTCGACGCGCGTCGGAGCCTTGGGATCCTGCACCTTGGCGAGCGCCTCGTCGGCGAACCCCACGAAGGTCACCAGCGGGCCCTTGGGGTCCTTCTGGGGACCCAGCCATGGCGCGCCGAGGCCCTGCATCCACAGCGGGCCTTGCACCATGAAGAGCCGGATCTCGACCTGCTGTTGCTGCCCGGGAGCGGCCTGCGCGGGCTGCGGCGCGACCGTGGGGACCGGCAGTCCGAGCTGCTGGGCGAAGGCGCCGAGCGCCTGGGCGAGCGGCGGCAGGTTCAGGGCCGCGAGGCGCCCGAACAGGGCCTTGGCCTCCTCCGTGCGCTTGAGCTCGATCAGGGCCCGCAGCAGGTTGAAGCCCGTCTCGGGCCGCTGGCGACGCTCGTCGTAGACCGCGCCTACGAGTTCGACCATCTCCGCGAGAGCCCCGGCCTTGCCGAGCTCCGCGCTGATCGCCATCAGGGCGTTGGGGTCTTGGGCGATGCCGGTGATCGAGCGGCGCAGGGACTCGACCGCCGCCCCCGTCTGCTGACCGCGCAAGCGCTGCTGGGCCAGCCAGCCCGCCGCACGCCAGTTGCCAGGTGCCGCCGACAGGTCGCCGAGGAACTCGAGCACCGCGGCCTCGCCGCCGGCCTGCTGCATCAGCTGGCACGACCAGCTGAGCGCCATCTCTTGGTTGGCGTCGAGCTCGAGCGCGCGGGAGAGCAGCGTCTGGGCGCCGTCCTCGTCGCCGCGCGCCTGCCGCATGCGAGCCAAGTTGACCGCACACACCGCGCTCTCGCCGTTGCGTTCGATCGACGTGCGCAGGGTCGTCTCGGCGAGATCGTGCTGCCCGCACTGGAACTGGGCCGCCGAGAGCAGCACCCGGCCGCGCTCGCGGCCCTGATCGAGCTCGTCGAGCCGCGCCGCCGCCGCGAGCACAGCGTTGTGCAGGCCGTTCTCGAGCCCGAACACCACCTGCTGGTAGAGCTGCTCGGGCTGATTCCAGGCGGCCTCGAGCAGCTTGGGGAGCACCTTTTCGGTGAACTCCGCGCGCGGGATCTCCCGCGGCTGGCCCTGCTGGTCGTACACCGTGATTGTTTCCTTGGCAGCCATGCTCGATAGTCCTCGTTGCGGGCCGCGGATTCTCGCCCGCGGAGCACTCGGAAGAAAGGGGCGAGGCGCGGCGCGCCGTTGAATCGCCCGGCGGTTTCGGTAGATAGACCCGGTCCACTGGAGTTTCGTGCGGGGGGCGCATTCGTGAACGACAAGGGTGCAGCAGGATTGTTCGACGAGATGGAAACCAAGGTCGAGACCGCGGCCGAGAAGCCGGTCGCAGCGAAGGCCGAGAAGCCTGAAAAGGCCGAGGCGCCCGAGGCCGGACGTCGCAAGACCGCGCAGGAGCTCGCCGAGCGCCAGCGCGAGATCTCAGTCAGCGAGTTCTTCACCAAGAACCGCCACCTGCTGGGCTTCGACTCCCCGCTCAAGGCGCTGCTGACGGCCGTCAAGGAGGCCGTCGACAACTCGCTCGACGCCTGCGAGGAGGCCGGCATCCTGCCCGAGGTCGTGGTCGAGATCACGCCGACCGGCGAGGAGCGCTTCCGCGTCGCCGTCGAGGACAACGGCCCGGGCATCGTCAAGGAACAGATCCCGAAGGTATTCGGCAAGCTGCTCTACGGCTCGAAGTTCCACAAGCTCAGCCAGACCCGCGGCCAGCAGGGCATCGGCATCTCGGCGGCCGTGATGTACGGCCAGCTGACGACCGGTAAGTCCTCGCGCATCGTCTCGCGCACGGGCAAGCGCGCCCCGGCCTACGAGGTGCAGCTGTCGATCGACACGGCCCGCAACAAGGCCGACCTGCACGACGAGAAGACGCTCGCCGAATGGACGCGCGAGCACGGCACGCGCGTCGAGATCGAGATGGAGGCCCGCTACCAGAAGGGCCTGCGCTCGGTCGACATGTACCTCAAGCAGACCGCGATCGCGAACCCGCACGTGCAGCTCACGTACGTCGATCCGGGCGGCGAGCGCGTCGTGTACGAACGCGGCACGAAGGTGCTCCCGCCCGAGGCGGTCGAGATCAAGCCGCACCCGCACGGCGTCGAGCTCGGCGTGCTGATCCTGATGCTCAAGGAGACGAGCGCCCGCACGCTCTCAGGCTTCCTGCAGGAGGAGTTCGTCCGCGTCGGCCCGAAAGTCGCGGAGGAGATCTGCGACACCGCCAAGGTCTCCGAGAAGGCCTACCCGTCGCGCATCGCGCGCGAGGAAGCCGCCGCGCTGCACGCCGCGATCCAGAAGACCAAGATCTCCGCGCCGCCGACGAACTGCATCTCGCCGATCGGCGAGGAGCTCGTGCTGCAGGGCCTCAAGAAGGAGATCGAGGCCGACTTCTACGCGGCCGTCTCGCGACCGCCGTCGGTCTACCGCGGCAACCCGTTCGTGATCGAGGTCGGCATCGCCTACGGCAAGCCCGGTGGCGTCGGCCTCGAGCTCACCGAAGAGGGCCGCATCCAGAAGCGCAAGTCCATCACGGTGAGCGAGGAGCTCGTCGGCGCCTCGGACGAGCCGATCCGCGTGCTGCGCTTCGCCAATCGCGTGCCGCTCCTGCACCAGCAGTCGGCCTGCGCCGTCACCAAGGCCGTGATCCAGACCAACTGGCGCTCCTACGGCCTGCAGCAGCCCAAGGGCGCTCTGCCGATCGGCCCGGCCGCCGTGCTCGTGCACATCGCGAGCGTCTGGGTGCCCTTCACATCGGAATCCAAGGAGGCGCTCGCCGCCTACGAGGAGATCTTGAAGGAGATCAAGCTCGGCCTGCAGGAATGCGGCCGCAAGATGGGCACTTACATCAAGAAGGGCCAACGCCTGCGCTCGGAGTTCGACAAGCGCTCTTACATCGAGAAGTACATCCCCCACATCGGCCTCGCCCTGCAGGAGATCCTCGACCTCTCCGACAAGGAGCGCGACGGCACCGTGGGCACGCTCGACGACTGCCTGCAGAAGTCGCGCAAGATCTGAGCCCGTGGCCCAACTCGATCCGAGGCTGCTGCGCGAGCTCGAACGCGTCCGCTGGCGATACGCCGACGGCGACCAGACGACGTTGCGGGAGCTTCGCCGCCGCATCGACGCGATCGGCGACGCGCCGGAGAAGTTCCTCACGTACACCGAGCTGGTCGACGGCCTCGAGTTCCGGCTCGTCAAAGGCGGAACGCCGCATCGCATCGGCGCCTGGGACGAGCTCGACCGCGCCATCGTCGGCGACTTCCTCGGACGGCTCGTCGTCGACAGCTATCGCGAGGGCGGCTTCTTCGTGAGCGCACTCGTCGTGAGCCGCGAGGAGCGGACGCCCGGCAAGGGTTTCTACGAGCTCGCGCGAGAGATCGGTGCGCTCAAGAGCAAGGACAAGCTCGTCGAGCTCGAGTTCTGGATGAAGCACGTGAACCTCGCGCGCGAGTGGTACTCCTCGCGCAGCCGCTGACGCACCGCAGGTCCGCACTACTTCTTGCGCGGCGTCCGCCTGGCGGACGGCTTGGGGAGCTTCGCCGCGGTCGTTTTGGGTCGCTTCGCTGGGCGCGGCTTGTCGAGCTTGGCCGCGGGAGGCGTCGGTGCGCGCGAGTCGAGTTACGCCAGCAGCTTCTTCGGCGCGATCAGGCGGTAGCTCTCCTCGATCCAGGTCTCGAGTTCGGCGACGGTCGGGGACTCGTCGAGGTCGAAGCGCAGCGTGAGCCAACCGCTCTTGCCCAGGCCGTAACCGGTCAGCGACGCGAGCGGGCGCTTCGCGACTGCCGCGTGCGAGTCGTCGAGCTTGATGGCGATGCACGGCGGCCCGTGCGTTTCCTTGCCTCCGCCGCGCGCGAGGTTGAACACGAACACCTTCGTGCCAACCTTGGCGACGGTCTCGCCCCAGGGATGGTCGTCCTAGGCACCGGGCAGCGTCTGCACGAAGGCGCGCAGGCGACGTTCAAGCCTGACGAGATCGCGGATCATCGGGGCCTGCCAGCCCCCGTGATGGGAACGGCTCGCACCGTCCGGCACAAGCGCCTAGATTCCGATCGCGAATGCGAGCGCGTCGGTGAGTCCAGTGGTGCTGGCGGTGGCAGGGTCGCGCGACCAGTACTGGGCGAAGAACGCCTGCCCCGCGACGGCGAGCGGGTTCGCACCAAACTGGACCCAGGCGTTGAAGTCGAACGAGTACCAACCCGAGCCGTCGTTGGCGGGAGCGGCCGTGCCACCCGAGCCCTGGAGCGGAGTGCAACGGGACGGCGGCTGCACGCACAGCGTGCCCCCCTGGAACGGCGCTGCGGTCGCCGCGTGCCCGTAGAACAGCAGCCCCTGCTTCGGGTTGAGCACGCTCGTCGCGCGGATGTCGAACGGGCTCGCGCTCGACGAGATCGCCGGCGTGCAGCCCTACCTGTTCACCTTGGCGGTGCAGTAGCTCGAGGGCGCCGGCGGCCGACCGTCGTACACCGCGTAGAGCCCGCCCGCCCCCGTCGACACGAGGATCTGCGCGTTGGCGTTGGGCACGCTGCCGGGCAGGATCGAGTTGCCGCTGTTCTCGAAGAGCGCGCCGACGCCGGCGAAGATCGGGTGCGTCGAGCTGATCGGTCGCAGGCCGGCGATGTTGTTGAAGACGCTCCCGTACGCGAGCCCGAAGTTCGCGAGGAAGGGATTGAAGGTTTTCGCGGCAAGGGCACGAAGTTTCCGGCGCAGACGTAGACGCAGCCGCCAGCCCGCACGTACTGGGTCAGCACCGCCGCGTTGATTCCATCGAAGTAGTTGCCGATGAACACGGCGTCGTACTGCTGGAGCGTCGAAAGCTGGAAGGTGCCGAGCGTCGAGATGGTCCACGTGTGACCGGCAGCCGTCATCGTCTGGCTCAACGCGCTTTCGGTGAGACCGAAGTCACCCGACCAGACGCGGAAATGTCCCGGCTGGCCGCCGGTGAACCAGCCCGCCACGTTGCGGGCGAATTGCGCCGCGTCGGGGCCCGGCTGAAAGTCGTTGTTCGACAGGGTCCATTCGTCGTGGGCGATGACGATGCGTCCTTGGGCGAAGGAGAGCGCGGAGAGGGTGAGGGCGGAGGCGGAGGCGAGCAGGTGGCGGAGGGGTGCATGGGTCTTTCCTGTCAGGGGTCCTGCACCTGACCTCCGCGGTGCGGAGCGGGCCTTACGGCGGATTTCAGGAGCCCCACGGACAGCTACTACATCTGTAGTGGGATCCCGCCCGTGAGCCGCGAGACGTCGCAGCCCAGTGATGCCGAGTGGAAGGTGCTCCACGCGCTGTGGGAGCGCCGCAAGGCCTCCGCGCGCGAGCTGCTCGACGACCTGAGCGCCGAGGGTTGGGCCTACACGACGCTCAAGACCATGCTGACGCGCATGGAGCAGAAGGGGCTCGTGCGCGAGACCCGGCGCTGCAACGTCGCGCTCTACCAACCGGCGATCGAACGGCGCAAGGCGCAGCGGGATGCGCTCGTGACGCTGGTCGAGCGGGTCTTCCAGGGCGCCTCGGGGCCGCTGATCGCGCATCTGGTCGGCGACAAGCGACTCTCGGCCGTCGAACGCAAGCTGCTGGAAGCCAGGCTGAAGGAGCTAAAGCGGGAGGACGGCGAGTGACGACCCTCGCGGACCTTGCCACGGGAGCCCTGCTCGGCGGTACCCTGCTCGCCTGCGCGTGGCTCGTCGATCTCACCCTGCGCCGGCGCGCAGCGGCGCGCGTGCTGACGCTCGTGTGGGTCGTCGCGCTCCTGAGACTCGTGCTGCCGCACGAGCTCGCGTCCCCGGCGAGCGTGACCGCAGGTCTCGGTGCAAGCTCGCGCGCCGCGGCCCGCACGCTGGGCGACGCGCCGGAGTGGCTCTTCGTGGTCTGGCTCACTGGAACCGCAGCCCTGCTCACGCTCCGAGTCGTGCGACGCTTCCGCCTGCATTCGAGCCTGGGAACGCCTGCCCAGCTCGCGCCGGACTGGTCCGACGCGCTCGCGAACGCTGCGAAGCTCGCCGGACTGCGCCGCTTGCCCAGCGTGCACGCCGTCGCGCTCTCCTGCCCCGCCGTCACCGGCCTGTGGCGCCCGAAACTGCCGCTTCCGGCGAGTGCTCTGGAGCGCGCGCCGACCCGCGCCTTCCTTTCCAGCCGGGCGCTGCTCCTGCGTCGCCTCGACGCGCTCGAACGACCGGCGCCCTCGCCGTTCGCGCGCCGCGTCGCCCTCGCGCTGACGCTGGCCGGCGCCGTCGTCGCGCTCCCGATGGCGACACCGCGCGGCCTCGACCGGGAACACGCCCACGCCACGCTCGCCGACGCCCGCAAGGGCGCCCCGTGGAGCTGCTTCCACCTCCAGGCGTCGGCCCTCGTGCTCGCCGCCGACTCCCTGCCCCACGAAGGGACCCCATGAAGACTCTCCCCCTGCTCGCCGCGCTCGCCCTTGCCGCCGTCGCCGCCGGAGCCGCGCTCACCCAGAACGGCGAGCGCTTCACGCACCCGATGCCGGAGGACCCCCAGGCCCGCATGGCGCGCTGGACGGCGACGACGAAGCCCGGCCCGGCCCACGAGCGCCTGCGCGAGCTCGTCGGCTCCTACGAACTGACGCTGCGCATGTGGATGGCGCCCGGCCAGCCGCCGATGGAGACCAAGGGCTCGTCCGAGTTTGTCTGGTTCGCCGAGGGCAAGTGGCTGCAGGAGAACTGGTCGATGCCGATGATGGGTCAGCCGACGAAGGGCCTGGCGATCCTCGGCTACGACAACTTCAAGCAGCGCTACGTCTGGAGCAAGGTCGACAGTCTCCAGACCTGCCTGACAGGCGCCTTCGGCCACTTCGACGCCTCGGGCGACAACCTGATCCTGTGGGGCACGATCGACGAGCCGATGACGCCCGAGCAGGACAAGCAGGTGCGCTACGTCTACCGCGGCTTCGGTCAGGACCGGTTCACCCTCGAGGTGCACGACATGATGATCGGCGAGTCGAATACCAAGGTGCTCGAGTTCGAGTACGCGCGCCGGAAGTAGGCCGCGGGCCGCGGCGCCCGCGCGGCCTCGCCGGGCGCCGTCCTCCCGCGTGGAAACGGGCCTCCGCGCTTGGTAGAAGCGAGGCATGCCCGACGAGAAGAAGCCCAAGAAGCCGACCGCGCGCGCGCCGCGCGAGCTCGACGCGCTCGACAAGAAGACCCTCAAGCTGATCCTCGAGACCGCCGAGCGCGTGCGGAACTCGATCGACCGGCGCGTGCTGCCCGAGCTGCGCTTCCCCGAGCGCAGCCTCGGCAACGTGAAGTACGACGCCAAGATCGGCTACTTCGAGCTCGGCAAGAACCGCAAGGCGCGCGCGTTGACGGTCAACACCGTCAAGACCTTCGCGCAGACCCTGCGGCTGATGGCGATCAGCAAGGAGATGGTCGAGAACAACGACTTCGCCACCAAGCGTGAGGCCTACTACGTCTCGAAGAACTGGGGCGAGGCCAAGTTCAACGACCAGCCCGAGTCCGACACGGTGCTCGACGACATCGAGGCGCTCGCCTCGCTCGACGGGCTCGCGCGCGAGCAGCTGCGCTACTACCCCGAGGAGCACGGCGGCTCGGTGGCGGGCACGCTGACGGTGATCGACGTCGACAGCGAGACCGGCCGGCCGATCGAGATCGACTGCACCAACTTCGGCTCGGGCTCGTACTCGATCCCCCACTCGGTCGAGCACCTCAAGTTCGAGACCAAGGCGAAGTTCATCCTCGCCATCGAGACGGGCGGCATGTTCCAGCGCCTGAACAACCACAAGTTCTGGAAGACCGAGAACTGCATTTTGGTCGAGACCTCGGGCGTGCCGACGCGCGCCACGCGCCGCTTCGTGCGGCGGCTGGCCGACGACAAGAAGATCCCGGTCTACGCCTTCGTCGACTGCGATCCCTACGGCATCGCCAACATCTACCGCACGCTCAAGGTCGGTTCGGGCAACGCGGCGCACATCAACCGCTTCTTCTGCGTGCCGCAGGCCCAGTTCCTCGGCGTCACGCCGCAGGACATCATCGACTTCAAGCTGCAGGACGCGACCCACAAGCTGCAGGAGGTCGACATCAAGCGCGCCAAGGATGCGCTCAAGAACGACCCCTTCTTCATGGCTCACAAGCCGTGGATCAAGGCCATCGAGCAGCTGCTCAAGATGGGCGTGCGCGCCGAGCAGCAGGCGCTGGCCAAGTGGGGCCTCAACTTCGTGATCGAGGAGTACCTCCCGCGCAAGCTGGAGAACCGCAAGGCGTTCCTGCCTTGAGGCGCGGCATGGGCGAGCTCCCGTCCCAGCCGCCGGCCGCGCCCGGCCTGTCCCCCACGCGCAAGTTCCTCGCGCTCGGGATCGCCCTCGCATCGGATACCGTCGGCGCCGTCGCCGAACTCGCGCCCCCAGCCCAGTGGTTGATCGACGCGCTCACCGCCGCCCTGCTCTTCGCCGTCCTTGGCTTCCGCTGGTCGCTGCTCCCGGTCCTCGCAGTCGAGTGCGTCCCCGTGCTCGGCCTGTTCCCCACGTGGACCCTCGCCGCCGGCGCGCTGGTGGCGACCTCGAAGGGCTCCTCCCCCACGAGTTCCTGAGCTCGACGCGCTTTGGGCGCCGCCACGCAGAGCAGGCTCACGAAGCTCGGCGGGCCTCCTGTCGGCGAGACTCCTGACGGGAAAAGCCAGAGCCCCCGGGGACTCCGTGAGGAATCGCCTGGGGGCTCCCCGACTTTGCAGCCAGTTCTAGGCTTCGCCGCCGACGCAGGTCACCCCACGCGGCCGAGCGAGGTGCGGCGAATCAGACCATCGTCTTGAGGTTCTTCATCGCGCGGACCTTGACGACGTTGCGGGCCGGCTTGGCCTTGAACGTGGTCTCCTGGCCGGTGAAGGGGTTGATGCCCTTGCGCGACTTCGTGGCGGGCTTGCGGACGACGGTGACCTTCATCAGGCCGGGGACCTGGGTGACGCCCGGGCCCTTCTTGCCGAGGTCGGCGGCGAGCAGTTCGCTGAACGCGTTGAAAACCGCGACAACCTGCTTGCGGGACATCATCGAGGCGCCGGCGACGGCGTTGTAGATCTCACCCTTGGTGCGGACCTTGCCGGCCGGAGTGATCTTGACCGGCTTGGCGGTGTTCGTGTTCTTGGCAGCCATCGGAATCTCCTAGGTTTTCCAGAGGTTTTTGGCCTGTGCGGCCATGTGATTCACCGTTTGTAGAGAATGCGAACGGGCACTTCCAGAGGCTAGTGCACGAAAAAACGCGAAAATCCCGCGGTTTTCGCAGTCCCCGCCGCCAGGCCCAGTTTTCCCGGTGTTTTCGTGGCCGCTAAGCTCAACGGAACGGTCGCTCGCCAGCGACCGGCGCGCGAAAGCGCCCCGAAAGGCAGCGCTTTCCCGCGCCTCAGCGCCGGGCGCGGATCTTCTCGACGAGCTCCTTGGCGAGCGCGTTGGGCACTGGCAGGCTCATCACGTACTGGGTGATGCGCCAGCCCTGCCCGTCGCGCCGCAGCGCGCCCGAACCCCGCACTTCGCCGTAGGACACGCTCTCCAGCCGCTCGTCGAACCAGGCCGTGGAGCGATCCCGGGCGAGCGTCACGTGCCGCTCGCGCGCCACGTAGGTCCAGCCCCGGCCCTTGGAGAAGTAGGGCTCGCAGTAGGCCCGGAACTGCGTGACGCTCCAGCGCTCCGTGGCGTCGGTACCGAGGAATACCGCATCCGGGGACAGGCAGGCGAAGTAGTCCGCGCCATCGGCCCGCGCGGCGGCGGCATGGAAGCGCTCGAGCAGGGTGCGCACGGCCGCCTCGGCCTCGGCGCGCGCCGTCTCGGCCGCGAAACTCTCCGCGAGGCGTGCGCGGGTCCGGCCACCGTCGCAGGCGAGCGTGGCGCGCTCGCAGGTGGAAACGAAGTCGAGCGCGGTCTCGTCGCCGCGCTCGAGGCGTCGCTCGAGGATCGCCAGCAGGGTGGCGCGCTCGTCGTCGCGGCCACGGAGCAGTGCGAGCGGCAGCCCGGTCGCTGCGTCGAGTCGCTCGAGGTCCTCCGCGGCCAGCGCCGTCGGGGCGAGCGCGACGACGCCGCCGAGCGTTTCGGCAGCGAAACCCGCGAGACGCAGCGCCTGCGCGCCGCCTTCGCCCCAGCCCACCACGTGCAGGCGCGGCAGCGCCACCCCGCGTCGGCGCTCGAGCTCGGCGCGGATCTCGGCGCATTCGCGCAGCGGCTCGGGACTCGCGATCACGAGCGCGCCTGGTCCGGCGAGTACGGCGACCTCGCGCACCGCTCGCTCGAGCGCGCCGCGCTCGGACACCGGCGGAATCGCCAGCACGAAGCGTACGGGCGCGCCGTCGGGCGCGGGCACGCTGGCCTCGGCGAAGCGCAGCGGCACGATCGCGTCCCGCGCGACCTCGTTCCACGCCGGGGGGGCGGATGTCGGGCCGGAGACTTGGGCGAGCAACGCGGCAGCGAGAGCGAGGAGCGTCATGAGGCGCACCTTAGCTGCGCCCACCCTGCCCGTGCAGCTACAGGTGTCGCAGCACTTGATCGACTTCCTCGCTGCTGCCGAGGATCACCGTGGTGCGCTGGTGCAGCGTCCGCGGCTGCACGTCGAGCAGGCGCTCCTTGCCGGCGAACGCCTTGCCGCCGGCCTGCTCGACGAGGAACGCCATGGGGTTCGCCTCGTACATCAGGCGCAGCTTGCCCTCCGGCGCCTTGGCCGTCGGCGGGTAGAGGAACACGCCGCCCTTGAGCAGGGTGCGATGCACGTCGGCGACCATCGCTCCGGCATAGCGGCTCGAGTAGCCGCTCTTCTGGGCCCAGTCGAGATAGCGTTGGTAGCCCTCGGGGAAGGTCGGGCGGTTGCCCTCGTTGAGCGAGTAGGTCTTGCCCCTCTCCGGAATGCGCAGGTTGTCCTCGACGCGCAGGAAGGCCCCGATCATCGGGTCGAGCACAAACATCGACACGCCGTTGCCCGTCGTGAGCACGAACACGGTCGACGAGCCGAACAGGATGTATCCCGCAGCGAGCTGGAGCGAGCCGGGCTGAAGCATGGCCTCGTCGGCGGTCGCGGCCGGCGAAGGGTGTTTCAAGATCGAGAAGATCGTGCCCACGCCGCCGCAGACGTCGAGGTTCGACGAGCCGTCGAGCGGGTCGAACAGCACGCAGTAGCCGCCCTCGGCCTCGGCGTTGTCACGCAGGAGGATCGGCTCGTCGTTCTCCTCGGAAGCGACGATCGCCACGCCCTTACGGCGCCCTAGGCAGCGCAAAAGGGTCTCGTTGGCGATCACGTCGAGCTTTTGCTGGCGCTCGCCCTGCACGTTGTCCGTTCCGAGCGCGCCGAGCACGTCATCGAGCCGCGCGCGGCGCAGCTTGGCGGCGATCACCTTGGCCGAGAGGCTCATCGCGGACAGGATCCACGAGAACGTGCCCGTGGACCCGGGGTGCTTCGACTGCTCCGCGAGGATGTGCGACTGCAGCGTGATCAGGTTGTCGGAGCTGCGGTCTTCGAGCTCTTGGAGGAACGACTTCTCTCGGCTCATGGCGGGCGGGGGGCGTGGGAGGGTGCGAATGAGGGGCACTCGGATCATCGGCTCGGTGCCGGACGAACCTGTGCGGGCGGCTCCTGCGGTCCCCCACGCCAGTCGCAATCCTCGGAACAGCGCCCCGGCGCGCCCGGAATTGGGACGGGACGCTCCCGCGTCGGAGCCCCTAGCGCGCGTGCTGGTCGAGCACCTTCCCGATCGCCCGCTCGCACACCGGACAGAACGTGGACGGGTTGCGAGTGAACATGATGCAGTCCGCCGCCGGGCGGAAGAGCCCGCGCGACTCGTACGCCGCGCCCTCGAACGCGCCCACGCGTCCCGCAAACGTCTCGCCCGCGAGCATCGGAGTCGTCGTGGCCTTGATCTCGGCGAACAGCGCCTCGTTGGCCGCGTCATCGCGGCCCCGGGCAAGCTCGGCGCGGCGCGCCTGGAGTTTCAGGTCGACCGCGTCGTAGGCGCCTTTTTGCCACGGTGTCGGAAGCGGCGTGCCGGGCTCGACCAACTCGCGCCACTTCAAGTTCCACGGCTCGCGCAGCGCCGTGACGTTGGGCTCCCACGGCTCGGTGCCCGGCGGGGTGAACTCCTCGTAGCTGACTTGCGAGCTGTAGTACTCATCCGCGAGGCCGCCGAGCGAGTGCCCGAGTTCGTGCACGAACACGTACTCGGCGACCGAGGTGTCCGACGCGCAGGTCGCCCACAAGTTGTAGATGCCGCCGCCGCCGTACTTGCGGCCATTGAAGACGATCACGAGAAAGTCGTAGGGCGCGCTGGCGGCGAGCTCGCGCAGCTCGCGGTCGCGGTAGGTCAGCACGTAGCGATCGGAGTCGAAAGCGTTGAACGACGCGCCAAAGGCCGAGTCGCTCCACACGTCGCGCCGCGGGTCGCGGATGCCCGACTGCGGCGAGGCGACGAACAAGCCGCGGACGTTGAGCTCGGCCGAGCGCGTGCTGAACGGCGGGGTGTCGAGCAGCGCGCCGACCAGCCGCCGGGCGTCGGCCTCGAACTTGAGCGCCTCCGCCTCCGTGTAGCCCTCGGCGAGCACGAGCAGGTCGAGGCGCTGGGCGACGGGACCGCTCTCGTGGATCGGCACGACGCGCGCGCCGGCGCGCAGCGGCGCGCGGTCGACGAAGCGTGAGGCCGGATCGACCTCGAACTCGAAGAAGGGCGCAGCGAAGCTGCCGTCCGCGGCGCGCTTGCGCAGCACGAGCCGCACTCTGCCGCGTGGCTCGGGAAAGCGCTGGGATTCCTCGAAGGCCTTCCACAGTACCTTGGCCTCCCCCGTGGTCTCCCACTCGCCGAAGATCGAGCAGAAGCCGCGCGAGTAGAGCACCTCGCCCGAGTCGGGCTCGCGCACCTCAAACAGGTACTTGCCGAGGTTCGTGCCGTCGACGAGCTGGGTACGGCTGCCCGGCCACGCGCCTTCGAGGCGCAGGCCTGCGGGCGCGACGTGCTCCTCGCCCGCACGGCCCGTGTGGTGGTAGTCGAAGCGCAGCGCGCGGCCGGTGAAGTGCGCGTCGAAGGGATCGGCGGCGACCGGAGCCGAGGCGCAGCCAGCGGCGGCGAGCACGAGCACCACGATTGCGGAGATGAGCTTCATCGCAGGCACGATACCGGCGTGGCGAGAGCGCGGCGATGCCGGTACTTTCCTGCCATGAAGCTGCGTGCCCTTCCGGTTCTGGCCCTCCTGCTCGCCACCGCCTGCGCCAGCGCGCCCGAGACCTCGAGCGCGGATCCGTTGACGCTCGACGATCTCGTCGCGCTGCCCCCGGGGCTGCGCCTCGACATGCAGGTCGCGGGCTGGAATCCCGACGGGCAGAGCTTTCTCGCCGCGCGCACGGACCGCGCGAGCGGACGGCGTCGCGTCGTGCGCGTCGACGTCGCGAGTGGCGCGGAGGTCCCCTTCGCGGATCCCGCGCAGCTCGCCCGCGCCTTTGCGGCCGCTCCGGGCGTCGACACGGCCACGGCGGAACGCCTCGCGGCCCGCACGCGCTTCGACTGGACGAGCGCGCGCGACGGCGTGCTGCTCAACGAGTCGAACGACCTGTTCTTCTGGCGCCTCGGCGCGGAGGGCGCCGTCCGCCTGACGCAGGACGCGCGCGAGGAGGTCGGCGAGACCCTCTCGCCCGACGGCCGCTTCGTGGGCTACGTCGCTGACTGGAACCTGCACGTGGTCCCCACCGACGGCAGCGCCGCGCCGCGCGCGCTGACGACCGCCGGCAACGAGAACCTGCTCCACGGGCGCCTCGACTGGGTCTACCAGGAGGAGGTCTACGGGCGCGGAAACTTCGGGGCCTTCTGGTGGTCGCCCGACTCGCGGCGCATCGCCTACCTCGTGATCGACGAGAGCCGCGTCCCGACCTACATCGTGACCGACCATCGCCAAGTGCACCCGGTGAACGAGTCGTGGCGCTACCCCAAGGCCGGAGATCCCAATCCGGTGGCGACCCTGCATGTCGTCGACCTCGAGAGTGGCGCGAGCACGCCGATCGACCTCGGGCCGTGGGCCAAGGACGAGCCGCTCGTGGTGCGCGTCGGCTGGACACCGGACTCGAGCAAGGTCGTATTTCAGATCCAGAATCGCGTACAGACGTGGCTCGACCTCGTCGAGGCCGATCCGCGAAGCGGCGCGACGCGCACGCTGCTGCGCGACTCGACGGGCGCGTGGATCGAGCCCGACGACGGCCCGTTCTGGATCGAGAACGGCGCGCGCTTCCTGTGGCGCTCCGAGCGCGACGGCTTCGCGCACCTCTACCTGTACCGCCGCGACGGGACGCTCGAGCGACGCCTGACCGATGGACGCTGGGAAGTCGACGCGTTCGTGCGCTACGACGAGGCGAGCGGCGCGGCCTATTTCATGGGCGATCGCGACGACGTGAAGGGCGCGCAGCTCTGGCGCTGCCAACTCGACGGCTCCGGACTCGCGCGCGTCACGCAGGGCGCAGGCTCCCACGCCGTGCAGTTCTCGCCCGACGGCGCGCACTTCCTCGACACGTTCTCGTCGGCGCGCGACTGGCCGCGGATCGCGCTGTACCGCGTCGACGGCAGCGTGGTGCGCGAGCTCGAGCGCGTCGATGGCTCGCCCGCGGAGGCGAAGGGCGTACGGCCCGTCGAGTTCCTCACTCTGCGGGCGCGCGATGGCTTCGAGCTCGAAGCGTCCCTCGTGCTGCCGCCGGACTTCCGCAGCACGCAGCGCTATCCGGTCGTGGTCTCGATCTACGCCGGTCCCCACGCGCCCAAGGTGCTCGACCGCGCCGGCAACGCCGACCACCTGTTCCACACCCTGCTCGCGCAGGCAGGCTACGTGGTCCTGAACGTCGACAATCGCTCCGCCAGCGGCAAGGGGCTCGAGTCGGTCAAGGGCATCTGGCACCGCATGGGTCACGGCGAGCTCGCCGATCTCGAGGACGCTGTCGAGACGCTCGTGGCGCGCGGGATCGCGGATCCGGAGCGCATCGGCCTTTGGGGCTGGAGCTACGGCGGCTACCAGACCGCGTTCGCGCTGACCCACTCGCGCAAGTTCCGCTGCGGGATCATCGGGGCGCCGGTCACGGACTGGGCGCTGTACGACTCGATCTACACCGAGCGCTACATGGGCCTGCCGACCGAGAATGCCGCGGGCTACAAGGCGAGCTCGGTGCTCGAGTCGGCGGCGCAGCTCGCCGGCCCGGCACTCCTGATCCACGGAGTGATCGACGAGAACGTGCACCTGCAGAACACCCTGCAGCTCGCCGAGCGCCTGCAACGCGCCGGCAAGCCGTTCGAGATGATGCTCTACCCCGGCAACCGCCACGGCATCGTCGATCCCGTCCAGAACCGCCACAAGTACATGACGATGGCGGCCTTCTTCCGCGCTAACCTCTAGACCGTCGTTTGCCCTCCCCCGCGCCAGCCCCCTCACTCGCCGGCGCGCCCACCCGGAGAACTCCATGTCCCAAGCCAACGAAGTCTCGACCGAGAAGACCATCCTCGGCCATCCCTCGGGCCTGTTCGTCCTGTTCTTCGCCGAGCTGTGGGAGCGCTTCTGCTACTACGGTATGCGCGCGCTGCTCGCCTTCTATGTGGTGGCGCAGTTCAACAAGCCGCAGGCGGAGGCGTCGGTCAGCTACGGGGCCTTTACGGCGCTCGTCTACGCCCTCGGCGTCTTCGGCGGCTACATCGCGGACAAGGTGCTCGGCTACCGCCGCTCGATCATGCTCGGCGGCGTGATCATGGCCATCGGCGAGTTCATGATCATGCTCCCGAGCGAGCAGATGTTCCTCTACGGCCTCGCGACGATCGTCGTCGGCAACGGCCTCTTCAAGCCCAACATCTCGACCCTCGTCGGTCGCCTCTACAAGCAGGGCGACCCCCGTCGCGACAGCGGCTTCACCATCTTCTACATGGGCATCAACCTCGGTGCCTTCCTCGCGCCGATCTTCTGCGCGCGCATCTCGCGCTGGATGGCGGCCGATCCGGCGGTGCCCGAGTACCGCTGGGGCTTCATGCTCGCAGGTATCGGCATGCTGCTCGGTCTGGTGGTGTTCGGGCTCGGCACCAGCTCGCTGCAGGGCAAGGGCGAGCCGCCGCCGGAGCGCAAGGGCTTCGGGAACGTGCTCGGCGTCGCGCTCGGCTGCGTGATCTGCGTGCCGCCGATCTACTGGCTTCTCAGCCAGAAGGAGCTCGTCGGCTACGTGCTGCTCGCGCTCGGCCTCGTGATCATGGGCTACCTGCTCCTCTTCGCGCTCAAGAGTGAACTGGTCACCCGCCAGCGCATGTTCGCGCTGCTCCTGCTGCTGCTCTGCAACGTAGTCTTCTGGGCCAGCTTCGAGCAGGCCGGCAACAGCCTGAACTTCTTCGCACAAAACCACATCGAGCACCTCTCGATCGGCGGTTGGACGATGGTGCCAGAGGACTTCCAGTCCGTGAACGCCATCGGGATCGTGCTGCTCGGCCCCGTGTTCGCGTGGCTGTGGATCAAGCTCGCGTCGCTGAACTCCAACCCCTCGATTCCGGCCAAGTTTGGCCTCGGCATCGTACAGGTCGGCTTAGGCTTCAGCCTGCTCCTGTGGGGCATCGGCGAGGCGAGCGAGGCGGGCCAGATCCCTTGGACTTGGCTGATGGGCCTGTACCTGATCCACACCATGGGCGAGCTGTGCATTTCTCCGGTCGGCCTCTCGATGGTCACCAAGCTCGCGCCGCAGCACATGGTCGGCATGGTCATGGGCGCGTGGTTCGTCTCGATCGCCAACGCCAACTACGCTGCGGGCCTGTTCTCGCAGATCGCGGGCGGTGCGGGCGAAGGCGCCGAAGCACTGACAGGCAGCGCGGCGCTCGGCGGCTACGTGACGGCGTTCACGCCGATCGTGTGGATGTCGATCGCGGTCGGCGGTGTGCTGCTGATCGCGTCGCGCATGGTCAACAAGCTCATGCACGGCGTGATCTGAGCCATGACGGGGCAGGGACGATCGCTGTATGCCGAGCACATTTCTGCTCGGCAGCGCACGACCGAGGCCGCGCTCGCGGCGGCCGGGTTCGACGCGCTCGTGGTCTCCAGCGGAGTGCCGTTCACGTACTTCGCCGACGACCAGGACGCACCGTTCCGCGAGGTCGGGCACTTCGCCCACTGGGTCCCGCTGCGCGGGCCGCACCACCTGATCGTGGTGCGGCCCGGCCAGAAGCCGCGGCTCGTGCGCGTCGCGCCCGAGGACTACTGGTACGAGCAGGCGCCGCTCGGCTCGCCCTTCTGGGTCGATGACTTCGAGCTGATCGAGGTCGGCACGCCGGAGGACGCGTGGAAGCACGCGGGTGTCGGCGCCAAGGCCGCCTACATCGGCGACGAAACCGAACACGCGCAGGCGACCGGGATCGGCACCGCGAACTGCAACCCAGAGACCCTCGTTGCGAGGCTCAACTGGGAGCGCGCCTACAAGAGCGATTACGAGATCGCCTGCATGGAGGAGGCCGAGAAGGTGGCCTCCTGGGGGCACCGTGCCGCGCTCGCCGCCTTCGACTCGGGCGCGAGTGAGCTCGAAATCCACCACGCGTACCTCGCGGCCGTGCGCTGCACGGAAGCCGAGCTGCCCTACGGCACGATCATCGGCCACGATGAGAAGGGCGCGATCCTGCACTACACGGGCAAGCGCACGAAGCGCAACGGCCGCGTGCTCCTGATCGACGCCGGCGCGCGTCATCTGGGCTACTGCTCGGACATCACGCGCACGTGGACGCGCAAGGACTGCGACTCGCGCTTCCGCGACCTCGCGCGCGGCATGGACAAGCTGCAGCTCGAGCTGTGCGCCAAGGTCGTGCCGGGACTGCCCTACCCGGACCTGCACGCGGCCGCGCACGTCCTGATCGGCAACCTGCTGCACGAGCTCGGCGTGCTCAAGCTCCGCGGCGAAGAAGCCTTCGACGAGGGCCTGACGAGCCCGTTCTTCCCGCACGGCCTCGGCCACTTCCTCGGTATCCAAGTGCACGACGTCGGAGGTCGCCAGAAGGAGCCCGCTGGCGGCATTGTTCCGCCGCCGCCGAAGTCGCCCTTCCTGCGCACCACGCGCAAGATCGAGGAGCACCAAGTCTTCACGATCGAGCCCGGCTGCTACTTCATCGAGATGCTGCTGCGCCCGCACCGCACCGGCGCCAAGGCGCAGTGCTTCGACTGGAAGCAGATCGACGAGCTCTCCGAGTTCGGCGGCGTGCGCATCGAGGACAATGTTCACGTCACCGCCGCGGGTCACGTCAACCTGACGCGCCCACACATCTAGTGCGTTGAAGCTGCTCTTCTTGCACGGGCTCGAGTCCAACCCGAGCGGCACGAAGGCGGTCTGGCTGCGCGAGCGCTACGGCGCGATCGTGCCGGCGCTGGACACGTCGACGTGGGAGAAGGCGCGCGCGCAGGCCGAGGCCGCCGTGCGCGAGCACCAGCCCGACGTGCTGGTCGGCTCAAGCTTCGGAGGCGCGCTCGCCGTTTCGCTCCTGTGCGACGGCGTCACCAGCGCGCGCACCGTCCTGATCGCGCAGGCCGCGGCCCTGCTGGGCAAGGGCGAACGCCTGCCCGCCGGCACGCGCGCCATCGTGATCCACGGCACCGCCGACGACGTAGTGCCGATCGAGGGCTCACGCGCACTGGTCAGCAACTCCGGTCCGAACGTGCACATGTGGGAGGTCGAAGGCGGGGACCACCGCCTCAACTCGACGCTCGAGGACGGCACCCTCGCGCGCGCGATCGAAGCGGTGCTGGCCCTGTCCTAGCGTCCCTCGGGCGTGCCGGGCGCGCGACGGCCCAGCCAACTCGCGATTCCGCCCCAGACACAGGCCAGCGGGAGCGCGACGAGCGCCACGGTCCCGAGCGCAGCCGTGCCCTGCACCCACGCGCTCGCCACGTCCCCGCCGCGGAAGGCGAAGGTGTCGAGCAAGCTCTTGGCCTTGTACTTCTCGCGTGGCTCCGTCCCGGCGAAGAGCGACTCCCGCGCGGGACGCATCAGCGAGTGACTGAGCGCCTTCCAGAGCACCAGCGCCACCGTCAGCAGGCCGAGCGCGCCGAGCCCCAAGGCGGCGTGCACGCCGAGCACCGCGAGCGCCAGCACTCCGAAGGCCGGAAGCACGAGCAATGCTCCGCCGACGCCGAAGCCGCGCATGACGAGCCCGGTGAGGAACAGCTGCACGAACAGCGTCGTGCCCTGAACCGCGCTCTCGGTCCATGCGAAGTACTCGGAGCGCGCCACGCTGCCGTCGAACTCCCGCGCCGCGAGGAAGTTCTGCTGCAGGGCCAGCACGGACTGCAGGACGCCGTGCAGGAAGGTGAAGGCCGCAACGACCTGCAAGTAGGGCCGGGAGAGCACGAGCGACAGTCCTTCGCTCCACGTGCCTCCGAGCGAGCGTTCCTCCCGGGCGCCGCCGTCGTCCGCTCGTCGCGAGCGACGAGCGAGCGCTAGCCCGAACTGGACCGCGAACTCGAGAAACAGTGCCGCCGCCAGCACCAGACCCAGCGCGAACATGCGCTCCGCGTCGTCGCGCTCGAACGACTTGGCGAGGCGCGCCACCGCTCCCGTCGTTGAAGATCCAGCGATCGCTCCGAGCGTGCCGCCCACCGAGACCAGCCCGAACAGCCGACGAGCCGCTGTCGTGTCGAATGCGTCGGCGAGCAGTGCCCAGACGATCGAGACGAGAAACACGTTCGTGACAGCATGCACAACGTAGAACGCACGAGCGACGAGCACCGCCAGTTCGCCCTCCGCATTCGCGATCGCGGGGACGAAGGCCAGCCACACGAATGCGACGCAACGGAACGTAAGCGCGAAGAAGCGCTGGCGCGGCAGCCGCGAGGTGGCCTGCGCGAACGCGAGGCTCGCGGCGATCGTGCCGAGCAGCGTGACCGCCCACAGGTACTTGAGGTTCTCCGCGCCGCCGATCAGCGCCACGGCGTCGCGCAGCGGCCGCAGCAGGAACACCGAGAACAGCACGCAGAAGAACGTGCCCACCGCGCACGCCACCCGCGCGCGCTCCTCACGCCGCACCGCGAACAGCGCTCCGAAGCCGTCCGGCGTCGCGCTCAAGCCTCGCCTCGAATCGCGGCGCGCGTGACGAGCGCGTCGGACAGCGCGCGCACGTCGTGGGTGCGAATCCAGTCGACGCCCTGCTCGGCGCACCACAGCTCGGCTGCGAGCGTCGCGGGCCCGCGTTCCTGCACGCCGCGCACCGTGCGCACGCCGAGGAACGACTTGCGCGAGACGCCGAGGCAAAGGGGCAGCCCGAGCACGCGCAGCTCACCCACGCCCCGCAGCACCTCGAAGCTCGGTCCCGGGTCGCGCGACAGGAAGAAGCCCATGCCGGGATCGAGCACCAGACGCTCGCGAGCGATGCCCGCGCGCTCACACGTTGCGATGCGCTCGCGGAAGAACGCGAGCAAGCGCGCGATCCAGTCGTTCTCGTCGGGACGGACGCGCTCTGCTCGCGCAACGCTCGAGGTGGAGTGCATCAGGATCACGGTACAGCTTGAGCGGGCGAGCAACTCGAGCATGCCTTCGTCGCGCAGGGCCGTGATGTCGTTGATCGCATGCGCACCGAGCTTCAGCGCCGCGCTCGCCACTTCCGGCTGGTGCGTGTCGACGCTGACGCGCACGCCGCGCGTGACGAGTCCGGCCACGACCGGCGCGAGTCGCTCCACCTGCACGCCAACGGGCACGTCGGCCGCGTCGGGGTGGCTCGATTGCGCGCCGACATCCACCATCGCCGCCCCCTCGGCCACAAGTCGCAGGCCGTGCGCGAGCGCAACCTGCGGATCGAGGAACTGCCCGCCATCCGAGTAGGAGTCGGTCGTGACGTTGAGGATGCCGAGGATCGCGGTCGCCATCGCGCGCAGACTCTACGCTGCACGCCTCGGCCTTGGGGAGGGTACAACCAGAGCTTCGAGAGCCGCCGTGACGTCCGCTCCGCACTCCCCCACCGCCCGCACGCTGCCGTTCACGGCCCCGCGGCTACTCGCGCCCATGGAGGGCGTCACCGAGCCCTGCTTCCGCGACCTCGTGCTCTCCCGTAACGCGCCCGAGCATCTCGGCGGCACCTTCACCGAATTCGTGCGCGTGCACGCCTCGCCGGTGCCGCGCGCGATCGTGCTGCGCCACATCGGCCCCTCGCGCTTCCCCCAGCCCGTAGGCGTGCAGCTCATGGGGAACGACCTCGAACGACTCGCTGCAACCGCTCGCAACGCCGTCGCCGCGGGCGCTCCACTCGTCGACCTCAATTTTGGCTGTCCGGCGAAGGGCGCCATCGCGGGCTGTGCAGGCTCGGCGCTCCTCAGAGACCCTGCGGCCGTCGAGCGCGTCGTGCGCGCCGTCGCGAGCGCCGTTTCCGTGCCCGTGACCGCCAAGATCCGCGCGGGCTACGACGATGCGAGTCGAGTCGAGGAACTCGCGCGCGCCGCCGAGCAAGGTGGAGCCTCGATGTTGACAGTGCACTGCCGCACGCGCGCCGAGGGCTACTGTCCCGAGGTCGACTGGACGCGCATCGCGCGCGCCGCCGGCGCCGTCTCGATCCCCGTGTGCGGCAACGGCGGCGTGGAGACGCACGCGGACTTCGAGCGCCTGCGGCGCGAGACCGGCGCGCGACTCGCAATGGTCGGCCGCGGCGCGCTCGCGGACCCGTGGATCTTCAGCGGCCGCAGCGTGTCCGTGGGCGAGGCGGCGCGCTTCCTCGTCGAGTACGCGGACCTGATGCGCGAGCGCAACCAGTGGCCGGGCGGCGGTATCGCTGCACGCGTGAAGCAGCTCCTGCGCTACTGGACGGCGGGTGCTCTCGTCGAGAACGAGGAGCATCGCCTCCGTTGGCTGCGCGAGAAGGACGGCGAGGCGTTACTCGCACGCCTGCGGACGATCGCCACGCAGCCTTGAGCGGGCTCCGGCGCGGGCGACGGGCGCAACGCTGAAGTCGGGGTCGAGCGCAGCGCCCGACGCGAGCGGCCCGCTCGCATTCGGAGAGACGTCGCAGGCTCGAAATCCGGCCTCCAGCGCGAGACCGCGCTGCTCCGGCAGGCTCCACAACCGCCAGCGATCGGTGAACGTGTCGGGATGGCGCGCCACGAGCTCGGCGTCGCGCTCCACGCGGCGGTGCAGTACATGCTCGACGAGCGCAGTCACCGGATCCGCGCACCGCTGTTCCCACATCGAGACGACGCGCACCTCGCCTTCGAGTAGAGCGCTAGCGATTCCACGCCCCGAGTTCGAAAGCGCTGCGCCCGCCGTGGATATCGCCGACGAGTACGCCGACCGCAGCGAGCAGCCGCCGCCGCTCGCGCAGTTAGCCGAGCGATTATTTGCCCGCTTGCACGACGTCGAACGAGCCATCCACAAGGGGGGCGCGATCCATCACATCCGCGCGCACCACGGAGACCTTGTCCGAGACCCTGCCGAGAGCCTCGCCCTCGAGATCGAGCGCCACCGACGCGCGGTCGCGCCACTTCCACTCGCGCGCGATCGCCGCGCTGCCCGCGAAGTCTTCCAGCAGGCTCCGCGGAGCGCCGCCGTGGTCGCGAAAAAGCAAGTCGCAGGCATCGCGCGGCGATTGGACGCAGTGCCCGTAGAGCGTTCAGCGATCCTCGGCGGCTGGACTAGCTCCGCAGTGCCGTCAGCATGCGCGAAATCAGCGAGCCCTTGCGAGGCGCAGCCTCGAACCGCGCGCAGTCGCCGCGCACATTGAGCTTCTCGTGGTCGCCGGGGATCTCCTGCGCCTGATGGACCGGGTCGGAGAGCTTCTGCTCCATGTTCTCCCGGTGGTAGCAGCCAGTACGGCGCTTCCACACGGTTTCACCGGGCAGCGAACGGAACCACTTGCAGTCCTGGCAGTCGACCATCGGGAGGTTGGGCCCGGGGGCCCGAGGGGGAGCACTGTCTCCCGTTCTGGTTCGCAGTTCAAGCCCTGCGGCGCGGTCCGCGACGTCCGGAGCCGCCCCCGCGGGGGCTGCGCCCTTCGAAACCCTTCTTGTTGGCGTCGAAATCGGGCTCCATCATCCCGGCCACGCGTCGCCGTGCCTCGTGTTCCTCCAGCGGCAGTCGCGCGGCCTCGACGCGGAAGATCTCGAGACCTTGGAAGCGCGCGACGCGCTCGCGCTGGGTGCGTCCGTCCGGCGCGTCCTCCCAAGGCCCCTTGCGGGGGCGCCACTCGAACAGCTGGCCCGCGTTCTCCTTGGCGTAGTGCGCGTACTCGGGATTGTCGGTCTGGAACACGAACAGCCCGCCTGCGCGCAGCGCGAGCCAAATCGCGAGCAGCGTGCGCGGGCTAAGCTGGCGCTTGAGGATCTTGGCGCGGTCGTAGTACGGCTGCGGGTGGTAGAGGTGCGCCTCGTCGAGCGAGCCGGGCTCCACGCGCTCGCAAATGAAGTCGCTGGCGTCGCCCCAAGCGAACTTGACGTTGGTGAGTCCACGCTGGCCGGCACGCAGGCTGCCCATGCGCACCGCCGGCGGCACGAGCTCGACCCCGAGGTGATCGGTGTCCGGTCGCGCATAGCCCGACTGGATCAGGTACAGCCCGTTGCCGCAGCCAAGATCCACCACGCGCCGCGCCGTGCGGCCGAAGGCGGCCTCCCAGTCGAAGCGCACGCCAGGCTCTCCCAGCCCGACGCGCGTGCGGGACCAGCGCTCGCGCTCGAGCACCGCGCCGGGACACTCGTCCGCCGGCTCGCCACCGCGCGGCGCCCCTGTATGCCTCCCCATCGTGCCGCCAAGGGTACTCCACGGCCCGCTAGGACGGATCGGGGACCAGTGGAAGACAGCCTCCGGCCGAGAGAAGGCTCCAACTCCCTGCTGCGCGCCTCGTAAGCGCAAAGGCAGCGCTTGAACCGCCCCCGGACAGCCCGCACCCTAGCTGCATGAAGCCCGCCGACCACCCCTTCGCAAAGCTCAGCCCCCTCGCGGTGCGCCTGCCCGCCCTGTGGATCCTCGGCGTGGCGCTGATCAAGCTCGTCGCGGGCTCCCCGGCCGACATCCCGGTCTTCATCCGCGAGAATCCGCTCTCGCTCGCGCTCGGCGAGCAGCTCAACTTCCAGTTGATCGTCGCGGTCGAGCTCAGCTCCGCGCTCATCGCCCTGTTCGTGCCGCGCGTCGGCTGGTGGCTCATGAGCGCGCTGCTCACGATCTTCGTCGGCGTGCTGCTCAAGCTGATCTCCGAGGGCTCGACGAGCTGCGGCTGCTTCGGCGGTGCGATCTCGCTCTCGCCCTACGCGATGCTCGCCATCGACGGCTCCTTGTTCGCGCTCCTCCTCTTCACCCGGCCGTGGCAGGCCATCCCCGCGGCACCGCGGTCCATGCCGCACGTCGCGCTCGCTGCCATCGTCGGAACCGTGGTGCCCTTCGTGGCCCTGCCGCTGATCGACGGCGCGCGCCGCAAGCCCGCGACTCCGGCGCCGAACTCGCCTGTCACGCAACCGAGCTCGTCCGACAAGGGCGAGAGCGCGACGAGCACGCCCAAGCTCCCGCAGCTGCCGAAGACCAACACGCCGCCCGCCAACGCGCGCCCCAATTCCGCCGACGGCTTCCTCGTGCCGAGCTTCGACGCGAGCGGCAAGTGGAAGCTGCCGGACTCCCTGCCGCGTTGGGCGCGCCTGCGTCCGCCGGAGTGGATCGGCAAGTCGATCCACGAGACCGACCTCGCGGTGTGGATGGAGACGCGCGCCTACCCCGAGGACGGCACGTGGATCCTCTACCTCGAGACCTGCTCGCACTGCGCCGACTATCTGAAGGCGCTCGAGGCCAACTTCGCCAACGACCCGAAGCTCTACGTGTTCGTGCGCCTCGCGACGGACAAGGATGAGACGGAGCAGATCGTGAAGATCAAGCCGCCCGGCGAGCAGGCCGCGCTGCCCAAGGAAGTCATGTGGGTCGTCGGGCCGGAGCTCCCGCCGTGGGAACTCGTGCTCGAGGGCGGCATCGTGCGCTCGGCGACGCGCCACGGCGAATAGCGTGCGAGCACTGCGTCCCGCGCTGCTCCTGCTCGCACTCGCACCGGGCTGCGAGCCGAGCCCCGAGCAGGAACGCACCGCGCCGCGCACCGAACACGCCACACTGGACCCGTCGAACTGGGTCGGACGTTCGATCCACGACACCGAGCTCGCGCGCTGGATCGACACGCGCAAGCTGCCCACCGAGGCGCTGTGGGTGCTCTACCGCGTCGACTGCGACCACTGCCGCGAGCACCTGCGCGAGCTCGCGCGGGGCTTTCCGGATCGGCCGCGCGTGCTCGTGCTGCTCGCCCTGCGCGAGCGCGGCGACGAGGACCGACAGGTCGTCGATGTCCTGCCGCCCGGCGAGCAGTTCGACCTGCCCGACCACGTGCGCTGGCACGTGACCGCGCCGTGGGAGCTCGAGATCGACGAGCAAGGTGCCGTGCGTTCGGCCACCGCGCCTGCGCCGCGCTGACCTTCAGACTGCGAGCCCGAGCAGAAGCAGCCGCTCAGGCCCAGGCCGCGAGGTAGGCGAGCCAGCCGGCGCAGTTCTCGCCCCGCAGGCCGCGCCGGAAGATGCCGTCCCCGTCACCCTTCTCGCCCGAGCCCTCGAAGTAGCGCTCGACCTTGGAAAAACCGGCCTCGACGAGCAGGTCGCGCAGCTCGCACAAGGTCCACAGGCGCCAGTCGTAGCGGAAGGCCTTGAGCTCGCTCCCATCGGGGAACTCGAAGCGGATGAAGCAGGTGTACTCGCCTGTGCCAGGCCAGTAGCGGTGCTGGTCCCAGACGTAGGTGAAGCCACCGCAGCGCCGGCGCTCCTCGAGTTCGGCCGGCGCGTCGAGGCCGCCATAGAGGTCGATCAGGAACAGCCCGTCCTTGGCGAGCGAGCGCCGCGCGTTCCGGAAGTACTCGAGCAGTGTCGGGCGCTCGTGAAACACCCAGTAGGAGAAGTTGAACGCGATGCGCACGTCGGGGCGCTGCGAGCCGGCCGCGCGTACGTCGAGTTGGTGCAACTCGAGTCGCGCGAGGTCGACGCCCTTGCAGTTGTGAGCGAGCCCCCACGCGAGCGGCTCGGCATCGAGGTCGAAGCCCTCCGCCGTGTTGACGCGATGCCCGCGCACCCACTCAGCCGAGATCAGAGCAGTGCCGCAGAAGTCCTCGCGCAGGTGGCGCGGCTCGCGCCCGCGCTCGCCGCGGTAGATGCGGCGAATGAGCGCAATGTCGGTCTCCGGCGACTGCACCGCCTTCTGGTACAGCACGTACTTGTCGGCGGTCTGAGCCGAATAGCGGTGGCGGACGCGGCGCGGCATGGAGGGAAAGCTCGAAATCGTCGTCCTGTGGGCAGAGATCCAGCGCACGGCGAGGCTCGCCGGGTCGAGATCGGAGGCTGGGAGATGCCCGGAGCCCAACCGGGGGGGGGCCGTTGGGCGAGCGCGCGGCTCGCTCCACCGGGCTCGAACGAGAGAACGCGCTCTCGCCTTGGCCGGCACGGCCCTCGTCACGAAGCGTCGCGCGCCTCGTTCGTTCGCATCGGAGCCAGCACTCGCCGCGTCGGCGCGCCACGCGGGCGCGCAAGCTCGCGACAGCGCAGCGAAATCAGGCGACGGCTTCCTTGAGCGCTCGCAGGACGCGCTCGTTCGTCTTGGGGTCGCTGACCACCACGCGCACGGCGCCGTCGATGTGGCGCGGGACGCTGACGATGCCGGGGATGAGCCGGCGGGTCACCTTGCGGGCCACATCGTTGGGACGCTCCACGCGGAGCAGGATCCAGTCGCCGATGGACGGCATGGGGTGGATCCCGGGGATGGTGGCGAGCCGGGAGTAGAAACGGTCCTTCTCGTCGATCACGTTCGCGGCCTCTTGTCCTGCCAGGGACGGCTGCGGTTGGGGTGTCGCATCCGGGTTTTGGACGAACGTCAAAATCAACCCGGCTGCGGCGGGACACACACTATCTGGTGTTGAAACTCGGTTCAATCGCCAGATGTGGTTCCTTCCACGATTTTTCCACAAATCCCCCACCGCCCCCCCACTCCAACCCAACCGACTCTCCACAGGAGCCTGCCGGTCTGTGGGGCCTGTTGGGAACGGGACCGGCCCCTACGAGCAGCCCGGCCCTAAGTCCCGAGCCGGGCCAGCGCCCGGCTGCGGCGCAAGAGCCCTCAGGAGCGCGCGTAGCCGTGCTTCCAGCCCTCGACCAGCGACAGAGTCTCGGCTTGGCAGGAACTCGACAGCAACGCATGCGCGGCGGTCTGGGCCTGGCGCAGCGGAATGCGGTCGAGCTCGTGCGCAACCGACTGCAGCTCGCTTGGCTCCGCACTCCATTCGCGCACGCCGGCGCCGACGAGAAACGGCAGGTTGTGGCGCCGCACCGCGGTCACTCCGAACACGCCGAGCGGTCGCTGCAGCTCCTCGCAAGCGTCGACGAGCGACTTCACTCCGCGCAGCACGCACGGATGCAGCGCCTCGAACCACGCGCGCAGATCGGAATTGTCGCGATCGACGCCGAGCAGGTGCTGCGTGAGAGCATCGAGATTGACCAGCACGAAGTCCGACTCGCGCGCGAGGTCCTGTGCGCCGAGCAGCGCCGCACCAAGCTCGATGATCACGCCGATCGGCAGCTTGTCCGCGAACGGAACGCCACGCTTGCGCAGCTCGAGCTTCTCCTCGAACAGGATCTCTTTCACGCGCCGCAGCTCGCCGCAGTCCGTCACGAACGGCAACGCGATGCGCACTGGCCGACCCGCGCCCGCGCGCAGGATCGCGGCGAGCTGGCGACGCAGCACGAGCTCGCGCGAGAGCAACGCGCGCACGCCGACGCGACCGAGCGCCGGATTGGCCTCGCGTGCATCGTGCAGGAACGGCAGGCCCATGCCCGAATCCGCATGCAGCAGACGGAACGTCACCGGCGCGCCACCGGCGGCGGCCACGACGGATGCGTAGTGCTGAGCGAGCGTCTCGTCACTCGGCGCCGCCTTGTCGACGAGGAACAGGAGTTCCGTGCGGTAGACGCCGATGGCCTCGGCGCCAAGCGCGCGTGCAGCCTGCACTTCGGGCAGATTGCCACACGAAGCGAACAGCCGCACCTGCGTGCCGTCGGCCGTGCGCACGTCGCGCGCGCTCCAGCCATCGTCCTCGACCACGGGCGCCTCGGCGCGCGTCTCGCCGTACTGTGCGCGCACGACCTCGTCGGGATTGATGCGCGCGAAGCCCTCGCTGGCGTCGACGATGGCGAAGTCACCTTCGCGCACCGTATCGAGCAGCCCGGTCACCGCCGTGATCGTCGGAATACGCATGGAGCGCGCCAGAATCGCGGCGTGGCTGGTGAGCGCACCGGTCTCGGTCAGGATCCCGAGCACGTGCTCGCCCTGTGCATTGAACATGTCGACGATCGAGAGTTCCTTGGCCGCGAGCACGTAGTCCTCGGGCCGCGGCGCCGCGCTCGCGCCCTCGCCCATGGGACGCTCGAGATGCCGCAGCACGCGCATGCCGACATCGCGCAGGTCGACCGCGCGCTCGCGCAGCGTCTCGTTCTGCACGAGCTTGAAGATGCGGTCGAAGTCGGCGATCACCTTGGCAATCGCGGCCTCGAGGCACAGCTGCTCGCCGAGGATCAGGTTCTCGACGTCCGAGTGGAACACCGAGTCCTTGAGGTAAGCGACGTGCACGTCGAGGATGCGCGCGTCCTCGGTCGGGACCTTGCCGGCGAGCTTCTCCTTGAGGTCGAGGAGCTGCGCGCGCGCGTCGCCGAGGGCCTTGTGAAAGCGGTTGAGCTCGCGCTCGACGGCCTCGCGCGGGATGCGCTCGAGCGAGGCGTTGTCGAGGTCGTGGTCCTTGCGGTGGATCGGACCGAGCGCGAGACCGGGGGAGACCGGCGTACCGCGCAGGACGAGGCCTCCGGCGGGGCGTTCGGGGTCATTCTCGACGGGCATCTCGCCGCTCAGAGTGTCACTCATGGTTCAGAGATCGTACGGAACGGCGGTTTTCGATAAAGAGCGAGCGACGACCGCTCGCACAGGTCGCAAGATGACGGCCCACGAGGATTCCATGCGCCTGACCACCCCCGCCCGCCGCACGCTGCCCTTCGTCCCCGTCCTGCTCGCACTGGCGCTGGCGCCACTGCAGCTCTCCGCGGCCTGCGGGGACGGCCAGTCCGCCGGTGGCGCGACCGCGACGGTCGAGGCGACCTCGGGTTGGAAGCCGGTCCCGCCGACGGAGCTGTTCGAGGTCGAGAAGGTCGTCGACGGCGACACCGTCCACATCCTGCGCGGCGCCAAGCTCGAGAAGCTGCGCCTCTCCTGCGTCGACACGGAGGAGAAGTTCGCCACCAACAGCACCGACCCCACCAAGCCCTCGACTGTGTTCGGCGAGGACTGCGCCCAGTGGGCCGTCGAGTTCTTCGCCGCTCTCGCCAAGCCGGGCGAGAAGCCCAAGGTCGGCCTGAAGTTCGCCCAAGAGCGCGAGGACCGCGACGTCTACGGACGGCTTCTGTGCCACCTGATCCTGCCCGATGGCCGCAACTTCAACCTCCTGCTCGTCGAGCTCGGCAAGAGCCCCTACTTCAACAAGTACGGCAATGACCTCGTGTGCCACGATCTGTTCGTCGCCGCCCAGTCGCGCGCACGCAACGCGCAGCGCGGCATCTGGGATCCGGGCGTCAACGTGCCGAAGACCGAGGGCACGCGCAGCGCGAAGCGGCCCTACGAGACGCTCCTGCCGTGGTGGGACGCACGCGCGGAGGCCATCGAGAACTATCGCGCGGCCGTCGCGAAGGATGCCGC
>SXGT01818634.1_pt1 | contig 40062 bp, 32 predicted proteins | sample 3176221 | NCBI WGS metagenome assembly SXGT01 (sample SAMN11356862, study PRJNA531348) | freshwater metagenome | isolation source: freshwater sample F1-120 | place: China: Fuxian Lake, Yuxi | collected 2017-12-25
CGCCGTGGCCTCCGCGTCGTTCGCCTCGAGAACGCACGACTGAACCGGGAGACCCCGCGAGAGGCGATTCTCCCGTTCACATGCCCCCTCTCCCTTCAGGGAGAGGGGGACGGGGGGTGAGGTCTGCGCCGGCGCCCCACCACCTCCACGGAACCTCTTCGCGCGCGAAGCGCGACGGGTGGGGGCACCCTCGCTCCAACGAATGCCTTATCCGATCGGCATTGGCGCTAGACCTTCCGCGGCAGGAAGATCGCGACCTCCGTCCCCTGCCCCGGCTCGCTCTTGATCTTCACCGTCCCACCGAGCGCACGCACGAGCCCGTACGCCGCCGACAGGCCCATGCCGCCGCCGCCCCGCGCCCTGCCGCCGCCGAGCGTCGTGTAGACGCTCTCCGCCTTCTCGCGCGTGAAGTACGGATCGAACACGCGAGCCAGGTCCTTCTCGTCGATGCCCTTCCCCTCATCCGCCACCGACAGCACGACGCTGCCAGCCTCCTCCTTGACGCGGGCGGTGATGGTGCCTCCCGCGGGCATCGACTCGACGGCGTTCTTCGAGATCTGGAACAGGGCCTCCGCGAGCGCGGAGACGTGGCAGCTGACCGCGGCGATCTCTCCCTCGTACCTCCTGTCGACGACGACCCCCGAGCGGGCGCGTCCGATCGCGCTCTCGAGCGCGAAGTCGAGCATGGCGGCCACGTCGGCGGGCTCGAGCTCGTCGTCCGCGGCCATCGCGAAGCGGCGCAGCCGATCGATCGTGCGCTTGATGCGGCCGAGTCCCCCGCGGGCCTTCTCGACGAGATCCCGCGCGCGCTCCGGATCGGCCTTGTGCGCGGCGTCGAGCGACACCTGCGAGACGGCGAGGGCGTTGTTGAGCTCGTGCGCGATCCCTCCCACGAGGACACGGAGAGCCTCGAGCTTCTCGGCGATGACGAGCTCCTCCTGGTGGCCACGCAGGCGTTGCAGGAAGATCCGCAGCTTCTCGCTCCGGCGAAACGCCGCCAGCACACGCCGACGTCGCGCCCGCGCCCAGGTCACCGCGAACACCACCAGGGGGGCCGCGCCGAGCCACAGGTGCGGGGAGGCGTGGTGGCCCGCGATCACGATCGCGACAGGGAACGCCGCGCCGAGGGCGAGGCTGGCCGCAGGGCCGAGCGGTAGCGAGAACGCGCCCGCCGTGAGCACGACGAGGGCGAACGCGAAGTGAACGTCGTCGCGGCGCGCCGCGACAGCGAGGCACAGCGCCGCGAGGACCGGCGTCGCGACGGCGAGGACGTGGAGAGCCGCCACCTTTCTTCGCAGCGGTCGCGCGAGGAGCAGCGCCCCCCCCCCGACCAGCGCCCCGGAGGCCAGGGGGAGCAGCGCTCCGGCACGCCGGGCTCCGCCGGCCTCCATCACCAGGGCACCCGCGAAGATCGCGGCGATCAGGCCGGCCAGCGGCAGCACCGCCCGGGCGAGGCGGACCCGCTCGCGCTCGAGGTACCGCGCCCTCACCTCGCGTCGATCGCCCGCAGCGCGCGAGACCCTGTCCGCCGCGTCGCGAAGCGCCTGGGGCGGCCTGAGCGAGACCTCCGCGCGCTTCATCTACGGGCTCCCGCGCGCGATCTCCCGCGCACGCGCCGTGGAGGAGGACCGCGGCCGGTCCACGAACAGGAGGTAGATCCCCGCCCCCACGCTCAGGATCCCCACGAGGAACGCCACGTCCGCCGCCGTGCGGAACGTGACGCCCTCCCTGCGCGTGGCCGCGTCCTGGTAGTGGCCGCTGCCTGGCTCGTTGTAGTCGCTCGCGAGCGAGCGGGCTCTCAGCCCCGAGTACGCGCCCACGCCGAGCGCCGCAACGCCGGTGCCCGCCAGCGCGAGGCCAAGCGGGCTCGGTCCCGCCTCGCCCCCGTCGAGAGGGATCTCCCTCCGCACGGGCGTGAGCGTGCGACGCACCTCCACGGGCGCCGCGGGATCGGTCACCTCGAACGACACGTCGGCGGGGGCGTGGCCCTCGTACGAGGCAACGAGCCGGTGGCGCCCGAGTGCGAGGCGGACGTCCGTGAAGCGTCCCGACGCGACCGCGGCGTCCTGCCCGTCGATGCGGACGCGCGCACCCGTGGGCTCGATGCGCACGCGCGCGGTCCCGAGGTGGGTCCGCGTCTCTGCGAGGGCGCGGCGGGCGCCCTCGACCTCGTCGGCAGGCGCGCCCCCGTCGTCGGAGAGGAAGCGGGCGAGGTCGCGCTCGGCCTGCACGTAGTCGCCCACCTTGAGACGCGCGGTGCCCAGGTTGAGGAGGATGCTCGGGTGCGGGAAGAGCTCGTACGCGCGCTCGAACGCCTCCTTCGCCGCCTTGAAGTTCTCCTGCCGCACGAGCTCGACGCCCCGCCTGAACTGCGCGCGCGACTCCTCGCGCCCGTCGGCGAGTGCCGCGGAAGGCAGCGTGAACGTCAGGGCCGTCACGAGAACGGCGAGCCTCGCGCGCATCCCCTCAGTACCTCGGCTCCTCGGTGATGCCGCCCGCGCCCTTCGGCCTCACCTTCTTGTCGGAACGGGGCAGCCGCGCGCCGCCCCGTGGCGGTACGCCGACCGACGCGACGGGCGGCGTGGGCCCGAGCTCGATCGTGGACTCCTGCTTCTCGACGTGGGCGGGTGCCGTGCCGCTCGTGCTCGGCGCGAAGGCCGCCACCTCGGACAGCTGCGCGGGTGCCTGCAGGCCGTCGACGTGCGGCGTGCGCGCCTTGATGCCGACGACCACCCCGATGATCGCCAGACATCCGACCCCGAGCGTCGCCACCGCGACGAGCATCCAGAGCCTCGCGCCGCGGCCCCCCGCGTGCCTCGTGAGCGTCCCCGCCGTCCTCGCGCCTCGGGTCTGGGCGATCAACGACTCGGGCGACGGTGGCACGGCGCGCGGCAGCACGGTGGCGGCTCCGAGCGCGCGCCAGGCCTTGAGCAGCTCCTGCGCGGACGCGAAGCGGTCCGCCGGTCTACGCGCGAGGGCACGCGAGACGAGGGCGTCGAGCGCCGCCGGGATCGGAACCAGCGCGAGGTCGCTCAGCTTGCGCGCGGGGTTCTCGAGCTTCGACGCGATGAGGGCGACCTGACCCTGCGCCTCGTGGGCGAGCCGCCCCGTGAGCATCTCGAAGACCACCATCCCCCACGAGTACAGATCGGCCCGCTCGTCGACCCTGGCCGCGCCCCGGATCTGCTCCGGCGCCATGTACGCGATCGTCCCGAGGGCCTCGCCCGTCTCCGTGAGGTGCTCGGCGTCGTGCGTGTCGAGCTTGCAGATCCCGAAATCGAGGATCATCGCGCGCTCGCGCTCCCCCTCCCACGACGCCAGGAACACGTTCCCTGGCTTCAGATCGCGGTGGATGACGCCCGCCGTGTGGGCGTCGATGAGGCCGCGCAGGATGTCCTCCCCGTGGACGCGCACCTCGTCCCACGAGAGCGCCGTCCGCTCGCGGAGGCGCCGCCCGAGCGACTCGCCGTGGAGCCGCTCCATCACGAGGAACAGCTCCCCCTCCCCGGTCTCCGCGACCTCGAGGAGGCGCGGCGCGAAGGCGCTCTGGACCCTCGCGGCGGCCTCGGCCTCCCGCCGGAGTCGCGCCCGGAGCGTCTCGTCGAAGTGTTCGCGGTGCACGAGCTTGATGGCGACGTCCTGGCCGGATACGAGGTGCGTCGCCGCATGGACCTCGCCCATCCCCCCCCGGCCGATGAGGGCGTCGAGGCGGTAGGTGCCATTCAGGACGTCACCCGGCGCGTGGCTCAAGACCCGGGGAGTATAGCACCAGGGCTACGCCAGCCTGAGATCGCGCTTGAGCACCTTGCCGGTGGGGTTGCGCGGGAGGGCGTCGAGGAACACGAAGTCGCGCGGCACCTTCGGACCGGCCAGCCGCTCCTTCGTCCACAGCTTGAGCGTACCCTCGTCGATCTGGCTCGGCGGCCGACGCACCACGAAGGCGCGCACGCGCTCGCCCCACTCCGGATCGGGTACGCCGACGACAGCGACCTCCGCGAGCTCGGGGTGCGCCTCGAGGACGCCCTCGACCTCGGCGGGGTAGACGTTGGTGCCCCCGGAGATGATCATGTCGCGCTTGCGCCCGTCGATGAAGTAGCGGCCGCCGTGATCGCGCCGCGCGAGGTCGCCGACGGAGAAGTAGCCGTCCCGCATGCTGTCCCTCGTGGCGCCCTCGTCGTTGTGGTACCCGGCGACGAGGAAGTTGTTCTTCACGAACAGCTCGCCCGTTCCGGTCGTCGGGCGACCCTCGTCATCGAGCAGGCGGATGTCGTTTCCCGGGAGCGGCCGCCCGATCGTGCCGGGGGCCGCGCGGAGATCATCGGGTGTCGCGAGGGTCACGAGCCCCGTCTCCGTCGCGCCGTAGAAGTTGAACAGGATGTCCCCGAACCGGTCCATGAACTCGATGGCCAGAGGGCCCGGGAGCGGCGCGCCCCCGGCGAAGACGAGCCGGAGCGATCGGGCGTCGAAGCCGCGAAGCTCGTCGTCGCCGAGCGCGAGCACGCGATGCAGCATCGTGGGAACGACCGCGGTCGAGGTCACCCTGTGACGCGCGACGAGCTCGAGGAACGTCCGCGGCTTGAACTCGTCCATGAGGACGACCGTGCACCCGAGGATGTGGGACAGGGTCAGGAACCCGAACGCCGTCGAGTGGTACAGCGGGCAGGTGACGAGGTGCACGTCGTCGCAGCGCATCGGCGTCGACCCGATGAAGCGGAACGCGGCGGGCAGTGTGTCCTTGGGGAACTTGCGCACGGCCCCCTTCGGCCGGCCGGTGGTGCACGACGTGTAGATCACGACGGCGGCGTCGTCCTCCGACCCGGCCTCGGCGACGAAGGGCGTGGTACGTGCATCATACAAGCTGTCGACCGCGACGGCCCCGTCGACGCCGGGTCCGCGCACGAAGACGTTCCTGCGGAGCGCGTCCGAGATCTCCGCGCCACGCACCACCGGGACGAGCTCGGGATCGGTCAGGAGGGCGGACGCACCCGAGTGGTTCGCCAGGTACGACAGCTCCGCCGAGGTCGAGCGCCACGAGATCGCCACGGCGCGCGCGCCCATGCGCGCGGCGGCGAGCGACATCTCCACGAGCTCGATCGAGTTGTGCAGCATCAGGATGACGCTCTGCCCACGACCGAAGCCGCGCGCGCGCAGGCCGTGCGCGAGCCGGTCGACGCGCCGGTCGAGCTCGGCGAAGGTGAAGGATCGCGCGCCGCCGATGATCGCCGGCTTGTCCGGCGTGTTGGCGGCGTGGATGCGGTAGATCTGCGACGGGTTCTGGGACCCCGAGATCTGCACCCGCACGAGGGCGACGAGGCCGCGACGGTTCAGCTCCCACATCAGGCCGGTGGTCCGCGCCATGTTCAGGGACGCCCGCGTGCGCTCCGGCGCGCCCTTGGCCGAGTCCCGGATCTCCGTCCACTTCTTCTGCAAGGTCTCGCGCATGCGGCGCCCGAGCGTACTTCGGTCCAGGCTTGAGGGAAAACGATTCCGGCCCTACCTTCGCGGGATGGTGACGCGCACGCTCCCGATCGCTGGCCGGCAGCCCCCGAGGCCGGTGGACCCGTCGCTCGATCTCGAGGCCGAGATCGCCCGTCTGAAGAACGAGCGGAGCGCGACCATCCTCGCCCACTACTACCAGGACTCCGAGATCCAGGACGTGGCCGACTTCATCGGTGACTCGCTCCAGCTCGCGCAGGCCGCGAAGAAGACGGAGGCGAAGGTCATCTGCTTCGCGGGTGTGCACTTCAGGGCCGAGACGGCGAAGATCCTGAACCCCGACCGCGAGGTCGTCGTGCCCGACCTCGAGGCGGGCTGCTCGCTCGCCGACGGCTGCCCCGGCGCGAAGTTCGCCGCGTGGAAGGCGCGCTTCCCCGGCGCCGTCGCCGTCACGTACATCAACTGCTCCGCCGAGGTGAAGGCCCTCTCCGACTACATCGTGACGTCCAGCAACGCGGAGAAGATCGTGGCGCAGATCCCGCGCGACCGGACGATCCTCTTCGCGCCCGACAGGAACCTCGGCGCGTACCTCGCGAAGAAGCTCGACCGACCGATGGAGATCTGGCAGGGCAGCTGCATCGTGCACGACACGTTCAGCGAACGGAAGCTCATCGCGCTCAAGGAGCGCAACCCCACGGCGCTCGTGCTCGCGCACCCCGAGTGCGAGGAGCCGATCCTCCGGATGGCGGACTTCGTGGGCTCGACGACGGGCATCCTGAAGTACGCGACGGGGAGCCCCGCCACGACCTTCATCGTCGTGACCGAGCCCGGCATCCTCCACCAGATGCAGAAGGCCGCCCCCGGGAAGACCTTCATCGCCGCCCCGCCCGAGGCGAACTGCGCGTGCAACGAGTGCCCGCACATGAAGAAGAACACGCTCGAGAAGGTCTACCTCGCGCTCCGCGACCTCGAGCCGAAGCTCGTGATGCGCCCCGATCTGATCGAGAAGGCCCGCGTGCCGATCGACCGGATGCTGGCGCTATCGGCGAGCTAGGGCACGCGAGCGTACTGCGGCACCGCCGTCTCGGCCGCCGCCTCCGCCGCAAGGAAGGCGAAGCACATCGCGGGACCGATCGTGCCACCCGCCCCCGGGTAGGTGCGGCCCATGATGGAAGCGCTCGTGTTGCCCGCCGCGTAGAGGCCGGTCACGACCGCGCCGCTCGCGTCGAGCACGCGGCCGCGCGTGTCCGTGACGAGGCCGCCCTTGGTCCCGAGATCGCCGGGGAAGAGCGGGATCGCGTAGTACGGGGCGCGGTCGAGGGGCGCCATGCACGGGTTGGGCTTCACGCGATCGTCGCCGTAGTAACGATCGGACGCGCTGTCACCGCGCCCGTGGTCCTCGTCCTTCCCGCGGCGCGCCATCTCGTTGTACCGCGCGACGGTCGCGGCGAGGCTCGCGGGCGGGACCGAGATCTTCGCGGCGAGATCCTCGATCGAGCCTGCCTTCACGAGGAACTGCTCGCGGAGGCGGCGCCCGAGCGAGCGATCCGGCATCGCCTTGCCAGGCGCCACCGGGCCCGCGATGTAACTGTGCCGGTAACGCGCGTCGAACACCATCCAGCCCGGGATCGCGTCGCCCGTCCTCTTCTGGTCCGCGTACATGGCGGTGACGACGTCGACGTACGGACCGGCCTCGTTCGTGAAGCGCCGTCCCTGTCGGTTGACGAAGATCCCGCCGGGCAGGCTCTTCTCCACGACGAGCACCCAGCCGCTCTTCGCCCCGGGGAACTGCGTGACGGGCGTCCACCATGCCTCGTCCATGAGCGCGAGCGCGCCGCCGGCCGCGGCGCCGCACCGGATCGCGTCCCCCGTGTTGTGCTCGCTGCCGGCCGTCCACTCGATCGAGGCCGGCTTCGGACCGTGCTCGTCGCGCATGGCGAGGTTGCGCTCGAACCCGCCCGCGGCCAGGAGAACGCCCCGGCGCGCCTCGATCCGGATCTGCTCACCGTCCCGCTCGACGACGGCGCCGAGGACGCGACGGTCCGCGACATCGACGACGAGCTCGACGAGGGACGCGTTCAACCACACGGGCTTGCCGCGGTCCTTGAGCGACAGGAAGAGCCGCGCGACGAGCGCGTTGCCGTTCGTGAGGTACGTGTCGCGCCCCTTCGTGCGACGCCGCGCCGGCGCGCGGAGGAGGTACCGGAAGAAGAGCCACGCCATCAGGAGCAGGCCCGCGAGATCGAACACGATCATGCGCTTGGCGAGCCTCGCGGTGATCATGAAGCGGCCGAGGATGAGGGCGCTCGGCGCCGGCCTCCGGAGCGCCGCGAAGTCCTCGCCGAGCCGCGCGCCATCGAAGGGCGCGGGCTCGAGCGAACGGCCGCCGGGCTTCCCGCCGGGCGCCTCCGGGTAGTAGTCCGTGTACGCGTCCAGCGGCTCGACGCGGAGGTGCGTGTGCTCCTCGAACCAGGCCAGCATCCGCGGCGCGTGGTCGCGGTACGCGACGAGGTGGGCGTCCGACACGCCGCCCCCCGCCGCTTTCGTGATGTGCCTCAGGTACTCGAGCACCTCCGCGTCCGAGTCGTCGATCCCGGCGCGCCGCATGTGGGGGTTGTTGCCGACCCAGATCACGCCCCCGCTCATGGCGGTCGATCCGCCGTAGGCCTCACCCTTCTCGACGACGAGCACGTCGAGGCCGAGGTCCCTCCCGCGGATCGCCCCGGCCAGCCCAGCCGCGCCCGACCCCACGACGAGGAAGTCGACCGAGCGATCGAAAGACGGCATCGGGCGCCGAGGTTAGCGCGTTGACGCGTGGAGTAGAACATGTTTCATTCTGGCCAGGACGCCGTCGGCCGATCATGGATCTCACCTTCACCGAGGAGGAGCGCGCGTTCCGCCGCGAGGCCCGCCTGTGGCTGGAGGCGAACGTGCCGCCCGGACCGCACCCGTCGGGGGACACGGCGGACGGCTTCGACTTCTGCAGACGATGGGAACGAGAGCTGTTCGATGCCCGCTGGGCCGTCGTGTCCTGGCCCGAGCGATACGGTGGACGTGGCGCGTCGCTCGTGGAGTGGCTCATCTTCGAGGAGGAGTACTACCGGGCCGGCGCCCCGCAGCGCGTGAGCCAGAACGGGATCTTCCTCCTCGCCCCGACGCTGTTCGAGCTCGGCACGGAGGAGCAGAAGGAGCGCATCCTGCCGGCGATGGCGGCGGCGCGCGCCCTCTGGGCGCAGGGGTGGTCGGAGCCCGGCGCCGGGAGCGATCTCGCCGCGCTGCGTTCGAGGGCGGTGCGCGACGAGGCGCGAGGCGGCTGGCTCCTCACAGGACAGAAGACGTGGTGCACGCGGGCGGCGTTCTGCGACCACCTCTTCGGGCTCTTCCGCACCGGGACCGGGAAGGAGCACGCGCGTCACAAGGGCCTGACCTACTTCTTCGTGGACCTCCGGGCGCCTGGCGTCACGGTGCGCCCGGTCGGGCGCCTCGACGGCGACGCCGGCTTCGCGGACGTCGTCCTCGAGGACGTGTTCGTGCCGGACGGCGACGTCCTCGGCCGCGTGCACGAGGGATGGAGCGTGGCGATGTCGACCACGTCCAGCGAGCGCGGCCTCTCGCTCCGCAGCCCCGGCCGCTTCCTCGCGACGGCCGAGCGGCTGGTCGCCCTTTACCGGCGCGAGCGCGAGCGCGGGGCCGGCGTGGCGTGCCGCGAGCGCGTCGTGGACGCGCTCCTCGACGCGGAGGCGTACCGCCTCCACACGTTCCAGACCGTGAGCAAGATGGCGGAGGCGGGCGCCAAGATGGGCGCAGAATCGAGCCTCAACAAGATCTTCTGGTCCGAGATGGACCTCGCGATGCACGAGACCGCCCTCGCCCTCCTCGGCCCGTCGGCGCCGCTCGTCGAGGGCCCGGACGGCGCGTGGATGAAGGGCTTCGAGTTCGCCCTCGCCGGTCCGATCTACGCGGGCACGAACGAGATCCAGCGCAACATCGTCGCCGAACGCCTCCTCGGCCTCCCGCGGAAGTAGGGCGCGTTGCGCTTCGCGTTCACCGAGGAGCAGCTCGCGTTTCGCGACGCGACGCGCGCCATGCTCGCGCGGATCTGCCCCGCGACCGCGGTCCGGACCGCGTGGGATCCGGCGTCCAGCGGGCGGGATCCAGCGCGCTGGAAGGTGCTCGCGGACGCGGGCATCGTGGGCCTCCTCGTGGACGAGGCGCAGGGCGGGCTGGGGCGTCGCGTGATCGATCTCGTGCTCCTGATCGAGGAGGCCGGGCGCGCCGCCCTCCCGGAGCCCCTCGTGGAGACCGCGCTCGTGGCCGCGCCCCTGCTCGCCGCGACGGGCTCTCCGACCGCCAACGAGTGGCTGGCCCGAATCGTGAGCGGCGACGCGACGATCACGACGTCCCTCGACGGTGAACCGCTCGTGGCCGACGCGCACGTCGCCGACCGGATCATCGTGCAAGCGAGGGACACGATGCTGCTCGTCGACCCGCGGGAGTGTTCCGTCGTGCATCAGCCCACGGTCGACGGCGCGCGGCGGATCTTCACGCTCGGGAGCGATCCCCGTGGCCTCGCACTGACGCCTGGCGATCCCGCGCGCGGCCTCGCGGCGCGTGCGTTCGATCACGGCGCCCTCGGCGTGGCGGCGATGCAGCTCGGCCTCGCGGCGCGCATGATCGACCTCGCCGTGGCCCACGTTTCGACCCGGGAGCAGTTCGGCCAGCCGGTGGGCAGCTTCCAGGCCGTCAAGCACCACCTCGCCGACGCGCTCCTCGCGCTCGAGCTGGCCCGGCCGCTCGTGTACCGCGCCGCCTGCTCGCTGTCCCACGACCGCGTCCACGCGGCCCTCCACGTGTCGATGGCGCGCGCGCGCGCAGACCAGGCCGCCGGGATCGCCGCCAGGAAGTCGCTGCAATGCCACGGCGCGATCGGCTACTCCTTCGAGTACGATCTCCATCTGTTCATGAAGCGCAGCTGGGCCCTCTCCTCTGCGTTCGGCACGACCTCCTTCCACAGAGACCGCGTCGGCGTCGTCTGCCTCGACGGCGACTCCCCCCCCCCGGACCCGTTCGGAGAACCCTAGAGATGCCCGAAGCCTACCTCGTCGACGCCGTGCGCACGCCCGTGGGCAAGCGGAACGGCGGCCTCTCCAAGGTCCACCCCGCCGACCTCGGCGCCCACGTCATCCGCGCGCTCGTGGAGCGCACGGGGATCGACCCGGCCGCGGTGGACGACGTCGTCTTCGGCTGCGTCGACGTCATCGGTCCGCAGTCCGGCGACATCGCCCGCACGTGCTGGCTCTCGGCGGGGTACACCGACGAGGTTCCCGGCGTCACCATCGACCGGCAGTGCGGATCGTCCCAGCAGGCGGTGCACGTCGCGGCCCAGGCGGTGATGAGCGGCACCGCGGATCTCGTGGTCGCCGGCGGCGTCCAGAACATGAGCCAGATCCCCATCGGCGCCTCGATGCTGGCGGGCAAGGCCTACGGGATCGAGAACCGGTTCGTCGGCGCCACAGGCTGGAGCGCGAGGTACGGCACCGATCCCCTCTCGCAGTTCAGATCGGCGGAGATGATCGCCGGGAAGTGGGAGCTCAGCCGCGAGGCGATGGAGCGCTTCGCGTTCGAGAGCCACCGCCGGGCCGCAGCCGCCATCGATCTCGGCCACTTCTCCGGGGAGATCGTGCCCATCGCGGGCATCGTCGCGGACGAGGGGGTGCGGCGCGACACGTCGCTCGAGAAGCTCGCGACCCTGAAGACCGTCGAGGACGGCGGGCGCATCACCCCGGGCACGTCGAGCCAGATCTCCGACGGCGCGGCCGCGATCCTCGTCGCGTCCGAGGACGCCGTGCGAGCGCACGGCCTCACGCCGCGCGCGCGCGTGCACCACCTCTCTGTGCGGGGGGCGGATCCGGTGTGGATGCTCACGGCCCCCATTCCCGCGACCCGGCGCGCGCTCGATCGGTGCGGCCTCGGCATCGGCGACATCGGCGTCGTGGAGATCAACGAGGCGTTCGCCTCGGTCGTGATGGCGTGGGCGCGCGAGCTCGAGCCCGATCCGGCCATCGTGAACCCGAACGGCGGCGCCATCGCGCGCGGCCACCCGCTCGGCGCGACGGGCGCCCGCCTGATGACCACTCTCCTCGGAGAGATGGAGCGCAGGAAGGCGCGGTACGGCCTGCAGACAATGTGCGAGGGCGGCAGCCAGGCGCCCGTGACGATCCTCGAGCGGCTGTAGCGATGGCGGGCGACGAGGGCACGCGCGGCGATCTGGAGCTCGGCACCATCGCGCGCCTCGTCCGGATCGCGGCGGAGCGCCATGGCACGCGCGACGCGATCGTGGACGGCGACACGACGCTGTCGTTCGTGGAGCTCGCCGCGCGTGTACGGCGCGCGGCGGGCGCGCTGATCCACGCCGGGGTCGCGCCCGGGGACCGCGTCGCGATCTGGGGCGCGAACTCGTGGCAGTGGGAGGTGGCGGCGCTCGGCGTTCACTCCGTGGGCGCGGTGGTGGTCCCCATCAACACGCGGTTCAAGGGCCCCGAGGCCGCGTACGTGCTCGCGAAGAGCGGGGCTCGGCTCCTCTTCACGGAGTGCGACTTCCTCGGCGCGGATCTGCACGCGTCGCTCCGCGCGGCGGACGCGAGCCTCCCCCGCCTCGGGCGCGTGGTGACACTGCGCGGGCCCGCGCGAGGCGACGTCCTCGAGTGGAGCACGTTCATCGAGGAGGGCGCCCGAGTCCCCGACGAGGAGGCCCAGGGTCGCGCCGAGGCCGTGGGCCCCCACGATCTCGGGGACGTCATCTTCACGTCCGGCACGACGGGGCACCCGAAGGGCGCGCTCGCGACGCACGCGCAGTCGCTGCGGGCGTTCCGCGACTGGGCCGACGTGGTGGGGCTTCGCCCGACGGATCGTTACCTCGTCGCCCTGCCCTACTTCCACACGTTCGGCTACAAGGCCGGCTGGCTCGCGGCGCTCATGGTGGGCGCGACCGTGTTTCCCCAGCCCACGTTCGAGGTCGACGACATCCTTGTGCGGGTGGCGCGCGATCGCATCACCGTGCTGCCGGGGCCGCCCGCGCTCTACCAGACGCTCCTCGCGCGACCGGACCTCCGCGAGCGTGATCTGTCCTCGCTTCGCCTCGCGGTGACGGGAGCTGCGGTGATCCCCGTCGAGCTCATCCACCGCATGCGCCGCGAACTGGCGTTCGAGACGATCGTGACGGGCTACGGTCTGACGGAGGCGACGGGCGTCTCGACGATGTGCCGCGCCGGGGACGACCCCGAGACGATCGCCAGCACCTCGGGGCGTGCGATCCCGGGCGTCGAGGTCCGGGTCGTGGACGACGCCGGGACCGAGCTACCGCGCGGCGAGCCGGGGGAGATCGTGGTGCGCGGCTACAGCGTGATGCGCGGGTACCTCGACGATCCCGAGGCGACGCGGGCCGCGATCGACGAGGCCGGATGGCTCCACACCGGCGACGTCGGCGTGATGGACCCGCGCGGGTACCTCCGCATCACCGACCGCAAGAAGGACATGTTCATCGTGGGCGGGTTCAACGCCTACCCCGCCGAGATCGAGCGCGTCATCCTGCAGCACGACGCGATCGCGCAGGCGGCGGTCGTCGGCGCGCCGGACGAGCGCCTCGGCGAGATCGGCGTCGCGTTCGTGGTGCCGCGCGCGGGACGATCGGTCGACGCCGGCGAGCTGATCGCGTTCTGCCGCGAGCGAATGGCGAACTTCAAGGTGCCTCGGAAGGTCGTGCTCGTCCCTTCCCTGCCGATGAACGCGACGGGCAAGGTGCAGAAGTTCATCCTCCGGGAGAAGGTCCGCGCGTCGTGATGGATCGCCTCGACCTCCGCCGCATCGGCCTGCCACGGATGCACGTCCGTGTCTTCCCCGCCGCCGAGGTCACGAGCCGGAACGCCGCCGCAGAGGTGGACCCGCGCGAGGTCGGCCTCTCGGCGGCGGACGTCGACGCCATGTGGGCGTCCGTCGAGCGGCTCTACGCGACCGGCCTCCACCCCGCGATCGCGCTCGCGGTCCGGCGGCGGGGCAAGGTCGTCCTCGACCGCGCGATCGGGCACGTGCGCGGCAACGGCACGGACGACGACGCGCGCGCACCCCGGATCCCGATCCGTCACGACTCGCTCTTCAGCCTCTACTCCGCGTCCAAGGCGGTCACGGCGATGGTCGTCCACCTGCTCGACGACCGCGGCCTCGTGCACCTCGACGACCCCGTCGTCGAGTACATCCCGGAGTTCGGCAAGCACGGCAAGGAGTGGATCACGCTCAGGCACATCCTCACGCACCGCGCCGGGATCCCGACCTTGCCGGGCGTGAGGATCGACCTCGACGCGCTCGCCGATCCGCGCCGGATCGTCGAGATCCTCTGCGACGCACGACCGGTGAGCGTGCCGGGCAGGCGCATCACGTACCACGCGCTCACGGGCGGCTACGTGATCGGCGAGGTCGTACGCCGCGTCACGGGGCGGGACATCCGCGCGGTCCTCCGCGACGAGGTGCTCGCGCCCCTCGGGTTCGACACGTTCGGCTACGGCGTCCCCGCGGAGCGGATCGGCGACGTCGCGGAGAACGCCAGCACGGGGGCGCCGGCGGTGCCGCCGTACCGCTGGCTCATCGAGCGCGGGCTGGGTGTGAGCGTGCGCGCGGCGGCCCGGATGTCGAACGACCCGCGCTTTCTCACCGCGATCATCCCGTCGGGGAACATCATCGGCACCGCGAACGAGGCGTCCCGATTCTTCCAGGTGCTGCTCGCCGGCGGCGAGGACGGCGGCGTGCGCGTCTTCGGCCGTCGGACGGTGCGACGCGCCATCGCCGAGCAGTCGTACCTGGAGATCGACTCCTTCCTCGGCCTCCCCGTCCGCTACGGCATGGGCTTCATGCTCGGCACCGACGCGCTCAGCCTCTACGGCGCGAGCTCGGGCCGCGCGTTCGGGCACGTGGGGTTCACGAACGTGATCGCGTGGGCCGATCCCGATCGCGACCTCGCCGTGGGGCTGATGACGAGCGGGAAGCCCTTCGTCACGCCCGGCCAGCTCGCGTGGCTGGCGATCCCCCGCACGCTCGCGCGGGTCTGCGCGCGGTGAGCGCGCCCTTGTTGCCGACGTGATACCCCTTTGTTAGACTGGCGGTTGGCGGTTCGCTCACCGCGGACGACGCGCGCGGCTCTCCTCGGATCGATGGCGACCAAGCACGAAAATCCTGGCGCGCCTCGCCCCGGAGAGATCTTCGCGGGCAAATACGTCATCGAGCGCACGCTCGGGGCCGGCGGGATGGGCTTCGTCGTCTCCGCCAAGCATCTCCAGCTCGACGATCGGGTCGCGATCAAGATCGCTGCACCCGCACCTGTCCCAGAGGCCGGACATCGTCGCGCGGTTCTTGCACGAGGGGCGGGCGGCGTTCAAGATCCGCAGCGAGCACGTGGTCCGGATGCTCGACGTCTGCGAGAGCGACGGCGTGCCGTACCTCGTCACCGAGTATCTCGACGGCCTCGACCTGGCGGCGCTTCTCGAGCGGGAGGGCAAGCTCGCGCCGGCCGTCGCGGTCGACTACCTGCTGCAGGCGTGCGAGGCGCTCGCCGAGGCGCACGCCCAGCGCATCATCCATCGAGACCTGAAGCCCGCCAACCTCTTCCTGGTCCACGGAGCCGACGGCACGCCGATCGTGAAGGTGCTCGATTTCGGCATCTCGAAGGTCATGGTGGGCGAGGGCTCGGAGTCGCTCTCGATGACGACGACGACCGTGACCATGGGGTCACCGCTCTACATGTCGCCCGAGCAGCTCAAGAGCTCGAAGGGGGTGGACGAGCGCACGGATATCTGGGCGCTCGGCGTGATCCTGTTCGAGCTCCTCACGGGGCGGCGGCCTTTCGTCGCGCATTCCATGGCCGAGCTCGGCGCTCTCGTGCTCGCCGGAACCGCCCCCGACGTTCGCGACTTCGCTCCGGACACGCCGCCCGCCCTCGCCGCGGCGGTCGCCACGTGCCTCCGGTGCGACAGCGCCCAGCGGTTTCCGTCCGTCGCGGAGCTCTCGTACGCGCTTGCGCCCTTCGGGTCGGAGTCCGCTCAAGCTTCCGCGCAGACCATACGGCGCCTGCTGGAGACGGTCCCGAGGCCGGCGTCGAGCTGGGGCGCCTACGGAACGCCGTCGAAGGCGCGCCTCGCGCTCGCCGAGACGGCCGTGGACGCGACGAGCGTATGGGGAGAGGCGACGGATTTCAGCTCGACCGGCGGCCCGTCCCAGGCCGCCGCCCCGCCGCCGCCACCGCGCGCGATGCGGAGGCCGCTCGCGTTCGCGGTCGTGGCCCTCCTGATCGGCGTGGGTGTCCTCGCAGGCATCACACGGCCGTGGGCCCCGCATGTCACCGCCGCGCGACCTCCGGCGTCCGCCGTCGCCGCGATCCCCGTCGCGACGTCCGCGCCTACCGCGCCGATCGCCAGCGATCTCCCCACCGCGGCGGCCGAGCCACCGCGCGCGCCCGCCGGCGCCTCGGTAGCGAGGAAGCCGGCCGCGCGCCCGGGCGCGGCGAGACCGGTCCTCGCGACGCCTCCGCGCACGTCCCCGAGCGCGTCGGCTGGACCGCCGGCAAAGCCGACACCGGCGAGCGACTTCAGCCCGGACCGCTTCGAGTAGACCGGAGGGTGACGTGCTCCTAGGCCACCTTCAGACGTCGCGGGCGGTCGTCCTCGTGTTGCTCGTCGCACGCGTCGTCCACGCGGACGACGAGGGACCGAGCGCCCGCGCGGACCGGCTGTTCGGGGAGGCCATGGCCCTCATCGAGCAAGGAAACTACCGGGACGCCTACCCGAGGCTCGACGAGAGCCAGCGCCTGGATCCGGGGCTCGGCACGCAGTACAACCTCGCGCTGTGCGAGGAGCGGATCGGCATGCACGCGCGCGCGTGGCGTAACCTGAAGGCCGTGGAGACGCTCGCGCACGCCAGCGGCAAGCGGACCCGCGAGGAGGCCGCGCGCGCGAAGCTCCGGGAGATCACGCCGCGGGTGCCCCACCTGAAGCTCACGGTCGTCGAGGCGGACGTCACCGTACGGGTGGACGGCGAGGTGGTCGCGCGCGAGGCGTATGGCTTCCTGGCGGTGGACACCGGGCGACATACCATCAGGCCGTGGCCGCGACGAAGCAGAAGTGGTCCCTGGAGGTGACGGTCCCGGACAAACCTGCCGGATGGTCGTGGGGCCGCGGTCGAGGTCGCGGTGCCCGCGCTGCACGCGGTCGCGTCCAGACCCGGGACCCGGGAGGTGGTGCGGGAACCGGCGAGCGGACGCCGGACGACGGGATACATCCTCGGAGGCGTGGGGCTCGGCGGTCTGGCGGTCGCCGTCACGACGGGGATCCTCGTCCTCGACGGACTACCTGCTCGCGGTCCGCGGGCTCCGCCTCGACCGCCTCCCCGACGCCGGGCCTCCCGAGCCCGCGCTCGGCTTCAACGTGGACCACACGTGCACGTGCCCGGGGCCAGAGTCGTGCGTCCCGCCTGCGAACGCCTCGGGAAACCGGTGCGACGAGCCGGGAGGTCGTGACAACGCCACGCTCGGCGTGTTCACGGCGTACTCGGCCGTGGCGCCCGAGGCCTTCCAGCCGGGCTTCGTGCGCACGCAGATTGCGATGGGGCGGTACACGTTCCTCCTGAAGCTCCAGAACTACAACGGCACCCCCAACGACCGAGAGGTCATCGTGAGCTTCTTCGTGTCGAGCGGCGTGGAGGGCGTCCAGACCTCGGACGGCGGCGATCTGCCGCCTCCGACGTTCGACGGGGGAGACGTGTGGACGGTGGATCCCCTGTCGTTGCTCTCGGGCGTGTCTGCGAACGGACGGGACTGCCTGGTAGACGCCACACCCTGTGCGCCGAAGTACAGCGACGGCCAAGCGTACGTCGTCGACGGCCTCCTCGTCGCCCACATCGACGCGCCCCTCCGCATCGGGCTCACGATGGGGACGTTCCACATGGACGTGAAGGGCGGTGTCATGGTCGCCAGGCTGACGCGCTCGGGCGCCTCGTTCTCCCTCGCCGGCGACTACGGGGGACGCCTCCAGATCGGCGATCTCCTGAGGGGCCTGGCGTTCTTCCGGGCCCCCGTGGGTCCGGGGTTCCTGTGCCCCGGCGTGCCCCTCTTCGATAACCTCAAGGGGAAGCTCTGCGAGCACCTCGATCTACGCGGTCAGCAGGCGGAGGACGGCAGGGAGCTGCCTTGTGATGCGCTCTCGACGAGCCTCTCGTTCGACGCGTACCCCGCGCAACTCGGGCACGTCTGGCAGCCGCAGCCCGAGGTGCACCCGTGCACGAACGTGCCGGACGCCGCCGCGTACCGCTGCCCGTGAGCTCAGGCTCCGGTGGTCTGGTCGCGTCCCGAGGAGGCGGCAAGTGGCCTCGCCGCCTGCGCGAGCTCCGCGAACGCGCCCTGCACGCAGTCCGCCAGCCCCCACAGATCGGGCACCGCGTTCGACGCAGCATTGAAGCCGAAGTCGACCGAACCCTGGTAGCTCAGCACCGTGACGTTCAGCCCAGCCCCTTCGAACACGGGCCCCATCGGGTACGCCGCGACGAGCTCCGCGCCCGCGAGGTAGAGCGGGAACGGCGGGCCGGGGACGTTGGAGATCACCAGGTTGTGGATCGGCCGGTGACGATCCGCGAGCTTCATCCTGGTGTAGAAGCGCGCGGCGAGCGCGAGCGTCGTGGGCGCCGCGAACTCGGCCCAGTTCTGGAGCATGTCCGCGCCGATGGCGTTGTGCTCGACCTTCGCGCCACGCGTCACGCGCTGGATCACGCGCAGGCGCTCGATCGGGTCGGCCACGTCGGTCGCGAGCGACGTGAACATCCCGGAGACCTTGTTGTTCGACGGCCGCGGCGACCCCGTCTCGCGCACCGAGATCGGGCACACGGCGACGAGCGGCTCGCGGGGCAGCTCGCCCTTCTCGTCGAGGTACCGCCGGAGCGCGCCGCCGCAGATCGCGAGCACGACGTCGTTCACCGTCGCGCCGAGCGCCTTGCGCACCGCCTTGACCTCGGCGAGCGGGACGCGCGTGAACGCGACGCTGCGGTGCGCCGTGATCGCCCCGTTGAACCGTGTGCGCGGCGCCGTGAGCGGCGTCGCGCCGACATCCGCGTCCGGGGTGCGTCTCAGACGCGCGACGCTGCGGACCGCGCGCACGGTGCGTCGCGCGAGCCCCACCCACTCCAGCGTCGTCCTGGCCCGCTCCACGACGGCGTGCTTCACGAGCTCGGTGTCCGTGGGGATCTTCTCGCCGGGGACGTGCACCGGCGCCGCCGCGGTGGGCGTCTCGCGATCGATCGAGAAGAGGTGGACCATGAGCTCGGCGCCCGACGCCCCGTCGACGGCGCAGTGATGGACCTTCGTGAGGATCGCGACGCGACCGCGCTTGAGCCCCTCGATGACCCACACCTCCCACAGCGGCCGCGACCGCGCAAGCGGCGTGCTCGTGATGCGCCCGCAGATGGCGGCCAGCTCCTTTCGCCCCCCCGGCGCGGGGCAGGTGATCCGCCGCACGTGGTGGATGATGTCGAAGTCGGGATCCTCGACCCACAGGGGGTGGTGCAGATCGAACGGCACCGGCACCGGCCTGCGCCGGAACGGCGGGAGCAGGTGCAGCCGCGACGCGATCAGGTCCTGCACCTTGTCGAAGGAGAAGCCGCCCGGAGCGTCCCTCGGATCGAGGATCGCCACGATGGAGACGTGCATGTGCATCTGCGACGTCTCGAAGTACAGGAAGCTTGCGTCGAGCCCGGAGAGCCGCTCCATGGTGATCCTCGATTCCCGGACAGGCTACGGGCTCGAAGGACGGCTGTCGAGCAGGCCCACGAGGCTCATCGGCCCTTGAACTCCGGCTTCCGCTTCTCCGCGAACGCGCGGGGGCCCTCCTTCGCGTCCTCGGAGTTGAAGACCTTCCACCCCAGCTCGAGCTCGATCTTCAGCGCCTCGGCCTCGGGACGCGACTCCGTCTCCTGGACGCTGCGCTTGATCATCTGCACGGCGAACGGGCCGTTGGCGGCGATCTGGTCGGCGACCTTGCGCGCCTCCGCGAGCGCCTCGCCGTCGGGTACCACTCGGCCCACGAGCCCGATCCGCATCGCCTCCTCGGCGCCGAGGTGGCGCCCCGTCAGCAGGATGTCCATGGCGTGCGTGTAAGGGATCTGCCGCCTGAGGCGCACGGTCGAGCCTCCGAGCGGGAAGAGGCCCCACCGGACCTCCGACACGCCGAACTTCGCCGACGCCCCGCACACGCGCACGTCCGTCGACTGGAGGATCTCCATGCCGCCCGCGATGGCCGAGCCCTCCACGGCCGCGACGAGGGGCTTCTTCAGCGCCTTGTGGCGCAGGAAGCCCTTCCAGTGCAGGTCGGGATCGGCCTTGAAGCGCGCCGTCCAGGCGTCGTCGGGCGGGTTGTGCATCTTCTTGAGGTCGCTGCCGCTCGAGAAGTGCCCCCCCGCGCCGGTGAGGATCGCGACGCGCACGTCGTCGTCGCGGTCGATCTCCTCCCACGCGTCGGCGAGGCGCGCCAGCATCTCCAGATCGATGGCATTCCGCGCCTCGGGGCGGTTCATGGTGAGCGTGACGACGTGGCCGTCCTTCGCGACGAGCAGGTGGTCCATGGGCCCGAGTAGAACATGTTCTAATGCCGCTTGTCACGGCCCGTGAAACATGTTCCACTCCGGGGCGATGAGGCACCCGACGCCGGCCACGATCGACATCTTCGATCCCGACATCTACGTGAAGGGCGTGCCGCACGACGCGTTCCGCGTCCTCCGCGCGGAGCACCCCGTCTCGTTCCACGCCGAGCCGCCGGACGGCAAGGGTTTCTGGGCGGTGACGAAGTACCAGGACGTCGTCACCGTGTCGAAGGACCCGGGCACGTTCTCCTCCTACCGGGGCGGCACCAACATCCCCGACTACCCGCCCGACAGCCTCGACGTGATCCGGATGCTGATGGTCAACATGGACCCTCCGCAGCACACCAAGTTCCGGCGCCTCACCTCCACCGGCTTCACGCCGAAGATGATCGCGCGCATGGAGGAGTACATCCGGCGCGCCGCGCGCGAGATCATCGACGAGGTGATCGAGAGCGGGAGCTGCGACTTCGTCACGAAGATCGCCGCCGAGCTACCGCTGGTCGTGATCGCGGACATCATGGGCGTCCCGAAGGAGGACCGCCACCTCGTCTTCGACTGGTCGAACCGGCTCATCGGCTTCGACGATCCCGAGTTCCAGACGTCGCTGGAGGACGCGCAGCAGGCCGCCGCGGAGATGTGGGCGTACGCGAACGACCTCGCGGAGAAGCGCAAGGGCCAGGACGGCAAGGACCTCGTCACGGTGCTCATCAACGCGGAGATCGACGGCGAGCAGCTCACGGAGATGGAGTTCGACGGCTTCTTCCTCCTGCTCACGGTCGCCGGCAACGAGACGACGCGAAACCTCATCTCGGGCGGCATGCTCGCGCTGATGGAGCACCCCGCCGAGCGCGCGCGGCTCGCGGCGGACCCGGGCCTCCTCACGAGCGCGGTCGAGGAGATGCTGCGCTGGGTGACGCCGGTGATCCACTTCCGCCGCACCGCGACACGCGACGTCGAGCTACGCGGGCAGACGATCCAGGAGGGCGACAAGGTCGTCCTCTACTACTCGTCGGCCAACCGGGACGAGGACGTGTTCCCGAACCCGAACGCCTTCGACGTGGGCCGCACGCCGAACGATCACCTCGCGTTCGGCATCGGCCAGCACTCCTGCCTGGGCATCAACCTCGCGCGGCTCGAGATCCGCGTGATGTTCGAGGAGATCCTCCGGCGGATGCCCGACGTCGCGCTGGCCGGCGAGGTGCGCCGGCTCCGCTCCAACTTCATCAACGGCGTGAAGGCGATGCCCGTGACCTTCACGCCTGGCCGTCGGTCCGAGCCGTGACCCCGCCGTCCGCCGCCGAGCTGATCGCGCGAGCGGTCGCCCTGCAGCCCGTGCTGCGCGAGCGGCTCCCCGAGGCCGACGGCCTCCGGCGCCTCCCGGACGCGACCATCGCCGATTTCCACGGGGCGGGGTTCTTCCGGATCCTGCAGCCGGCGCGCTGGGGCGGCATGGAGCACGATCCGCACGTCTTCTTCGAGGTGCAGGCCACCATCGGCGCCGCGTGTGCGTCGAGCGCCTGGGTCCTCGGCGTGCTCGGCGTGCACGCGTGGCAGCTCGCGCTCTTCCCGCTGGCGACGCAGCAAGAGGTGTGGGGACAGGACACGTCGACGCTCATCTCCTCGTCCTACGCGCCGACGGGCAAGGTCGAGCGCACGAGCGGCGGCTTCCGACTGAGCGGGCGATGGTCGTTCTCGAGCGGCTGCGACCACGGGCAGTGGGCGTTCCTCGGCGGGCTCGTGCCGCCGGCCGCGGAGGGCGCGCCGCCGGAGATGCGAACGTTCCTCGTGCCGCGCGCGGACTATGGGATCGAGGACAACTGGCACGTCATGGGCCTGAAGGGCACCGGATCGAAGGACGTCGTCATCCGGGAGCCGGTGCTCGTCCCGGAGGAGCGCACGCACAAGCTCGTCGACGGCTACAAGCGATCGAGCCCTGGCAACGAGCACAACCCGGCGCCGCTGTTCCGCCTCCCGTTCGGGCAGGTGTTCGTGCGGTCGGTCTCGACGACCGCGATCGGGATCGCGCAGGGCGCGCTGGACACGTACTGCAAGACGGCCGCGGCCCGCGTCGGGGCGGCCGACGGCGCGAAGGTCGCGCTCGACCCTGCGGCGCAGGCGGTGGCGGCCCGCGCCGCGACCGTGATCGCCGATCTCAGGGGACAGCTCCGGGGCAACTTCGACGAGATGATGGCCCTGGTGCGCGCCGGCGAGGATCTCCCGCTCGAGAAGCGCCTCCGGTGGCGCCTCGACTCCTCGCTGGCGGTCGCGCGATCCGTCGAGGTCGTCGACGCCCTCTTCACCGAGAGCGGCGGCCGCGCGATCTTCGACGGCAGCCCGATGCAGCGGGCGTTCCTCGACGTCCACGCGGCGCGCGCCCACCACGCGAACAACCCGGAGAAGCCGGCGCGCAACCTCGGCGGCGTGCTGCTCGGCGCCAGGAACACCGACTTCTTCGTCTGACTCCCGAGGAGCTGCCATGGCCATCGTCGAGACCGTAGAGTCCCCCTCCGGCCCGCGCCGCCTCCGCGTGTCGAGCCCCGCCACGCGGGCCCCGATCGGCGAGATCCAGGTCGCCAACGCGGCCGACGTGCGGGCCGCCATCGCGCGCGCGCGCGCCGCCCAGCCCGCGTGGGAGGCCCTCGGCTTCGACGGGCGCGCACGGTACCTCAAGCGTGCCCTCGCGATCCTGGTCCAGAAGTACGAGGCGTACATCGCCGTCATCGTCCGGGACACGGGGCGCTCGCGCTTCGAGACGATCATGATGGAGATCTTCCCGGCGTGCGACAGCCTCTCGTACTACGCGAAGCACGCGAAGCGCCTCCTCGCCGACGAGAAGCCGTCGATGCACCTGCTCAGGACGAAGAAGCTCGTCATCACGTACCGGCCGCTGGGCGTGATCGGCATCATCACGCCCTGGAACGGCCCGTTCATCCTGGGGCTCAACCCGACGTGTCAGGCGCTCATGGCGGGGAACACCGTCGTCCTGAAGCCCTCCGAGGTGACGCCGTTCGCCGGCCGGCTGGTCGCCGATCTGTTCCGCGACGCCGGCCTGCCGGAGGACGTGCTCCAGATCGTGGAGGGCGACGGCGAGGCTGGCGCGGCGCTCGTCGACGGCGGCGTCGACAAGATCTCGTTCACCGGCAGCGTGCGGACGGGCCGCAAGGTCGGCGAGGCATGCGGCCGGAACCTGGTCCCGTGCACGCTCGAGCTCGGCGGCAAGGATCCGATGATCGTGTGCGCCGACGCCGACGTCGAGCGCGCCGCGGGGGGCGCGGTGTTCGGCGCGTTCATGAACACGGGGCAGTTCTGCTGCTCCACCGAGCGCGTCTACGTGGTCGAGACCCTGGCGGACGAGTTCACGCGGCGGGTCGTCGAGAAGACCAAGGCGCTCCGGCAGGGCGCGGAGGGAGAGTTCGACGTCGGCCCCATGATCTGGCCGCAGCAGCTCGACGTCATCGAGCGCCACATGGCGGACGCGCGCGCGAAGGGCGCGACGGTGCTCGCGGGCGGCAAGAAGAACCCGGCGCTCGGCGAGATGTTCTACGAGCCGACCGTGCTCACCGACGTGACGCACGACATGCTCGTGATGCGCGAGGAGACGTTCGGGCCCATCCTGCCGATCGTGCGCGTGAAGGACGAGGAGGAGGCGATCCGCCTCGCAAACGAGTCGGTGTACGGGCTCTCCTCGACGGTCTGGACGAAGGACGAGGCGAAGGCCGTCGCGATCGCGAAGCGCATGGAGGCGGGGAGCGTGTGCGTGAACGAGTCGGCGGTGTCGTACGGCGCCACGGAGGCGCCGTTCGGGGGACGGAAGACGAGCGGCGTGGGGCAGGTGAACGGGACCACGGGCCTGCGCGGGTACTGCCACGCGATGCCGATCGTGATCGACCGCTTCGGGCCGAAGGCGGAGCATGTCTGGTACCCGTACACCGCGGAGAAGGCGAAGATCCTCGAGAGGATCATCAAGTGGGTGTGGGGCACGCCGCTCGGAGACTGGCTGGGGTAGGCTCGCGACGTGGCGCGCGCGAGGCGTGAAGCGCCGTGCGAGAGGAGCGGGGCGCGCGTGAGGCGAGTTGAGGGCGCCCGTCCTTGACGCGGCCCCCTTCGCCTGCCAGGGTCAGCGTACCCCGTACGACAGGAGACCACATGCGCACCTACAAGATTTTCCCCTGTATCCTCATGGCCTTGGCCGTCGGAGGATGTGCGGCCGAGTCCGGCGAGGCCGAAAGCGAGCCCGGCGACGAGACCACGGCGGAGTCCTCCCTCGAGCTCGGTGCCCGGAAGTACCACTACCCGCCGGCCATCCGCGACGTCACCTGGCACCCCGGATGCGGCATCGTCCGCGAGGGCCAGCCGCCGTGCATGCACGGGTTGACCATGACGTACATGAGGAACTGGATCGACGTGACGTTCACCCACGCGGAGCGGGTCAACAACGCGACCCACGTGCTGACCATCAAGGTCGACACGTGGTCCTACAGCCAGAACCACTCGCGCGCGCCCGTGTCGTGGGAGACGATCAAGCTGTCGCCCGCGAACCTCCAGATGTCGACGACGTACAAGGTGAACGTCGTCGACCGCACGAACCGCCTCCTCTGGAGCGGCGACATCGCGACCTACCTCGCCATGTGAGGCCTCATTCGAGCTGCGAGAGGGGGATCGGATACCGGAACTGCTCGCCGCCGAACTCGTCGAAGACGATCGCGGTCAGGGTCGGATCGGCGAGGGACGGATCGGCCTCGACGGCGATGAACGAGTCCCACGGGAAACAGAACCGTCGCCTCGCGTCCGTGCCGTTGCAGACCGTCCTGCCCGGGTTCGTCGCCATCGGGAACTGCGCGAGCGGCGAGGAGACGAGCTCGACCATGTCGTAGCCGACGGCGCGCGGCATGACCCGCACCTCCGTTCGATGGATGTCGCCGCTGATGAGCACGACGCCGCTCACGGAGCGTGTCGCGAGCTCTGCGAAGAGGCGGTCGCGGGCCTCCGGGAAGCTCGCCCACGAGTCGATGCCGGTCGACGTGAAGAGGCTCCCACACCCCACGAGCTTGAACCTGGCCTTGGAGGTCGCGATCGCGTCGACGAGCCACGTGAACTGGGCCGCGCCGAGCGGGCCGTTCGCCAGATCGGTCGAGACGGGCGCCCCGTCGAACGCGCAGCTCCGCCCCGGATCGTCGACGCGCGGACGGTCGTGCCGGCAGTCGGCCAGGATGACCTCCACCGGACCGAGGCGGGCGCGCGTGAAGACGCCGGGGGTCGAGGCCGTGCCGAACGAGGGGTTCGGCCAGGCCTCGCGAAAGCCGTGGAGCGCCTCCTCCCGACCGCCGCAGGCGCCATCGGAGTTGTTCGCGACGAAGTCGTGATCGTCCCACGTGGCGAGTATCGGCACGCCGGCCGCGAACTCGCGACGCGGATCCATCTGACCGAGCCGGCGGTAGTGGTAGCGATGGGCCTCGACGTAGGGCGAGTTGGCGTAGTGGTTGTCGCCGAGGAAGAGGAACATGTCGAGGTTCGCGCCGCTCATGGGCCCGAAGATGGGCTGCGCCGCAGCGCGCGAGCAGGAGCCGAAACCGATCCGCACCTTCGCGGTGGGCGCCGGCGCGGTGCGCACCCGGCGGAAGGGCTGGGACGTGTCGCCCTCCACCCTCACCTGGTAGAAGTACTCGTGGTCGGGCTCGAGGGTCGGCGAGGTGAGGACGGCCGCGAAGTCCTGCTCGGGCCTGGGGTACGACCACGCGATCGGCACGGCGCCGGCTCCATCGGGCTTCTCGGAGAGAAAGAGCCCCACCAGCCGGGTCGCGTCGGTCCGCACCCACGCGCGGACCGTGTCCGGCCCCGGCGCGCCCAGCATGGCCCCGTGCGGGAGCTTGCTCGGCTGGCAGGTCACGCACGCGTTGTGGAGGCCCAGAGGGTCGCTCCAGGCTGGCACCTCGCCGGCGCTCACGCCCGTTCCGATGTGGGTCCCGATGGCGTCGTTGCAGTACACCGGCTCGCCGTCGAAGCGCAGGTCGAGACACTCCGGCGTGAAGCGATCGTTGTCCAAGGTGCTCGGTGACAGGGTCCTCAAGACGACCCGATCGACCTCGGCCCGGGGCATCGCGACGTCCTCCACGTGGTAGACGTCGATCCCGCCGTTCCGGTAGTCGTCGACGTCGCGAAGGTCCAGCGGGAAACACCGCGTCTCGCTGAGGCAGACCTCGATCGGGTCGTCGGTCTCGGAGTTCGCCGCGGTCGACGTCCGGAGGCCGATCGACAGCGTGCCTATCGTGCCGGGGAACGTCAGCGGGACAGGCGGGGGAACGGCGGTCAAGGAGCGTCCGGCGTCCTCCCGCACGGCATCGGGGGTGCTGGCGTCGCCGGGGCCGGCGACGGGATCGGGAGGGAGGCTCGGCCCCGGGCCTCCGTCGACCGCCGCCGGTACGTCCACGGGCGGTTCGACGCCGCAGGCGGCCAGCACGACGACCCACCCGAGCGATCGCCAGCGCATCATCCCTTCGAGCGTAGCAGGGACCCGGGCCCTCGGGCAGAGGCGTGCTTCGCGGACGCCTTGCCCCGACGGTCTCCTCGACGGACCAGGCCGGCCCTCGTCGGAGGGGTGGGAGGGGCCGTCTCGCGGCGGAAGTGACACCTGACCGGACAGGCGATATCCTGGAAGGATCGCACGAGGAGGTTGGATCCGATGCGTCGACTCGCCCTGGCCGCTACCACAGCACTCGCCCTCGTCCTCACCTACGCATGTGGGACGGATGGCACGGACGTCCCGCCGGCGGACGGCGACGCGGGCGCCCTGGCCCCCGACGGCGCCACCGACCTTCCGGACGGTGCGCAGCCGATGCCGGACTCCAGCGTCCCGACGAACGCGGACGCCGCGCTCGGGGACGCGGGGCCCGACGCGCCCGTCGACGCCGGCGCCGACACCGGGCCCGCAGGACCGCTCGACCCCGCGTTCGTCCACTACGACATCAACCACGTTCTCACGACCGGGCAGAGCAACTCCATCGCGAGCGGCGCCCGGCCGCCCCTCACGACGACCCAGCCCTACAGCAACCGGATGTTCAACGTCGGGGTGATGACCGGCTGCGGCCGGCCCGGCGTCGCGTGCGCGGCCGGCGGGTGCAACGGCAGCGGCTGCACGGACTACCAGACCCCGACGAGCTTCGTCCCGCTGGTCGAGGGCGACACGTTCTTCGGCGGCGCGTACGTGGTCGAGACGACGTCGAGCGGCCTCGCGAACGAGATCACCCGCATCGCCCGCGCGAAGTACCTCGTCGGCCAGCCACCCAGCAAGTCCAGCCACGACGTCCTCGTGAGCCTCCACGGCCGGAGCGGCCTCACGTACTGGTGCCTCCGCAAGGGCGGCTGCACCTACCTCCCCGCCTACAACAAGCCCTTCGCCGAGGGAATGAGGCAGATCACCGACGCGAAGGCGCTCGCCGCGGCCGCGGGTCTGTCCTACGTCGTCCGGGGGGTCACGGTGATCCACGGCGAGTCCGACCACTACGACGACGGCGATCTCCTGACCGAGTTCCCCCTCGCGGCCACGAGCGGCGTCGGCAACATCAACCACTACGGCGAGGGCCTCATCGAGTGGCAGAAGGACTACCAGGAAGGCGCGAAGGCGATCACGGGCCAGACCATCCCGGTGCCGCTCTTCATCTCGCAGATGAACGGCTGGACCGACACGCCCGGCTCGCGGCTCGCGGTGCGGCAGGTCATCGCGCACGAGAACGCGCCCGGCCGGGTGATCCTCATCGGTCCGACCTACCAGCTCCCCTTCCAGACCGATTGCCTCCACTACACGAACCACAGCTCGCGGCGGCTCGGGGAGTACTTCGCGAAGGCCTACGCCTCGACGGTGCTCGGCGGAAAGCCCTGGCAGCCCGTGCGGCCGATGTCCGTCACCCGCGCGGGCGCGGTCATCACCGTGACGTTCAACGTCCCCGTTCCGCCGCTCGTCATCGACACCACACGGGTCCTCGACCCCGGCAAGTACGGCTTCACGTACCACGACGAGAGCGGCGCGCCGCCCGCCATCACCACGGTCGCGCTCGCGGGTCCCGACACGGTACGGGTCACGCTCGCGTCGGCTCCCGTGGGGCCGGGTCGCAAGCTCCGCTACGCGCTCAACGCCGCGGTCCCGAACGCGTGCCCCGGCCCGACGCAGGGGGCGCGCGGCAACCTCCGCGACTCGGATACCACCCCCTCGGAGTACGGGTACGACCTCCACAACTGGAGCGTCGCGTTCGAGAAGGACGTCCCCTGACGCCGATGGGAGAGGGGCGGAACCTGACGATGGAAGCGGGTGGGAGCGGGTGTAGGCTCGACGGGTGAGCCGCACGCGCGCGCTCCCGCGCCTCCTCTCGGCTCTGCTCGTCCTCGCGGCACCTCGGATCGCGGGCGCCGAGGTCGACGCGCAGGCGTGGGCCCAGATCATCGCCCAGGGACCCCTCGGCGGCCCGCTGCGCGGGTACGCGGAGGCGCAGCTCCGGTTGAACGAGCTCGACCGCGGCACGGAGGTTCAGGCGCTCCTCCTCCGGCCCGCGATCGGGATCGCCCTCCCGCGCGGGTTCACCGTCCACGCGGGCTTCGCCTGGACCCCGACCTTCCACCCGCGCTTCAACGACGAGCAGCGCCCCTGGCAGCAGCTCGCCCACACCGCGAGCCTCGGACCGATCACGTTCACGAACCGATTCCGCGTCGAGGAACGCATCCTCGAGAACGTCGACTTCGTCGCGCTGCGCCTCCGCCACATGGTCCGCGCGCTGTGGATGCCCCCGGGATCGAGCGTTGGCGTCGTCGCCTGGGACGAGGTCTTCCTCGAGGCGAGTCCGCCCGGACCCGGGATCCGCGGCGGCTTCGCCCAGAACCGCGTGGGCGTTGGCGCCCAGCTCCGCCCGATGAAGGCGCTATGGCTCGAGCCCACGTTCGTGATCCAGTCGATCGATCGCGGCGGCGCGGGTGCGACCCGCGTGGGCCCGACGGGCCTCCTCCTCGTGTGGATCAACCTCTGACGTCGCGCTTCGCGATCCGGTATGCTGCCGACCCATGTTCGTCGCGCCGCGGGATAGCTGGTGGAGGCTCGTGCTCCGTTACCGGGGCACGGAGCTCCCGCGCACGAAGTACCGCATCCTCGGCGTCGGCGCGGTCTCCGTCGTCGTGACCTTCCTGTGGAAGCGCTACGGCCTGCATCCGAACCTGACGCCGCTCCCCTACACGCTCATCGCGGTGGCGCTCGGCATCTTCCTCGGCTTCCGCAACAACGCGAGCTACGACCGGTGGTGGGAGGGTCGCAAGCTCTGGGGCGCGCTCGTGAACACGACGCGCACGATGGCGCGCCAGGCGCTGACCCTGATCACCCCGCGCGGGGAGGAGCCCACGGAGGAGGTGCGCGCCCTCCAGCGCGAGATCGTCTACAGGACCATCGCGTTCGTCCACGCGCTGCGGATCGCCCTGAGGAGGCGGGGGGACGTGAGCGAGCTCGCCCCCTTCCTCCCGGACGACGAGATCGCGCGCCTGCGCGAGGAGAAGAACGTCCCGTACGCGATCTCGCAGGGGACCGCGGAGCGCCTGCGGCGGGCGTGGGACAAGGGGTGGGTCGAGCCGATCCACCTGGCGACGCTCGACGCGACGCTCACGGGCCTGACGGATATCCAGGGAGGCTGCGAGCGCATCAAGACGACCTCGATCCCGTTCTCGAGCACGACGCTCATGCACCGCATCGTGGCGGTGTACTGCTACACGCTCCCGTTCGGCGTCGTCGACGTCGTGGAGATCTACACGCCCTTCGTCGTCATCCTCGTCAGCTATGCGTTCTTCGGCCTCGACGTCGTCGGCGACGAGCTCGAGGACCCCTTCGGCGACGACGTGAGCGACCTCCCGCTCAACGCGATCTCGCGGACCATCGAGGTGAACCTCCGACAGCGGCTCGGCGAGACGGATCTGCCCCCTCTCCTCGAGCCGGTGGACAACATCCTCGACTGACGCCGCCCCTGGCCTGCGAACGCGGGTATACTCGGACGATGTCCCCGCGTCTTCGCGCGCTGGAAGGCGGACGGTCCCGCGCACGCCGCGCTCACGCCTCGCGACGTCCCGGCAGGGCCCGCGGCGTCGCCGTCCGCCCGCCGCTCGTCGCGCACCCGTCTCCGCTCGGGCTCGGGCGGCTGGCCCGCACGACCCGCGAGGCCGATCTCGCGCCGGCAGCGGTCCGCGGCGTGCGGCGATGAGCCAGACCCTCCGCGCGTTCATGTCGACCCGAGGCGCGGCGGCCCTCGTCCTCACGGGAGTCCTTCTCGTGTACGGCGCGCTCTACGCCCAGACGAGGCAGTTCGCCTTCGTGTGGACGGATCGAGCGGCCGTCGTCGACAGCGAGACGTTCCGCCGCCCGCTCGCCGAGCAGCTGCGAACGACCGACCACACGCGCCTCGACCCGAACCTCGCGCGCCTGGAGGGCGTGGCGCTCATGCACGACTCGTATCGGCCGCTCGTGCTGCTGAGCCACAACGTCGACATCCGGCTCTTCGGTGACAGGCCGGGACCGATGCATGTCCACTCGGTCCTCCTCGGCGCGCTCGCGATTCTCGGAGCGTTCTGGCTGGCGTGGCGAACCCTGGGCTCCGCATCGCAAGGGCTGCTGGTCGCGGCGATTTTTGCCTTTCACCCGCTGCAGGCGGAGGCGATCTGCTTCGTGAGCGCTCGAGCGGATCCGCTCTCGGGCGTGCTCGGCCTCGCGGCCGCGGGGCTGGTCGCGGAGGGCGCGGCGCGCGGGGGTCGCGCGAAGACAGGGGCGATGATCGGAGCGGGGGTGCTGACGTTTCTCTCGCTGTGCGCGAAGGAGGCGGTGGCGCTCCTCCCCGTCGGCGTCGCCTGCCTCGCTCTGGCGAGGGGACGACGCCGCGAGTGGGCAGGAGGCATCCTGGCGATGCTCGCCGCGGTGCCGGTCTACGTGGTGCTGCGCGCACTCCTCGCGCGCGGCGCAGCGGTGCAGACGCGGACGGTGCTCGACGCGATCACCCACGTTCCAGCCGCCTGCGTCGAGTACGCGGTGACGTTCTTCTTCCCGCTCGACATCTCGATCGCGCGCCCCCTCTACGTCACGAGGGCCGTGGGGTGGCTCGTGCTCGGCGGCCTCGTGGTGCTCGTCGTCGTGCTGCTCCGGCGGCCACCGGCCCAGTGGAAGGCGCGCTTCGGACTTGCGGCCGCGGGTGCTGGCTGGGTCGGCTTGCTCCTCGCGCCATCGACCGTCGCGGTGCTCTCGGAGCGCGCCGTGGCCGACCGCTATGCCTACCTCTCGGTTTTCGGGTTCGCGTTGACGACCGTGGTCCTCGGGACGTGGCTCGCGGACCGCCGGCCGGGGCTCCGGCGGGTCATGCAGGGCGCGGCAGGCGTCTTCCTCGCGATCTGTGTCGTCATCACAGCGAGCGAGATCCCCGCGTGGAAGTCCCATCAGGCACTCGTCGAGCACGCGATCCAGGTGGAGCCTCTCCGCTCGGCGAACCACCGGCGCCTGGGTCACATGCTCGCGGCGCAGGGCCAGTGGCCGGCCGCGGTCGAGAGCTTCGAGAAGGCCGCCGCCCTCGCCGATGCGACGGACCGTGAGCTCAACGACCTCGGTGTCGGCTACATGAACGTCGGACGCGTGCCGGACGCCGAGCGGATGGTGCGACGCGCGATCGAGCGTTCGGGTGGGCTCAACTTCCAGGCCTGGTACAACCTGGGCACCACGCGGCGTCTCCAGGGCGACCCGCGTGGCGCTTGCGAGTCCTATCGCCGTGCGCTCCTCCTCAGCCCGAACTACCGTCGCGCGAGCGCCGACCACGCGGCGCACTGCGCGGGATACGCGCCTTGACGTGACGGTCCGTCCGGATCTCGCCCCCCGCCCTTGACAATTATGTGACCGGCATTCACAATATGAACATGGTTGACGTCATGGAGCCTCCCGGTCGCGTGGCGCGGAAGCGCGCCGCCCGCGCGGAGGCGATCCTCGACGAGGCCGCGCGCATCCTCTCCGAGGACGGGATGGAGGCCCTCACGCTGGGGCGCGTCGCGAGCGCGCTCGGCTACGTCCCGGCCGCGCTCTACCGGTACTTCGACTCCAAGGACGCCCTCGTCGCGGCGCTCCAGAGGCGTGCGATCGCGGCGATCCACGGGCAGATCCGGCAGGCGCGCTCGGACGTCGACCGCGTGGCGGCGCGCTCGGCGCCAGGCGTCGTGTCCCTGGCCCACATCCTGGCGGGCGCCCGCTGCTACCTGTCCTTGCCGCGGGCGCTTCCCCGGGACTTCTTCCTCGTCGCGCTCCTCGTCGGCGATCCGAGGGCCCTCCTCCCAAACGCCGAGGCACGACGCGCGGCGCCCCTGGTGCTGGCGTTGCTCGGGGACATCGCGGCGGCGCTGGGCGCGGCGGCCGAGGCGGGCGCGCTCGCGGCGGGACCGGGGCTCGAGCGGACCCTCGCGCTCTGGGCGCTCCTCCAGGGCTCGCTCTCCATGGAGAAGATCCGACGCATCGAGCCTTCCCTCCCCGCGGCGGAGAAGGTCGGGCTCGCGGGGGTCCTCGCGCTGCTCCGCGGATGGGGCGCCGACCCCCAGATGCTGGCGCGCGCCACGGAGCTCGCCTCCCGGGTCGACGCGCCGTCCGGGACCATCGACCCCGCAAGGACACCTCGACCCAAGAAGACACGCAACGGAAGGGAGACACGCTCATGAGCCTCGGATGGTTCCTCCTCGGCGGCGCGGCCTGGTCCGCCAGCGAGTACGCGATTCATCGCTTCGTCGGTCACGGACCCAAGCGCAAGCCAGCGACCACGCTCCTCGGCCGCTTGACGCCGGGCGGGCTCGCCGCCGAGTTCAACCGCGAGCACCTCGCGCACCACGCGGATCCCTCGTACTTCGCGCCCACGGAGCGCAAGGTGATGGCCGCGGCCGCGGCGGTGCCCGCCCTCGCGGCGGTGCTCGCCCCGGTCGTCGGCCCGCGGCGTGCGCTCGCGTTCGCCGGAGGCTTCGCCGCCACGTACGGCGCGTACGAGATCCTGCACCGGCGGATCCACACGCACCCGCCGCGCGGCGCGTACGGCCGGTGGCTCCGGCGCAATCACCTGCACCACCACCACAAGACGCCGCGCGCGAACCATGGCGTGACCACGCCCATCTGGGACCGGATCGTGGGTACGCACCAGCCTCCGGATCGCCTCCGCGTGCCGCGCAGGAGCGCGCCGCCGTGGCTCGTCGGCCCCGATGGCCTCGTGCGGCCCGAGCTCGTCGCGGACTACGAGCTCGTGGGGCTCGGGGCGCGCGAGGATCGGGCGCCGAGCGCGCCGTCGGGGATGCTCCGGTCCGAGGGTAGCGTCCGCGCGTGACGAGCAGCTCGCGGGGCTCGAGGAGGGGCCGCGCGGTCAGTAGATCACGGCGATCGTCGCCGCGCCGCCGTACACCCAGCCCTCGCTCGCGAAGCCCGGCCAGCCTGGGTTGTTCGTCTGGAGCCCCCGCGCACCCGGTACGGGCAGGCGGGTCTGCGCGTCGACGGCGTCGTCGGGCACCTCGTCGAGGACGAGCGCGTCCGTCTTCCTGTTGTATCTGTGGAGCACCTTGTGACCCTGCAAGGAGAGCCCCGGCCGCCACTTGAGGCCCGCCGCCTCGAACGTGTAGTCTGCACCTATCGTCAGCCCCGCGCGATCGCTGTCCACGTAGCTGGAGCGCCCGCTCTGTTCGGGCACCGGGCTCGGCACGTACGTGACGTCCAGATACTCCCGCATCCCGCCGGACGCGTGCCGGAGCCCGACGGTGGGCGAGAGCGTGTCCTTCCAGGCGAACCGCGGACCAAACACGGCAGGCGAGTCACCGTGCCGGTCGAGGTAGCGCGACCACGCCGCGTACTTCAGCGAGCCGGCGACGGAGATCGTGTGGCGCTCGCGCTTCGCGACCTCCACCGTCCCCCCGAGGCCCACCGTCCAGGGGACGAAATCGTGCACCTGGGTCCGCGTCGTCTCGGACTCCTGCCCCGAGGGCAGCGCCGCCTTGATGCCCGTGGCGATGACGAACTTCTGCTCCTGGTGGAAGGTGGCGGCGAGCCGGAGGCGCTCGACCGGGCGCCACGCGACGCCCCCGTGCGCCGCCACGGCCGCCTTCACGCCGACGTTCGTGTCGACCAGGAGCTGATCGTAGTTCGCGGAGCTCCGCACGTAGGTCGCGGCCTGCGCGTCGTTCGTGAGGTTCAGCGTGAAGCTGAGGCCGATGGAGAGGTTCTTCGCGATCTTCACGCCGGGGCCGAACGCGATGGAGGTCGCGGTCATGCGGTCGCCGAAGAGCTCGGGGTGCAGGCTGTTCGAGAAGAACTGCTCGCGCTCGTCGTTGTAGAACGACCTCGCCGTGGTGAACGTGCCGAGGGGTACGAGCGCGTGGAGACCGAGCACCAGCCGCTTCGGGACGATGTGGCTCACGAGGCCGATGACCTGGTAGGCGCGCACCTGGCCGCTGCTGCCCGCCGCCTGCCTGGGGCGTTTCCTGAACAGCGGCGGCTGGCACTGCTGCGGCGTGCAGCCGTTCTCGAGCCAGGGGGTCGGCACCGTGGCGTTCGAGATCGGCCTGCCGTCCGCGCCGACGAGCGCGCGATCGCCCACGACGAGCGGTACGTCGCCGCCCGCCCTGCCGTCCAGGATCACGGAGATCTGGTCGGTGAGCACGACGGTGCCCGTCTCGAACGACTGCGGGGCGTACGGGAGCAGCGCGGGGTTGAAGTACGTGGCGCTGGAGCTCTCGCCCGTCACGCCCGCGTTGAAGCCGCCGTCGCCGGTCGTGCTGCCCGCGAGCTCGAACAGCGGTGACGCCACGGCATCCCGCGCGAGCAGGACGCCGGCGAGGGAGACGAGCACGGCGGCGCCGGGGAGGAGCGCGGGCCTCATTTCCGTGACCTGTCGTGGGGCAACGCGAGCCTCACCTGCTCGCACGTGGCGAGATCGACCTTCTCGTCGCCACCCGGCTCGGCGGCCGCGACACGGCGCACGCGCGCGTCCGACAGCGCCGCGCCCAGCCAGCGCATCGTCACGCGGTGCTTCGCGTTGTTGTCGGCGAAGGAGCCCGACGCGATGAGACTGCAGTCGGTGCCCGGGCATGTGACCGAGAGGATGTTCTCCTGCCCGTCGAACAGGTCAGCCGCCACGAACTCGAGCGCGTTCTCGGCGACGGGGTGATCCGCGTCGGAGCGCCGCCACTCCCAGTCGCGCTGCACCACGAACCGCCGACCGCTCAGGATCCCCGTGACGTCGTACGCCGCCCCGGGCTTCCCGCCCCCCTCCAGATCGACCGCGCCCGTGGAGGCGTCCTTGGACGGCAGCGCCGCGAGGCCGGCGAAGCTCGAGGTCCCCGGATCGACCTGGGCCTTCCAGGGCAGCGGCGGGAGGTGGCCCGGGCCCGCGCCGCGGAGGTACCAGTGGGCCGCCATGAAGAAGTCGCAGCCGCCTTTCCCGTTCGACGCGAACGAACCGGTGCGGACGTTCCCGCCTCGGTCCGCGGTCGCCTCGTGCTGGGGGTTCTGGTACATGAGCCTCCGCGCGGACGCCTCCGCGAGCCGGACGTCCGCGGAGCCGGACACCTGGATGCCGCAGAAGAGCGAGCGGGTCACCGTGAAGGCGCCGCCCGTCTGGGCGATCTTGTAGAAGAACCAGTTCGTGGACGTCTGGGTGCCGTTCAGGACCTTGTCCGTGGAGAAGTTGGTCTGGCGCGCGATCCAGTAGCCGGACAGGTCGCAGGCCGCCGGCTTCGTGCCCCTCCAGCAGGACGAGTCGCAGGTCTTGCCGTCCGGTGGATCGCACTCCTCGGTGCCCGCCAGGATGCGGTCACCGCACTTGGTCTTGCAGCCCGTGTCGTCGCACTCCCACCCCGGCGCGACCTTGCAACGGACACACCCCGCGCTGGCGCTGTCGCAGTCCTCCCCCTCGTCGACCTCGCCGTTCCCGCACAACGCGCCACCGACGGGGAGGATGCGATCCTCCGCGCACGCGCCGAGCGTGAGCGCCGCGAGCCCGATCACGGCGAGCATGTGCTTCCGGCGGCGCGCCATCGCGGTGCGACTTCAACACAGGGCGCGCGGCGGTTCAACGGGCATGAGCGTGCGTCAGGCCTGGACGATCGGGCGGATCTTTGCCAAGATGAGCACCGTAGAGGAGCCCTGGATGCCCAGATTTCTCCAGCTCGTCGCGTGGGGTGCCGTCGTCCCGCTCGCACTCGTCGCCCTCGCCGGACCCACCGCCGACGCCTCGACGCAGGCCCGTGTGCCGCTCGTCTGCTCGCGCGGCGGCGACCAGACGTACATGGCCCACGTGAGCGTGCCCGGGGAGGCGGCCGAGGGCGGGGTCTACACCGTGCGGGTCGACGGCCACAACTCGGGCGCGATCTCTCACACCGGCCTCAACCACATCCGCGACATGACGACGGAGTACGCGCTCCCTCCGGGGACCTCCCTGGTGGAGGGATCGCTCAAGGTGGTCCCCGGGACAGGGACGCCGAACGTCGCCGCAGGCGCGAAGGTGGTGCATGACGGCGGGAAGATCCGCATGCTCCTGCCCGGCAAGGTCGAGGCCGGGTGGAGCTTCACGGCGCCGAGCTTCGAGCTGCAGGTCAAGGTCAACGCCAAGGCGGGGGCCTCGTTGCCGCTCCAGCTCCTGCAGTATCGCGTGACCGCGAACGCCTTCCTGGTCGGCGACGTGCACACGACGTGCGATCCGCACCCGAAGCCGTATGCGATCGGGACGACGAAGGTGAAGTCGGCGGCGCCGGCGGCACCGTGACCGCGGAGGCGTTCGACTACATCGTCGTGGGCGCGGGGTCCTCGGGGGGGGTCATCGCGGGTCGTCTCTCCGAGGATCCGACCTGCCGGGTGCTCCTCCTCGAGGCGGGCGTCACCGATCGCACGCGGCTCTGCACCGTGCCGGGGATGGTGTCCATCATCCACACCACGCCGCAGGTGAAGAAGAAGTTCGACTGGGGTTATTACACCGTCCCCCAGCCGGGCGGCGCGGGCCGCAAGATGCCTTACGTGCGGGGGCGCGTGATGGGCGGGTCGAGCGCCATCAACGGCATGGTGTACGTGCGGGGCAACCGGAAGAACTACGACGACTGGCTCGCCGAGGGCTGCACGGGCTGGGGCTGGGCCGACGTCCTCCGCTGCTTCAAGCGCCTCGAGGACTGGGAGGGCGGCGAGAACGACTACCGCGGCGCGGGCGGCCCCGTGAAGGCGCAGGCGTCGAAGGACATCGTCCCGGCGTCGCAGGAGCTCATCCTCGGCATCTCGGAGTCGTTCGGTGTCCCCGTCCTCGACGACTACAACGGCGCGTCGCAGGAGGGCGTGGGGCCGTGCCAGATGAACGCGGTCGGGGGCAGGCGCTACAGCTCGTCGGAGGCGTACGTCGAGCCCGCGCGCAAGCGGAAGAACTTCTCCGCGAAGCTCGGGGCGGTGGTGACGCGCGTCGTCCTCGAGAAGAAGCGCGCGGTCGGTGTGGAGGTCCTCGAGGGCAAGGAGAAGCGCGTGATCCGCGCGACGCGCGAGGTCATCCTCGCGGGAGGCGTCATCGGCTCGCCGCAGATCCTCATGCTGTCGGGCGTGGGCCCGGCTGCCGAGCTTCGCGCGCTCGGCATCGACGTCGAGGTCGACCTGCCGGTTGGCAGGAACATGCACGACCACCTCTTCGTGCCGATGTCCTTCCTGGCGCCGGGCGCCGTCCACCGCGGCACGCCGGCTCACTTCTTCGGTGGCCTGCTCGCGGAGACGTTCAGGGGGAACACCTGGTTCTCGCGCACGGTGTTCGACGCGCTCGCGTTCGTGCGCACCGGCCGCGACACGGGCGGCGTCCCCGACATGCAGATCCACTGCCTCCCCTGGGCGTACCCGTCGCCCAACCAGGATCTCCCCGTGCGCCCGGTGGTCGACCTGAGGCCAGCGCTCACGATCATGCCGACGCTCATCTACCCGAAGAGCCGCGGCACGGTCCGCCTCGCGTCGAGCGACGCGACCGCAGCCCCCCGCATCGATCCGGGCTTTCTCGACGAGCCCGACGACGCGCGTCTCCTCCTCGAGGGCATCCAGCGCGTCCGGGAGATGATGAGCGGCGCGCGCATGGCGAAGGTGACCACGGGCGAGCTCCACCCCGGGGCGGACTTCCTCTCCGACAGCGCGATGGCCGCCGAGATCCCGAACCGGATCCAGACCGTCTACCACCCGGTCGGGACGTGCCGGATGGGCGTCGACGAGCGCGCGGTCGTCGACCCCGACCTGCGCGTGAAGGGCATCGAGGGGCTGCGCGTGGCCGACGCGTCCATCATGCCGTCCATCACCGGCGGCAACACGAACGTCCCGTGCATGATGATCGGCGAGCGCTGCGTGGAGATCCTGCGGGCCGAGGCCTGACGCGCCCGCGCCGCGCCCTGCGGCGGAGGCCCGGGCCCTCCCCGGGTCAGGGCCCCGCCGGGTACTCGTGGATCAGCGGCCGCACCTCCGCGCACGGGCGGCAGATCGCGTTCGGCACGCCCGAGTTTCGGCGCGTGCGGCCGGCGACGGCCTGGAACACAGGGCCGCTCAGGTCCTCGTCGCACTGGATGCACGGGTTGAGGGTGCCGTCCTCGAGGTTGTACCCGTCGGTGAGGCGCGAGAGGCACACGCCGAGACACTTCGCGCGCGTGTTCTCGGCGTCGTAGGCCCACGCCTGGGCGCAGGGGCGATCGAAACCGAGCGCCATGAGGCACGCGACCTGCCCCTCACCCCCGTCCGGGCTGAGGGCGCACGTGCGGGCGCGCGCGCCTAGATCGTTCTCGCGGATGTAGACGGCGAGGTCCGCGAGCGGTGAGCACACGCCGCAGTGTCCGTGGTGCGTCGGCCGCGCGCCGGCCGCGCGTGCCGCCTCCATGGAGGGATACGTGCGGAGCTCGTACGGCCGCCCGCCCGCGTCGGCGCGGGGGAGCGGGAGCACGCCGCACACGGTGCCGGGCGGATCGGCGGGCGGAACCGGCTGCGTGTAGGGGTCGACGGTGATGTCCGGGTACTTCGCGGCGAGCCGCCAGTCGTCGAGCAGGCCCTGGACGAACGCGGGCCCGTAGGTGGGGGGCGCGTAGGCGTCTCCCCCGCACTCGCATCGCGGGCGGCACCGATCCGGGCCGAGCCCCGTCTTGTCGCTCGGCGTGCCGAACAGCAACGCGCAGGCGTCGACCCCCGCGTCTGTCGCTGTCGTGTCCGACGGCGCGGACGATCGGCAGGCGGTCGTGACGGCGATGAGGAGGAGCGCCAGGCGGCGCATCAGCCGTCCCTCTTCAGCACCTTCGCCATGCTCTTCGCGTCCTGGCCGGCGAGGTGGTCCTCGCTGGTCAGGGCGTTGTGCGCGTGCGCGAGCTGGTGCAGGCCGTACGCGGCGTCGATACCATCCCTCAGGCCCATGCGATCCTCCGCCTGGTTGATCGCACGCTTCGTCAGGGCGAGGCCGAACCGGGGCATCTCGGAGATGCGCGCCGCGAGCGCGAGCGTCTCGTCGAGGAGCCGCTCGCGGGCCACCACGCGGTTGATCATGCCGATCGCCTCGGCGCGCGCGGCCGGCATGCGATCGCCCGTGAACAGGAACTCCTTCGCGATCCGCGGGCTCATGACGAACGGGTGGGCGAAGAGCTCGACGCCCGGGATCCCCATGCGCACGACGGGGTCGGCGAAGAAGGCGTCGTCGGCGGCCACGATGAGATCGCAAGACCACGCGAGCATGAGCCCCCCCGCCACGCACGCGCCCTGCACCATCGCGCTCGTCGGCTTCGGAAGCTCGCGCCAGCGCCGGCACATGCCGACGTAGGCCTCGGCCTCGCGCACGAAGATCGCCTCGGCCCCCGGCTTGTCGGCGTGCGGCCACCACTGCGTCGCCACGCGCGGGAAGTCCTCGTGGATGTCCCGCCCCGGCGTCCCGATGTCGTGGCCGGCCGAGAAGTGGTCGCCGCTGCCCGCGA
>SXGT01162871.1_pt1 | contig 40038 bp, 32 predicted proteins | sample 3176221 | NCBI WGS metagenome assembly SXGT01 (sample SAMN11356862, study PRJNA531348) | freshwater metagenome | isolation source: freshwater sample F1-120 | place: China: Fuxian Lake, Yuxi | collected 2017-12-25
GTCATCGGCCCTTTCATCGGATGGAAGTCGTCGAAGGGATCGATGCCGCCAGCGCCGATGTCCAAGAAGAGATTGTGCTGGCCGGACTGAGGCGCGGCGGGATCGACCTGATTCACGAACTTCATCGCGCCGGCAGGGTCGCCGAGATCCCAGGCGAGCTGGTCGTTTCGGGCGTCAACGTGACACGAGGCGCAGGCGATCTGGCCCAAGCCGGAATTTTCGTGCGTGTCGTAGAGTTCGTCGCGGCCGAGATTGATGTAGGCGGGGGTCGGGTCGAAAAACTCGACGGTTTGCAGTACCGTTTCTGCGCCGACAGTGGTGGTGTCAATGGCCTTCACATCCGCGGTGAACTTGTCGAGCACATAAAGCCGGTTGAGCGTAGCGTGATGGACGACGCCGGTGGGGCCGGGTGTTGGACTGCCGAGATCGATGGCGTAGCCGACTCCGCCGAGGCGTGCGCCGGTGCTGGCATCGAGCACAACGACGTTTCCGGAACCCATACCGGTGACATAGGCGCGCGTGCCTGTGGGATTGAACGCCACGCCGCGGGGATCGCCGATGGACTTGTCGCGCTCAGATTCGGGCACGTTGCCGTCGGAATACGCCAGGCCTGCGCCGCCCTGTGCCGCATCGAGGTGCTCTTCGTTCATGTCGACGAGCGCGATTTCCGCGCCGGTGACGCTATTAACGATTGCCGCGCGCACGCGCGTGAAGGTTCCGGTGATGTTCGGCTCGAAGCGTATTTCGTTGGTCGCTTCCGTGCCGACGAGCAGCACGGTGCCGTTGACCGGATTGAAACCGAGGGCCATGCAGATCGTCATTTGACGCGTAACGTAGCCGTTGGAGCCGAATCCGGCGCCGAGGGAAGATACACCGTTGATTGTGGAGAACTGGCCGATGTCATTGTCGGCGAGGTCCCAGCCCGGATCCCGATTGCTCAGCGAGGCCGATGCGCCGCTGATGAAGGCGGTCCAGTCGGCGCCGTTGTCGTCGCGCCAGGCGCCGCCGTCGTCCTTGCGGACGATGAGGCTCACTTGCGGCGGAGGACCGGCGGGAATGTTGCTCAAATCGAAGGCCCCCGCGTCCGTGACCCATGCGGTACCGGGGACACCGTCGTTGAAGGGAGGGTTCTGGCCGGCGTATGGGCCGCTGCCGTTCTGAAGCGCATCGCCGATGGTGTTGTTCGGGATGATGGTGGTGCTGTTTCCACTCTGGAAAATGGCGGTGAAGACGCGGGTGCCATCGGTCGCGAGCGCGCGGGGATCCTGGCCGGTGATCGGGAGTTCGCCGAGGAGGGCCAGGGTAGATTGATCGAAGATCTGAATCTTGTCTACGCGCGAGCATGAGACGGCGGCCAGCAATGTGCCGTCGCTGGCGTCGCTATAGAAAGCAACGTCGGCCGGTTCGTCATCGGTTTGGAAGGTGGCGACAACGTTTCCGGCGGAGATATCGACAATGCTGATTGAGTCCGAGATGTGATTGACGACCCACGCTTCGTTGTTGCTGCGAAAGCGCACGGAGACCGGATCGTATCCGACCTGGATGGTGTCCGCGTGTGTGAGAAGACCGGTGGCGACGTCGACACTGAAAATTTCCAGGCGGCCGTCGGCAGTGTTGCATGCAGCGAGTGTAAGCCCATTTGGGCTGAGGTCGAGCGGGTGCACGTGTGGAGTTTCGAAGTTTACAAACGATCCGCTGGCCGGTGGAATGCGTGGTTCAGTGCTGCGGAGAAGCAAGTCAGGCGGGAATTCTCCTGTGCCGTGCGCGAGGGCCGTCGAGGCGGAAAGGGTTGCGGTGAGGAATACGGCGGCTACGGATGATTGGAGGACAGCCTTGATCGACGTGGACATCGTGCATTACTCCATGACTACGGTTTTCAAGCAAGAGATAAAGACGGGTCAGCCGCTACGAACCTATCAGAACGCCACGTGATTGACAAGCGATTGTCTTGCGGTACGGCGAATTCGGCGAGATTGCCGTCAACCATGGATTGCGGTTGCATGGAATTACGTGAATCTTTTCGAGAGGCACGTGATGTGATTGAGAGAAGTTAAGCGAGAAGCTGATTGTCCAGCCTGCTTAACAAAAAGTCACCCTTCACGGCGTGTACCGTGAAGGGTGTGAAAAATGTTACGCAATGAATCAGGGCGTTCCAATAACGACGTTTCCGCCGACTCCCGCGCCGGTGATCGGGTCGACGAGTTTTTTCAGGACGACCGGCTGGTTGATCGTGATTGCTCCGCTGTAGTTGCCGCCCTGAATGTGGAGGGCAGCTTTCTTTCCGGCGGAGGGCGTTACCGCGGCGAGGGCGGGGCTGAGCAGCGTGAACTCGTTCAGCGCCCCGATCTCGGCAGGGATGGATGATCCGACGAAGGCGGTATCGCCGGAGTTGGCGATGTCGGATCCAAGATCGGCCTCGTCGCGATCGAACCCACCGTCCTCGTCGCGGTCAATGCCGATGCGTTTGCCGGTGGTCTCTTGTAGAGCCGTGTAGGTAAGGTCGAAGCCGCTGTCCGCGATCGATTCGAGTTCGGTCTGGGTCACAAGACCGTCCGAAGGCCGATCGGAGAGGTAGCGCGGCTCGCCGCTGACGTCGAAGAAGGCGAAGAGACGGGGCTGTCCGCCGATGCGCGTCTCGACGGCGAGATCGATTTCATCGTCGGCCGCCACGTCCATGAGAACGTCGGCGTAGAAGTCGCTGCCGCCTTGCGGCAGCACTGCCTGCGCACCCACGGCAGCGTGCGCGGACTGATCGATCGCGGCGGGCGGGATGGGGCCCGTCGGCGCACCGGACAATCCTTGCAGGCGTACAACATCGTCCCCTCGCACGCAAAGCGTGAAAGCGACAACATTCGCGAGGTCTTGATCCGTATTCATATCGAACGCATTTTCTGCGAGGAAGCGTGTGGTGCCGTCGATGATGCCGTCGTGCAGCACGCCGAAGCCCGCGCGGCTGGGGACGCCCGGGAAATTCAGGTAGAAGCCTTCTTTCTCGATCTGGTTGCGCAACCCGGCCACCTTGAAGTGGCGCTGGCCTGTACCGTCGAGCTCTACCATGCCCAAATGCTGCGAGCCGAGCGTGCTTGCCGGTATGGACGTCGCGCTAAATGCTGGTGGTTCAGATGCCGCGGTTATTGTAATCAGGGATGAGGATCCTGATCCGATCGGAAGCGTATGGCAAATGACGCAACTGAATATGTTATCGGGCGAAGTGTCTACGTACCGATCGAATCCGGCGAATGCGTCGCCCGCCGGCAATTGCGTGCCCAATGCGGAATAGCCGAGTTTTCCTGGTATCGAAGTGCCCGGTGAGAAGTGCCCTGGCAGTGCGAGATTCTCGTGATCACCGGTGTATGCGTCCGACAGCGGTGGCCCGCCGGGCAGCGCGTTGTCGAGCGGCCGCATAGGGTTGGGCTCAAACCAGACGCTTGCGAGGAAATTCTTGAACTCTTGCATTGAGGTGCCATCCAAGGGGACATCCGCGCCTTGAAGGCCATCAAATGCTCCAGCGAACTGCTCGATGCCATCGCGGTCGCCGCGCCAGTGGAGCGGCTCTTTACCGATGATGTCTTGTAGCGTCTGGGTTGTCATTAGGCCCTTGACACTGCTGAAGTTTCCGAAGTCAACTTCATCGCTAATTCCCGCTTGAACGAAAAGAGTATTGTGACGATCCTCGGGGTTCGATCCGCCAACACCGGTTACCAGCCCATCGCCAAGTCCTCTTACTTCTTTCTCGCGGCCCTGCGGGCTGCCGCCTGCGGGATTGCCTAGGTTCCAGCCGAGGCGATCGAAGCGTACATCTACGTGGCACGAGGCGCAGGCGATCTGGCCGAGGCCGGAGTTTGCGTGCGTGTCATACAGGTGCGGACGACCATCCTTGATGGTGCTCGGCGTCGGATCGAAGATGTTGACCGTCTGCGTGGTCGATTCCGAGCCGGGCGTCGCCGTGTTGACGACTGTAATCTGCGAAGAGAACTTGCTCAACACATAGAGGCGATTGAGCGTGGCGTGATGTGCGAGACCTGTCGGGCCTTCGGGCACCACGAAGTTGTGGCCGGTCGAGATGCGGTTGCCGATCGAGCCGCCGGAGGCCAGCACGCAGATGATGTTGTTAGAGCCCATGCCGGAAATGTAGGCGTGGTTCCCGGAGGGCGTGAACGCGATGCCACGCGGATCGCCGATGGACTTGTTGCGTTCCACCTGTGGCACGCTGCCGTCGGAATAAGCCAGCCCCACGCCGCCCTGCGCCGCGTCGAGATGGTCGACGTTGAGGTCTTCCAGGACGACTTGCGCGCCGGACGTAGGGTTGACGACCGAAAGCATTACGCGCGTAAAGGTGCCGGTGATGTTCGGCTCAAAGCGAATCTCATTCGTCGCGTCAGTGCCGACGCTGAAGATCGTTCCCGTCACCGGGTTTCGCGCGATCGCCATGACGATGTTCATCTGGCGTGTGACGTAGCCGGAACTGCCGAAGGCGCCGTCTTCGCTGAGCACGTTGCTGCTTTCGACCACGCGTGCGACGTCGTTGTCCAGCAGCGTCCAGCCGACCGTACGGCCGGAATCCGCCGCGTTGGCGCCGTCGATGAACGCGGCCCAGTCGCGGCCGTTGTCGTCCAGCCAGCCGCCCGCGCCATCATCGCGCACGATGATGCTTGTCCGCGGAACCGGTTGGATGAGATCGCCGGGGAACACTGCGACTCCGTCAACGTTCCAACCGGCGCCGCTGGCGGGCGCAGCGTCGTGGAAGAAATCACCCGCAGCCGGCGCGCCGCCGTAAGGGTTGCTCGCGGTGTTGGACGCGAGGACCGGCGGAAAGGAATTGGTCGTTGCGCTTAATCCATTGATAGCCGTTGTTCCGTTACCCGACTCGAAGATCGCGACCCAGACGGCCGTGCCGTCCGTGGCCAGTGCGCGGGGTTCCTCGCCGTCGAGGCGGAGAGACTCGTGGAGCAGGGCGCGCGTGCTTGTATTGTAGAGTTGCAGGATGTCGGTGCGTGTGCAGGAAACGACCGCGAGTGCGCCGCTGTTGATGAAGACGACGTCCATGGGGCGGTCGCCGTTGGGCGAGCCTTCGAGCACGCTGCCGGTGTCCGCGAGGCGATAGGTGATGATCGTGTCGGTCACCTGGCCGAGGGTGCGATCGATGATTGAAATGGAATCAGAGACGGCATTCACCGCCCACAGCTCGTCGTTCGTGCGGAAGCGGACGGACACAGGATCGACACCGACGGTCACCGACGAACTGAAGGTGAGCACGCCGGTGGTCTGGTTGATCGAATAGATTTCGATGCGACCGTCGGGCGTGTTGCACGCTGCGATCCAATTGCCGTCGGGGCTGATGTCGAGCGGATGAACGTGGGGCGTCTCGAAGTTGACGAAGGCTTCGTTGTTTCCGGCGCCGGCTGCGCGGAGTTCCTCGCTCGGCGGTGGACCGATGGGGAGGGTGCCGCTGCCGTGTCCGTAGGCCATCGGACCGGGGCCCGCCACCGCCATGATCCACGCCGGAATCAACAGTACTCTCGCCCACATCGCCCTGCGTTGCATACGTGTACTCCTCCGTAGACTTAGCCTTAGCGCGGCCCGGTCGAGTATAGCCTGAGCCTCGCGATAGTCAATATGAGATTTCCCGCCATTACCCGGAAAATCTCACTACACTTTATAGTTTTTCTTTGTTAGAGCCCTATGCGAACTGTGCCTATTTCCGCGACAAGCCGGACGGGCTTGTTAAACGTTCCCGTGTCGGCGTAGTCACCCGCATCGATATGGAGCACGCCGCTGCGGCCCGCAGTCGGTGTCACGTCAGTGAAGGCTGCATTTACGGTCGCGTGCGGGTCGTCCGGCTTGCCCGTGGGCGTCGGCGCGGTCGCGGCAGCGTCAACAAATTTGTGATCGTTCGGATTCGTACTATCTGAGTTGAAGTCGGTTTCGTCCTGATCGAATCCGCCATCCTCGTCGCGGTCGATGCCCATACGCGTGCCGGAGCCTTCGGGGACGGCGGTGTAAACGAGCTCCGTACCGACGCCTGCGAGCGCGAGAAGGGCCGCTTGAGTGACCGGCGCGGCCCCGCGGCGATCCGGCTGGAAGAGGGCACCAGCGCCTGAGCCGGAGAGGTGCGTCCAACTGCGCTGCTGAGAACTCTCGATACCGCGCGCGACGAGATCGATGCGATCAGTCGCGGCAACACCGAGCAGCGTGGTGAGGTCGGGAGGTTCGGAACTGGAATCCAGCATGACTTGGTGGCCAACGGCCGGATGCGCCGTTTGATCGGGTGCGGCGGGCGGTATGAAACCGGTCGGCGCGCCGGGCAATGTAAGCAGGTCAGCGAAACCATCGCCGGCGATGCACAACGTGAACGCAACGAGATCGGTGAGTTCCTGCTCATTCGCCGTTTGGAACGCAGACGAAGACAGGAAGCGTACCAGGCCGTCGCCTATGCCGTCGTGCACAACACCGAAACCTGCGCGGCTGCGGAGGAAATCCGGGTTGGCTGAGCCCTGGTTGAGGAACATGCCTTCCTTGTCGATCTGATTGCGGAGTTGAGGAGTCTTGAAGTGAGGTTGGCCGGTACCGTCGACAGAAACCATTGCTTGATGCGATTCGCCAAGCGGGCCCAACCCAATCACCGAGAATTGCGCAAGACTTGTCAGCGGCGGTCCGGCGATGGTCATCTGGATCGAGCCTGCGCCGATCGGCAGCGTGTGGCATTCGACACAGCGCAGCACGCTGTCGTTCGGGTTGTTGACGTAGTTGATGAATCCAGCCCATGGATTGCCGTTAGGCAGTGGCGTGGCGAGGGGCGAATGGAGGCCAGTAGATACAAAGCCAGTCATGGGCATGGTGGGATTGTTTCCTCCGCCCACGATGCGCGGCCCGCCGGGGAGTGAGTTATCGAGCGGGCGGAAGGGGTTTGGCGGGAAGTGGATAGTGCTGAGGAAGTCTTCGAATTCCTGCATGCGCACGGAGTCGAGCGGGACGTCGGCACCCTGGAGACCATCGAAGGCTCCGGCGAATTGTTCGATACCGTTGCGGTCTCCGCGCCAATGGAGCGGTTCCTTGCCGATGATATCTTGCAGCGTCTGCGTGGTCATCGGTCCCTTCATGGGATGAAAACTTTCGAAGGAGGCTTCACTTCCGAAGAGCAGGTTGTGTTGATCCGCGCCGGGATTCGCCACAGGGTTTACACGGGTAACATCTTTCAGCGCGCCCGCGGGATTGCCAAGATCCCAAGCGAGGCGATCCATGCGCGCGTCGATGTGGCACGAGGCGCAGGCGATCTGGCCTAGGCCGGAGTTCGCATGCGTGTCGTAGAGGTGGACGCGGCCGGTGTTGATGAAGGCGGGTGTTGGATCATAGAAGTCACGGGTTTGGAGTACCGTTTCCGTGCCGACGGGTGTGGTGTCGATGACGTTGATAGAAGCGTCGAAGTGATTCAAGCAGTAGAGCACATCGAGCGTGGGATGATGCGCGAGACCGGTCGGGCCGAAGAAGCCTGCACCGAAGTCTATGGTGTGGCCGATGCTGCCGAGGCGTTCACCGTTCGCGGCGTCGAGCACGACGATGTTGCTCGAGCCCATGCCGGAGACATAGATGCGAGTGCCGGCGGGGTTGAACGCGATGCCTCGCGGATCGCCGATGGATTGGTTGCGTGCGGGAGTGGGTACGGTGCCGTCCTCGTAGGCTTGTCCGGCGCCGCCTTGGGCTGCGTCGAGATGTTGTGCGTTCATGTCGACGAGGGCGATCTGCGCACCGGTGGTCCCATTAGCGATGGACACGAACACGCGCGTGAAGGTGCCGGTGATGTTTGGTTCGAAACGCCGCTCGTTTGTCGCGTCCGTGCCGACGGAGACGACGGAGCCATTCGCCGGATTCACACCGATCGCCATAACGAGATTCATTTGTCGGGTGAGGTATCCGGAGGTACCGAAGCCCGCATTGGGGGTGGGTGTGCCACTGGACGAAGTCAGACTTGCGACGTCATTGTCGATGAGGTCCCATCCCGCGACGCGACTGGTGACTGCCGCGCCGGCGCCGGTGATGAAGGGTGTCCAGTTTTCCCCGTTGTCGTCGCGCCATTGATTGCCCGCATCCTTGCGCAGAATGAGCGGCGCCGGCGGCGGGGGCGCAGGCAGATTCGCCCGCTGAATCTGGACGCCGCCGGCATTAAATCCGTCACCCGGGACGTTGAGGTGCCGGGGCGGGTTTTGGCCAAGGTACGGTGTGTTAGGGCCATTGAAACTCACCGCCTGACTGCGAATGATCGTCGAACTGTTTCCGGATTCGAAAATCGCTGCGTAGATGTTCGTGCCATTGGTTGCGAGCGCGCGCGGATCTTCACCATCGAGGACGAGGCCGTTGAGCAGCGTGCCAGTGAGTGAATAGATATCGATCCGATCGATACGCGAGCAGGACACCGCCGCGACAGTCTGGCCGAGGCCGGCGTCGTTCACAAAGACGACGTCTGCGGGTTCGTCGCCGGTGGCGATGGTGCGAATCACGCGGGACTGATTCAGATCGACGACCGAAATGGTGTCGGAGATGTGATTCACGACCCAGACTTCCGTCGCGGTGCGGAAACGCGCGCTGACCGGTGCATAACCCACCGGGATCGACGCGAGCAGAGTCGCGGTGCCGTCGATTGAGTTGAGGCTGAAGACTTCGAGCCGGTTGTCCGGCGTGTTGCAGGCGGCTAGGCGCGTGGCGGTGGCGTTGATGTCGAGCGGATGGACGTGCGGGATTTCGAAGTTCACATAGCTGCCCGGATCGGGTGGAGGCGGAGGAGTGCCGCGCAGCATGGGGGCCGGAGTTTCACCGGTTCCGTGAGCGGATGCAGAGCGCTCGAAGGATACGAACGGGAGTAGTGCAAGGAATGCAATGTAAAAAGACGAGCGGGCGGTTTGCGTTAACATGCTAGCCCTCCGAGCAGCGGCATTTTCTGTGAATCGAATTCGGCATTCCACATGCGAAAGGTGGATGCGCGTTGGATATTAGTTACAGCCCGCATGGAAGATGGAATCATAGAGAAAATGCAGGTTGGAGATGACGCTGATTTTCGCAGTCCTGTATAGGATATTCGCATACTACGATTTTACGAAACTCCTAATTACCTAGAGTACGGCAAAGCCGTAGATTTGGCAAGTACATTTTTCAGGGTTGACGGGCGCGCCCGTTTTTATGAGAACCAGTGCAACAAGAAGTGTCCTTCTTATAGGGAGAGTTTTACCGATCGAGGAGCGCCCGATGCCCAGATGGTTCGACCTATTGCGCGGGACCGCAAAACCCGCAACGCGCCCGGCGGCGCAGGCCAGCAGATTTCACACTGTGTCGCGCCCCGAAGAAATGTTCGGCAGCGAGATGACGCTGGTGAACCGTTTGCAAGGCGACTTCATCGCCCTGCCGAGCAACACGCCGTTTTTCATGCTGGACGTGTTCCGCTTTTTCCGCGACACGATTCCGGACATCAGCGATGCGGTATGGACCTGGAAGCGACTGTGCCAGACAGGATTCGACACGGTGATTGCTGATCCGTCGTCCGAGATGGCGCGTACGCGGGCGGAGAGGCTCGTCGGTGAATTGAATGGACGGGTGAACTCCGGCGACCGCGGGATGGACGGACTGCTCGATATTTTCTACACCTCGTTGTTCACCTTTGGTGCGGCGGCGCTGGAGATCGTGCTGACACCGAGCCGCGAATCGATTCACGACGTTGTGCCGGTGGATGTGTGGACACTGCGATTCCGGCGTGAAAACGGGCGATTGCAGGCGTATCAGTTGCAAGGCGGTGAAGCAGTGAAGCTGCCCATGGAGCGGCTGATCTATTTCGGCATGGATCGGGATGGGACGAATCCGTACGGGCGATCGATGCTGCGGAGCATTCCGTTCCTGGTGAAAATCCAGCAGCGCCTGATCGAGGACATGGCGAAGGCGACGCACAACGCCGGCTGGCCCAAGCTGCACGTGAGCTACACGCCGGACGAGCGCCAGCGGGGAGAATCGCCGGAGGCGTACAAGGAGCGCATCGACGGGACCTTTGACGATTTGCGCGACACGTTGAGCGGGCTGGAGTCCGACCAGAACCTCGTGACCTATGACAACGTCGAGGTGAAACTCGTGCAGGGCGCGTCGCAGTCGAGCATTTTTTACGAGAACCACAAGGCGATTGAAGAGCAGGTGATCACCGGCATGCACCTGATGCCGATCCTGCTCGGGCGCAACTACGGCACGACCGAGACCTACGGCACGGCGCAGTTCGAGATCATTAATCGCCACGTCGAGGCCGTGAACCGCCAGGTGAAGCGGATTCTAGAGCGCCTGTACAACTTCGAACTGGCGCTCATGTGGGGCCAGGCGCGCGCGAAGGTGAACATGCGTTCGAACCGCACGGTGGACGTGATGCGCGAGGCCACCGCGCGTGGAAAGGAAATCGAAAACGCGCTGAAGTTGCGGGAGGCGGGACTGATCATGCAGGAGCAAGTCGCGGGGATGCTCGGGCTGACGTGAAGAGATTGTCCGCAGATTACGCAGATGAGCGCAGAGGAAGGTCAAGGGATCGCCCACAGATTTCACCGATTGACACAGATTGGAAGGGCAAAACCAAGTTGGTAGTTAATTCGGTTTTTTCTTTCGGTTTTCGCGACGAATTAGGTACAGCAAGATGCCTCCACTCAAGATGAAAACGAACGTGAATATGCTCCAAGCCACAATCAATGCTCCGAGTCCATCCGACCGGTAAGTGCTCCACGACATAAGGCCCAGCACTAGAATGTATTGAGCCCCAAAAACAACAAGGAATAATCTTCGCCGTTTTTGACGCTTCGCAGATTTATGCATTCAGTCTGATGCCCTTAAGTTCACTACGATAATACCGACAAGCCCGAGATGTATTCGGCTTTTGTTGAATTTGAAACCCTTGCAGGACTGGCAAAACTCGAGCCACGTTTCAATCTGTGTCAATCGGTGCAATCTGTGGGCGAATCGCTCTTGACCTTCCTCTGCGCCCATCTGCGTCATCTGCGGACGAATCCCTTCCCGGCAGTGCAACAAAATCCCCTTCTCTATAGAGACATTCATCTGAAATCTCGCGGAGGTGCCTGACGTGGAGTTGGAACCGTTTGTTTTTCGGCAAGAGGGGCGGGTCGTGGGCTTGCGGGCTGCGGCGGCGTCGGAGGGCGTGGCAGAGGACGTGAACCGCTTTGCGTTGCGTCCGCTGGCGCGCGAGGAATTCGCCGTGTTCACGCTGGATCTGTGCAACAACCTGATTGACCGTCATCACAGCCGTTTCCCGGAGGCGGAGTTGGATACGGTGAACCGCCTGGTGCCGGGACGTCCGTTGATGGAGCGGCATGACCTGACGGGTTCGCTGCCGCGCGGGACGTTTTTCCGCTCGCAGTTGCACCGCGAGGGTCCGACATTGTCTGTGCGGCCGGACGTGTACGTGCTGCGCACGGCCGAGAACGCGGACTTCATCATGAACATCGAGGGCGGCGTCTACCGCGACACCTCGATCGGGTTCGCGTTCCGCACGCCGGAGTGCTCGGTGTGCACGAAGGATCTGCGCACGTGCACCCACGTGCCAGGGAAGAGTTACGGCGACCACGCGTGCCACTACATCCTGCGTGATGTGCTCGATGTGATCGAAGGCTCCGTCGTGCCGAGTGGGTCGCAGGGTACGCGTTTTGTTGCGCAACGCGCGTTGGAGCAACCGGAGGCATTGGAGGCCGCGCGCCGCGCGTATCACCGCCCGATTGAACTCTGGTCGCGCGGGTTCTGGGCGGAGGAATAGATGTCGCCGTGCGAGGAATGCCCCCAACGCGAGGTGAACGAAGTGGAATTCCGGCTGCTGGATACAAAGCTGCGTGATCTAAGAGAGCGTGTGGAGAAGCTCGAGGCCGCGATGAGCCGTGGGCTGATGCTGCTCGTGGCGAATTTGGTCGGGATCGTGGTGAGCCTGGCGCAGCAGGTGATGCAGAAATGAATTTTCAACGAGCAAGGGATCAATACCTTAATCATCCTGAGCGGAGCGAAGAATCTCTCCCCAGGCCGATGGGGAGATTCTTCACTCTGCTCAGAATGACAACATGGGAGGAACGATGATGTTTTGGAAAGTCGCGCAGCTAGAGCAAGCCAAAACCCCTGCTGATTTCGCGTCCGCCGGGCGCTTTGTGCTTCAGCGGCACACGGACGCGCAGGGAGAGCATCTCGATCTGCGGATAGAGGCCGATGGACATCTGCGCGGCTGGCGCATCGACGCTGCTGCGCTCGCTGCGGGAGCCTGGGCGACGGAGAAGGCCCCGCATCCGCTGCGCTGGCTCGATGACGACGGCGCCGCGCAACGTGTGGACGCCGGCGAATACTGCATCGAACGTTCTTCACACCACACGACCGCGCTCCTGCTCCGCGGCGCGGGCGGCTCGACGCGCGTCGTGATGACGCCCGCCCCCGAGCTGCCCGCGTCCGCGGCCCGGAACATTGCGGAGATGCTGCACGCGCTGAAAGCAGCGCCGGCCGACGCCGCGCGGCTGATCTCGGACGGCCTGGCTGCGCGACAGCGGGCGACGGAGCGTCTCTGCGGTCTCGCGCGTGAGCTTGATGGTGATGCTTTCGAGGAGCGTCTCTGTCGAAAGACGCTCACAGGCCTGACGCTCGAGGAAATCCATGCGCAGCTCCGCGCCTATGAGGTGCGCTTCGATGCGAAGTATCCGCCGCTGCCGGTGTCGAAGCCGGAGTCGGAGGACGATGGGCCACGCTCGCGCGAGGCGATGGCAATTGCGCGCGAGTAGATTCCGCTGGACGGCCAGTGCAACAAACTCACGCTAGGTATAGGGGCTCTCGTAACGAGGCCCGATGAAACGAACGACACACGGAGATTCGAAACATGGCATTTGGAGATGTGGGAGGCCCGGTGACGGAGCTGATCGTGACGTGCCGCACGCCGGCGTCGGGCACGATCGTGATCGCGAAGGGCGACGCGCTGCGGTTGTCGGGCGCGTATGAAGTGACGAACGCGACGGCGGCCGAGGACGTGATCTTCGGCCAGGCGATGGCGGCGTCGGACGAGAACAGCGCGGCGATTCCGGTGAAGGTGCGCGGGATTGCCGTGTTCCGCTACACGGGCACGGCGCCGACGGTAAACGGTGTGCAGGGGGTGCTCGCGTCGGCGACGGACGGCAGCGTGAAGGTGCCGGCGTCTGGCAACGGGGTGGGCATCAACTTGCGCGTGGACACGACGGCAACCGAAGTGCACGTCCTGCTCTAACTTACTTTCTTTTTGAGAAAAAGAAAGTAAGCAAAGAAAAACCGTTATTGGGGCCTTCGCCTCAATCGGACGAATCAAATGAACAGAATGGGAGAAATTCTCATGGCAGTTTTGGACAACAACGTGCGGGAACGTGCAGCGTTTCTCGGCCAGGAGCCGGGACGTCTGCGCGAGTTTCGCGGACAGCGGCTGTATGACGCGCTGAATGTGCTTGGTCTTTCGCACGAGCAGTTCTTCCGCGCAATGGGCACGAACCTGGACGACTACTGCGCGCAGGAATACGGTGTCGACCTGCGGCGCATCACGGTCGAGCGTTTCTTTCAGAGCGACCCGAACGCGAAGTGGCTCTTCCCGGACATCGTGCGCGAAGCGGTGGTTGCAGGCCTCAAGCGCAAGCCGGCATTCCCCGAGCTGATCATCCGCGACGAAAAGATCGCCGGGAACACGTACGACGTGCCATACGTCACCGAAGACGCGGACGAGGAAGAGCTGCGCACGGTGTCCGAAGGTGCGGCGATTCCGGAGTCGCAGATCGCGTACGGAGACCGCATCGTGAAGCTGGACAAGAAGGGCCGCGGCATCATCGCGAGCTACGAGGCGATCCGGCGGATGTCGGTGGATGCATTGCGTGTGCATCTCTCGCGCATGGGCGAGCGGCTCGGCCGCAATCTCGACGCGCGGCTGGCGAGCGTGTTGATTAGCGGCGATGTGTCGGGCAGCGGCACGGCGGCAGTGGTCGTGAACACAGCCGTGCAGAACGTGTGGACCTACGCGGACATCGTCCGCGGGTTCGTGCGGCTCGCGCTGGATCATTACTTCACGCCGACGCACATGATCGCGAACGCTGCGCTCCTGGAGACGATCCTGAATCTGGACGAGTTTCAGGATGCGGCGCTCTTCGACTTCGCGAAGACGGGCAACTTGCCGACGCCGCTCGGCGTGAAGCTTGTGCCGATGGTGGATCAGCCGGCGAACCGGTTGACGATCCTCGATTCGGCCTACGCCGTAGCGAAGCTGACGGAGCAGGACCTGCTGGTCGAGAGCGACAAGTTGATCAATCAGCAGTGGGACCGCACGTACATCACGGTGGTCACGGACTTCGCGATCATCTACGACCGCGCGCGCGTCGTCGTGCGCTCGGACTGGTAGTTACTTTCTTTTTGAGAAAAAGAAAGTAACCAAAGAAAAACCGTTAGCGGGGCGGCGAATCGCCGCCCCGCATTTGGAGATTGCGTATGGCCGGATTCACGACCGAAGCGCTGGTGCGCGAGAAGTTTCAATTAAACGACACGACACTCGTCCCGGTGTCGCTGGTGAACCGGAACATCGACGACGCGCATCTTATTTTACTGCGCTTCCTCGATCCGATTTTTGATTTGCCGACGCCTGCGGCCGCCGTTGTGCTTGGTGAGACACTTCTTGCCGGGGCGTATTTGATGCGATCGCTTGCGCCGGGTTCCGCCTTCGCACGGCGAAAAGTGACCGTCGGAGGGCAGCGGGTTGAGCCGTCTGGAAAGGCGGAAGCGATGCATGCAGAAGCCGATGTCGCCGAAGCAGAAGCTTGGCATGTGCTCGAGCCGTATCTACGAATCATTCCGACGGACAAGCTTGCGACGACAACCGACTCGCAATCAATCCTCGGGGAAGGCTGAGCGATGGCCGTGACCCTGGGCAGCGTCACCTTTGACGAAGCGAACACGACTGTCCGCGAGAAGCTCGAGGAGGTCGGCGGACGCAACGAGCGGCGCATCACGCTGACGGGTCTGGTACTCGCCGAGAGCACGCCTGTGGCGATCGAAGCACGGCTTGATGCGATCCTCGACGCAGCTTCGCTGGAGGATTACTCCGGCGTGTTGAGTCTGCGCGCGGGGCGACGTTTGCTTGTTCGGCGGGACTCCTTCAAGCGCGAACTGCGACCCGAAGAACTGGTCGGGGCGTTTACGCTGGAACTGGTTGCGCGGGATCCCTTTGAAGAGTCCACCGCCGAGACGCTGCTCAACTGGACCATCGCTGCGTCGGGCGCGACGTTGAGTGTGACGGCGCTGGGAAGTACGGATGCGCAGCCGGTCATTACGCTGACTGCAAGCGGTACGCTTATTGATCCTGTGCTGAGCGATGGCATGCGAATGATGACTTTCACAGGAACAGTCGGCACCGGTCAGGCGCTGGTCTTCGACGCGCCATTGGGCCGTGTGACGCTAGCGGGTGCCGATGTCACGCCCTACACCACGGGTGAGTTTCCGCGTCTCGGACCCGAAGGCACGACGTTGACCTACACCGATGCTTCCGGCAGTTCGCACACGGCAGCCGCCACTGTGCGGTTCCGCAGTAGATGGTGGTGAGCCCGCGTCCGAACAGTGCAACAAATTGCACTCCCCTATAGGCACTCATCGCGCGAGTAGTGGAGAATCACGTGGAATACCGCATCGATATAATCGATACTTGGCACCGGCGTATCGCGTCGTTCACGGATGTGCCGCTCCTGCGCGTTACCCGTTCCGCACCCGACCGGCCGGACGTGATCGAGGGCGTACTGCCCGGCCCGATTGCTGATCTCGGCGCGGGTTACCTCGTGCGCGTGTTCGTGGACGACGCGCTCTTCGCTGAGGCGCCAATTGTCCGCATAGCGCCGCAGTGGAGCGACACACACAAGCTCGTGCTCGATCGATTCGTGTATTACCACGAGGTGATCGAGTTCGAAGCGACCACCGAAGCGCTCGCGGGAAACACAAGGGTCTCGCGCGCCTTTATCAACCGGCCGATTCATGAAATCGTGCGCGCCGTGGTCAACTCTGCGACGGGTCCTGTCCACTACTCCGTCGCGCACACGGCCTATCCCGACGGCGCGCAACGCGAGAGCGCGAAGTTCGACGCGCGCCGCAGCGCTGCGAACGAGTTGGGCGTCGGCGGCATCACCACGGGACAATGGGTGGCGGCGGCACGGATCGACGCTACTGCTGCTTTTGCCAAGGACGGAGACACGATCGCTGGATTGGTGGTTGACGGCGTGGCATGGCCCGATCTGCGCCTGATGATGATCGACTCCGAAGAGACGACGCGCAACAGCCACGCGATCAGCCGGCATGGCGAAGTTTCGGCATGGACCGACCCGCAGTATGCGGCAAGCGGCTACAAGCTCAAGGCCGAGGCGGCCAAGGGTTTTCTGCAAAATCTGATCAATACCCGTGGAATCGACTACATCGAGCTTAACCCGCACCGGGACGCTTCGGGAGCCTTCGACGACCGCGTCGATGTTTTCGGACGATACCTCGGGTTCGTCTACGGCGACGGACAATGCTTCAATGCGGCGATGGTGGAGACGGAAAACGCGGATGTCTATCACTACGGCGACGGGAAGTACCACGTGTCAGAGATGGAACTGAAGGACTATTTCTCGTACACCGGCGTGAATGTGAACAGCATTGAAGATGTCCCGGTTATTCTCGCGGATCTCGATGTCGCCGCGCGGCTCTACGAGATCCTCACGATGCTTGCATATGCGGCGCAGGGCTACGTATGGGAACTTGGTCCTGATATGGCGCTTAGGTTTCGACGTCCGCTCCGGCCCGACCGCGTCGATTTTTTCAGCCGGCTGAACCATGCCGCGACGCTAGAGTCGGACGCGCGGTCCCTGGCGAACGCCATTGTGCTTACTGGGAACCCACAGGCACCCATTGTCGACAAGCTCTACACAAATGGTGCGAGCATCGACGAGTACGGCTTTCGGCTCGCGTTTCTCGATCTCTTTTGGATTAGCGCGCTGGAAGACGCAGACAAATTGGCCGCGGGATTGCTCGAAGACCTCGCCTATCCCGCCCGCGCCGGCGAGATCGTGTATTTCGGCGGCGCACCCGGCCTGCGCACTGGGCTAATCGTGGAGTTACGCGGAGGGGATGTGCGCCGCCTCGATCGCGAAGTTGTCGGCGAATGGGGCGATCGCTTTTCCGGACGGAATGTCGGCCGGATTGAGTCGATCACGCACGAGTTCCGCGGCCGCGTGGCGACGAGCACCGCGCGCCTGACCTCGCCGTTGCGCTCGGTCGCTGAACCGCTTTCGTTCATCGTGCGCAGCCAGCCGGCCGCCTCTTCGTTCTTTCAGTTCCGGCTCGATGAATCCGGCGTGGGTGTCGACATGGGTTATCACCTCGACTGATACAGGGAGATTGTCATGGCAATCAAAGGACTTTCGTACAGCAAGACCAGTTGGAGTTTCGAAGAGCGTCCCGTAGGCTCGTCAAAACTCAATCTGTGGGACGACCGCATCGAGGCCGCCCTCGAGTTGCTCTCGTTTCTGATGCTGCAACAATGGGGCGGTCAGAGTGGCGTGCTCCGCCGGTCGCCAGCGGACGATCTCGCCGTCAAGGCAACGAGCCCGGTGTCGCTCATCATTGAGATTCGACCCGGTTACGCCTTCATTAACAGCTACGCGTATCGGCTGAGCGCGACGACGCAGTCTGCATCCATTGCCGTGCCCACGACGAATCCGCGGCGCGATCTCGTACAGGCAAGGCTGGCCACGTGGGATGTGAGTGTAAAGACCGGGACCGAGGCTGCCTCGCCCGCGCTGCCCAGCGCCGACACAGATTGCATCGCGCTTGCCGAACTTTATTGCAAGCCCGGCATGACAAGCATCAAGGACACCAGCGACGGTACGAACGGATATATCATCGATGCCCGAAAATTTCTCTAGCCGGCGGAACGATGTCCGCTTGCTGACGACGCTTGACGGCGCGGATGTCGCGCATTTCCGGTTGCGTGAGTTTGCGAATGCTGAAGGGCTGGCCATGGTGCATCCGGAGATGTTGCTCGCTCTGGAGCGTGTGCGCCGCGACTTGAATGCGATGGCCGGCGAGAGCGTGTGGGTGATCATCAAGGACGCTGTGCGCACTGAGGCCGACTTGGTGAAGCTTGCCGACCTGCTGGGTTGGGCCGACGAGGGCGGTGCGGTTTCGCGTGATTCGATGCACCTGGCGAAATATGGCGGGATCGCAGTTGATTTGGTTGCCGTCGTCGCCGCGAGCCGTCATCGTGTGCCGCAAACCACTCTTGGTGATGTCTGCCGCCGTCACTTCGACTACGTGAAGGACGATTACGCCAATGGCCATGTCCACGCCGATCTGCGCGGGCATTTGTGAAGGGAGGGTTGCGCTCCCGCGCGACCGGTCCGGATACGTCGTCAGTTCACGCTTTCGACGTCGGTACCATAAGGCACCGGCAAAGCATTTGCCGTGAGAATGTCGTGGACGATTTTCAGATGATGCGCCGTGTGGATGGGGATAAATCGGAACCAGTGCATGAAGGTGAACGGCCCAAGGATCGGATGTGGATGCGTCGCGGTGCTTCGCGCGAATGCTCCCCGATTTGGCCCAACCTTCTCCCATTTAATCTTCGTGGACTCGATTAACGCCCGCGTCTCGCCGCGTGCCAGAGCGGCCGGAGGCACTACGTCCTGCGGCGCTTGCCCGCTACCGCGCGGGAAGTGGCCCTGCTCCAAGACCCGCATCGCAAGGGGATGTGACGGAGTGAGGCCCGCACCCTGCTCGGGGTGCGCAAGCATGTTCTCGACTTCGCCGGCAACAAGTGCAAGTTCCAGCGCTACGTGATGCGCCTGCTGCGCCACACCCCAGCCCGAAACGGTAGGGGCGTTCGCTGCGAACACTGCATTGTCGTCGCACAGCGCGAGCAACGCAGGCCATTGGCGATCGATTGCAGCGAGATTGCGATCGATATTGAGGAAATCTGCTGTAGTTGCGATCACGCCAGGAACATCCCGAATGGTTATTTCACGTGGTCGATGCTTTTGTCATACGGAATCGCGAGACTTGATGCTCCCAGAATATCACGCACAATTTTCAGATGGTGTCCGGTATGCAAGGCGATAAACCGGACCCAATGCGCGGAGGTGAAGTTGCCCAGCATGGGGTGCGGGAAGGTGGCGGGACAGGCTGCGATTTCAGCGCCTCGCTTCTCCAGCGTGTCCCACTTGGCTTTCGCGCCCTTTAGGAGCGCGCGCGTTTCGTCCGGCGTCGGCGCGGCCGGCGGAATCAGGGACTCCGGCGACTTGGCGATGCCTCGCGGAAGCGCTCCACCGGCCAGCAACGCCCCAGCTTGCGGATGGGTAAATCCCAATCCAGCGCCCTGCGTTGGATTGGCGAGAAGGTTTTCGACCCCGCCGCCGATTCGCCCAAGCGCAAGGCCGCAATGGTACACCTGTTGGGCCACGCCCCAGCCCGAAACGCCCTCGGCTCGTGCGGCAAACATACGCGCGTCATCGCACAGCGCAAAGAGCGCAGGCCATTGTCGGGCGACGTTTGCGAAATCGTTGGCGAGACCGGACAGATTTTCAGCAGCAATGGCCATGATTCATTCCTCCCGTTTAGTGAAATCCCGCAGCAGCCGATCATTAAACTCTCATATCGGTGCCCAGTTCCACTGAGGACCCAGAGGCCGTGCTATCGTAGCCGCATGGGGGTGGACGCAATAGGGCTGATCGCGCTGGGCGTGGCGTGTGCCTGTTTTGATGTAGGGCTGCGACGCAGTCCGGGGCGCAGATTGCTGGATAGCGTTTGTAACCACCACGTGGGACTGGCGTTTCTTACGCCGATCTTGCTTCTTGTTGGAACGGGGTCTCTCCATATAGCGCACATCGTATTGCTGCTGTTTGCAAGCGCGGTTGGAACAGTCTTCCTTGTTCGATACTGGCCCTCAAAGCAAAAGGGTGAGCCACTCAGTATTCAGCGGCTCGACGCCATCGAATGGGTGAGCTTGTGTGTGATCTTGTTCACGACTTTTGCAGCGCTGTTTCTAGGCCGTGCGCCGCTCACGGCGTGGGATGCGACGGTGGCGCACGCGGCGGTGCCCTCTGCTTACTGTCGCGCAGGCCACACAGGACTGGTTGAGGGAAATGTATATTCGGCCTACCCGCAACTGATTCATACATTGCTTGCGGCTGTGAGCACGCGGGGGCGTGCGGACTACTATGCAACCACAATCTGGTATTTGAATTTGGCGAGCTGTTTTTCGGTGGCTGCACTTGGGTGGCGGATCGCAGGCCGTAAGGCGGGTTTGATTGCTGCGGCCACGTTTTCCTCGGCGCCGATTTTTATCGCCCAGATGGGGACCATCGCGATCGACATTCCTTTTGCTGGATTCATCGCGTCAGCATTGTTGGCGATTCTGATCTGGGACGAGTCCCGAATCACGCGATATCTCGCAATCGCGGGCGTGATTGTTGGAGCGTCGTGTGGAGTTCGGCATACGGGGTATTTTGCGGCGCTTCTCATGTTCGCTTGGGTGGTGATTCAATCTCCGGGTAGTCGTGCGAAGTCCGCTGCAGTTTTCACCATTGCCGCTTTTGTAGCGTCCGCGCCGTGGTGGTTGCGGAGTTGGATCTTGGTTGGGAATCCGGTGTATCCATTGCTCACATCCGTGTTCGGGGACGGTGGTATGCCGGATGTGCAAGTGACGGCACCGCTCCAGCACGGGACTGCGCGCGGTTTTGGCGTCTTGGATTTCCTGACTTTTCCCTGGGGGATTGTCATGCACCCGGACTCCTTCGACGGGTGGCAGGCTTCGCCCGGTGGCTTGGTGATGGCGCTGGGAGTTATCGGGGTGCTGTCTGGCGGGAGGATCGCGCGGTGGCTGGGTGGCTTCAGTCTGGCCGGGGTCGTGGCTATATATATGGTGCAACGCTTCGCCCGGTATCTGTTCCCGTTTCTGATGCCCCTGCACGTGACCGGGGCGATCGCGGCCACCCGCCCGGGGCCGTTGCGGCGGCCCATCGCGGTGCTGCTGATCTTCTCCTATATATATGGTCTCGGCCTGGCCGTCGGGACGACGTATTTTAAGTGGCCGGTCGTGTTTGGGCTGGAATCACGGACGGATTATCTAACCGAACGGGTTGAGCGATACCCGGCGTTTCAGTGGATCAACGAACACGTGCCGGAAGATGCGACCGTCCTCACGCTCGATCCGCGGAGCTATTACATTCGCCGGAACTCCTTCCAGAACCTCGCGGCGATCGCGCAGTTGAACGGAAAACCGCTGGACAGCCAGATCGAATGGATGAAGACGCGGGGAATCCGGTACATTCTTATCCCAGACGCCTATGTCGCGTCGTCGCCGATTTTTCGTGAGTGGGGGATTACGCCGCTGATCGACGAGTGGCGGGGCGACGCGCGGTTCCGGGCGATCTATGATGAAGACCTGCCTGACATGCGTAACGGCGGCACGGAACACGTAACAATTCTGGAAGTCGTCTGGGGGGACGGCGATGGCGCTGCGTGAGGTAATCGCGCGCAACACGGCGTACAACGCGCTCGGGCGCGTGTGGGAAGCCGTCGCCGGACTCGTTCTCGTCGCGTACATTGTCGCGCGAGTCGGCATCGAGCAGTATGGTCTGTGGGCCATCGTCGCCGCCTTCACCGGATACGCGTCCCTCTTCGATCTCGGTATCGGCAGTGCCTACTCGCGCTTTGTGGCAGAGCACAATGCGCGCGGAGAGCGCGAACGCGTTTCGGCCGTGATCAGCACGGGGCTCCTCTATCAGATTTTCTTCGCGATTGCTTTTGTAGCCGTGGCGTGGCTTGGCGTGGATGCGCTGGTGTGGGCGTTGCGCACGTGGGACGGTGCTGGCGCGCTTGGATCGCCAGAGGTGATCGCGGAGTTGCGGGTCCTCTTGCGCTGGAGCTTCGTACTCTTCGGCTTGACGGGTTGCCTGGCACCTTTCGCCTCCGTGCCGATCGGGATGCAGCGTATGGACGTGAGTAATGTGCTTGGCGCGGCGACGTCCTTGGTGAAAATCGGCGCGACGGTTTTCTTTCTCGAATCCGGCCATGGGTTGCGCGGCTTGGTGTACGCCAATGCCGTTGTGACCGGCGCGTTTGCTGTCGCTGCCGTGGTCGCGGCTTTCGTGTTGTGCCCGTGGCTTCGTGTGGCCCCGTGGCGCGCTTCGCGGACCGTATTTCGACGGTTGTTTGGATTTGGCTGGCGCACGCAGGTCTCGCGGCTTGCTAATTTGATCACCTTCGAGACAGACGTGCTGATCATCACCTTTGTGCTCCGCGATCTTCAGCTCGCCGGTCTCTATAAGATCGGCCTTGAACTGGCGAACAAGATGCGGCAGGCGCCTGTCGTGATGATGAGCGCGCTGATTCCGGCGGCGGCGCAGCTCGATGCGCAGCAGGACGGCGAACGCCTCACGCGGATGTATGTGCGCGGTACGAAGTATGTCGCGGCGGTGGCGAGTCCGCTGGCGGCCTTCGTTGCCGGCGGCGCGGGCTTGTTGATGACGGCGTGGCAGGGTGGCACGGCGGAGCTGGGCGTTGCGGTTGGTGTGTTGCGCGTGATCGCGGCGGGTTACCTGACGAATATTCTGCCGGGCCCGGGCGTCGCGGTGTCGCTGGGCATGGGCCGCGCTGAAATTCAGATGTACTCCGGGCTCATATCGATGGTGAGCAACATCACGTTGACCATCGGGCTTGTTTTTGCATTTGGATTCTGGGGCGTGCCCGCGGGGACGGTGCTGTCGATGGCGCTGTCGTGGGCGTGGTTCGCGCGATCGATGCGCGGCGCGATCGGCGTGGGCGCGGCGATGCTGTGGCGAGAGGCGCTACGCGGACCGGCGATTGCGATTCTCGTGCCGCTGGCGGTGGTCGCCGCGTGCGACGCACTCTCGAACGGGATCGATTCGCGTGCGGCTGCGCTCGGCATCCTGGTGGCGGTGTTGCCGATCTTCACGGGCCTTTACCTGGGGCTATTGCGTTTGCAGGCGAATTTTGATGCAGCTGACTTGGATTTCCTCGGAAATGTATTGAAATTGCGCCGGGTGCCTGGATTTGCGGCGTGGGCGCGTCCATTGCGGCAACACTAAAATGAGTGCGGCGCTTACTATCGTGGTGCCGACGTATAACCGGATCGACTTACTTGCCGACTGTCTCCGGTCGCTTTCCGCGCAGACGTATCGCGATTTTCGCGTGCTTGTTGTAGACGATGCTTCGCCCAAGGACGTCGCAGCGAGTGTGCGCGGCGTATTGCCGGAGGTGGAGGTTGTTCGGCGGACGGAGAATGGCGGATTCGCATGCGCGGCAAACGAGGGCATTCGCCGCGCGGACACTTCGCACGTGATGCTGCTGAACGACGACATGACGCTTGCGCCGGATTGTATCGAGCGGCTCATGACCAGCATGCGCGAAACCGGCGCGGCGATGGCGTGTCCGCTAGTATTGTTTCGTGATCAGCCCGACACGATTTACTCGGCGGGTGACACAATAACGCGCGGCTGCCGGCCGGTGAGCATCGGGTTTCGGCAGAAACGGGAAGATTTCGCCTTCGAACGTCACCCATGGGGCGTGTCTGCCGGCGCGGCGATCTATTCGCGCGATCTATTCGAAAAAATCGAGCTTTTTGATGAAACCTTTATTGCCTACTTCGAAGATGCAGACCTGTGCTTGCGCGCACGTGCCGCGGGTTTCGAGGCAATCTGTGTGCCGGAGGCCGTCGCGTATCACGTCGGATCCGCGAGTCAGGTGGGCAGCACGCTCTGGCGTACACGGCAGTGCTACCGCAATCATGCGTTGCTTGTCGCGAAGAATTTTTCGATCAGAGACGTGATCCTGTGCGCGCCATGGATTGCCGCCGAGCGTCTGCACCAGGCGCGGCGGCTGATATCTGCGTATCGTGCGGAACTTGGCCTAGTTCGCGCCTTGCGGGAATGGGCGCATGCATGGATGCAGACCGCATCGCTCATCCCGCGATTGATAGCGGCCCGGAAGGTCTCTGGACGCCGCGACACGAAAACCCGATAATGAAACCGGCGATGCGTGATGAGTATTTCATCCTCGGATGATCTGTAGCGGTGTGGAGGGCGGGCCATGATTCGGTTCTCGCGATCCAGACGACTCACGACTGCGATTGTTGCAGTCGGTTTTGTCGGCATCTGTCATTCGCAGGCCCAAACCCCACCCAGCGGTGAATCACTCCCGATACATGGCACACCAGAGCCCCAACCTCGAACAGCACCGCAGCCGCCGAGAGGGGACAGTACGATCGAAGGCCGTCTGACAGATGCACAGACCGGCGCAGGTTTGCCGGGAGTGCCGGTGACGCTCCAGATTCCGCGCGGGAATGTGGTCGGGGAAACGCGGACGGATGGGATGGGCCGGTACAGCTTCGCCGGGATAAAGGCGGATACGTATTTCGTCGAGATAAAACCTGGCCCGGCGTACTCACTGCAGACACTGGAGCGATTCAAGAAGGGGATCGTTGCCGCGCGATCGACCCTTCGATTGGACTGGGCGATTCCTCGGGCATTGATGGTGCGCGGTGTCGTGATTTCAGCCGACAGTCGGCCAGCGGTCGGCTGTCCGATCACGTACGGAATCGGCAATGGCGACATCGGTAAAGTGACTACTAACGCGCAAGGCCGATTCGAAGTGGCGGGTATTCCACCGGAAAGCCAACTTTTCTTTGGCGTGTTTTACGACGGGCAGATTGAGGCGGCGGATCAGACGTGGCAGGTGGGCGCCGCTGGTGAAGGAGATTTGACGATCAAGCTGTGCCGCGCCGCGACGATTTCCGGAAAGGCGCTACGCCCCGATGGCAAGCCTATGGCGCGGGCGACGGTCGTAAGCCAGGGCGTTGGGCATCGCGGAGGCGCGACCACGACGAATGAGCAGGGTGAGTTTGTTTTGTCGAGGTTATACGCGGGGACGCACCATCTGTCGGTAGAGCCGCAGGAAGACGGAAATGGCCGCGCGCAACGGATGTTCACTCTGGATGTCGCCGAAGGCGAATCACTGACCGACGTGATCTTGACGTACAACCCTGCCATGGACAATGCGATCACCTGGCGCGTGAGCGATCGGGATGGGAATCCGCTCGCGGGGGCGCGGGCCAGTGTGCAATCCACCGATCGTGCTTTTGTGCAGGGGCTGGAAGCCGACGAGCACGGTGAATTCGGTGTTCACGATCTGGATCAGGGGACGTACTACGTTGCATCGATCCTGTATCGGGGAAATGAATACGGCAACGGCGACGTTCAGGGCGCGTCGAAAGCCACCCCCGGTGAGTCCGGAGTGCCGATTCGCATCAAGCTGGAGCCGCCTCGGGATGTGGAACAATTCATCGGCGGGCGCGTGATTGCGGTGGAAACCGGCCGGTCCGTGCGGGAATACTCATTTTGCGCGAACGAAGTGCGCGGATACATCGCGCCCGGCACGGAGCAGGATGTTTTTCGCTGGTTGAACGGCCGCGAGCTGAGCGTCGCGCACGATTCGGAAGGCGCGCTGCACATTCCAGTGTACAACGCGGCGCGCTACGCGGTGATGGTGCGCGCGCCCGGATATGCGCAGTGGCTGGGATTTCTGGATGCGCCGGCAACGGATGTGCTCGTGCGTCTCGAGCCCGAAGCCTTCGCGGCGGGCCGAGTTGCCGACTCCAGTGGGACGGGCATAGCTGGCGCGGTCATCGTATTCGACAAAATGCCGAGGCCAGGTCTTCCCCCGTCCGGCGAACTACAAGCATTGGGCCGCACGGACGCCGATGGAAACTTCGAACTAGGCGGGCTTCCGGAGGGGCCTGTTCCGCTGACCATCATTCATCCGGAATTTGAGAATACGCGGTTTGTTGTTTTCGCTGCTCGCCCCGCAAAGGAGCCACAAGAAATCGTAATGCGGCGTGCGGGGACGATGGGCGGACGGGTATTTCTCGACGGCGCGCCGTATGCGCACGCGAACGTCCAGATTAACTTCGATGAGACCATTGCCGCGTACGGCTTTGGCGGTTATACGAAGAACGACGGGCACTACGAAATTCGGCAACTTTCTCTCGGTGTGGCAAAAGTCCGGGCTGTTCTTCAGTCTGTCGATCCGCGGCACAGCCGGAATCAAGAGATCACCGTCGAGTTCGTAGAAGGAGAGCAAATCAAGCACGATTTCTACTTCACTTCGACGCGGTGAAAGGCCTACTCCAATCCAGTATACTGGTAGTCGCTGGCAGGGCTGCCGTTTTCACGGGTGCGGGGGCATCGTGGATCATTCTCGGGGGCAAATCGGAATTACGATCGCGTTGCTGACGCGGAACGCGGGACTGTTGTTAGAACGCCTCTTGGCCGGTATCGCCTCGCAAGAAAGTGAGCATACCTTCGAAATACTCGCCGTGGATTCCGGGTCGACGGACGATACCTGCGATAGGTTGCGCGATGCTGGTGCGCGAATCATCAGTATTGAACCGGGCGAGTTCAATTTTGGGCGCAGCCGTGATCTGGCGTATCAGCAAGCACGCGGAGCGATTGTCGTCAATTTATCTCAGGATGCAGTGCCGGCGAATTCTCGCTGGCTTGAGCACTTAGTGAGTCCACTGAGCGCTCCGGGAATCGCGATTTCCTGTGGTACATCCGTACCGGATCCGGAGCGCGAGCATCCACAATTTGCCTGGGAACGAAACGGGTGGTTTTATTTCACGCGCGAAATGCAGAAATTTCGCCGTGCACACGGGCGCGGCGTGTCGTTTGCCAATTCGGCCGTGCGGCGCGAAGTGTGGGAGCGGCTGCGTTTCGAGCCGCAGGCGCTGGGCGAGGACTTTCAGTTTCAGATGAAGGTGCAGCGCGAAGGTTTTTCGGTGGCGTTTCCGCAGGACGCAGAGGTTCTGCATCATCACAATTACGACCTACGAGGGCTTTGGGGCCGGTGTCGCAATGAAGGGCTGGCGCTAAAGCAGATGGGTCATGCGTATGGCGCGGGCGATCTTGCACGGGATCTCGTGAGTCCGGCGAAATTCGTGCAGTGGGCGCGTGAACTCAAGTATGGACGCCTGCATACCTCCGCGGAAGTTTTGTTTCCATGCGTGCGGCCGGTCGCCGTATTCGCCGGGTCGTCGTTTGGTCGTGTGTATCGATCGTATGCACATCGCGCGGAGGAAGCGGCATGAATCCTGCCGTTGCGGAATTCTACCGCGCGAATCCGCGCATGGTGAGTTCTCCCTTCGGCGGCGTGGACGGTGTGCGTGCGGACTTGCTCAAGGAAATCTGGGCGCAGTTCGAGATCAATGTCGCCAGCAAGTGCGTGCTGGACGTCGGCTGCGGACGTGGGTTCACGGGTGAGGTCGTGCGTGAACTGGGCGGCGAATATACCGGAGCGGATTTCGTCGTGAGCCGCGGAGGATTCCGCCTGGCGCAGGCCGACGCAGCGGCGCTGCCTTTCGCGGATGGAGCTTTTGACATAGCACTGTGCCTTGATGCCTTCGAACATTTTCCCGATTCGCTGCGCGCGGCGCGGGAGATTCGCCGCGTGCTGAAGCCGGGCGGTGTTTTTTTCTTGTCGGTGCCCAACTACGGGAACGTGGCCGGAGCAGTCAAAGCGGTGTACGAGCGAGCAGGCTGGTACGCGTGGCGGACTTGGGCGCCGTTTGGCCGGTGGCAGCCGCAGGAGTTGGAGATGCCGGTGACCGCGCGATTCGTGCGGCGTACATTTGGCGCGGCGGGTTTCTCACGCCTGCAATCGATGGGGCATGGAGCTGAAGTGGGCCTGGGTGTGTTCCCGTGGATCGATCATCCGCGCATGCCGGAGACGGTGCGCTTTCGCTTGCAGCGCGCCTTCGCGCGGATCGGACCGGCGATCGCCGCCGCGGCGCCCACGCTGAGCTTGCACAATTTCTGGAGAATGGACGCCTGATGGCGATGAGCGCGCGGCACATCCTTGTAAAGATGATCATGCGCTTCGGATCGGAGGCGCAGGTGAATCGTGCGCTGCGCGGACTCGGCATGCGCATCGGCGAAGGCACGCGCTATTACTCGATGCGCCTGCCGGGCGAGCCGTGGCTGGTGCGGATTGGCAATAACTGCCTTGTCGCATCGGACGTGACTTTTCTTACGCACGACGCGAATACCGTCTTCCAGCACAAGTACGAATCGCTGACCAGCTTTGGGCGGATCGACGTGAAGGACAATTCATACATCGGTGTGAACGCGACGATTTTGCCGAACGTGACGATCGGGCCGAATGCGGTCGTGGGCGCCTGTGCAGTGGTGACGAAGGACGTGCCGGAGGGTGTGGTCGTTGCGGGAAACCCGGCGAAAGTGATCTGTACGCTTGAGGAATACGAGAAGAAGTGCGTGGCGGGGCACCTGGATGTGCCGAAGGATCGAAGCGCATTGCGCCGGACACTCGAGGAACACTTCTGGGGGAAGAGCGCGTGAGGCTCGCGCTACTCAAGGGAAATCGCTTCAGTCCGTGGCACTTGCAGGCGTTTACGCTGCTGCCGGACACGGAAGTGGTCGCGTTTCGCGCGGACTCGGAAATTCAACGGATATTTGACGGGCAGGACGACGGATCCGCGCCGTTCCCGGTGGAGCCGATCTATTTTGACACGCAGGCGGGACCGGCCATGTCCCGGTTCAAAAATATTTTTCTAACGCGCTATCGCGATCGTGAGGCGCGCATTATGCCTTTTTCCGAGCGGCTGCGCGGCTTTGATGTGATCCACACATGGGAGCTGTTCACGGACTGGACTGAGCAGGCGCTTGAGGCACGCGAGCGCTTTGGTATCCCCGTCGTGATTATGGTGTGGGACAACATTCCCTTCAACATGGAGCGTGACGCGGGACGGCGACGGTTAAAGGAGCGCGCGGCGGCTACGGCGGACGCGTTCATCGTGCACACGGAACGATCGCGGCGCACGCTCGAGATGGAGCATGTTCCGCCAGAAAAGATTACGGTGATGGATCCCGGCGTGAACACGCTGGCCTTCTCGCCCGCTCCGCGGAATCGAGCCGCATACGGGTTGCGTGACGATGAGTTTGTGATCTTGTTTGTTGGCTGGTTTCTGCCTCGCAAAGGGATCGACTTCCTGATTTTGGCTCTGCACGAACTGATCCACGACCCTGCGCTCGCGGGATTCAAATTCCGGTTGGCCGTCGTGGGTGCGGGGCCCGGCCGCGAGCGCGTGGAGCGGCTGATTGCGCGGACGAACCTGTCGGATCGCTGCACATTTCTCGGCTCGATCACGTACGACCGCATGCCGGAAGTGTATTGCGCGACAGATGTGTTCGTGTTGCCGAGTATTGCGACGCCAGAGTGGCAGGAACAGTTCGGCATGTCGATCATTGAGGCGATGTCCTGCGGGACGCCGGTGGTGACGACGCTCAGCGGCGCGATTCCGGAAATCGCTGGGAATGCAGCAGCGCTGTGCCAGCCCAACGATTTTATGTCGTTATATGAATCAATTCGGGATTTGACATTGAATCCGGAGAAGCGCGCCGCACTGGGTAAATCTGCGCGCGAACGAACACTATCGAGATTTTCGCTGGAAGAGTTCGCTAAGAATCTCGCGGCGGTGTATGCGCGACTGGCGCCGGTGCGCACATGAGCAATGCGGTCACCTATTACGAACAGTGGGGGCCGGTGTCGCGGCGCGTGCGTCGTGCGGGACACATCGTTCGTTTCGTGGCGAAGACCTCGCTGGGGCTGCGGCCATCGTTGCTTGTGGAATTGCGTTGGCGACTCGGGGACGAAATCATGGCGCTGCCCGTATTCGAGGCGTTGCGTGCAAAGTGGCCGGCAGCGCGCATCGAAGTATTGAGCAACTACCCTGATTTATTTGTCGATAATCCATTTGTAAATGCGGTGAATCCGATCGCGCCGTCGCCCGATGCTTACTATTTGCTGCGTGGGGCGCCGCGAGAAGTCGCTCGCCTCGAACACTATGCACGCGGCGCGGAAGTACAGACTCCGGTAACTCGACCGCAGTTGTATTATCGCGACTGGCATTCTCCCTTGTTGGATGAGCTCCCACGTGGCGATGGCCCCGTGGTCGCCATCGCGCCCGGCGCCAGCTGGGCGCCGAAGCGCTGGGCGACGGAATCATGGCGGGCGCTGGCTCGAGAACTCGAAACGGGCGGATGCCGTGTGTTCGAAGTGTGCGGCACGGGTGAAGCCGTGGGCATTGCGACTTCCTTTGCCGGAAGAACCAGCGTGCGCGAAGCGGCGGTGCTGATGCACGCGGCGCAGATGGTAATCGCCAGCGACTCCGGATTGATGCATCTCGCGCGTGCAGCGGGTACGCCGGTTGTCGCGCTCTTCGGGCCAACGGATCCGGCGCTGCTAGTCGGTGATGACGAAGGAGTGCAGCGGGCAATGAACGGCCGCACGTGCTCAGGCTGTTGGAACACAGGGCGTATGCGCGATCCCGGCATGTGTCCGATTGGCGAGAGTGATTGCCTGGGGACGATCCGCGTTGAAGAGGTGGCCGGGCGCGTGTGGGCGACGCTGGGTCGCGGGTAAGCGCGAATGCGCGCACTGTTTCTCACGCTGTATCCAGAGTCCGTCGCAAGTCCCCGCTACCGTGTCCACCAGTTTCTCCCGTTTCTACGTGCACACGGCGTCGAGTGCGACGTCGCCTGTCCTTTTACTGCGGAAGAGTTCACCCGGCTCCGCGCGAAAGCCGCTGACGGTCGCGCACGCAGCTACCACCTGCACGAGGCGCGTGTCCGGGCGCTGCAAATCTTGCGCGCGCGGCGCTATGACGTGGTGTTCCTGCAGAAAGCAGCGATGTCGGCCTACGTGCGCGGGTTTGCGACGCAATTGCGGCTGCGCGCGCGACGGTTGATCTACGACATCGACGACGCAGTGCACCTCGCACCACCGAACCCATTGCCAGAACGGTGGCGGCGCATCGAAGAGCCGGATCAAGTGCTCCACTTACTGAAGTCGGCAGACCTTGTATTGGCGGGAAACACCTGGTTGCGCGACGCTGCGCTTTCGGCGGGCGGGCGCGCCGACGTGTTTCCTACAGTGGTGGATACTGATCGCTTCACGCCTGCAGTGCGCAATACGGACAAGTTCGTGATCGGGTGGATCGGCGGAACGAGCACGAGCGATCATCTGGCACCGTTGGCGGAGGTGTTAAACGAACTCAGCGACGCTGAAGTCCGCGTGATCGGCGCGAACCCGGTGCGCGCTGCGATCGAGAAGGCGTGGCACCGCCCATGGACGCTCGAGACCGAGGTGCGCGAGGTGCAGGAATTCTCGGTGGGGATCATGCCGTTGCCGCACACGGACTGGGCACGCGGGAAATGTGCGCTGAAGGCCCTGCAATATATGGCCTGTGGTATACCCTGCGTAGCGACCCCCTTCGGCGCGGTGCTCGACATCATCCAGGACGGCGAGAACGGATTGTTTGCAGAGACGCTTGAAGAGTGGCGCGCGGCGCTGGATCGATTGCGCGATCCTGCATTGCGCCGGAGGCTCGGTGAGGCCGGTAGGCGCACGGTGGAAGAAAGATTTTCAGTCGAGGTTGCTGCACCAAAATTGTTGGCGTACTTGGAAACCGCGGCGAAATGAGCGGACGTCCGCGGTTGTGCATCGTAATTCCTTCGCTCATGCCGGGCGGGACGGAACGGCAGGTGGTGTATCTGGTTCAGGGGCTGTCGTCCGCATTCGATATTGATCTCGTCTGCACTCGAGAAGCGGGGGCTTGGGCCAAACAGATCCAGCCTTACGCTGAAGTCTTCGGGCTGGGTATATCGAGCGGCTGGGACCCTCGGCTGCTTTCCGCGCTGGGAAAACGATTCCGCGATCGTAAGCCGGACATCGTGCAAACTTATCTCTCGGGATTCGATTACGCGGCGAATGTCGCAGCGCGCCGTGCAGGCGTTAAAGTGATCGTATCGAGCCGGCGCGAGCGGGCCGAATGGAAACGTCTGCGCCATGTGTGGTTCCAGCGACGCGCGAACCGGCATGTGGACGCTATCATCGCCAATTGCCGTGCCGTGGCGGAGTTTGCCGCGGAACAAGAACATGAAATCCTGGAGCGGTACACGGTGATTTATAACGGTGTCGCTGATTTCCCGGCGGATTCTGGGAAAGACGTGAGAATGGAATTGACACTGCCGCGCACCGCGCCACTGGTGGGTATGGTGGCGAATTTTTCGCCGGACAAGGATCATGCGCTGTTTGTCTCGATGGCGGAACGCATACACATGCGCAGGCCGGACGTGCATTTCGTTCTTGTGGGAGAGGGTCCGCTGCGCGCACCGGTTCAGCGTGAAATTGTGAAGCGCGGTTTAGGCGATGTGTTTCGTTTCGTTGTGAAGCGCGAGGAAGTATTCGATCTCTATCGGACGATGGACGTGGCTGTATTGACTTCCAAGACCGAGGGATTGCCCAACGTCGTGCTCGAGGCGATGGCAGCGGCGAGACCGATGGTCGCGGCGGCGGTGGGCGGCGTGACTGAAATTATTGATGATCGAGTAACGGGCCGGTTGATATCCGTGCGGAATCCGGACGATTTTGCAGAAGCCGTGATCGATTCGATCGAGAATGGCGTTGAGGCGAAACAGATGGGCGCCCGTGCGGCCAGTAGTGTCCTTGAGAGATTCAGCATCGAAACGATGGTTGCCCGTCATCAAGAGCTTTATCTGCAATTGCTAGAGCGCGCCCGGAGGGCCGACTGACGTGTGCGGCATCTGCGGGATCGTGCATGCCGATCTATCGCGCTCGCCCGAGCCTGCGGCGCTGGAGGCGATGACACGCGCGCTGTTTCATCGCGGCCCGGACGATGGCGGGACGTGGATACAGCGCAATGCGGGTCTGGGCGCGCGCCGGCTGAGCATCATCGACGTGGCGCATGGCCATCAGCCGATGTCAAACGAAGACGAGACCTGCGTACTCGTGTTCAACGGCGAAATTTACAACGCGAGCGAACTGCGCAGCGAACTTGAATCAATCGGGCATCGTTTCCGGACGCGCTGCGATACCGAGGTCGTGCTGCGCGCCTATGAGGCGTGGGAAGAGGGCGCGGTTCAGAAGTTGAACGGAATGTTCACGTTCGCGGTGTGGGACGTGCGGCGCGAGCGGCTGTATATTGCGCGCGATCGCGTCGGCATTAAGCCGTTGGTGTATACGGAGCGCGACGGAACACTCGCGTTCAGTTCGGAACTCGACAGTCTCGCGCGATCGGGACTTATCGATGGCACGATCAATCCTGCGGCCGTGGATGCGTACCTGACGTACCTTTACGTGCCGCATCCCGATACGATTTATCGTGGCGTGTTCTCGCTCGGCCCGGGTGAGGCGCTGATCTGGCAGCGGGGCCGGTTGCGCCGCGAGGTGTACTGGCGGCCGCGCATGCAGCCGACCGAATCGTGGCGGATGCCTGCGGCGGTGGAGGCATTCACTGAACTGTTGGATGATTCCGTCCGCCGCCAGCGCGTGAGCGATGTGCCGCTGGGCGCGTTTCTGAGTGGCGGAGTCGACTCGACGGCTGTCGTTTCATCACTTGCGGCGATCGGCGGCGGGCGCGTGAAGACGTTTACGATCGGATTCGACGACCCTGAGGCAGACGAGCGAAAGTTCGCGCAGATTGCAGCAGAAGCCTTTGGTACCGACCACGTCGAGGCGGTGCTTGAAGCCGACGCCGCGGCGATGAGCCGTGAACTGGCTTCTCATTTTGGAGAACCCTTCGCGGATTCCAGCGCGATCCCAACTTGGTTGGTCTCCAAACTTGCGCGTGAGCATGTGACCGTTGCTCTTTCAGGCGACGGGGGCGATGAATTGTTCGCGGGCTACTCGTGGTTACACATGACGCGGCGCGTGGCCGGTTACGCGCAATGGCCGCGTGGGTTGCGTAGTCTGGTTGACGTGGGATTGCGGATCGCGCCGAGGTCGCCGTGGTGGGACAAGGTGCGCCGGTTCAGTGCGGACGCAGCGCTCTCGCCAATGGAAAGATTCCGGCGGCGGGAGACGTGTTTCACTGCAGTGCAACGCGCGGAATTGTATGCACCCGGGTCAGCGATGGCTGTGGGTGCGATGGCGGTGGACCGGTTCCGGGAGCATTGGGATGAGACCGGCGCCGCGAGCGACGACGATCGCATGTTGCATCAGGACCTGCGCATGTATTTGCCCGACGACGTGCTGACGAAAGTGGATCGCGTGAGCATGGCGGTGTCGCTCGAAGTTCGCGTGCCCTTGCTCGATCACCGCATCGTCGAGTTCGCCGCCACGCTTCCTTTCGCAATGAAGTACAATGACGGTGAGTCGAAGAGGCTTATGAAGCAGGCGTTACGTGGCCGTGTGCCGGCGGCATTGCTTGAGCAGCGTAAGCGAGGATTCGCAGTACCGGTGCACCGGTGGTTCCGCGAAGGTAGTCCCGCGGGGCTTTTCGAGGAGACCGTCCTCGGGCGGGAATCGCGATCGACGGTGTACTTCGAGCGCGCGGCGATGCAGCGGACGTTTGATGCGCATCGTGCGGGCCGGGAAGACGCAGGGCACCGGTTGTGGACCCTGCTCATGTTTGAGCAGTGGCTGCGATATGCGGAACGCTTGCCGGGAGTGACGCCGAAATTGTGATCGGCGGAGGAGCGAATCAAATGCAAAAGTCATACAACTTCCAGGCAGCCACCCGGCGTCTATTCGGAATCGTCACCGTGCTGCTTTTGATCGCGGTGACGGCATGGCCGCAGGCGATCGATGTCAGCGAGATTGAGGGCACGTCGTGGTATGGCCTGTACATGAATGGACAGAAGATCGGCTTTGCGGAGAGCAGCGTCAATGCCCAGAACGACGGAACCGTAAAGTTTCTACAGGATGTCACGTTCCGCCTGGCGATGGTCGGCATCAAGCAAGACATGAAGGCCGTAACATCGCGGATCTATTCGCTGGAGGGCCCGCTTCTCTCGGTCGAAGAGCAGGTTGATGATCCGCAGGGCACGAGCCAGTACTCCGCAAAGGTAACGCCGAAGGGCATCGAACTTAGTTCGACGGTGGGTGGACGGACGAACGTGCGCACGTTGCCGCCGCCGAGGGAGACGCTGCAAGACGCCATCCGGTCGACTGAGATGATGCGCGGCAATCCGGCGACCGGCGAGAAGTTCACGTATTATTTGTTCGAGCCGATGTTTGGACAGGAACTCGAGGCCGTTAGCGAAGTATTGGGCACTGAGGAGCGTATCTTCGACGGTGTGCCGACGAAAGTGTATTCACTGAAAACGATGCTGAAACCGATCGGCATGGAGTCGGTCTCGTATCTTTCTGAAACGGGCGAGCTGCTCGAAGATCAGATCGCGGGCGGCATGATCACAATGAGGCTGGAATCCGAAGAAGTCGCGAAGGATGTGAAATACCAGAACGATACGATTGTATCGAACGCGGCGATGCTGAAGGCACCCATTGCGAATCCGCGCGACCGCGAAACGCTCCATCTGCGCATCCGCGGACCGCTTACCGAGGATCATTTGTTCAACGATGCGGGGCAGACCTTCGCTGCGAGTGGTGACGGCTGGCTCTTCGAAGGGCGCAAGGCGAAGGCGCCGGTGACTCCCGCGCGTCTGCCAATCACAGATGCGGAAGCCGTACAGTGGATAAAACCTACGCTCTATGTCCAGAGCGGCGAACCAGCGATGGTCGAAAAAGCACGAGAGATCGTCGGCGATGAAACAGATTCGCTCGAGATCGTCAAGAAGTTGGTCCGGTGGGTTTCCGATAAAATGCAACCGACATTTTCCGCGCGACTGTCGAATTCGCTTGAAGTGCTTGAGAGCCTCGAAGGCGATTGCACTGAACACAGCATCCTGTTTGTCGGATTAGCGCGGGCGGCGGGCGTGCCTGCACGTGAAGTGGCGGGGCTCATCTACGCGGACGCGCCGAAGCCGGGCTTTTATTTTCACCAATGGGCGAAGGTGTGGGTGGGGGAATGGATGGATGTGGATCCAACTTTCGACCAGGTTTTCGCCGATGCGACGCACATCAAACTCTCCGAGGGCGACTTGGTCGAGCAAGTGCGCCTATTGCCGGTGATCGGGAAGATCTCGATCGAGGCTGTGAACAACTGAATCATCGCCGGGAGCGACATGTCCCATGGTGAAGCCGGGGCGCAGACGAATGAGAAGGTGGCTGCGCTTGCTGCTCGCGGCGTGTGTGTTGTTTGCCGGCGCGATCCTTATTGCTGGGTACTCTGGTTGGCCACAGAAGATCGCAACGGAGTGGGCGATCGAACGCAACTTTGGGATGATCGCCGACGTCGAGTGGGGCGGCACAGTGCCGGACCTGCGGATCGCGAGCGTTCATCTCTATCCAAATGCCGAAGCGCATAAGAAAAAGACGCCGCTGATCTCCGGGTTCGACGTTCGCACGCAATACCAGTTTTCCGGTGGACGCAAGATAAAGAATGTGCGAATCGGAATTCTGCTGGTCGACCTGGACCCGGATGATCCAGCGCTCAGTGAGCTGCCATTTTTGAAGAGTAGGTCCGAAACGACTGCGGCGGTCGACTCGACTTTCGTTCCGCGAGAAGTATCGATAGACGAAGCAGTACTTCGAATCCATCGTGCCGATGGGGCATTTATCTTGGCGGACGGCGCGGCCATTGGTGTGGATTTGACCGACCCGGCGGCTGTGTCATTCACGCTGCGCGGGCAGGCGGAGCAATTCGTTCTGGATTCCGGAGATATACATGCCCGGCTCAATGACGTAGCGCTAGAGGGAACAGGTCGTTACGAACACGAGACACTGACGTGGAGCCAGACGGTCGAGAATCGCGGCGTCTTCCGATTGGTATTCGATGTGGAAGGTCCACTCGCGGGCGGGGATCCGCATCTGAGTGCTACCGTTCACGAAGCGTCGCTCCAGGGCGATAGTCTTCCTGCGTTTCTCGATTCGGTCGCCGCACCCATTCGGTTTGAGGCATTTAGAGTCGAATCGGCAACGGGCCGCATGGCGCTCGGAGACGAAATGGTGTTTTCGCTTGCCGCAGCCGCAAAGATTTACGACCCACAGCTTCCCGCGGCCGAAGAACCGCTGTACGATGGCGCGGTTCAAATTGCCCTGACCGCCGAACAAACAGAAACGCTCGACGCGAAAGCAACGGTGGCACTTGAAGAAGGCCAGCATGCAACTGCGTCATTGCGTGGCAATGCCGACGAAGGCGAGGTGCAGGCAAGCATTGTGGAATGGTCGCGTGAGCAATTGCTTGCTGCTTTACCGGCGGCCTTCCGCGAGAGCCTTGCGGATTTGGGCTTCGACGCGTTCTCGTCTGAAACGAAGTTGAGATGGACCTCAGATACTTTCGAAGTTGATGGCCTCGCGGAATCCAAAGGAGGAGGGGCTGATACTGCCCCGATCTTTTGGACAATGCAGGCGCGTGGACCGCGCGATAGCGGGCAGGGGATCGAGGGCACGGCGGAGGCGCGCCTGGGTGATCGGCACCTACGCGCCTCTGCGCGATATGAGAGTGCGGACTACTACGTTGCGGAGGCGACGATAGAAGAAGTGCAGATAGCGCCCTGGGTGGAGTTGGTTGCGGGGAAGGAAACCGCGGCCCCGTTCGCGGGGACCATCCAAGGCGTAGTGCGCGCTGAGGCCAAGGGGAAGGACGCGCCGCTGGAGATTCATCCGGAGATTACGCTCAAAAATTTTGTATACGACACGCTGAAACTCGATGAAATTACCGCGAAAGGCGCGATTCATTACAGCCGTGCCGAATCCCGAGCGACGATTGACGATTTCCGCGTGGAAGCGCCGGACGGCATGACGAGCGCGGTTTTGACGGGCTGGTCCTATGACACGACTGCAGAGACCGGCGGTGGAGCCTTTGCGCTGAGCGCTAACCTCGGCATCCTCGCGCATTTGATGGACGAGCCAAGCCTATACGGGAGCGGCTCAATGGAAGGAAAAGCCAGCCTGGCGGGTGCGCAGGTCAATGCGGATTTCACCCTCTATTCAAACGACCTTAATTATGCTGGCCTGTCGCTGCCCTACACGTCGAAGTTGAACGGAAAGGGAGCGCTGACCTTTGACCGCGCGGATGGTCGTGGAGAGTTGCGCGACATGAACGTGACCATCGGCGACGGCACGACGATTTCCGCCGGCGCGACCCGGTTCGCGACAGATCCTGTGTCGGCGGAGGGCGAGATAAATTTAACCAGCGACCTCCAAGTTTTGGCAGCAATGATGTGGTTGGACGAGAAATCACAAGGCACGGTGGAAGGATCTGCTGCGTTTAATTTGACCGACGAAGCGTTGCGCGCGGACTGGAAATTCAGCATGGCTGCGCCGCAGCTTATTCTATTCGAAAACGCGGGCTCGGCCGAGAGCGTTGACTTCAACGGCGCGGGAACCTATGACGGTGCATTGAGCGGGACAGGAAATGTGCGCGCGGCAAAGCTGATGGCAGCGGGCGGATCGGTGTTGAACGTGTCCGGTCCTGTGCTGTTCGACGGTGATCAGATGCGAATCCAGCAAGCCCAGGGCGAACTCTTTCGGGGCAGCGTGCGCGCAGATGTGGACGTCGGTGTGCTCAAGGAAGGACTGCCGATTCTGTTAAGCGGCAGCTTCGAGAATGCTGACCTCGCAATCCTGACAGACGAAGTGAAACCTCCGAAGACGCAGCTCACGGGCACTGCCCGCGGGACTATCACCGCTGACTACGACGCGAAAGGTTTGCACTCGTTTGCTTTTGAGGCGGAATCGCCTGGAGGACTGAGCGTGAATCGCAGCCTGGTGGAAGAGCTGCTCCAATCGGACAAGTTCCTTTCAGGGGCTGGTGCAAACGTGGCCGAGAAGGCGATGGACAAGCTTTTAGGCAACGCGCCGCAACGCCCCTTCGACCGCGGGCGAATGAATGTTCAGCTTGCTGACGAAAAGATCACGGGGCTGGCCGTGCTCGAAAGCGAAAAGACGAAGGATTATAACGGGCTAAACCTGCGCGTCACGCTCGATATGGACCAGTCAGCGCTCGCAGAAGCATTGAAAATGTTACAGGAAAATACCTCCGCGATCGTAGACCCGTAGCTCGAACTATGGCACAATATCCATATCTATACGGTCCGCCCCAGGGGGTGGTCTGAATAATTCGGGGTAGGGGGCGTCTAACGCCTCAGGAGGGACCTCATCATGAAGCGCGTTTCTCGGACCGCTATTGCGGCGGCCATTGCTTTGCTCGCGGGGTGTGTCGTCATTCCCGATACTTTTGACGCCAATATCAACGTCACCATCCGCCACATCCAGGAGCAGGCGGACAAAGTACTCGACTTCGTCGAGGGCAAGTCTGACACGCTGCCGGAAATCACGGCGCCTGCGGAGAGCGAAAAGAAGAGTTCGATCATTGATAGTGTCTGGAACGCGCTCGATCCTGTGCCTACCGCGTATGCGGCGGAAGTGAAGGAAGACTCTGCGCGCGTGACTCAGATCGCCGCGAGCATGAAGGCGCGTTACGCCGAAGTTGAATCCGCCAAGAAGACCGGTGCCGTTGGTGAGAATAATCGCGGCTTCCTCGAGCTGGTGAAGGCCGACGCGATTGCGGATGCGAACCAGAAGAACGCCGTGCAGAAGACCATCGCGGCGGAAAACGACGACCGCAAGGCCTTGTACCAGGAAATCGCGCGGCTGAACAGCGATCAGAATATGACCGTGAGCGCTGTCGAGCGGGTTTACGCGCAGAAGCGGCTCGAGCGCGCCAAGTCCGGCGAGATGTTTCAGTTGCCGCCGGCCGGCGCCGATTTCGATGCCTTCGCCGCAAGCGCAGTGGGCAAGAAGGTCGGTGAGGCGGCCGGTGCGTGGGTGACTATCCCCTAGTCACTGAGCGAATTGATCGATTCGCGGAGCGCGGTGGAAACCCTGCCGCGCTCCGCTTGATTTCTGTAGCGGTGAATGACATAGCAAAGTGGATGCATCCGCCGATTTTTTGATACGATTCGCGGCCCGCACACATAGAAATTCCGGAGAGGTGGCCGAGTGGTTGAAGGCGGCGGCCTCGAAAGCCGTTGTGCGGCTTTGCCGTACCGTGGGTTCGAATCCCAC
>SXGT01793502.1_pt1 | contig 40038 bp, 43 predicted proteins | sample 3176221 | NCBI WGS metagenome assembly SXGT01 (sample SAMN11356862, study PRJNA531348) | freshwater metagenome | isolation source: freshwater sample F1-120 | place: China: Fuxian Lake, Yuxi | collected 2017-12-25
AACCCCTAACCCCTAACCCCTGTGAGTCATCCCATGTCCCGTACAGTATTACGTCGTTTGATCCCGTGCATTCTGGTGCTGGCCGGTTTGGGCGGTCAGGCCAGCGGGCGGGAGTCGTCCGCCGGTTTCAGTTTGCCGGAGCCGGGTAGTTATCAGTTGCCGGTGATCGGTCTGGCCGGAGAGGGTGAGGTTGTCACCCCACAAGGTCAGGCTACAACCCTGCATCAGCTCATGGGCGACAGGGTGGTGTTGCTCAGTTTCATTTATGCAACCTGTAGTGATGAACGGGGCTGCCCGCTGGCAACCCGGGTGCTTCAGCGCGTGGCTCGCCAGATCGAGCAGGACAGCGAATTACGTGACGGGCTACGTCTGCTGACCCTGAGTTTTGATCCGGTGCATGATACGCCGACCCGTTTGCAGCAGTATGCCCGGGGATTCGGCGGGCTGTCGGATCACTGGCAATTTCTGACAACCGGCGATGAACGCCGACTGCAACCCATCCTGACCGCCTATCAGCAACGGGTGGAAAAAATGAACGATGGCAGCTTTAGCCATTTGCTCAGGGTTTACCTGATTGATCGCGACCGGCGAATCCGTAATATCTACAGTGCGGACATGCTGGATCCTGATTTGCTGCTGACTGACGTGAAGACCTTGCTGCATCCGGGCCTTGCCGCCAAACCGGCCCGACCGGTCGATCCGGGCGGGTTCCGGCGGCCCGGCGATGATCGCACGGCCTATGAGGGGAGTGATTTTCGCAGCCACTCGGCCGCCCTCAGTGAACGCCGGGGCCAGGCGGCAGCCCTGTTTGATCTGGCCCGGCAGGCACCGTTGGGTTTGCCGCCGGTGCCGGTGCCCGCCGACAGTCCGCTGACGCCGGAACGGATTGGCCTGGGCCGCAAGCTGTTTTATGACCGGCGTCTGTCGTTTAACGACACCGTATCCTGCGCCCTGTGCCACATTCCGGAGCAGGGATTCAGCAGCAATGAAATGGCAACGGCGACAGGAATGGAAGGCCGCAGCGTCCGGCGCAACAGTCCAACCCTGTTCAACGTCGGCCACGCCCGGTTGTTGTTTCACGATGGCCGGGAGAACCGGCTGGAGCAGCAGGTCTGGGGACCATTGCTGGCCTCCAACGAGATGGCCAATCCGTCGGTCGGTTATGTGGTGGAGAAACTCGGGACACTGCCTGATTATGTCGGCTTGTTTGAGCAGGCCTTTGGCCGGGGCCCTGGCATGGAAACCATCGGCATGGCTCTCGCCAGTTATCAGCGCACCCTCAATGCGGCCGATTCGCCGTTCGACCGCTGGTATTTCGGCAAGCAGTCGGCGGCACTCGACCCGGCGGCCCGGCGCGGCTTCAGGCTGTTCACCGGCAAGGCCGGTTGCAGTCGCTGCCACCGGATTGAGCCGGATTATGCACTGTTTACCGATCACTTGCGTCACAACACCGGTACCGGTTATCTGGAAACCCTGCAGCCTGACCAGACCCCCAAAACCCTGCAGGTCGGGCCGGGTCTGTCCATTGCCATCCGGCCGGAGGCATTGCAGGGCTTGAGGCTGGAACACCCGTCCGATCTTGGCTACTACGAAATCAGCCGCAATCCGGCTGATCGCTGGGTCTACAAAACACCCTCGCTGCGTAACGTGGCCCTGACTGCTCCCTATATGCACAACGGCGTTTTTCGCACGCTGGAAGCGGTGGTCGATTTTTACGATCAGGGCGGCATTGCCAATCCCAACCGTTCCCCGCTGCTGGCTCCGCTCAAACTCTCCAGTCAGGAACGGCAGGCTCTGGTTGCCTTCCTGAAGAGCCTCACGGCCCCCGGTGTCGACGTACTGGTATCAGACGCCTTTGCCGCCGCAATCGGTGATCGTCATTGAGTGAACTGCTGTACTAGAATGCCGTCATGCTGCATACTTCACGGCATTATTGTCATCGCGTGATTCCGATTGCCCATGAAATCATCCCGGTCAGAAATTTCCAGTCCGTTTCAAACCATCGTTCCCGGCTACAGCAATGATCTGGCCCTGTGGGCTGATCTGCGCCCGGTTTTTATCGAGCGCATGCGTCGGCATCAACTGGATGTCGACCTGGCTGAACGGCTGATCGCGGTTTACCTGCCCCTGTCGAGCTGGGTAGCGGCCCAGACGGCGGCACAACCGCTGGTGCTGGGTATCAGCGGTGCCCAGGGAGCTGGCAAGTCCACCCTGTCGGATTTCCTCAAACTGCTGCTGGAATCGGTGCATGGACTCAAGGTTGCAGCCTTTTCCCTGGACGATCTCTACAAAACCCGGGCGGAGCGGAGCCGACTGGCCCGCGAAGTACACCCCTTGCTGGTGACCCGGGGCGTGCCCGGTACCCATGACCCTGACCTGGGGCTGGATACCCTCAATGCCCTGTGTACGGCCGGCCCCTATACGCTGACGGCCATACCGTCCTTTGACAAGGCCGCCGATGATCGCAAACCGGTACCTGAATGGCTTACCCTGCGCGGGCAACCCGACATCATCCTGCTGGAGGGCTGGTGTCTCGGGGCGATACCGCAGACGGAGGAAGCCCTGCAGGAACCGATCAACGACCTGGAACGGAACGAAGACGCGGACGGAACCTTCCGCCGTTATGTCAACGAACAGCTCCGGGGCGATTATGCCCGGCTGTTTGCCCGGCTGGATCGCCTCATCATGCTCAAGGTTCCCGGCATGGATTGCGTGTTTGAATGGCGTGCGCTGCAGGAGCAGAAACTGGCCGACTCGCTGGAAAAAACTGGCCGTCACCGCCTGATGAATGCGACCGAACTCCGGCGTTTCATCATGCACTACGAGCGACTGACCCGGCACATTCTGGCTGAAATGCCGGGACGGGCCGATCTCGTCCTACACTTCAATGAACAACATCAACTGACACAGATAGACCCCAAATGACCATTCGATCCTTCAATCCCCCCACCCGCACCCTGATGGGCCCAGGTCCCTCCGACGTGCATCCGCGCATCCTTGAAGCCCTGTCACGTCCCACCATCGGCCACCTGGATCCGGTGTTCGTCGGCATGATGGATGAAATGAAATCCCTGCTGCATTACGCATTCCGTACCAGTTATGAACTAACCCTGCCGGTGTCGGCTCCGGGTTCAGCCGGGATGGAAACCTGCTTCGTCAATCTGGTGGAACCGGGTGACAAGGTGATCGTTTGCATCAACGGTGTGTTTGGTGGCCGCATGAAGGAAAACGTCGAACGCTGCGGGGCCACCCCGGTGGTGGTCGAAGACGCCTGGGGCATGCCGGTTGATCCGGCCAAGGTGGAAGCGGCCCTCAAGGGTCACCCGGATGCCAAAATACTGGCCTTCGTCCATGCGGAAACCTCAACCGGTGCCTGTTCCGATGTCAAAACCCTCGCTGCCCTGGCCCATGAACACGGCTGTCTGGTCATCGTCGACGCTGTGACCTCACTGGGCGGCTGCCCGCTGGAGGTGGAGGGCTGGGGAATCGACGCCATTTACTCCGGCTCGCAGAAGTGCCTGTCCTGTACTCCCGGACTGTCACCGGTGAGCTTCAGCCCGCGTGCCGTCGAGGTTATCCGCAACCGTAAAACCCGGGTACAAAGCTGGTTCCTTGATCTCAATCTGGTCATGAACTACTGGGGCGGCGGTGCCAAGCGGGCGTATCATCATACCGCCCCCATCAATGCCCTGTATGGCCTGCATGAGGCACTGGTTATGTTGCAGGAAGAGGGCATTGAGGCGGCCTGGCAACGTCACCGCGACCTGCACGAAGCCCTCAAGGCCGGTCTGGAGGCTCTCGGCCTGTCATTCATCGTGCCGGAAGCCTCACGCTTGCCGCAACTCAATGCCGTAACCATTCCGGACGGTGTCGATGAAGCCCGGGTTCGCGGCACCCTGCTGAACCGCTACGGTCTGGAGATCGGTGCCGGTCTGGGCACCCTGGCCGGAAAAATCTGGCGCATCGGCCTCATGGGTTACAGTGCCACCCCCAAAAACGTGCTGTTCTGTTTAAGTGCCCTTGAAGCCGTGCTGGCCGAACAACATGCCCCCATCAATCGGGGCGTAGCGGCTGACGCCGCGCAGAACGTACTGCTTGAACGCCTCGAACGCCCGGCATGACCCTGGCGGCGACGGGGGAGGGCGGTACGCTCAATCCGGCAGCCCTGATGCAACGCGCCCAGGCAGTCCTGCACACCGAGGCCCGGGCAGTTGCCACGCTGGCTGCCCGGCTGGATGAGCGTTTTGTGGGTGCCTGCCGGTTGATGCTGGCCTGCCGTGGGCGGGTGATTGTCACCGGCATGGGAAAATCAGGGCACATTGCCGGCAAAATCGCTGCAACCCTGGCCAGTACCGGAACACCGGCTTTTTTCGTTCACCCGGCTGAAGCCGGTCATGGCGACATGGGCATGATACTGGCAGGCGATGTGGTACTGGCCTTGTCCTACTCGGGCGAAACCGACGAACTGCTGGCCATTCTCCATCTAATCCGTCACCGCCGCATTCCCCTGATTGCCATGAGCGGACACGCCGATTCCACCCTGGCACGCCAGGCCGAGGTTTTTCTCGACGCTGCCGTGGCGGAGGAAGCCTGCCCGCTCGGGCTGGCTCCCACCTCAAGTACCACGGCCATGCTGGCTTTGGGCGATGCCCTGGCAGTGGCCCTGCTGGATGCACGTGGATTCAGCCGCGAGGATTTTGCCTTTTCCCATCCGGCCGGCAGCCTGGGGCGGCGGCTGTTGCTGCGGGTGGAGGATGTCATGCACCGGGGTGCGGATGTTCCCGGGGTGAGCCAGACGGCGCGGGTAAAAACCGCCATACTGGAAATGACCCGCAAAAAACTGGGCATGACAGCCGTGGTGGATGAGGCAAACCGGGTACTCGGCATTTTTACCGATGGCGATCTGCGGCGTCTGCTGGAACGCGAAGCCGACGTCCATGCCACACCGATTCAGGCTGCCATGACGGCGGACTGTACCACCGTAACCGCTGACCGGTTGGCCAGTGAGACGGTGAAAATCATGCAGGAGAAAAAAATCAACGCGCTGCTGGTCGTAGACCAGGAACGGCGTCTCATCGGTGCATTGAACATGCACGATTTATTCAAGGCGGGGTTAGTGTAATGACAGGTGTTTCCGAACAAGAACTGCTGGAACGGGCGGCACGTATCCGTCTGGTTATTTTTGATATCGACGGGGTACTGACCGATGGCCGTCTGTTTTTTGACCAGGCCGGTCAGGAATACAAGGGCTTTCATTCCCGTGACGGGCTGGGCATCAAACTGCTGAGAAAGTCCGGTGTCGAAACGGCGGTGATTTCCGGACGCTATTCGGCTTCCGTGGAAAAACGGATGGACAGCCTGGGCGTCAACCATATTTATCAGGGCTATCAGGACAAACTGCCCGCCCTTGAGGCCTTGTGCCGGGAACTGCAACTGGAACCGGATCAGATTGCCCACGTGGGAGACGATTTGCTGGATGTGCCGGTGTTGCGGCGGGTGGGGCTGGCGGTTGGGGTTAGCGACTCCCACCCCTGTATCCTGCCATACCTGCACTGGCTGACGCCGCATCCCGGCGGAGCCGGGGCTGCCCGTGATGTGTGTGATCTGGTGATGAAGGCCCAGGGCACCCTGGACAGAATTCTGGCCAGTCACACCTGATTGCATGCGGGATCAAGGCACGCTCCGGTGGTCTGTCACCCTGGTGACCCTGGCCGTACTGTCGGGCTGGCTGGCCTCCCTGCTGACTCCCCGGCAAAACCAGCCGGATACGGCCCGCTCGGCTGGCCGCATTGATTATTACTCGCGGGACGTCACCCGTACCGTACTGGACGAATCCGGTAACCCCCGGCAAACCCTCAAGGCCAGCATGCTGCACCACTATCCGGAAGACGATCACACCGAACTGATGGAACCTGCACTCACCCTTTACCAGGCACACCAAACGCCCTGGGTGATACAGGCAGAGACTGCCGTGCTGCCTGCGGGCGGTGAAATCATTTATCTGAACGGAGCCGTTCACATCAGCCGGGCCGCTGATGCGGAAGGGCGCAAACTGGACATCCTGACCCGTAACGTGCGGCTCAAGCCGGATCAGGATTACGCTGAAACCAGCGAGTACATCGAATTATCAAGCCCTCCGGACCGGCTTTCCGGCAAGGGGGCTGAGGTTCATTTTGGTGACGACGTCAAGATACGGTTGTTGTCTGAGGTTCGCAGAAAACATGATGCAAAAAAAACGGCTAACCCCTGAGGGCCGATACGTTCTTGCCGGGCTGGCCTGCGGCTGGTTATGGAGCCTGGCCGGGCCGGTTCACGCCCTCAACAGTGATTCGCGTCAACCGATTGACATTGAGGCGGACAGTGCCACCTACGAGGAACGCAAGGGCGAAACCCTTTATACCGGCAATGTCAGGGCTGCGCAGGGTAGTCTGGAGGTGCGCGGGGACAGGATGGTGGTTCACGACAAGGGCGGTAAAACCGAAAAGATCGTGGTGACCGGCAATCCCATGCGGCTCAAACAAACGCCCGAGGCAGGCAAGGAGGACATCCGGGGTACGGCACTGCGCTCGGAGTACTTTCCCGTGACCGGCATCCTGATCCTGTACGATCAGGCTCTGGTCTGGCAGGGGCAGAATTCAACCGCCAGCGACCGAATTGAATACGACATCAAAAATGGCCTGTTCAAGGCAGGAACAACCGGTTCGGCGCGTCAGCGGGTGCATGTCAGGTTGCAATCGAAATGACCCTCCTCGCTGCCAGTGACCTGGTCAAGGCCTATAACCGGCGCAATGTGGTGGACGGCGTGTCCATCGCCATGGCCAGCGGCGAAATTGTCGGCTTGCTGGGCCCCAACGGAGCCGGTAAAACCACCTGCTTTTACATGATTGTAGGGCTGATCCGCCCCGATACCGGTTCCATCCGGCTGGATGAGCGTGACGTGACCCACTTGCCCATGCACGCCCGCGCCCGGCTGGGCATTGGCTACCTGCCCCAGGAACCGTCCATCTTTCGTCGCCTGAACGTGGAGGACAATCTACGTGCCGTGCTGGAATTACGCAAGGATTTGACCAAACCCCGCCGTGAGAGCCTGATTGACCAGTTGCTGGAAGAATTTAACGTAGCGCATCTGCGTACCCGGCCAGCCCTGGGCCTGTCGGGGGGCGAACGCCGCCGGGTGGAGATTGCCCGGGCTTTGGCCACCGATCCCCATTTTTTGTTGCTGGATGAACCCTTCGCCGGGGTTGATCCCATTTCCATCATTGAGATTCAGAAAATCATCGCCCATCTCAGGGCGCGTGGTATCGGCATTCTCATTACCGAGCATAACGTCAGGGAAACCCTCGGAATCTGTGACCGGGCCTTCATCATCAATGCGGGCAAGGTCATCGCTCAGGGTCTACCGGGGGAAATTGTTGCCAATCAGGAAGTCCGGCAGGTCTACCTGGGTGAACACTTTGCCCTGTGAATCAATCCTGACTGACATGAATGCGTACCCCCTGCAACACCCATTCAGGGTAAACTGGACACCATACGTCCTTAACCTCCACTGGCTGCGGCCAGTCAATGTTACCAGCACGGGAATCGCATGAAGCAAACGCTGCAACTCCGGTTGGGTCAGCAACTGACCATGACCCCCCAACTGCAACAGGCGATCAAACTGTTACAGTTATCCAGCCTTGATTTGCAACAGGAAATTCAGCAGGTACTTGACTCCAACATGATGCTGGAGACGGCTGACGATGAGACCGCTCCGATCCCCGAAACCGGTGATCTGGCCGAACCGCCAGCCCGCAAGGAAGAAGCGGAATTTACCGAATTGCCCAATCTTGATCTCGAGCGGGCCATTCCGCAGGAATTGCCGGTCGACTCATCCTGGGACGAAGTCTATGACAACCTGTCCGGCTACGCTGCGGCTGGCGGGGGGGCATCATCCGCTGACAATGAGGATTTTGCCCAGCAAAAGGCACCGACCGAAACCCTGCAGGATCATCTGCACTGGCAGATGGAACTGACCCATTTTAGCGACCAGGATTACGCCATTGCCACCGCCATCATTGATTCCATCAATGAGGACGGTTACCTGACGGTTGGACTGGAGGAGATTCACCAGGGACTTGAGTCACAATTACCCGGGCTGGAACTGGATGAAATCAGGGCCGTACTGCACCGGGTACAGAATTTTGAACCGGTCGGCGTGGCCGCCCTTGATCTGGCCGATTGCCTGTGTATCCAGTTAAGACAACTGCCGGAGCAAACGCCCTGGCGACGGGAGGCTCTGGCTCTGGCCGGTAAACATCTGGATCTGCTGGCCAAAAAGGATTTGAACCGCCTCAAAAAAACGCTCGACTTTACCGATGAGGCCCTGACTGCCATCCTGGCCCTGATTCGTACCCTTGAACCCAAACCGGGCCGGTTGATTGCCTCGCGTGAATCCGAATACATTACCCCGGATGTGTATGTATTCCGGCAGAATAATGAATGGGTAGTAACCCTCAACCCGGAGATTGCGCCAAAACTACGCATCAATTCGCTGTATTCAAACCTGATCCGGCGAGCGGACAACAGTGCCGACAATACCACCATGAAAAACCACCTGCAGGAAGCCCGCTGGTTTATCAAAAGCCTGCAAAGCCGCAACAAGACCCTGCTGCGGGTCGCCCGCTCCATCGTCGAACGTCAGAAGGAATTTCTCGAACACGGTGAAACCGCCATGAAACCCCTGGTACTCAGGGATATTGCCGAGGAAGTGGAAATGCACGAATCCACCATCTCGCGGGTCACTACCCAGAAATACATCCATACCCCCAATGGCATCTATGAATTCAAGTATTTCTTTTCCAGCCACGTACAGACCGAGGCAGGTGGAGAATGCTCGGCCACGGCGATCAAGGCCTTTCTGAAGGAACTGGTCGAACGGGAGGATTCTTCCAGACCCCTGAGCGATCTGACCATTTCCGCCCTGCTGAGGGAACGGGGTATCCATGTGGCCCGGCGCACCATCGCCAAATACCGGGAAGCCCTCAACATTCCGTCGTCCAACGACCGTAAAAAAGTTTTTTGACTCCATTTTCAAACAAGGCAATCCTCATGCAAATTACCATTAGTGGTCACCACGTCGAAGTTACCGATTCCATTCGGGAATACGTCACCGAAAAACTGGCCCGTATCAAGCGTCATTTTGAACAGGTGATACAGGTCACCGTCATTCTGCAGGTTGACAAACTGGCGCAAAAGGCCGAGGCCACCGTCCAGGTCAATGGAGCCACCCTGTTTGCCGAAGATACCCGGGAAAATCTCTACGCTGCCATAGACGGCCTGGTTGATAAACTGGATCGGCAAATTGCCCGACACAAGGAGAAAACCCTGGGACATTGAGGGAATTTTTTCCGTAACCCCCTTGGGGTGTATCGTCCATGAAACTGATCATCGTCAGCGGATTATCCGGTTCCGGCAAGAGTATTGCCCTGGAAACCCTGGAAGACTGCGGCTATTACTGCATTGACAACATGCCGGTTGTCCTGTTTGAGCCCTTCGTGCGCCAGGCCATGGATGGCAACCAGCCGGCATTCCGCAAAACGGCCATCAGCATTGATGCCAGAAACCAGAGCCACTGCCTGAGCCAGTTTCCGGACACCCTCGAACTGGCCAATCAGTTGGGCATTGAGTGCCAGGTACTGTTTCTGCAGGCAGACCGGGAAACCCTGCTCAAACGCTTCAGCCAAACCCGCCGCAAACACCCGCTCACCGACGCCGAACACTCCCTGAGTGAAGCCATTGAACTGGAGCGCACCCTGCTTGATCCGGTGTCCCGCAGTGCCCATCTGCTGATCGACACAACCCATACCCACGTACATCAGTTGCGCGAACTGGTACGAATCCGCATCGGAGCCCGGGAAGACCGGCTGATGTCACTCTGCTTTGTGTCGTTTGGTTTCAAGAACGGTATCCCCCTGGATGCCGATTTTGTCTTTGATGTGCGGTGCCTGCCCAACCCGCACTGGCATCCGGAATTGCGCAGCAAAACCGGACGCGATGCGGAAGTCAGGGAGTTTCTCGGTCAGATGGATCGGGTGTCCGAATACTTTAGCGACATCAACAGCTTCATCGCCCGCTGGATACCCCGCTTCAGTGCTGAAAACCGCAGTTATCTGACCATCGCCATCGGCTGTACCGGCGGTCAACACCGCTCAGTCTATCTGGTTGAAAAACTGGCTGAACAGTTTAAGTCCGGTTCGCTCGATATTCTGGTCAGGCACCGCGATTTGAGCAACACGACCGTATAGCCTGATTTGTCTTCAGGCGAGTGGGGCGTAGCCTGTGAGGCTTGCGCTGGACGATGCCGGTAATGAATCTGCGGGTGGGGTGGCAACGCGAGTCATGAAGAGGGCATTGCCGAAAAATCAGTATCCGGATACGGGGATTAACCCACCGCGAAGCTTTCACCGCAACCGCAGGTCGCCGTAATATTGGGATTGTTGAATTTGAAGGCGGCATTCAGCCCCTCGCGGGCATAGTCGATTTCAACGCCATTGAGGTAAGCCAGGTCGGCGGTTTTGACAATGACCCGCACGCCGTGCTGCTCAAACACCTGATCGTCTTCCGCAATGACATCGGCATAATCCACGACGTAGGCATAGCCGCTGCAACCGGTGGGCTTGACGCCCAGGCGCAGACCCAAACCCCGGCCACGTTTATGCAGTTGTCCGGCAACCTGTCGGGCCGCCGGTTCGGTCAGCATGATGGACATGATGAATACACTCTCTACAGGAAAATTGTTGTTTACACGAAGGTTGGGGTTGGCAGGGTTTCGAATGCGTCCAGCAATCGGCAAATTTCATCCGGGGTATTACCCTGCCCCAAACTGATCCGGACCGCTCCCCGTGCCACCCCGGCCGGAATACCCATGGCGGTTAATACCGGACTGGGTTCCCCCGCGCCCGAGGCGCAGGCCGAGCCGCTGGAAACGGCAATGCCCTTGCGATCCAGGGCCATGACCACTGTTTCGCCGTCATGGCCCTCGAGGGCAAACTGCACGGTATTGGGCAAGCGGGGCGTGCTGGCGGCAAAAATCCGGCAACCGGTTTTTTGCCGCAGGCCTGTCTCCAGTTGCTGGCGTAACGCCAGCACGTGCCGTGTCCTGGCCTCCAGTTCGTACCGGGCCAGTTCAGCCGCCTTGCCAAAGCCTACAATCGCCGCCACTGCCTCGGTTCCTCCTCGCAGTCCCTGTTCCTGACCACCGCCGTGCAGCAAGGGTTGCAGCGTGACCGCACGATCAACGATCAACGCTCCAACCCCTTTGGGCCCATAAATTTTATGGCTGGACAGGGTCATCAAATGAACCCCCAGTGCCTTGAAATCCACCGGTATCTTGCCCGCAGCCTGTACCGCATCGCAGTGGAACCAGGCCGATCGTTGCCGCACACTGTCGGCCAGTTCAGCCACCGGATGGATCACGCCGGTTTCGTTATTGGCCAGCATCAGACTGACGCAATGCAGTTCCGTACCAGGCTGCCGCTCAACAAAGACCGGATCCGGCAAACCCTGTTCGTTCACCGGAATGACCCGGTGTACCAGACCGTGCCCGCCCAGAAAGGCGGCAGTTTCGCTCACGGAGGGATGTTCGGTCGCACCGGTCAGCACCAGGCGACGCCCGGCGGTGACCGGCAAGCCCTTGAGGGCCATATTGGTGGCCTCGGTACCACCGCTGGTGAAAATGACGGCAGACGGTTCAACCCCGACCAGAGCCGCCACCTGCTCGCGGGCAGTGTCCACCGCACTGCGACACAAGCGCCCAAGCCGGTACAACCCCGATGGATTGCCGTAGAAACGCTCCATATAGGGTTGCATCGCATCTCCGACCCGTGCGTCCAGTGGCGTGGTGGCATTGTGATCAAGGTAGATCATGCCGGTACCTGTCCGGTCAGGCCCGGAATTCCAGAACCGGGTTCAGTTCCGGTGTCAGGGTGATCGGCTGCTCAAGGTGTGAATCCTGGCGTTCGGCTACCTGCCTGACGCTTTTGCGGCTGATGACATCGGCAAGACTGATGGAAGCAAGGTACTGGCGGATTTGCTCGCTCAATCCCATCCATAAATCGTGAGTCAGGCACGGATGGGCATTCTGGCAGTTGGCCTTGCCACCACAGCGGGTAGAATCGATGGTTTCATCCACGGCACAGATGATCTCGGCAATGTTGATCTGGCTGGTTTCCCGGCTGAGTTGATAACCCCCGCCCGGCCCCCTGACCCCCTCGACCATGCCGGCCCGTCTGAGACGGGCAAACAACTGCTCAAGATAAGACAGGGAAATGTGTTGTCGTTTGGCGATATCAGTCAGTGTAACCGGTCCCTGTCGTTCGCTGTGGTAGGCCAGATCCAGCATGGCTGTGACTGCATAACGCCCTTTGGTTGTCAAACGCATGGTGTGTTCTCCCGAAATTACATACCGAAATGGTAGGGAATTAGGGTCACATATCCATGCAAAATAGTCAACTATTCATGCCCCGCACCCGCTGCTTCCCATGAGCATGGTGAGTGGTGAGTGATCGGGCCATGAGATCAGCCGCTGCGCTGCCCTCGCGGACAGATCGGCCCATGACTCGTTCACCTCCAGTTTTTAGCCAGCTTCTCCCGGCGCACCGACTGTCCCGGGTTCTCGGCTCGTAAGGAAATGTAAGGTTTGACTGCCACAGAATCTGCTATAAATGCACCCGCTCGGACGCCGGGATTGCAGGCCGGTCAGAATTGGTGTACTCAAATCGTTCGACCCCGAGAACTACTGAACGTGCTGCTGCTCAAAGGGCGCGCAGCAACGACCGGCACGCCGGACTCGCTGCCTGAATCGTGCAGGTCGGGGTCATCCGGAGTCTCTCCAGAGCGTGGATAGTAAGTTCACGCTCGCGGAGAGACCTTCGGATCTGGATGGGATGGGGGTCACTGAAGGGACAGGACGGGCTGCGCAACCCGCAACATTCAAGATACAGGTTTTAGTGTAGGGTATGTTTGCGGCTTACCCAACCCGGAATTAACGGACGATGCCCATGGACGAGGCAATTATACAGTCAGCCCAATAATGTTTTGGGTACAACAAGCTCGCGGTTTGAGTGTTCGCTACACTGAAATTGCCATCAACATGATGAATACCACCATGAAAAATTACCACGAATACATCATAGTAGGTGCCGGCCCGGCCGGTTGTCAGATGGGCTATCTGATGGAACAAGCCAATCAGGACTATCTGATACTGGAAGCCAATGATTGTGCCGGTTCTTTTTATCAGCAGTATCCAAGGCATGGAACCCTGATCTCCCTGAACAAACGGAACAACTGGTTTCCGGAACCGGAGTTCAACATGCGCCACGACTGGAACTCCCTGCTGACCCATGATTTTTCACACCAGTTCACGACATACTCGACCGATTTATTCCCGAAGAGTGCCGATCTGGTTCGTTATCTGAATGATTTTGTGGAAAAGTTCGGTGTGCGGATTCAGTATAACTCTCCCGTCAAGCACATCTCGCGCGAAACCGATGGCGACAAGCTGTTCGTCCTGAGGGACGCCGGGGGCAATGAATACCGCTGCAAAACCCTGCTACTCGGCACCGGGCCGGTAAAACCCAATGTTCCGGATGTTGAAGGTATTGAACTGGCTGAAGGATATGAAGTACACGACATTGACCCTGCACGTTTCGTCAACAAGCGGGTAGTGGTTCTGGGACGTGGAAATTCAGCCTTTGAAGTAGCCAACCACCTGGCAGAACATGCTGCGGTCATTTTCATCATGATCGGTAACCGCATGATCAAGCAGGCCTGGAACAGTCATTTCGTAGGCGACTTGCGCTCCGTCAATGATACCATCCTTGACATGTTCCAGCTCAAGGCCATGCACAATGTCACCGGTTCAGCCCTGACCAAACTGGAAAGAAACGAGAACGGAACCCTGAAGGTGTACTACGAGGAAGAACTGCCGCACTGGCATACTCCGGGTACTGCCAGCGGCTGGTTTGAAGTCGACCATGTGATTCGTGCGACCGGATTCAAATACGCCGATCTGGATATTTTTGATGAATCCGTAGCCCCTGAAATGGATATGCGGAAAAAATATCCGATGATGAATGAATCCTGGGAATCAAGCGTCCCCGGCATGTATTTCATTGGCACCAACATGGCCTCCCGTGACAAGAAGGCTGCCTCAGGCTTTATTCACGGTTTCCGTTATACCGTAAGAAGCCTTTTCAACATACTCATGCACAAGGATCAGGCAATTGCTTACCCCTCAAACAAATTTGCCCTGAAAACCAGGGATGATTTGATAAAACTGGGCGAGTTTCTGGTGGAACGGTTCAGCACCACATCCGCCCTCTATCAGATGTTTGGCGTATTGTCCGATGTTCTGGTGTTCGGGGATGGCGAAGTCGAGCACATCCGGGAGTTACCGGTTGAATTCGTGCTGAATTCTCCTGAATTCAAGGGCAAGAAGTTCATCCTGTATACGCTGGAACTGGGATTCCATAACTTCCCGACTACCATGGATGCATTGACCTTTGTCCGGCGCAATGATCCTGAACGTCCGGGCTCTGCCGCCTTCCTGCACCCGGTATTCCGCTACTATGACGGGGAAGGGAACTTTGTGAGCGGCGGCAATACCCGAAGCTCAGTCGTGGTACGCTATGACAATGCGGCTGACCTGTTTGATGGTGATCTGGTCAACGAAAAGCCCCGCAACGTGATTTTGAACTTCATCAACAACATCACCAAGGTATCGGATGAGGTATTCCCCGAAGATCACTTCTACGACACCGAATCCCGTGGTGGATTCACGGCTTGGGCACCCAATGATCCGCGCATCAAGGAACACGGCTTGCCGGAGTGTACTCTGGTTGTCGGTGGCCCTCAGGTTGTCGATGTGAAGAAGATGATGTCTGCCCCGAAAATGGCTTGTAAATAAGTTACTGGCTCGTTCGAGAGGCTGGCTGAAGGGGGGATTATTCCCCCCTTTTTTTTATCCCCCTACCCACCGCCCCCGCCTGGTGCCTACCGCCAGGGAAGTGGCTGCAAAAAATTTCCCGAAGCGCAGGCAACTTCCGGGTTCCGGATAGTTACGAAGCGTTTTGCATTCCTCTTTCCGTCCTGGAAACCAGCAAGCGTCAAGGTATCAATCCATTTCAGACCCTCAGAACTGCTTTTGCGGGGTCTGGGCAGTTACCGATGAAGATCGCCTGCATCTGCCTGAACCCGCCATCAAGTCAGGCCAATCATCGGGCAGGCAGACTACCGGCAAAACGAGCCGTCCACCCTATTGTCCATTTCCCGGGCGCGTATCCGGTATCACGTCGGATGCGTCGCTGTTTTTTGAGGTATGCAAATCACATGAACCGTTCCCTGCCTTTTTTGTTGTGTCTCATCAGCCTGCTGAATTTCTTGCCAGGCTGTGTCAGCCTGCCCGAAAACCTGAGCCCGGTGACAGGTTTCAAGCTCAACCGTTATCTGGGTCGCTGGTATGAAATCGCCCGGCTGGATCACTCGTTCGAGCGCGGGCTGGATCAGGTTACGGCGGATTACAGCCTGCGTGACGATGGCGGGGTCAAGGTCATCAATCGGGGCCATTCATCGCACGATGGCGATTGGCGTGAGGCTGAAGGTCGGGCTTATTTTGTCAACAGTCCGGATCAGGGCTTTCTCAAGGTTTCTTTTTTTGGGCCTTTTTATGGCTCTTATGTCATACTCGAACTGGATGGCGACTATCAGTATGCCCTGGTGGCAGGTCCCGATCGCTCCTATCTGTGGATACTGGCCCGTACCCCTGAACTGGCTCCCGACACCCTCGCCCGCCTGACGGCCAGGGCGGGTGCCATGGGGTTCGCCGTCGATCAGCTCATTTTTCCGGCTCCATTCAAAGGTGATCCATGAAACCCTTTACCCGCATTCTCACGGTGGATTATCCCGCCACTGTCAATTGTGACGAGCAAGGCCTTAATCCTGAATTCCGGGTTGAATTCAGTGCCGATGGCGTCATTCCCTTTCCCCAGGTCATCCTTCACGGTCAGGGGCAACAGAAACTGATCCGGGACGATCTCATTACCCAGACGCCGGAAACGGACGGTTTGTCGGTGCGCTGCCGGGCCAGAATACCGGTCGGGCTGGTTTCAGCCGGAGACATTGCGATCCAGATTGAGGGATGCCGGGTGGCCGATCTGACCCGTGCAACCGGCGAGGACTGGATCAAACACTTTGGCCATATCCGGGTTTTGCCCTGCCCTGATTCCGACCGTCCGGCCCGAGTCGAAATCGGAAGGGTTCATGAAGGGGTGACCGTGTATTTCGGCATACACAAGCACATGCACCAGCCCTATTACGACAGCGTTGACTGCGAGGCCTGGGACGGTGAGAAGGATGCCATTTTCGGCTCACGGGTCGGCAATTACACCACTTTTATTGCCGATGCCGTCAGCCAGTATGTTGCCGGTGAGTTGCCTCATGCCGGTTTGTCGACCAGTTGGAGCGGTAGCCTGATTGAGCAACTGGATCGCTGTGCCCAAAGGGGCTGGTGTCAGGGACGTTTTGGTGACTGGAGCCAGTCGTTGCGCCAGATTGCCGGGCAACGCACCCGGAACGGTTACCCGCGTACCCTGTTTACCGCTTTCGGTTATTTTCATCCGCTGATGCCGCTGATTCCGGCGCAGGATATCGTCCGGCAAATTGAATGGCATCGAAGCCTGATTCAGGACAGTTTCGGCATCCCGGCCTCGCGCATCCTGTTTCCGCCGGAAACGGCATTTCACGTTCGCATGATTCCGGCCCTGCAAAAGGCTGGCATTACAGCAGTCATCTACGATTCCATCCACCGCTTTCGTGCCACCCGGGATTATCCCTACGGCGGCAGGGAAGAAGGCCTGTTGCCACCCAACCTGGCCGAGCAGGTCAATCCACCGGTGGATGACTGGCTGCAGCTTCACAATATCTGGGCAGCCTCCAAAATTTCACCCAGCCAACTGAAACCGGAGTATGTCGGCTACGAAGACCCCTGCGGTCAGGTACATAAAATTATCGCCATACCGGCGGAACGCTATATTGGCAACGAGGATGCCCGGGGCGGGTTTGGAGCCTTGCAGTACCCTGACGTGCTGGGTCAGGTGTATGAGCAGGTGGTGCGGAGTGGCCGCTTTGATCCGGAACATCCGCCGTTTTTCCTGCTGCATTCGGACGGTGACAATCACGGCGGCGGTGCGGACAGTTATTATCGCCACAATACCGGCGAACTGGTGGAGTGGCTCAAACGGGATAAACGCTTCGAGTTGAGCGGGATGGAGGACTATCTGGCGCGGTTTCCGCCGGATGCGTCCCGGGTGGTACACATCGAGCCTGGCTCCTGGAGTGGTGCCGATAACGGTGATCCGCAGTTCATGAAGTGGTTCAGCCGACTCGATCAGCCTTATTCACCTGATCTCAATTCCTGGGCGGTTCTTACTGCCCTGCAGAATATGGTACATACCCTGGAGGCAACCTGTCCGGATTATCCGGAACTGCCGACCATTATCCGGTTGCTGCTGACGGCCGAAACCAGTTGTTACTGGTATTGGACCGGACAAACGGTATGGGATCAACAGGTGACCCAGGCCGCCAATCAGGCCTACGAAAAAATGAAGGGGGTGTTGGGGGCACTGGTGGCGAACGCCCGGGAAACAACCGGGCCGACCCTGTTCCCACCCTGGGTGACGCCGCTTAATCCGGGCGGTTTGCAATGGGGCTCAGGGGGGCTGGTGGCGGCACCCGAAACCGGTACCGTACATACCTTTGTCTACGATATTTCCGGTATCCGGCGGGTTGATTTGAAGGTGGATCATGAGGGCAGGTGCCAAACCCTGCCCATGCACCTCATGGGGCGGTATCCTTCGACCACCGGAGCTGCCGTGACCGCTGATTACTACACGCTGGAGTTGCCCCGCAAGGCCGGGATGGTTCGGTTTTACCTGGAGGCCGAGGACGGACGCGGCAATGTGTCGCAGTCTTCGCTGGAGCAGATTTATCTGGGTTGATGTCAGCAGGCGAACAGTTCGGCCAGTTTCTGGCCGGGATCGTCTGCCCGCATGAAGGCCTCGCCCACCAGAAAGGCATGGACGCCGCTGGTGCGCATCAGGCTGACATGGGCGGGTTCGAGTATGCCGCTTTCCGTGACCACCCGTATGTGCGCCGGTATTTCTGCCAGCAGCGTCAGGGTGGTGTCCAGGCTGACCGCAAAAGTACGCAGGTCGCGATTGTTGATTCCGATCAGGCGCAAATCCAGCCGCAGGGCTCGTTCCAGTTCGGCCCGGTCATGTACCTCGACCAGTACGTCCATCCCCAGAGCCATTGCCAGATCGTGCAGTTGTCGCAGCCGGTCATCCGTCAGGGCTGCCACAATCAGCAGGATGCAATCCGCTCCCAGAAAACGGGCCTCCACCACCTGGTAAGGGTCAATCAGGAAATCCTTGCGGATCACCGGCAATGAACAGGCGGCCCGGGCCTCCGTCAGGCAATCGTCCGCGCCCTGGAAGAAATCCCGGTCAGTCAGTACCGACAGGCAACTGGCTCCGTGGCGGGCGTAACTGCGGGCGATTTCGGCCGGGTCGAAGTCCGGACGCAGCACGCCCCTGCTGGGCGATGCCTTTTTTATTTCGGCGATGACGGCTGGCTGACCGGCGGCAATGGCGGTTTCGAGGGCTGCGACAAAACCACGCGGCGGTGAGGCATGGCACAGTTTGCGTTCCATTTCGGGCAACGGCAGACGGGTGCTGCGTTCGGCAATTTCCTGCTGCTTGCGGGCCAGAATGTTTAACAGGATGTCGGGGGGTTGTGTCATCAGGGTAGTGATCCGCTCAGTTGGTGGGTGTATTGCACCAGGGCTTCGAGTTTTTCCAGTGCCTGGCCTGCATCCAGTACCCGACCTGCCGCTTCGATACCGGCTTCGAGGCTGGTTGCCACATCGGCAGCGTAGAGGGCGGCACCGGCATTCAGCAGGATGATGTCCCGGGCCGGGCCGGTTTCCCCGGCAAACACTCGCCGGATCAGGGCGTGGCTTTCGGCAGCCGAGTCAATCACCAGGGTACTGAGGGCGGCCCGGCTGAAGCCGAACTGTTCCGGCGTGACCGTGTAGGTACGAATGGCACCGTCCTTGAGTTCAGCCACCCGGGTCGGGCCACTGAGGCTGATTTCGTCCAGCCCGTCGTCGGCATGTACTACCAGTACGTGTCGACTGCCCAGAATCCGCAATACCTCGGCCAGTGGCTCAACCCAGGCCGCGCTGTAGACACCCAGCAACTGGTGAGGGGCTCCCGCCGGATTGGTCAGCGGTCCCAGCAGATTGAACAGGGTGCGAATGCCGATGTCCCGGCGTACGGCCAGGACGTGACGCATGGCTTCATGGTGACGCTGGGCAAACATGAAACCCAGCCCCACCTGTTCGATACAGGCCTTGACCTGTTCCGGTTGTAAATCCAGCCGGACACCGGCGGCTTCCAGTACGTCGGCACTGCCGGAACGACTGGATACCGATCGGTTGCCGTGTTTGGCAACCCGGGCACCAGCGGCGGCGGCCACAAAAGCAGCCGCCGTGCTGATGTTGAAGGTATGGCTGGCATCGCCGCCGGTTCCGCAGGTGTCGATCAGGTGTTCACCCGCTACCTCGACCCGGGTTGACAGTTCGCGCAGTACCAGGGCGGCAGTGGCGATTTCCTCAACGGTTTCCCCCTTGGCACGGAAGGCGGTCAGCAGGGCGGCAATCCGGGCAGGACTGGCCTCACCGCGCATCAGGTATTCCATGACCGCCCGCACTTCGTCAGTATCGAGGTTGCGCTTATCCAGCAGTTTATGCAGGATGAAGGGAATATCCATCGGACGTGACAGTCTAGCGACGCAGGCGGTAATTACGCCCGTAGAAAATCTCCGACATTTCCTGTTTCAACTGTTTTTGAATCGTGCTGCGCTCGTCAGGTGTGAGGGCATCCTTGTCGGTATCAAACAGGTAATTGTCGAGATTAAAATCCTTCAGGATCATCTTGGTGTGAAAAATTTTCTCCTGATATACATTGACATCAATCATCTGATAGCGGTCTATCATGACATCGGATATATAGTTCTGGATTGAGGTAATTTCGTGGTCGATATAGTGTTTCTGCCCACTGATATCGCGGGTAAATCCCCTGACCCGGTAATCCATGATGACGATATCGGATTCAAAACTGTGAATCAGGTAATTCAGTGCCTTGAGCGGGGAAATACGCCCGCAGGTTGAAACATCAATATCGGCCCGGAAGGTGCTGATACCACCGTAGGGGTGGCTTTCCGGGTAGGTATGTACGGTGATATGGCTTTTGTTGAGGTGGGCTACCACTGATTCGGGCGTGGGACCCGGGGTTTCGTGATTGGATACTGAATCGGGTACGTGTCCTTCGGAAATCAGCATGGTGACGCTGGCTCCCTGGGGTTCGTAGTCCTGCCGGGCAATATTCAGTATCTGTGCGCCGATGATTGCGTTGACATCAGTCAGAATCTGGGTTAACCGTTTGGCGTTATACATTTCGTCAATGTATTCAATATACCGACGCTGTTGCTGCTCGGTTTTGGCATAGCAAATATCGTAGATATTGAAGCTCAATGATTTGGTCAAATTGTTGAAACCGTGCAATTCCAGTTTTTCCATCGTCTTAGCGGATGCCCTCAAACTCAAAGCCACCTTCAGGGTGACAAAAACAAAAAAAACGCGACTGGCGCGACTGTAATGAAACAAGTCCGTTGCAATGAAAATCCGTGGTTTACCCGGCCTCAATGACCTCAAAATCATGTGTAATGGATGCCGTCCTGCCCAGCATGATGGAGGCTGAACAGTATTTGGTGGCAGACAGTTCGACCGCCCGGCGGACGGCCGCCTCGGTCAGACCCCGACCGGTTACCCGAAAATGCAGATGAATCCGGGTAAATACCTTGGGATCTGCCTCCGCCCTCTCGGCATCCAGTTCAGCCTCACAGGCACTGACGGCGTGTCGGCCCTTTTTCAGGATATGCACCACGTCAAAGGATGCACAACCGCCCATGCCCATCAGCAGCAGTTCCATGGGGCGCGGTCCCTGGTTGGTTCCGCCCGCTTCGGGAGGCCCGTCCATTACGACAGTGTGTCCAGTGCCGGATTCGGCCAGAAACCTTGCGTTATCAATCCACTGGATACGTGCTTTCATGAGGATGCCCGGAGTTTGAAATGAGGCCGCGTAATGTATCACAATCGACACCGGCCGAATACCACGGATCGGAGCCGGTCACCGTTCCCGCCCAGGCTTCTCCCCGTGTCATGACAGGTGTGAATCCAGCTTCTTTTTGAGTATGAGTTGACTCACCGGCTTGACGATAAAATCTACCGCTCCCTTCTTGATTCCGGTGGTAACCGATTCAATGTCGCGATTGCTGCTCAGGATGATGATGGGTACCTTTTGCCAGGTTTCGTGTTGCTTGATGCGGGTGATGGCCTCAAAGCCATCCATGCCGGGCATCCGGATGTCCATCAGTATCAGGTGGGGGAGGGGGGGATCCTGCGCCAGCAGATCAAGTGCCTGCTGGCCGTCGGTGGCCAGTGATACCGCGTGACCCAGTGTCTTCAGCATTTTTTCAATCACTTTTCGCTGCAAATCTTCATCTTCAACCACCATGACCTTGTAGGTATGTCGGCCCTCCGCTGCGTGTTTTTCGACCAGAGCCCGGCTTGATAGCTTATGCTCCAGCAGGTGCAGGGCCATGCGGACTGCGTACTCCGAATTCAGCGGTCGCTCAACCAGATACAGGTAGAAAAGGCCGTTCATGCATAAATCGAAGGCCTTGGCTTCGTGGTTGGCCCGGCATAACAACAGGGATTCACCCAGTTCACAGGTTGATTCGGCACTGACGAAAATCAGTTCCCTGTAAGCGGCTTCGGCCTGGCTGACTTCATAGAATGAAAAAATCAGCAGATCCGGCCAGTTTTTGGCGATGAGTTCCTTGGCCTCATTGACGTCAATCGTGCTGGATACCTTGTATCCGGCAGCATTCAGTGCGTTTTTCAGATTGGTGTTTTCGAGCGGGTTATCACCAATGACCAACACCCGGGTCTGTGCATGTGTAGACATGGATACTCACATTCGGGCCAGGCGTTCCATCACCCGGTCGGCCGCAGCCAGCGTAGCATCCAGTTGCTCATCCGCGTGGGTGATCGACACAAACCCTGCCTCGTACGCCGAGGGAGCCAGATAAATACCTTCACCCAGCATGTAGTGGAAAAATTGCCGGAACCGCACCACATCGGCTGTCATCACATCGGCAAAGGACTGAACCGTGGGCCGGTCGGTGAAAAACAGGCCGAACATGCCGCCTGCGTGGTTGACCGTCATGGGGATGCCATGCTTGCGAGCCCTCTCCCTGAAACCTTCAGCCAGATAGGTGGTTTTTTCGCTGAGTCGGGTGAAAAACCCGGCTTCTTCTACCTGCTCCAGGGTTTTGAGTCCGGCTGCCATCGCCACCGGATTGCCGGACAGGGTGCCGGCCTGATACACCGGACCCAGCGGGGCCAGTTGTCGCATGATGTCGAGACGCCCGCCAAATGCCCCCACCGGCAATCCGCCGCCAATCACTTTGCCAAGGGTGGTCAGATCGGGACGAACCCCGTACAGAGCCTGGGCTCCTCCCAGTGCCACCCGGAAACCGGTCATGACGTCATCGAAGATCAGCAGGGCACCGTAGCGGTCGCATACGGCACGGAGGGTTTCCAGAAAACCGGGTACCGGCGGTACGCAGCTCATGTTGCCAGCCACCGGTTCCACGATGATGCAGGCAATCCGTTCGCCGTCACGGGCAAAGAGTTGCTCCACGGCATCGGCGTTGTTGTAGGGAAGCGTCAGGGTATGGGCGGCCAGGCTGGCAGGTACTCCGGGTGAGTCCGGTATGCCGAGGGTCAACGCACCGGAACCGGCCTTGACCAGCAGCGAATCGGCATGGCCGTGGTAACAGCCCTCGAACTTGACCAGAATGTCGCGCCCGGTATAGCCACGGGCCAGCCGAATCGCACTCATGGTGGCTTCCGTTCCGGAACTGACCAGACGTACCCGCTCAATGGAGGGCACCCACTGACAGATTTTGCGGGCCATGTCGGTTTCAACCGTGGTGGGTGCCCCGAAACTCAGGCCATTTTCGGCGGCCATCAACACCGCACGCAATACCGCCGGATTGGCATGGCCCAGTACCATCGCCCCCCAGGAACCGACATAATCAATGTAGCGGCGTTCCTCGCTGTCCCAGATGAAGGGCCCCCGGGCACGGTCAATGAAAACGGGCGTTCCGCCCACGCTGTTGAAGGCTCTGACCGGTGAATTGACACCGCCGGCAATGTAACGGGCGGCTTCCTCAAAGAGTGTTTGCTGGCTCATGTGGTTTGTGATGATGGGTGGTTGAATCGGAGGCTGGACTCAGCGTGGTTCGAGTTGCCCCTTGTCCAGGTGACGAATGTAGTGGGCCTGTTCTGCCGCCCGCTGGTCGTGAGTTACCATGATGATGGTTTTGCCCAGCGTCTGGTTGACGTTTTCCAGTAGCGCCAGAATCTCCTCGGCAGATTTGCGGTCAAGGTCGCCGGTAGGTTCATCGGCTACGATCAGAAGGGGGTCAGTCACCAGGGCGCGGGCGATGGAGACCCGCTGTTGCTGACCGCCGGACAATTCTGACGGGTAATGGCTGCGTCGATCATCCAGGCCGGTCAGTTGAATGACCAGCTCTACGTGTTCCTTTCGCTCCTGCCGGGTCAGTTGCGTCAGCAGCAGTGGCAGTTCAATGTTTTCCCAGGCAGTCAGCACCGGCATCAGGTTGTAAAACTGGAAGATGAATCCGACATGGGCGGCCCGCCAGGCAGTGAGTTCGGTCTCGGTCAGTGCGACGATGTTCAATCCGTCGATCACCAGGGTTCCCCGGGTGGGTCGATCCAGCCCGGCAATCAGGTTGAGCAGGGTACTTTTGCCGGAACCGGATGGTCCCATCAAGGCCAGGAAGTCGCCCGCGTCAATATCCAGGTCGATGGCGTTCAACACCGGAATATGTTGCTCGCCACGCTGGTACACCTTGCAGAGCTGGCGGATTTCAACCAGGGCTGGCATCAGGGTTTGATCACCCGTACGGCAGAGCCTTCGGCCAGGCGGGCCGGTGGATCAATCACCACGGCATCGCCCACTGACAGCACCGGATCAACGGCGGTGTAATCACCCAGCCGCTCCCCCGAATGTACCGTGATGGCCTTGACCGTATCCCCCGCCACCCGGAACACCCGGTCCATTCCGGCGGCAGACTGAATGGCACCGGCAGGTACCGCCAGCCGGGCGGTTTGTTGTTCAGGTGTCAGGGTCTTTGACAAAAAAGCCACCCGGGCACTCATGTCAGGCAGAAAACGGGAATCCTTCTGCAGAAAGCGGGTTTTGACCAGAATGGTCGCCTTGCTTTTGTCCAGCGTGGGTACAATGCTTCCCACCTGACAGGCAAAACGTTCATCCGGCAGGGCGTCCAGTTGTACCTCACAGGGTTGCCCGGGATAGACCTTGAGCAGATTGGATTCAGAAACGTCGGCCTCCACTTGCAGGCTGTCCAGATCAGCCATGGAAACCACCGAGCCCTTGGAAAGCCCGGTCGAACCGAACGGGGCCAGCATGTCACCCACGTCGGCGTTCTTGCTCAAAATGACGCCATCGAACGGGGCACGAATCAGGGTGTACTCCAATGCCACCTGCTGACTCTGGCGGGCGGCCTCTGCCACCTGAATCAGGGCTTTTGCATTGGCGACTGCGGCCTGAGCCCGTTCATGGCGGGCCTGCTCGGCGTCATGGGCGGCCGGTGCAAGAAACTGCCGCCGGATTAGTGAATCGGCCCGGGTCAGAGCCCGCCCGGCTTCCCTGAGATCCGCCATGCGACTGACCAGGGTGGTGCGGGCCGCCTGGAGGTCGGCTTCAGCCCTGAGCAAACTGGCCTGGATGTCCGCGTGTTCGATGCGGGCCAGGATGGTACCCTTTACAACCCGGTCTCCCTCGGCGACCTCCATGTGTTCCAGTCGACCGGTTGCCTTGGAGGCAACGTCGGCCCGGGTTTGCGGTACAACATACCCGGTGGCGGTCAGCACGGTGTGTAGTTGGGAAGGGTACAGCAATACCACTGTCCCCGTCCGTACCTCCACAACCCTGCCTGTCAGCCAGCGATACGCCGGAACGCTGGCCACCACGACAATGGCCGCCAGCAGATAGTAGGGTAACAACCGTTGCCGACCTTTGGGATTGGGGTTGGCCGTGCCAACTGCAGGGCGCGTAATTCTGAGGCGGGTGATGTCGGGCTGGTCCATGAATCTTCCTGATGCCAGGTCAGGGGCAGCCCGGATCGCACTCCGGTTTGGTGACTGTACGGGGGGCAACCGGTCGGTGGGTACCGAGTATGAATGCCTGGCTGCAATCCGGCCCGCATCCGCCGGATGTGCGGGACAAACCTGCAGTGGGGACGTATTCGGGGGTTGTGGAGCAGGCCGAAATGCCCGCCAGGCTAACGATCAGGAGCAGACGTTTGAAGTACACGGGTAATCTCCGCAACGAAATCGGTTGAATCAATGGAGTGGGCCTGCCAGGCGATTCAGAAATGCCCGGGCGTGTACCGCGTAGGCACCGGGTTGCTTGCCGCGTTTGACGATGGCGGATGCCACGCCCACAATGACGTAGTCGTTTTTTTCCCTGAGCAACAGCGGTGACCCCGAGTCACCGTAGGTACTGTCGCAGTCGGTAAACAAAATCTGGTCGTCGGCCAGGCGACCGCGCAGCGTGCAACCGTCATGCAGCGACAGCAAGAACGGACGATCCGCACTGTAACCGGCCCGCAGCAGATGGATGCGGCCCATCGTTGCCGGGGCAGGCAGTGCCCGCACCCGCAGCGGTTTGAGTGGCATGGGTTGTTGCAGACGGAGGATAGCCCAGTCGTGCGCGATCCGGGGCAGGGTGGGCATGCTTCTGTCGTAATGGCTGTCATCGTGTTCAATTGCCCGGCCACGACCGGTGGCCCGGAAAAAATCCCGATTGAGACCGGCCACGAACTGAATGGCCTCGGGTTTATGCCAATCCCTGAGAATCCGGTTGTACAGACAATGACCGGCCGTCAGAACGGCATCCGGGGCAATCAGGGCACCGCTGCAATACTCGCCCTTTTCCCGGTTGATGGTCAGGCGTCCCAGGCTGTGCCAGGGCCAGAGGGTGGAATCAAGCGGTACCCGGTCATCCCGACCAATGATGCCCGGCAGCAGGCGGGGGCCGTCCGGGGCCGCCCAGGCTGCCACCGCAGTCAGAAGTGTCGCCAGAACCAGCACCCCTGCCGGTTTCATGGCGGTGTCTGATCCGGAACAGCAGGCAAAAACACCCCGAAGGCCCGGCTACCGTTGCCGGTCGGCAGGGTGGCTTCGGTACGCAGATTTTCCGCATCCATCACCGAAACCGTATTGCTGAACCAGTTGGCCACGTAAACCCGGCGACCATCCGGATGAACGGCAATGCCCTCGGGGTATTCGCCGACCGGCAGGGTTGCCATGACGGTATCGTGGGTCGTGTCAATCACCGAAACCGTGTTGTCGTACTGATTGGTAACCCAGACCTGACGGCCTTGCCGGGCTACCGCCGTGGCATAGGGGCGATCTCCCACACTGACGGTTTTGATCACCCGAAAGGCGCGGGTATCAATGATGGAGACATCGTTGCTCTCGACATTGGCCACGTAGAGGCGATTGGCGCAGGCATCCAGGGTCAGCCCGAATGGATGCCGTCCCACCGTGATGGTTTGCTGTACGGTACGGCTAACCGGATCAATGCGGGACACCGTATCGTCGTCCCGGTTGGCGACATAAACTGCGGTTCCCGCAGGATCAACGGCCAGTCCGGCCGGGCTTCTGCCGACGGCAATCCAGCCGTCGAGGGTACGCCGGTCAAGATCAACCACGCCCACCCGCTGATCATACCAGTCTGCCACGTAGGCAGTGTGCCCGTCGGCATCAAGGGCGATGCCGAGCGGACTTTCTCCGGTCGGCAGGGTGGCCACCACCCGGTCATTGTGTCCGTCAATGAGGGTGATGTCACGGCTGCCGGGATTGGACACCACCACCCGGGCACCGTCGCGACTGACAGCCACCCCCGCCGGTTTGTCACCAACCGGCAGCGTCGCAATGACGCTGGCACGGTCGGTGTCAATCACCGACACGGTGTTGTCCTTCTGGTTGGTGATCCAGGCCTTGGGTGCCGCCGTCACCAGCGGGCTGGCGAAAACCAGCGACAGAATCACCCGGCCCGCGCCCCGGTGGACGGATTTCACTGGCCCTGTTCCACAACGGCCTTGAGCCGTTCCAGGCTGGTTTTGTAAACATCGGTAACGGCCTTGAGGGCGGCTTCGTCGCTTTCTTCCGGCGGCGGGTTGTTGTTCATGAAACTGCGATAAAAGGCACCGTTCCATTCCACCCGGGCTCCACCGGCCGGATTGGCTTCCACTGCCAGGGTCGCCGCATAATTGCTGACCGGCAGATCCTTGGGATTGACCTCGGTGATCTTGTACTGGAAGCTCATTTTGCCGACATTGTAGGTTTTGAGTTCTTCCTTGATGATACCGCCGTTTTTGAGCTTGAGTTCGCGGGTAGCACCTTTCTCGGTACCGCCCTGGGCGGTGGTTGATTCAACCGCAGGCATCCATTTTTCCGGGGCGGCAAAATTGCCAACCACGGCCCAGACCGCTTCGGGCGTCGAGCTGATTTCCACGGATTCGGTCACTTTTTGCCGACTCGGGCCGTGGGCGGATGCCCAACCGGAACACAGCAGGGCGGCGGATGCCAGTATGGCCAGGGATTTTTTCATCGAATTCTCCAAAATAAAAAGCTGCCTTCAGCAAGGAGCCGACTACCACCCAAAAGGGGCAACGACAGCGGAAGGCCAGGATAAAAGGGAAGCAGAAGTATAAAGCCAAACGGGGCAGCAAATAAGCCACCGCCCCCAAATTTGGCTTGAGCCTCAGTGCAGGAGCCGTATGGACTCCCCTGCCTTGGGGAAGTCGACCCCCAGACTGATGATGAAGCTGGATACCTCCTCAATTGTCATGGTTACTGCCCTGGCCTGAGACTCATGAACGATCAGGGTGAAGCCCGAGGTGGGGTTGGGAGAGGTTGGTACGAACAGAACCAGATGATCCTCGACCCGGTTGGTGACGTAGGCGGGCACCCACAGCCCCGCACGCGGGTATTCCACGAACACCACATCCCTGAGACGCTCCTCGTCATCCCCCCTGAACAGGCTCAGGATTTTTTTGGTGACGCGATAAATGCTTCCCAGCAGGGGAATCCGGTCAATCAGTTTTTCAAAAAAATACAGCAAATGGGCTTTTTCCTGCTTGAGCAGAAAGCCAAAATACATCAGGACAAAGGTTGCCGCAACAAAAGCAACAATAGGTATTAGAGGGTTTTCATACCGTCCCCAGAGCCCTATTACAAATCCCAGCAGCAATCCACTCAGATAAATGACGATCTGAATGATGATGAAAATTGGCAATGCCCCCAGAATGCCAATCAGAAAATAATCAAAAAAACGCTCAACTGACTTTTTCATCTGCATGACCTCTTTATTTATTGATTTTTATTGGTTGTCCATGGCCAGACCTCGGGCCATGATCCATTCGTCGGCATAGTGATGCCCGTCGAAATAATGCGCCCGGAGCCGTCCCTCCTCAAGAAACCCGAACCGGTCGTAGAGTCTGCGGGCCGCCCGGTTATTGACATTGACCGTCAGTTCAATCCGCCGGTACCCGCTGACACCGGCTTGCTCCAGGGTGGCCTGTAACAGGTGCCGTCCCAATCCCCGATGGCGATAAGGTTTCAGCAGGGCAATCCGCAGCACCGCCACATGCCGATAACCCGATAGCCGTTTGGGTTCAAGCAGGCTGAATCCAACCAGCCGCTCATGAGCCCGAATACCCAGCGTTAGTCCGGTTTCGGTCGGGAATTCAAAGCCCTCATCAATCACGTCAACCGGTTGCCCTGTCTCCAGCAGCAGGTGGGTACGCCAGAACTCCCGACAGGCTTCGGTTTCGTCCGGATGCAGCAGGTTTATTGTAAAGGCGGGAATACCCAGCAAAATTTGCCCGGGACAGTCCGGAAAGGTGAAGCCGGAATACCCCGGTACCTCCAGGCTGAACGAGTGAAACTGACCATCCCGCAATTCCGGGGGCGTATCAATGTAAAACCCGCAAAATCCGTCACCCCAGCCGGCGTCGCGGACGTCGGCCCGGTACAGGGCTGCAGATACCAGAATGTCACGGTCGTCAATCCGGCAGCGGACTGTTTTGTGGCCGGAATGACAGACCCAGCCTTCGATCCGGTCGCCCAGTCGGTCGATGTATCCATGAATCGGGCTGGAAGGATCAGTGCCGTGGTCATGCCCGGCCATCAAAACATCTCCACGTCACCGGTATCCAGACTCTGTTGCTGGATTCGTTTTCTGTCCAGTTCGCGAAATGAGGTCTCGCTGGCCTGTATGGCCTCACTCATGGCCTGGATGCGGGCCGAAAACCGCTCCTCGGCTTCCCGTACCTCATGATCAGCACTCAGTTCGTACAACCTGCGCATGAGGTCTTCCAGCAGGCGGGAGCGTTCCCGGGTCTGGTCAAGCAATTGATGGACGATGTCGTCAAATTGCAGCGAAATCAGGCCGTCCATGACCAGGGCGTGAATTTGCAGGGCGATATCGTTGATCTGACGCGACTGGACGGTGGCGGCTGCATTGAGGGTTTCCATTTCCCGCCACATGGAGGACAGGGTGTCGCGGGATGCTGACACAACCGTCAAATCCAGATTGGCCACCTCATGAATACAGGTTCCCACCCGCCCCATGAGAGTTTCCATATCCATCAAAAGACCCCGGATCTCTTCGCTGAATTCGTTGGATTTTTTGGCCAGTTTGCGGACTTCATCTGCCACCACCGCGAACCCACGCCCCGATTCACCGGCCCGGGCAGCCTCTATTGCCGCATTCAGTGCCAGCAGGTCGGTCTGTTTGCCAATGTCGGTCACACCGTTCAGACTGGCCACGACAGAGGTCATCAGTTGTTCCATCTCGGCAAAACTGTCGGCGGTTTGTTGGCCGGCCAGATTGACGTTATCCATGAAAGCCACCAGCCGGTCAACCACCTGTTCACTGTCACGGGTGTAGCGTTGTATCCCGGATCGCTGTTCCTCCTGTTCCTTGCCATTGGCCACCGACAGCAAGCGGGTAACCAGTTCCTTGAGTATGTCGAGCTGATTGTTGGAGTATCCCTTGAGATCGGTCAGATTTCCGGTCAGCCGAAAGGTGGCGGAACTGATGAGGTTACTGGCCTGGACGATGTTGCTGCGGATGGTACCAAACTGGGTTTGGGCCAGTTCCACGGCATGAACCAGTTCCTGTTCGTAGTGTTCGGTTTGCTCCAGCAAAACCCGTCCCTGGCGCGGGGATGCCTCCCCGCTGCGGGAGGTTGGCCAGGTTTGGTTGGGGTTTAACCCGCTGTAGAGCAGTACCGCGATTGAGCCGCATAAAAAACCCAGAGACCAGTAGGAGTCGGGCCGATCAGCCAGTAACAACGCGGCAATCGCCAAAACCTGTAATACCAGTGTACCCAACACGACTCGACCCTCATTATTGTTGTTTGCTGATCCGGACGCTCAGGCTGGATCAGAAATCCAGCCTATGCGTCCTGCGGCTGCCTCATTGAGACGATCAATCAGGGGGCGGGTTTTGTCACTCGGCAGGTTGAAGACAAACTCGACCTGCTCAGCGTGGGTTACCCGCTGCAAATCAGCACCGGTAACCTCCAGTTCGCGCCTGACCCGACCTTCCAGTGCATAAGGAACATGGCAGCGCAGAACGACCTGGCGGACAATCGCCACTTTTTCTGCCTGCAACAAGGCCTGCGCCACACTGCCCGCGTAAGCCCTGACCAGTCCACCGGCTCCCAGATTGATTCCACCGTAGTAACGTACCACGGTAGCCAGTACCCCCTCCAGGTTTTGGTGGCGCAGGACATCCAGCATCGGGCGACCGGCGGTTCCTCCCGGTTCACCGTCATCGACCGCTGCCGAATGCCCTCCCGCCAGCAAGGCCCAGCAGACGTGGGATGCCAGCGGATGTTCTGCCCATAATCGGGCCACAACCCGCTGTGCTTCGCTGCGATCCCTGACCGGTTGAACACAGCCGATGAAGCGGCTTTTCTTGATGAGGAGTTCGCTGTGTACCGGGCTGGCCAGGGTTTGAGGCATGTCTATTTTACGGTACCCATTTCAAAAATGAGCATCTCCGCTTCGCCTTCACTAACGTTTTCAGCGGTCATCCATTGACCCGATTCCCAGAATACTTCACCAGGCCCGTATTCCTGCACCTGGCCACTCTCTTCGATTTTGACCCGGCCCCTCAATACATAGCGCGGCCCCGGACCTTCATGGGTGTGCAGCGGCGTTTTGTAACCTTGCGGAAAAATAACCCGAATGATGCGGGCATTGACCTGGTTGGTAGGTAACTCGGCGGCCTTTTCCAGCAGAATCTGCCGTGGCGGCATTTTGGCTTCCTCGGCCTGAATGACCGTCCAGGGCAGCAAAACGACACAGGCCGCAACGGTGCTTAAAGAATGTTTCATGGTTTCCTCGTTGAGTGATTGAATGAAAGAAGTCGGGTTGCTTCTGTCAGCCTCGAAAACTGGAGGTACGGAACGGGTTTCGAGGCGGCAGTTAAAGCGTTGGTTCATGAATTGTGGCAAAAAAAAGAGCCACTAAAAACACGAAAAGACACAAAAAATACTATCGGGACAGTATCAATACGGTACACCCGTCTGCCTCCAGAACTCGGCACGCGGAATTCGTCCCGAATCGGCATTTTACCCGACTGGAGGTTCGCAGTGACCTGTTCATTATCAGAGTACGATGGGGGTAAGGCCCACATTATCCGTCCTGTGGTGCGGGCAGTTCACTGACATCGGGCAGACGGGCCCGATGCTGCAACCAGAATACGCCGAGTAAATCCCAGACACCGGCCCACAGCCGTTGCCAGGTTCCGTACTTGGAATACCCGTGTATCCGGGGGCGATGATTGACCTCCACCGAGATGACGGCGACCCCGGCCCGCCGGGCCAGTGCCGGTATAAAACGGTGCATGTGATCGAAATAAGGCAGTGACAGGAACAGGTGACGCGAAAAAACCTTGAGTCCGCATCCGGAATCCGGTGTCTGATCCTTGAGCAGGTAGCCCCTGACCGTATTGGCCAGTCGCGAGGAAAACCGGCGCCACTCGCTGTCCTGGCGTCGCCGCCTGTAACCTGCCACCAGGGGATCATGGCCGTCTGCCGCCAGTGTGTGCCATTGTTCAAGCAGGCGGGGTATGTCAGCCGGATCATTCTGGCCGTCGCCGTCCAGGGTTGCGATCAATGTTCCCCGGGCACATCGAATACCGGTATGCAGGGCAGTACTCTGCCCGCAACAAATCCGGTGACAAATAACCCGAAGGCCGGGATAGATGGCCTGTAACTGGCGAAGTTCGCTGAGGGTGCCATCCTGGCTGCTGTCGTCGACAAAAATCATCTCGGCTTCGAGACCGGTATTGGCCAGCACGTTGGCAATCTCGCCAACCAGCGGCCTGATGTTGGATTCTTCGTTATGAACCGGTACGACGATGCTCAGTTGCATGACGGGTTGCCCTCGTATACGACATGGGGCGGTTGATCGCTGGCCTCAATCCGGCCAACCGGGAAAGCCTCAAGGCCTGCGTCACGCAAACAGGCGAGGGTGGCCGCTTCGGCATCCGGTCTGGTGCAGACAATCATGCCGATACCGCAATTGAAGGTTTTGAGCATTTCAGGGTCAGCAATTTTGCCCCATTGCTGCAACCAGTCAAAAACGGCGGGGCGCGTCCAGGCTGTCAGGTCAATCACGGCCCGGCATCCCGGCGGCACTACCCGTGGCAGGTTTTCGGTGATGCCACCCCCGGTGATATGGGCGCAGGCACAGACGTCAACCCGGGCCATCAGGGCCAGCAGGGGTTTCACGTAAATGCGGGTGGGTTGCAGTAGTGCGTTCATGATTGAGTCGGGGACGCTTGCCCCGGCAGCCTTCACCCGTTCCAGCACCTTGCGGATGAGTGAGTATCCGTTGGAATGCGGCCCGGAAGATGAGAGGCCGATCAAACGATCACCCGGTTGCACCCGGCTGCCGTCAATCAGGGCGGCTTTTTCCACTATGCCGACGCAAAAACCGGCCAGGTCGTAGTCATCCGCCGCGTAGAGCCCGGGCATTTCTGCGGTCTCTCCCCCCACCAGGGCACAGCCAGCCTCGACACAACCGGCAGCTATCCCGGCGATGACCCGTTCGGCCCGTTCGACCCGCAGGGCACCGGTGGCATAATAATCGAGAAAAAACAGGGGAGCCGCTCCCTGCACTACGATGTCGTTGACGCACATCGCCACCCGATCAAGGCCGATTCCCTCATGCCTGTCGGTGTCCAGGGCCAGCCTCAGCTTGGTACCGACGCCGTCGGTTCCTGCCACCAGTACCGGATTGCGGTATTGGTCAAGTGGCAGTTCAAACAGCGAGCCAAACCCGCCCAGACCGGCCATGACGCCGGGAATGCGGGTTCTGGTCGCCAGGGGTTTGATTCGCTCCACCAGGGCCGCCCCGGCTTCAATGTCCACGCCCGCCTGCTTGTAATTGAGGGCATCGGGAATTATGTTGCTCAAACTCAGTCTCCGCTCCGGTAGTAAAATGGTATGGTATTGTACAGGGACATGACAACCGACAGGGAGATTTTGTTGAGTATCCATTGCGTACCGTTCCATCCCGTCATCAGGGCCTTCCTGCCCGGAGGATTGCTTGAACCCCCGCCACATACCCAATATCATTTCGGTGGCCCGAATCGCGCTGGTCGGGCCTATCGTGGTTTTGATCCTGCAACGGCAGTTTTCGGCAGCACTGGGCCTGATGGTGGTTGCCGGTCTGTCCGATGCCCTCGACGGCTGGCTGGCGCGACGCTATCACTGGCAATCGCGTCTGGGTTCCTGTCTGGATCCGGCAGCCGACAAACTGCTGCTGATCACAGGCTACATCGCCCTGACATCCCTTTCCCTCCTGCCGCTATGGCTGACCGTGACCATTGTCCTCCGTGACGTGGTGATTCTGGCCGGGGCCGCCGCCTACTACCGGCGGGTTGGCCCGTTTGAGGGTCAACCCCTCCGAATCAGCAAGCTCAACACCTTCCTGCAACTGATCCTGCTGATCAGTTGCCTGCTGAACCAAATGGCGGGGCCGTTCGCTCCCTGGCCGTTCACACTGCTGACTGGCGTCGTTTTCCTGACCACACTGGCCAGTGGCGTGGCCTATGCCGTGGTGTGGGGTCACAAGTATGCCCAGGCCCGGCAGCAGATCCAAACCTGAACCATTTTCCCCGAATGATATGACTGATACCGTGATTCGACAGCGTTTTCTGCGCATGGGCCTGATTACCATCATGGCCGTCTATTTCCTGATTGCAATCGGTGGCGTGGTCAGGGCCTCCGGGGCCGGTATGGGCTGCCCGGACTGGCCTACCTGTTTTGGTCAGTGGATTCCCCCCCTGGAGGAATCACAGTTACCCGCCAATTATCAGCAGATTTACGCCGAACGCGGCTACGCTGACACCCGCTTTAACCCCGTCAAAACCTGGACTGAATACGGCAACCGCCTGGTTGGAGCCAGCATCGGCGTCCTGATCCTGCTGACCCTGGTGTATTCCATCCCCTTTCTCCGGCGGGACAAACCGGTATTCTGGCTGTCAGCGGTGGTATTCCTGCTGATCGGCTTCCAGGGCTGGCTGGGTTCGCAGGTAGTGGCCAGCAACCTGAAGCCTGCCATGATTACCGCCCACATGGTGACGGCGTTCCTGATCGTAAGCCTGCTGATCTACACCCTGACCCGTTCCCAGCGGGATACCCTGAGGCAGCTCCGGCCGGGAGTCCTGCCAGACCGTTTCAATACCGTGCTGGGCATTGCCATGGCAATGACCCTGCTGCAGATTGCGATGGGAACCCAAATCAGGGAATCGGTGGATGTCATCGCCCTTGACCTCGGCAACGCCAATCGGGATATCTGGCGCGAGCATTTTCCGGTCATTTTTTATATCCATCGCTCGTTTTCATCGGTGATTCTCCTCACCAATTTCTGGCTGGTCTGGATGCTGATTCGCCACCACGGTTGGCATACGCTGACCGGCAGGTTCGGCATCGGGCTGGTAAGCCTGCTGTTGTGCGCGGTACTGAGCGGCATCACACTCGACCGACTCGGGTTCCCGGCCTACATTCAGCCGCTTCACCTGCTGTTGGCCAACCTGATTTTTGGCGTGCAGTTTTCCCTGAGAATGATGCTGGGATATGTCGGGGGCAGGGAGCAGGAACCGGGACTTAGTGGATAATTCAGGTAGCGTGGTCTTTCTCAGGATTTTTCGCTTTCAGTCGACACAGTGGCTCCCCATGCTGAATTTCCGGGCCATCCGGGAGGCACACCATGCAACATCAGGAGTATTTCGCCATGATTGATTCCGTCACCCACTACGTCGGTGTTTCGCAGGCCTTACAACAGAACAAAATTATCCATGAACAGGAGATTTCCGCACTGAAACTTTCCAATGACCTGATGCAGAAAGACGATCAGGTTGAGGTGGAAACCCTGGATGCGGTTGATCAGGTCAGCAGTATTGAGGAAGAAGGCAGCAAAATTAACATCAGGGTCTGAACACAGGGACACTGCGTGCTGTATCTGTTGATTATCATGGCGGTGGGAGCGGTCTTTCTGGGCATGCGCCACGCTGTTCTGTCAGCCCCCGATCCCCTTACCCGCCAGCGACGTCGTAACTGGATGCTGGCGGGGGTGGGGGGTGTTCTTGTTCTGCTGGCACTGAATCGTTCCGGCATGCTGGCCCCCTTGCTGGGCGGTTTGCTGATTCTGCTGGTACGTCTGGTTCCGCTCATCCCCCAATTCCTCAAGACGATTCTGGCCGAACGCGGCAACCAGGCGGGCAGTGCGGAATCAGCCGCCACATCATCAGCCACCATGACCGACACCGAAGCCCTGGAGATTTTGGGACTGGAAGCCGGTTGTTCGCGGCAGGCCGTGCTGGATGCCCACCGGCGTCTCATCCACAAACTGCATCCGGATCGGGGCGGTTCGGATTATCTGGCGGCTAAAATCAATCAGGCCAGGGATATTTTATTGAGGCGCAGGTAGGAGCCTGGGCATCCCACTGCCAGGCCTCTGTCGGGGGTGGGAGATTGACGGCCTGTTCCAGCAAGGTCATGAAGGCAGCGCGGGGTATTTCCTCCGCCCCCAGGCTGACCAGATGATCGGTGTGAAGCTGACAGTCGATTACCTGATAGCCCCAGCGAACCAGAAGATGGCAGGCATGCACCATCGACGCCTTGGAAGCATCCGTGACAGTGTGAAACATGGACTCGCCGAAAAAAATCCGTCCCAATGCAACCCCGTACAGGCCGCCCACCAGTGAACCCGATTGCCAGGTTTCAAAGGAATGGGCCAGTCCCCGCCGATGCAGGGTCTCGTATGCAGCAATCATGCGTTCACTGATCCAGGTATCGCCGCGATTGGGTGCCGGAGTTGCACAGGCCCGAATGACCCGGGAAAAAGCCTGGTCGAAACTGAACTCAAAAACCCCTTTTCGCAGGGTTTTTCTCAGGCTGCGAACGACCTTCAACCGCTCGGGGTACAGAATCAGACGGGGATCGGGCGACCACCACAGAATGGGTTCTCCCTCGTTGAACCAGGGAAATATGCCGTGCCGATAGGCGTTTTCAAGACGCACCGCCGAAAGACACCCACCCATGGCCAGCAACCCCTCCGGATTGTTCAGGGCACTGGCGACCGGTGGAAAGTCTTCCCCCGGATAAAAGGGGTTGAGAACCGTGAGTCTCATCACGACGATTTAGTCCTCGCTGCAGGTCGGGTCAATGGACTTGTAAGGTGACAGGGCCATCAGGCCGCTGATTCTGCGCTCTACCGACTGATTTTCCCGTTCCAGAAAATCGGCAATACCGGCCCGGAAAACCGGATGTGCAATCCAGTGTACCGACCAGGTGGGGGTTGGTAGAAAACCCCTACTGATTTTATGCTCTCCCTGGGCACCCGGTTCAAACCGCTGTAATCCGGTTTCCAGACAGTATTCCAGCCCCTGATAATAACAGGCCTCGAAATGCAGGGCCGGCACCTCTTCGGTGGCTCCCCAGTAACGACCGTACAGGCAGTCGGTTCCGGTCAGGAAATAGGCCATGCAGATCAGCGCATCGTTACGATGGCCGGTGACCAGCAGGATATTGTGTCCCATGGTACGGGCCAGCGTGTGAAAAAAGCTGCGACTGAGGGCAGGGTAGTTACCGTGGCGGGCAAAGGTAAGGCAATACAACTCGTAGACCTGATCCCAGAGGGCCGGGGATACCTGATCTCCCCGCTGTCGTTTGAGCTCAACACCGGCTTCGGCCACCATGCGTCGCTCCCGTTTGATCTCCTTGCGCCGTTTGGCGGTCAGGGTTGAGAGGTATTCATCAAAGGTACGAACCCCGGGATTGTTCCAGTGAAACTGGTATCCCAGTCGCTGGAGGAAACGCGGCGAGTCGATCAAGGCCCGATCTACGGTAAATAGCCAGTGAGCGGAGGAAATTCCGGTCTGGCCAACCACCTCAACCACCAGATCCATCAAGCGATGGGCCAGATCCGGGGTTCCATACTCCGGGTGAATCAGCAAACGGCAACCGGTCGCAGGGGTAAAGGGGGAAGCAATCACCAGTTTTGGATAATAATCAACACCGGCACGGGCGTAAGCATCAGCGAACATCCAGTCGAAGACAAATTCTCCGAACGAATTGGACTTGAGATAGGCCGGGCAGGCAGCCAGCAGGGTTCCGGCGTCATCTTCCAGCACCAGATGATAGGGCATCCAGCCCACTTTGGCTCCCAGACACCCTTCCGTTTCCAGGGCATTGAGAAATTCGTGGCGCAGACAGGGCTGGGCGTCGCCCACCAGGGCATTCCAGGCATCAGGCTCCACGTCTGACAGTTTTCTGACTATGAACGCATGAATTGACATATTAATTGACTTCAACAAGTGCAAAATTTTTTATGTACACTTGCCTGCAAGTGACTCTCATGAATGCGTATAATAAACCCGTGTTGAATGCGTCTGAACCCCCACACGGTGCGCGGCACCAGATAACGCCCAATATTACAAACTGGTTTCACGATTCGAGTACCATGAATTACTCAGACCCACTATCAACAAATAACCAAGCCACAGTCCTGGTGGTAGATGATACACCCGAGATTCTGGCACTGGTCACGCTGATTCTGAATCGGCATTTCCATGTCAAACCGGCCAGTCGGGCTGACATGGCGTTGTCCATCGTTGAGTCCGAGATGCGCCCGGACATCATCCTGCTGGATGTGATGCTGGCGGAAACGGACGGCTACGCACTGTATCGACAACTCAGGGCCAAACCGGAAACGATGGACATTCCGGTTATCTTCCTGACTGCACGCGACAGCGTTGAGGATCAGGCGCATGGCCTGGCTCTGGGGGCTGTCGATTACATCATCAAGCCCATCAGCCCGCCGATTTTGCTCGCCAGAGTCAAAACCCATCTGACCATACGGCGAACCCAGTTGCTGCTCAAAGGCCAGAATGACCGGCTTGAACAGGAGGTAAAACGCCGCTCGGAGGAACTTGAACTGATTCAGGATATCACGGTACATACCCTCGCCTCCCTGGCGGAAACCCGGGACAATGATACCGGCAACCACATTCGCCGCACCCAGCATTATGTCAGGATTCTGGCGGAAACCCTGCGGTATCATCCGCGTTTTCAGGCAGTGCTGGATGATGATCAGACGATCGACCTGCTGTTCAAGTCAGCCCCGCTGCATGACATTGGCAAGGTTGGAATCCCGGATCGAATCCTGCTCAAACCGGGACGGCTTGATGCAGATGAATTTGAAATCATGAAAACCCACGCGACACTGGGCTACAAGGCCATACTTCAGGCCGAACGCGAACTGGGGAAGGAGGTTCCCTTTCTGCGATTCGCCAAGGAGATTGCCTACGGCCATCATGAAAAATGGGACGGGTCAGGCTATCCGCAAGGTTTATCCGGTACCGACATTCCGGTCTCTGCCCGCCTCATGGCCCTGGCTGATGTCTACGATGCCCTGATCAGTCGCCGGGTCTATAAACTGGGACTGCCCTATGAGGCAGCCCGCCAGATCATCCTGAACGGCAGGGGGTCGCATTTTGACCCGGATATCGTGGATGCCTTTGTGGCAGTCGAGGACACCTTCAAGGCCGTGGCCTCACGGTATGCCGATCCGGTTACGAATGAAACCACCGGGGTGGTGCGCTCACATTGCCTAGAGGACAGCGAGAGCCTCGCGTAGTGTTTTGACCGGGGTGACTTCCAGTTGTCCGGACAACCCGGTCGGGATGTTGCGAGCCGGTGCCAGGGCGTGGGTGAATCCGTGTTTGGCGGCTTCGCGCAGCCGCTCTTCCCCGTTGGGTACCGGCCTTACTTCACCGTTCAGCCCGATTTCGCCGAACACGACCCACCCCCTGGGAATGACGCGGTCGCGGTAGCTGGACACAATCGCCAGGGCCACCGCCAGGTCACCTGCGGTTTCGCCCAGACGTAGCCCGCCTACCAGATTGACAAAGACATCCTGATTAAACAGGGGAATGCCGCCGTGGCGGTGCAAAACCGCCAGCAGCATGGCCAGCCGGTTGGAATCCATACCGACCGCCACCCGCCGGGGAGCCGGCAGGTGAGATTCATCCACCAGAGCCTGAACTTCCACCAGCAGGGGTCGGGTGCCTTCCCGCATCACCAGCACCACACTACCCGCCGCATCGTCATCACCCCGCGATAGAAAAATGGCGGACGGATTACGCACTTCGCGCAGCCCTGTCTCGGTCA
>SXGT01718865.1_pt1 | contig 40021 bp, 36 predicted proteins | sample 3176221 | NCBI WGS metagenome assembly SXGT01 (sample SAMN11356862, study PRJNA531348) | freshwater metagenome | isolation source: freshwater sample F1-120 | place: China: Fuxian Lake, Yuxi | collected 2017-12-25
CTCCATCACCTTCCAGAATTATTTCCGGATGTATAGCAAGCTCAGTGGTATGACGGGGACGGCGGATACCGAAGCCGCGGAATTTCACACCATCTATACCCTGGAGGTGATGGTCATTCCTCCGAACCGGGTACTCATCCGTCTGGAGTCCCCGGACGTGGTGTATCGCACGGAGCAAGAAAAGTTTCAGTCTGTGGTCGAGGAAATCAAGGCGCTGCATGAGCAGGGCCGCCCAACGCTGGTCGGGACCATTTCCATTGAAAAATCCGAACTGCTGAGCACGATGCTCCGACGCCAGGGCGTCCCCCACAATGTCCTGAATGCCAAGCAGCATGAACGCGAAGCGGAGATTGTGGCACAGGCAGGCCGCAAAGGGGCCGTCACGATTTCGACCAATATGGCTGGACGTGGCACAGACATTCTCCTCGGCGGCAACCCCGAATTTCTGGCCCGCCAGGCGTGTAAGCTCGGCATGGAGGATCCGGACTACCCGGTGCATCTGGAGCGCGCCCGCGCCCAGTGTGCGGCCGAGCACGAGGAGGTGGTCAGGTGTGGCGGGCTGCATATTGTCGGGACAGAACGTCATGAGGCACGCCGTATTGACAATCAATTGCGTGGGCGCTCTGGACGGCAGGGCGATCCAGGCTCATCGCGTTTTTATCTCTCGCTAGACGATGATCTCTTACGGATCTTTGGCTCCGAGCGCATCGCCGGCATTATGTCCAAGTTGGGCATGGAAGAAGGCGAACCGATTGAGCATTCCATGATTACCAAGGCCATAGAAAATGCCCAACGCAAAGTGGAGGCTCACAATTTCGAGATTCGCAAACACCTGCTGGAATACGACGATGTGATGAATAAGCAGCGTGAGGTCATCTATAGTCAACGGCGTGAGATGCTGGAAGCCGAGGACATTTATGGACTGATCGACGAGATGCAAGAGGACGTCTTGGAGGGGATTTTTGCGCTGTGTGTGCCGGCGGAGGCATATGTCGATGATTGGGATCTCACCGGCTTGTCAGAGGCACTGCTGCATCAGTATGGCGTACAGCTGCCCCTGACGCCCGAGCGTGTGGCGGGGCTGGACCGGGCCGACTTCCTCAGCCATATCGCGACAGCCCTGAAGGAACACTACACGGCGAAAATGCAGATGCTTGGTGCCGAGCAGAGCCGTGGCCTAGCGCGTTGGATCATGTTGCAAGTGATTGATAAGCAGTGGAAAGATCATCTCTTAGCGATGGATTATTTGAAGGAAGGCATCGGCCTGCGTGGCTATGGGCAAAAGAATCCGCTGAATGAGTATAAGCGCGAGGCCTACGAGATGTTTGTTAGTATGACTGAGCGTATCAAGGCTGAATCGCTGTCCTATCTCTTTAAGGTCGAACTGACGAAACCCGAAGAAGAGATCGTCGTCCGTCCCCAGCCACGCACCCAGTATGTCATGGAACATCGGAGCACACTGGCCGACGCCCAAGATGCCGGGGAACAGACTGCGGTCAAGACGGTACGTCGTGAAAGCGCGAAAGTGGGGCGCAATGCCTCCTGTCCATGTGGCAGTGGGAAGAAGTACAAGAAGTGTTGTGGTGCGTAAGAGAGAAAGGGGGAGGGACACCCCTCCTCACTTGTTATTCGTCGCGTAGATCACTTTCCACAAATCGACCTTATTCAGGGAGTATTTGCGGTCAATGTGGAGATCGCCATGTTGGACGAGATATTCCAGGGCCAGATCAGAGCGCCAACCAATTTTCGCGCATAACGGCGACACCCACTTCTCCAATTGCGCCATCAGACGATTCTGGCTCTGAAAATGGTTAATGATGACAATTTGTCCTTCTGGTTTGCTGACACGTTTAATTTCTGCCAGCACCTGGATAGGATCAGGCACGACGCTAATCACAAACGCGACGATCACGATGTCAAACGTACTGTCTGGAAACGCCAGATGTGAGGCGTCCATTTCGAGCAACGTGACATGCTCCAGGCGCTTTTGCTGCACTTTTTTGTGCGCCTCCCTGAGCATCTTGCTCGACAAGTCGACGCCAAGCACTTGGGCATGACGCGGATACAACGGTAACGAGAAACCAGTGCCCACCCCGACATCAAGAATACGCTGGCCTGGATAGATTTTCAGGGACTGGATCGCATGTTGCTGCCGGGGGAAGAACCACCGCTTAAAAATGAAATCGTAGATCCGCGAATACGTCGCGTAGATCCTTTTGATCTCCGTTTCCTCCATGGTCACGTGGCTCCTCTCGCTATAGCGTGCTCGATACTTCATGTCTACAATCCATCTTGAGAGTCCGTCGCGGGCGCAGGCCCTCTTCAGGGAAGTCTGTGTGCCCATGGCGTGTGCCATGCCTGCGCGACGTGCGCTGCACGCGGGCACCCATCCATGGAATCAGGTTTGCTACTAGAGGGTCGAGATAGTGACCGGATCGACTGCCCGCCCTGGCGATGTGCCTCGGGTGCTGCAGAGGGGGCACGATCTTCTCGTAATGATTGGCCGTACACTGATGCGCATCTTGCGAGAGGCCGACAAGCAATCCACAACACCAATCGCCGTCAACTGCGGCCTGACGATTGCCGTATACCGCCGTAGTCCTTGATGATGTCGCGAATCGTCACCGTCCTTATGCTGTGTGTGTCCGTGTCTCGCCGGAGTGTGTGGGACAACCCCTTTTCGTTGCTGGCGCAACCTCTCTGCGCCATGGTCACGCGCCATCTTCCCCATTTACGCTGACGCGTGGCGCAAGAGATCTTCCATGTCATAGAGACCGCACGGTTGCTGCAGAACCCATTGCGCGGCTCGTAAGGCCCCACTGGCGAACGTATCGCGGCTTTGCGACCGATGGATCAATTCAAGGCGTTCGCCGGGACCACCGAACAACACGGTATGTTCCCCGACAATCTCTCCCGCACGAATCACCTGAATCCCGATTTCGGCGTCCGAACGCTGACCAATAAGACCCTGGCGGCCATAGACGGCGACCTCTTCCATGGCATGCCCCTGTGCTTCCGCCACAATCGCCGCCATCCGGAGAGCCGTACCGCTGGGGGCATCCACCTTGGTGCGGTGATGGGCTTCCAGAATCTCCACGTCATAGCGCGGTCCCAACGCCGTGACGAGTTGCCGTAACACGTGAAACATCACGTTGACCCCAACACTCATGTTGGGGGCCATAAAGCACGGCATGTGTTGGCTCAGATTCCGGATGTCCTCCTGTTGAGCGGCAGAGAAACCCGTCGTGCCAATGACGATGGCTTTCTGGCATGCTGCGGCGAGACGCACATAGGCCAGCGCCGCCTCAGCGACAGAAAAATCAATGAGCACATCCGCCTGTGCCAGTGCCGCCGCACAATCCTGCGTCACGAGCACGCCGAGAGACCCAATACCCGCCACCTCACCGGCATCGCGTCCTAACGCTGGCTGGGCGGCGTGTGTGATCGCTCCGACCACTGACAGGGCAGGGTCAGCCTGCGCCAGCGCCAGCACACGACGTCCCATCCTCCCCGTCGCTCCTGTCACCACCACCCGTATCACGTGTCTTGCCTCCTCGCATGCTCAGCCTACTGCTGCGACCTCACCATGCGCCAGATGATACGCACTGGGGGCCTGTGGCCAGAAAGGCTGCGGCGCGCCTTTGCGTCCACAGCCGCTCAGACTCCCCTGCAAGGCACACCCCAGCACCAGCCACCAGAGCCATACCCTCGCCCCCCTCTTCCATGGGATGGTGCTGGGGGGCTGTCTCACCGGCGCAGGACGGCACCTGGCTCCTGACACACCGCCGTCGCGAGGTGTGCCGGGCTGCCCACCAGACCCGCCGACCGCCGTGTCGGCAGTCCGTCCGCTCAGAGGAGGCAGGCACACCTTAGGCCGAGGCATCAGAAGTGTCCCGTAGAAACACGACACGCGGTTTCATCCCGTCAGCCGGTCCCACCAGGGCGTCTTTTTCCATCATCTCAATCATCCGTGCGGCCCGATTATAGCCTACGCGCAAACGACGCTGCAGCATGGAAATAGACGCCTGGCCCGTTTTGGTCACCAGCGCCACCGCTTCATAATACTTGTCGTCGTATTCTTCCTCAACGATACTGGCACGTTCCTCCGCAGTCGCCAAAAATGTGGCATCATAATCCGGGGGTTGTAACATGCGCCATGCCGCCACGAGTCGCCGCATTTCCGCTTCAGAGACGTAGGCGCCGTGGAGACGCTGCGGCTTCGAGGTTCCGGGAGCCAGAAAGAGCATGTCGCCGGAGCCTAGGAGGGTTTCTGCCCCATTGGTGTCGAGAATGGTCCGGGAATCCACTTTGGAGGCCACCTGAAACGACAGGCGTGCCGGGAAATTGGCTTTGATGACACCCGTGAGGACGTCCACCGAGGGACGTTGCGTGGCGACAATCAAATGAATCCCCGCCGCACGTGCCATCTGCGCCAAGCGCATCAGCGAGTCCTCGACGTCGCGCGCTGACACCATCATGAGATCGGACAACTCGTCGATAATGACCACCAGATAGGGTAATTTCTCCATGTGGGGTTGGGGGCTACTGCCAGCACTGTGCTGCGCGGTCTCAGCGACTCGTTGGTTGTATTGGGCGATATTGCGTACGCCCTGGGCAGCTAAAATTTGATACCGCCGTCCCATCTCCGCGACCACACGCCGTAAGACCATAGCGGCTTGCTTGGGCTCCGTGACCACCGGGACGAGCAAATGCGGGATACCATCATAGACGGAAAATTCGAGCCTTTTGGGGTCGATCATGGTCAGCTTGACATCGGCAGGCGTGGCGCGAAACAACAAGCTGCAAATCAAGCTGTTGAGACCTACACTTTTTCCAGACCCCGTGGCCCCGGCAATTAAGAGGTGGGGAATCAGTTCGAGATTGGTGAGCACCGGGTGGCCCAGGGTGTCTTTGCCCAAGGCGACACTCAAGATGGACGCGGTAGCCTGGCAGACGTCGCTTTCCAGGAGGTCGCGCAGGCACACCGTCTCCCGCTGTGCATGGGGAATTTCGATGCCTACCGCGGCTTTCCCAGGGATCGGGGCCACGACGCGCACACTGACCGCCTCCATGACGAGGGCTAAATCATCTTGGAGGTTGAGTATTTTGCTGACTTTGACCCCAGCCGCCGGGGCGAATTCGTACGTCGTGATGACAGGGCCTGGCAGTACCTGCACCACCTCACCCTCGACCCCAAATTCGCGTAGCTTTTGTGCAAGAAAACGTGCTTGGGCCTCTAATTCCGCCGCACTCTGGGTGCGTTGTGGGGCCTCGGGCCTATCGAGCAGTTCGAGAGATGGCAGCGTCACGGCCACCGGGGAAGGCCGAGGGCGCAACAGCGGAGGCGGTGCCGTGGCTGCCGGAGGGAGCACCACCGGCGACTCGCCGGGAGGCAGTGCGACTGACCGTGGTGGGAGCGACATGGCGGGCTGTAGCACCGGAGGTACGATGGGAGCGGGAGCCGCGGCTGGAGGCGCGGCCTGTACGGGTACCTGTGGGATAGCCAGGGTACGCCGCCGTCCCGGCGTGCGTGGTACGCTGCCAGAGGGGCCGAGAAGTCGAGACTGTTGCTGGGCAAGCGGTGTCGTGGGCCTCTCCCGCACCACTGACACCACTGGCGTGGAGGCCACAGGCGGTACAGGTACTGGCGACACAACTACCTGTACCCGTGGCTGCGGGCCACGTGGTGCCGGTGCTACGGTGTCCGCCGGTGACACAGGGAGCACGATCTCGGCAAGCGGCACCTCAGGACGTGCCACGTCCACCGACAACACAGCACGGACAACGTCAGCCGGGAGGGCAAGCGGCGGCACGTCGCTGGCGGTCACCGTATCAGAGGGCGTGGGTATCACACGCATGCGGCGCGGACGGAGGACGCGCCCCTCTGGCTCATGTGGGGCCATCCCCTCCGTAGTCGTCTCCTGGACCTGTTTTTCCCGTGGCATGCCGCGGCGACCAAGGCGTGTGATACGGTGCCACAGGGCGGCCCACCGTGGATAGCCTGTCCCCATGGACAACACACCCACGACCACCAAGCTGAGCATCGCATAGGCTCCAGGTCGGCCGAGATAGATGAGAAGACTCTCTGCCAGCCATTGCCCGCCAACGCCACCGGCTACGGTCGTCGTCCCCCATAAGGGGTCATGTGGGAAGGTAAGATACGCATAGGCACTCCCCACGATAAGACAGCAGACGCCACGCCAACATACGGTCATCGCCGCCCCCATGCGTCCGAGAAAGAGCCACCACGCACTGAGCACGAGTATGCCGATCAATAATGCGGCCGCACATCCCAGCGTCTGTAACGTCCAGTCAGCCAGGATAGCCCCCGCGGTACCGCCGTAATTGTGGATTTTAGAAGAAGCATGGCTCACATAAAGATTACCCGCCGGATCATCGAGATGATAGGAAGCAAGGCTCACCAGCAAAAACAGCATGCCGCATACCACGAGCCAACCTAGAACATGCGACACTTTTCTCAGAAGTATGGACATACGTCCTGCTCTCCTTCCCCTCACACCCCTCTGGCGTCTGGCTGAACATAGCACACTCTCGAAGAACGCTACAGTATCTTTTTGACTTGTGCCTCCGTCCAGTGGTAGCATGTCCATACCGTGTAGCATCACTCCCTGGCCTAGGCGCGCTAGTGTCACGGCAGCGCTCCACCTGCCACCCCATTAGGACGTCGGCTTAAGTGCTTGCAAGAATGTATGCCAATAGTGCACATGCCCAGTCAGCCTCTGGCGTTTTTCTGGGCTGTCGACCGCAGGTGCGTACGCCTGGCAATGGTCTATGAACGCTTGGACGACTGGGATGAGCACCGCTTCATCGTCATACATGGCACGGTCGAGTAGTTGCGCATGTTCTTGCATCAAGGTCTGGAACGTCACTGCGGCCGTCTCAGGGCTAGTGTGGTCGGCCATCGTCAGCGGGTGCAGCGGCAACGTCATTGCCACCTCCACATCCACCAACGGCTGTGAGCGTTGTTCTGCCATAGCAATGCACTGTAAACACCAGACGACGAGCGCACAGAGACGATTATGCTCATAAATCTCTACCGAGTCCGTGTACGTGTGTAGGTACCATTGCTGACAATTGCTACACCGCGCAAACTGTTTCACCATTGTTCCTCTGTGGGGTGGACTCCCCTCGAGCTACACTCATGCTTGTCAGGTTGTTCCGTTATTGGCGCTATACCCTACTGAGCTTCGGCGTCTTGGCCGTTACGGTTTTTCTCTTCCCGCACATGATGCCAGGCCATCCTTTGCAATTCTATGAGAGTTGGCCGAGTCATCCACAACAGCGGGCGCGTCTCACCAACGACTATGGCTTTGATCGTATGCTCCCCCTGCAAGGGATGCGCTGGATGCAACGCCTGCTGACCGGGCAATGGGGGGCGTCGCGCTACTCACAGCGTCCGGTCTTTGACGAGTGCTGGCCCGCGCTGCTCCGCACGGGCCTCCTCCTCCTCTGGACCCTGCTCGCCTGTGGCCTAGGCATCGGCAGTCTCTGGTGCCTCAGTCGCCTGGCGCCCTGGGTACTGGAGCTGATACCCTATGCGTTCCTGCTCCGTGTGCTGGCCGCGCTGCCAGGTTTTCTGGCCGCCATTCTCGTGCGTGAGCTGTTGCTCTGGCCTCTAGGCTGGGCGGGTATTCTCAGCCTGCCACTGGTCGGGCCGTCTTATGTCTTACACCCTGCGTATATGTTCCTGCCGGCTTCTTTCTGCGCTTTGCTCCCACTCCGTCTGTGGTATGACCTCCCCTGCGCGGCGCCTGACCAGCCCTGGACGGTACGCCAACGCTGGTATAGGGTGCGCACAGCTTTCCACCCATATCTGAACATGTTCCTGCTGGACGTCACTCTGACGGAATACGTGTGCACATTCCCCGGACTCGGGAGCCTGGGGATCAAAGCCCTGCAGCAACGTGACCTCCCGCTGGTGCAGGGCTTTATCCTCTGCATGGGGGGGCTCTATGTTGTCTTGCGTGGTCTGTGCGGGGAGCATCATCCCCCTGCCCTGTCTGTCCACACACCGTCAGCACCCCCTGCCCCGACAGCTGTCTACCGGACCTGCTGGTGCCTGCTACTCCTGGGGCTCCTCACGCTCTGTTCCCCCTGGTTGTTACGCTATGAGCCTACGGCCATCCATAGCCGCGACCAACATCTCCCTCCAGGGTATCGCTACGTCCTGGGCACAGATTTTCTTGGACGTGACGTGCTGAGCCGCACCGTGCAAGGTTTTCGGCATGCCTTGCCGCGTGTACTCGTGTTGGCCGCTATCAGTGGCGGCCTCAGTTGGGCAGTACTGTGGAGCCTGTCCAGGTCACAGCGCTGGACGAGGCTCCTCTGGGATGGTGGGCGTCTTGTCAGCAACGCTCTGCCTTCGTTCGTCCTAGCCTGCATGGTTTTCCTACTCTGTGAACAGCAACCATGGGCGCTTGAGATGGCACTCATTCTTGCCTGTCTACCCACGGAAATCGGCAACTTGACGCCTCATGCTACATGGCTACAACGTGTGACGCACCTGACCCAGCTCAGCGGATGGCTTTTATTGCTCGACGTTACCTTCGCCTTTGTGCATCTCAGCCCGGACTCTTTCGCGCCGACATGGGGGAGTGAGTTGCGTCATGGTATGCACTATGGACACATCAATAGCTGGATGCTCCTCGCCCCTACCACGGCCATCGTCTGGAGCCGTTATAGCGTCTCTCAACCGCATGACAGCGTCGCATGCGTGCCTTCCTCAGCGCTCTGTGGACACCGTGGTGCGTGAACGCGGTGCACAACACAGCCATACGCCAAGACACAGCATCACCCCACTGATCACGTGCGGTAAGCGGAAGGGGCCAAGATAGAGATCGTCCGCACGAAAAAGCGACGTAAAGGACCGGACAACGGCGTAGTACATGAGATACACACCAAACAGTGTGCCAGGAGACCAGGGTTTGGTACGCCAGCGCCACAGCCACACGAATCCCAAGAGATTCAGCACCAGCTCATAGAGCATGACGGGATGGAGTGGCACAGGCCCAAACTCACGCCCAGCAATACTGCTCGCAGGGAAGGTGACGCCCAGCCAATCCGGGCCATCGCGTAACCATGCCGGGAGCAGAGGGGAATGCAGCGGATACCCATGGGCATCACCGTTCATAAAATTGCCGAAACGTCCAAACGCATGCCCCAAACTCGCGGCGGGAGCCAGCATGTCGCACAGAGTCCCTAGCGATAGGCCCGTGGCCCTGGCAAACCACCAGGCACCGATGACACCGCCAATCAGGCCACCGTGAATCGCCATGCCGCCTTCCCACACGGCCAAAATCTTCCAGGGATGCGCCCCGTAATAGCCCCATTTGAAGAGCACATAATACAGCCGCCCGCCGATCAAGCCCCCGACAAACACATAAAAGGCCAGATCGACCATACGTTCTGGCAGCAGGCCACGACGTTCGGCCTCCGTACGTAGCAACCAGATCCCCATCAACAAAGCCGCGACATACATCAAGCCATAGAAACGAATGGCAATCGGGCCCACTTGCAACAAAATAGGATGCACACGCCCCTCCAGCTCTCCACAGTGGGAGGTCTGCTTGCTGTGACGTAGGCCCTGTCCCGCAAGACGCGCCGTCCTCAGCCCGCCACCGGAACCCCAGACCGCTCTACCTTTCTGCACAACTCCGGCGATGCTCGGCGAGCTTGGCCTGCAGGTGCTGTAGCAGCATAGGCACCACCATGTGGTCGTCCATAGTTGACAGGTTGACCCAATGTAAAGCAGGCATTTTCCGGAACCAAGTGAGCTGCCGCTTCGCGAGCTGCCAGGTGGCGTGCTGAATACGACACACCGTCTCTGGCCATGCCAGCTCACCAGCCAGGTAGGCCAGGAGCTCACGGTATCCTAGGCTTTGCAGGGCTCCACTCTGCCGTCGATACCCCTGGGCCAGGAGCCCTTGGATCTCGGCGACCCAGCCCGCCGCGAGCATGGCCTCGGTGCGGGCCACAATACGCCCCTGTAAGTCTGCGCGCTCCCGCGTCAGCGCCACACCAATGTAGGGCCACAATGGGGCGTGTTGCTGATGACGCTGGCAATGCACCGAGAAGGGTTCACCCGTGAGATACGTCACTTCGAGGGCGCGGACCAGTCGGAGGCGGTCGTTGGGATGATAGGAGGCGGCAGTGACGGGATCAACGCACTGGAGACGCCTATGCAGCGCTGGTGTGCCATGCTGCGCCGCATAGGCATACAAGACACGGCGTAAGGGTCCATAGGCCGCAGGCACAGGCATCAGTCCATACAGGAGCGCCTGCGCGTAGAGCCCGCTCCCCGCCACGACGAGGATGCGCTTGCCGCGCTGTTGGAGCGCCGTCAGCACGGGGTGCGCCGCCATGACGAATTGGGCGGCATTCGTGGCCTGGTCAGGCCTGAGCACGTCAAGTAAATGATGCCGCACCTGCGCCTGTTCCGCCCTGCTTGGCTTCGCTGTGCCTATATTCATGTCCTGATAAATCTGGCGGGAATCGACACTGACAATCTCGGCCCCCAGAGCTTCGGCAAGCGGGAGAGAAAGAGCCGTTTTCCCCACCGCTGTAGGACCAACCAGAAGAATCAACGGCTCTTGCATGGAGGATATAACCTGCATGGCGGGTGACTAATCGTCAACCATCTCGCGGAGTTCTTTGCCCGCCTTGAAAAAGGGCACGCGCTTGGCTGGGATCTGGACGGTATCACCCGTTTTCGGATTGCGTCCTTCACGGGGATTGCGGTCCCGGATACGAAAACTGCCAAAACCCCGCAGTTCAACCTTGCCTCCTGCGTTCAGGGCTTCCGTAATACAATTGAGCAGAATGTTCACCACCGTCTCAGTCTGCTTTTTGGTCAATTGAATCTTATCAGCAACTCTCTCAACGAGCTCTGCTTTTGTCATGCATCGAGATCTCCTGAAGGAGGGAGCCGTCGCACAGCGCCCGAACAAGAAAAAGAGCTTGTAGCGTACTGCCAGCCTCCAGGCTTGTCAAGCATATCTCTTATTTTTTGCGCTCGTGGGCTTCGTCACCGAACCCAGGACAGCAGCGGCCGACGTGCGGTCCACTCTGTAGGTTCGTCATCAGCAACCTCATCAGACTGCAGCCCGCCCGCCTGAAGCGATGGCAGGGCAGGCCGCAGCTCACTGGTGTTAGGCTTCCGCGTCGTTTTTCCGTGCCGCCTCGGCCTCGGCCTCGGCCTCAGCCTCAGCTTCCACTAACGCCGAGCGCAACGTCGCCATGCCCTCAGGCGCCGTATCCCCGAGGGTCACGGTGTCATCATCCTGACCATTGGCATCCCGGAGATCCTGACGCTCATTCCCTTCGATAAATGCCCGCACGCTCAGACCGATCTTGCGCGTCTCGACATCAATCTTGATGATCTTCGCTTCCAGCTCCTGGTTGACGCTGGCCACCTCTTCGGGGTCGTTCACCTTTTCGCGGCTCAGCTCGGACAGGTGGATGAGTCCTTCCACACCGTCTTCCAACTCGGCAAAGGCGCCAAAATTGGTCACTTTCACCACTTTCACGCGGACGTCTTGGCCCACCTGGTATTTCGTCTGGACCTGGGTCCACGGATCGAGTTCCATTTGCTTCAAGCCCAGGGACAGGCGCTCATTGTCTTTATCCACATTGAGCACAACTGCCTGGACCTTCTGGCCCTTCTTGAGGATTTCCGAGGGGTGCTTCACGCGCTGCGTCCACGACATGTCGGAAATATGGATGAGCCCGTCGATGCCCTCTTCTAAAGCGATAAAGGCGCCAAAATCAGTCAGATTCCGCACCTTGCCCTCGACCTCACTCCCCACCGGATAGCGCTCATCGACGGTGGTCCATGGATTCGGCTCAATTTGCTTCATGCCGAGAGAGATGCGCTTCTTATCCTTGTCTACGCTCAACACCACCGCCTCAATGGTATCGCCAATGTTGACGATTTTCGAGGGATGGCGTGTCCGGCGTGCCCAGGACATTTGCGACACGTGTACCAAACCTTCGATGCCTTCTTCTAATTCCACGAAGGCCCCATAATCGGTGATGCTGACGACCTTGCCGGAGACCCGCGATGTCTCGGGATATTTCTCCGCCACGTCCATCCAGGGATCGGGGGTCATCTGTTTCAGCCCCAGTGAGACACGCTCGTGTTCCTGGTCAAACTTCAGGACCATGACGCGCACCTGATCGCCAATAGCAAAGAGCTCCGACGGATGGCTGACCCGACCCCAAGACATATCGGTGATGTGCAGTAACCCATCAATACCACCGAGGTCGATGAACGCCCCGTATTCGGTGATGTTCTTCACCATGCCCTCAATAATCTGGCCTTCCGCGAGGGAAGAGAGGGTCTCTTCTTTGGCGCGTTGACGTTCTTCTTCCAGCAGCACACGCCGTGACAAGACGATATTGCCCCGTCGCTTATTGAGTTTGATGATCCGCATGTTCAGGCGCTCGCCGATGAGCTTATCCAGATTGCGCACGGGCCGGAGGTCAATCTGCGAGCCGGGCAAGAACGCCTTCAAGCCGATATCCACCGTCAAGCCGCCCTTAATGCGCGCAATCACCACCCCATCGACGACATCATTGTTATCGTACTTCTTACTGATATCGTCCCAAATTTTAATGCGGTTGGCTTTTTCCTTGGAGAGGATGACCTGGCCTTCCCCATCCTCTTTCTGCTCCAGGAGGACGTCCACCTCTTCGCCCACTTGCAGGTAGCGCCCCTGGTCAGGGAACTCATCGAGATCGATCATGCCTTCGGATTTATACCCAACGTCCACGAGCACAGAGTCGCGCCCAATATGCACTATGCGACCGCGGACGATTTCCCCTTCTTGGATATGCTTCAAACTCTCGGCGTAGAGCAGTTCCATCTCTTCGCGAGAGGTAACATCTTCAAAGGTAATAGCCTGTGCAGTACCTGATGCTACCGGTTCCAGCACTTCTTGCTGCCCCATATTGTCAGTCATGGAAATTCCAACCTCCTGTTTACGCCTCTAGAGCAAGCCTGCCTGGGCCGGCTCCTCCCGCCTTCACCCTAGGTGCCCTGTCTAGGCTATCCCCCCTCGCCGTCTAGCACACGGTGAATCTCTGATAGCATAGTCTGGACAACTTCGTCAACTGTCAAATCTGTGGTATCAATGCGCTGCGCATCCGCCGCTTGGACTAATGGGGCTGTTGGACGTCCCTGATCTTGCCGATCGCGTGTGGCCATCGCCTCGAGAATGTGCCGGGAGAGGGCCGGGGTCTCTCCCGGCGGCGTCTCCTGGAGCCGCCGCTGGCCGCGCACCGCGAGCGAGGCATCAAGAAAAAATTTCACCTGTGCCTCCGGGAAGACCACTGTCCCGATGTCCCGTCCTTCCATCACCACATTGGCCGGTGCCCCCACACGCTGTAGCTGGGCGGTGATGAGCGCACGGACGCCGGGCAAGAGAGCCACCGCAGACGCCGCTCGTCCGGCGGCCTCACCCCGTAAATCCGACGTTACACATGCGTCTGCCACCCACATATGGAAGATCCCAGCCTCAAACGTCGCCCGCAGAGGCGTGTGTGCCAAGCAGGCCATCACCGCCGCGGCATCCTCCACGGGCACACCCCGCGCGTGCATCAGCCATCCCACTGCCCGATAGAAGGCGCCAGAATCGACGTACTGATACCCCAGATGCTGGGCCACTTTCCGGGCTACCGTACTTTTCCCTGCCCCAGAAGGCCCATCAATAGCGATGACTATGCGCGTTCCCGGTTCAAGCACCATACGCTCCGTCCACTGCCCTGCGTGCCGCGTGCCGTGGCGCGCCTCTCACGGCGCTAGGGTCGCCATCTGGGTATGTACGACGCGGGCCTGCTGCGCGTCGGCAGCGATTTGTGCCACCAGCTCATCCACCGAAGCGAATGTGCGCTCATCACGGAGCCGCTGCACAAATTCTACCCGCACCAGCGCCCCATACATATCAGCCTCAACGTCGAAGAGATGGGCCTCAACGCTGAGCGTCTGGTTGCTAAACGTCGGATTGTATCCTACATTGGCCACGCCTGGATAGAGGCGAGAGGCCCACTCGACTCGCACGGCATACACCCCTGGATACGGTATCACGGTATTGAGGGAGCGCACATTGGCGGTGGGGAACCCCAACGCTGTCCCCCGTCGAAAACCTTCGACCACAGGTCCGGTGATCGCATAATACCGTCCAAGCAAACGCGCCGCTTGTTCCACATGCCCTTTGAGGAGGAGACGGCGGATGTTGGAACTGCTTACCACGGTGTCATCCTGCAGAATGGGCGGCACGACCGTGACCTGGTAGTTGCCGTGCGTGGCTTGTTCTTGCAGTAACGCTACTGTGCCGGCCCGACGATGTCCAAAACGAAAATCGTGCCCGACCACCACTTCATGAATCCCAAGCCGTTGACACAGGACATCATGCACAAACGCCAGCGGATCCTGGCGTGCAAACTCCTCCGTAAAAGGAATGCACAACCCCACCGCTATGCCGAGTGCGGCAATGAGCTGGATCTTCTGGTCATAAGTCGTCAGGAGTGGCGGGGCTTTCTCCGGGGCCAACACCTGCAGGGGATGCGGCTCAAAGGTAAAGACCATGCTCGTGCCAGCCAGGTCACGGGCGCGGGTGATGACATGCTGAAAAATCGCCTGATGCCCACGATGCACCCCGTCAAAGTTCCCAAGCGCCAGGATTGGCTTCGGATAGGCATTCGGCTGCACAGTGGCAAGCTGCTCGACAATCTGCATAACGATCCTGTGATAGAACAACCTGGGGACTCAGGCACGCGCGTGATTTCACGCGCGTGATTTGGTGGGGTGTAGCGACCATTCCCCACGGCTCCAGCCGAGGGCTTCTAGGGACAAGTCCCAGAGATTGTTGCCCTAATCTCGCGCAAGAGTGTAACTGCCTCGACAAGAAAGTGCAACGCTGGGCCTGCCGACGCCGGCAACCGCGGCCGATCTCTCTGGCACGGTGCAGGCGTTTGACGGCGATGGTGCTCCCAACGCGAGGGGCCGCGCTTGGAAAAACGCGCTTGACATCAGCCCTGGTGACCAGTACAACACAGCGCTATTCCGTCGAGGTGCCCTACGTGTGATCCAGTCGTCTATCCTGCTGTGACTGCGAGACCAGTAGCGATACGTGAGGCCCCATGACCAGTGCTTAGGAAGAAATGAAAGGGGGCTATGAAGACACATCGCCGTCTCGGCGCCTGCGAGTGGCCTACGCGGGCCACACTGTCCACGGTGCAATTCGTGCTCCTCGCAAGCCTCGTCTGGGGGTATGTTCTCGTGCCGGTGGCTACCGCCCAAACGCCACAGCGTGAAATGCTCCTGACGTTGCGTGAAGCCACAGCGCTGGCCCTGCAAAGCAATCTAGACATTCAGATCGCCGGGTTGAATCCTCTCATCCGCGCCGCCCAGGTGAGCGAACGCGAGGGCATCTTTGATCTCACAGGCCGGGCGACGTTGCGTGCTTCTGATGCGCGTCTCCTCGACACCGCGACTGCGGTGCTCAATCGTGTTAACGATCGGCTCGTGGGACAAGACGACGTCCAAGAACAGCGCTTAACCGTTGGGATCTCCAAGCTCATCCCCTCGGGTGCTACCTACGATGCGGAAATCGCGGAGTCCCACTTAAAAACCGGACGTCGCACCACCCAGACAGAACTCAAAGCGAACCGAGCCGGCAAAACGCTGGGCTTTCCCTTTGACTTCCGTCCTTCTAGCGAATTGTACACTACCGAAGCGACGCTGCGTGCCACCCAACCGCTGTTGCGCAATTTTGGTTCTGAGGTGACCAAGACGCAAATTCTGCTGGCCCAGAACAATCTGGCCATCTCGAAAGAAGATTTCCGGCGCCAAATCATTGTCATCACCTCCCGCGTCCAACAGGCGTACTGGGATTTAGTCTTTCGACGGCAGGATTTAGAAGTGCAGCTCCGGCAACTCGTCTTAGCACGCCAACTCCTCGACCAGATCCGCAAACAGGTGGCCGTTGGTACCCTGGCACCGCTCGACGTTTTACAAGCGGAAACGACGATCGCCCGGACCGAAGAACGTATCTTGGTCGCGAACAATGCCTTGCGGGCCGCCGAAGATCGCCTCAAACGGGTCATGAACGTGAGCTTAGTCGGTGCCCAGGCTGATGTCGTGATTCTGCCCGCCGATACCCCGATGTATATCGCCCCGACCTTAAATCAGGACGAAGAAATTCGCCAGGCACTCGACCAGCGTTCCGATCTCGTGCAGGCCAAACTCGCACTCGAAAGTCAGCATATCAGTCTGGTCTTTGACAAGAATCAGTTACTCCCGACGCTGGATATGGACGCCAGTCTACGCTTCAATGGGATTGACGATCGACTGCTGGGTGGGGTGGGAGAAATCGATCCGACGAAACGCTATCGCTGGGATATCGGCGTGACCTTCCGCTACCCGCTGGAAAATCGGCAAGCCAAGGGGCGCGTCCAACAAGCGCAGCTCGCCATCCGCCAGCAGATGGTCCGCATCAAAGACCTGGAGGAAAATGTCATTGCCGACGTCCGGAACGCCGTGCGGGACGTCCTCACCAATTCGCAACGCGTGCAGGCTTCCCGCGTCTCCAACCGTCTGGCACAGAAACAGCTTGAGGCGGAAAAAAAGAAACTCCAGGTGGGCCTGGCGACGGTGTTTACGACGTTGCAATTTCAGGATGTCCTGGCGGTACAACAGTCCAACGAAATCAACGCTGTGACCGAATTTCTCAAAGCCCAAGTGCGCTTGGAAGAAGCGAAGAGCACGTTACTCCAAACCTACAACATCGTCCTGGATGCCGATGGCCCACGTTTGCAGCCCTAATCCCGCATCCATCTCTCCGCGCTGACGGCCTCAGGCCGCTGTGGTCTGCCGACGCCAGCGGTGTAGCGCCCCTTCCCACAGCCAGGCGACCTCCCATGGCGAGGCATCACGTGCCACCCGCCGCATGCAGAGCAGTGTCAGGGCGCTCATGCACACATTGGGGCACCAGGCAGCAAACACGGCAGGAAAGAACGAGAATTTGTCCGTGAGGGCATCACTGGCCGTGAGAAAAATGTAATAGAGAAAGATGGCGCCCAGCCCAAACACATAGCCTGACGAACGTCCGGCCTTCGGCTGGACGACCCCCAGCACCGGACCCAAGATGGCAAAAATCATGGAGGCAAAGGGCAGGGCAAAGAGTTTATGCCAGTAGAGTTCGAGATCGTGCGCGCTCTGGCCAAGGGCCTGACGACGCGCCATCTCCGCACGAAATTCCGTCGGGTACAGCTCCCGCGGTCGGCTGGCCTCCCGTGCTTGACGCGCCAGGCGCGTGTCGAGATCTAAACTGACATCATACTGACCAAATTGGAGGACGGCATAGCGTTTGTAGGGTGGAGAGACGCGGTGGATGGTCCCCCGTTCGAGGTGTAAGAGCACACGCAACGCTTCGGGCTGTGTCTCTAACGTGCCAACCTCGGCAGTAATCACCTGGGAGACATTGGTCCTAGTATCTGCAATGAAAATGCCTTCAAGACGTTGTGCCTCCGGCACGGTGCGCTCGACATAAAGCACCAAGCCTTTGAACGCCTCGTTAAAGGTGCGGGGCTGCAGATGATAGTAGGCTCGTTCACGGGCCACCTCGAAAAACAGGCTCTGCAGGCCTTGAAATCCCCACGGGGCGACATACATCAGCACCACGCTCGACAGGGCGTAGACCACCATGCCCGCCGCGATGAGGGGGGCGAGCATACGATAAAAGCTCACGCCAGCCGCTTTGAACACGACATATTCACTATCCATCGATAAGCGGTTGAGGGTTAACGTGCAGCCAATGAGAAAGGCAATGGGCAGCGTCAAACTGCTCACCGTAGGCAGCGTATAACACAACAAGCGGGCCGACGTCAGCAGATCGAGATGATTGCGTAAAATCAAACTCGTCAGCCACAGCAGCTTATCGACAAAGAGCACCGCCGTGGCCACGGCCCGTGCGAGGAGGAAGGCGGGGAGGAGTTCGCGCAGTAGATAGCGATCGAGCAGCCACATCACCAAAATCTCCCGACAAGCTCCGCCCTGCCGGGCGGAGTTACGGACGGCTTGATTGTCTCTACTGTAACGTTGTATTACAATAGGCTCACTGTCGCGCCCGGCATCGTCTGGGCTGTGCAGGGGGCACTCGATGTGCGGGGAGTCCCGGGAAGGATTATACGCTGGCGCCGTGACGCTGTCTGCGGCAGATGTCTGGCGGAGGTTAGCGCTGCTCCGGCACGCGAAAGGCTCAGCATGGCCACGAAATTGCTGCTCGTGGAAGATAGTCTCTCCATTCAAACTATTGTGGAGACCACGTTTGCCCGTGAGGGTTTTGACGTGTCGGTCGTCAGCGATGCCTTGGATGGTTTGCAGAAAGTCCATACCATCCACCCCGACATTGTGCTGGCGGACGCCTCCATGCCCGGAATTGACGGTTTTCAGTTGTGTCAGCGCATTCGTCAAAGCGCCAATGGTCGGGATGTCCCCGTCGTCCTCTTGACCAGTGGTTTTGCCGCCTATGATGAAGCGAAAGGCGCCCGCTCCGGGGTGACCACCTATCTCGCCAAGCCTTTTGAACCGCGTGTGCTTCTCGATTTGGTGAAGCAACTGGTGGTCGCGACGCCACCCCCAGCCTTCCCCACGCCGGACATAACGGTGGCAACGCTGCGCCCGCGTCCCGATGAGCGCACCGCCCAGGCAGAGCCCACGGCGGTGTCCCCACGTGGCGCCCCTGTGCCTCTCGCGGACCCCCTGGAGGCCGTGTGGCCTGAGCCCGCTGGTCTGGCGGATTTTTCCGGTCTGGCGCCATGGGATGAGACGTCGCCCCTCTCTGGCGCAGAGACCACACCGCTGGTGTTGCCGCTGCCGCCTCCGCTGCCCACCCCACCGGAGGAGCCCATGGCCGCCACGCTTGATGGCCTCGCGCACACGCTGGGGAGGCATCTCCTGCAGCACCTGCAAGCGACCCTCGAAGCGCAGATGACCACCGTGTGTGCCCAGCTCATCCCGCAGATGGTGGCCACAGTACGTGAGGTCGCCCAGGCCACCATGCCTGCCTTGCTTACCGTGTTATTACAACAAGAGATTGAGAAGCTGAAACACGCCGCTGAGCACGACCACCATGGAGACTAAGCCGCAGGCAGATGCCTTAGAGCCGTCGGCGCTCCAGCAGTTACTGACGACGCACACGTTTGGGCGCGTCCTGCAGGTCTGGCCGTCGGCCACCTCCACCAACGATCTCGTGAAGACGCTCGCCCAGGATGGCGCACCAGAAGGCACGGTAGTCATTGCCGACCACCAAACCAACGGACGTGGACGCCAAGGCCGCACCTTTGCCTCACCTGCTGGCGTGGGGATTTATCTCTCGCTGCTCCTCCGTCCGCAGATCGACATGGCGCGCCTCCCGCAACTTACGTTAGTGAGTGCTGTCGCTACCGCGCAGGCTCTGACGGCCTATAGCGCCCTCCCGGTACAGCTGAAATGGCCGAACGATGTTGAGGTGTATGGCAAAAAAGTCGCCGGCATCTTGTGCGAAGCGGCGGTGAGTCCATCGACGGCTACCCTGGCGATCATTGGGATCGGGATCAACGTCAACACGGCCCTGGAGGACTTCCCACTGGAGTTACAGCCGTTCGTGACATCGCTGGCCCTCGCGGCAGGGCATTCCTGGAGCCGGGCGCCGCTCATTGCGCTGCTTCTGGCACATCTCGAACGACTCTATACGCTTTTTCAGCAGGGCCACATGGCGACCATACTCGCACAATGGTTGCACTATGGACCGATTGTGGGGCGCCGGGTGCGTTTTACCCAGGACACGCGCGCTCTCACGGGCATCGTGGCGGGCCTTGACGAGGATGGGGCGTTACGTGTCCATGACCCGGCTGGCACCCTGTACCGACTGGTGGCGGGCGAAGTCGTCTTTCTCTGAAGGATGCAGACATGTTATTAGTGATTGATGTCGGTAATACCAACACCGTGATGGGGGTCTACGACCAGGATCGCCTGATCACCCACTGGCGGCTGGCGACCAGTCGCCATCGCACCAGCGATGAATACGGCGTGCTGGTGCAGGGGCTCTGCGCACAGCGGCGCATTGATGCCCACGCCATCCAACACGTGGCGATCTCGTGTGTCGTTCCATCCCAGCTCTTTGCGCTCACCGAAGTGTCGCACGTCTATTTCGATTGCCAACCGCTGATTGTGGACCATGAGACGGCTGGCCTGCCCATCCATACCGACCGGCCCGAAGAGGTGGGCGCGGACCGTCTCGTCAATGCCGTGGCCGCCTACCACAAATTCCAGTGTGAATTGATCGTGGTGGATCTGGGCACCGCCACGACTTTTGATGCGGTCTCCGCCGCGGGGGCGTACCTAGGAGGCGCTATCTCCCCAGGCATTACGATCTCGATTGAGGCGCTCGCGCAGCATGCCTCCAAGCTCTCGCGGGTGGAGTTTGCCAACCCTGGCTCGGTCATCGGCAAGCACACGGTCCATGCCATGCAATCCGGCATCTATTTTGGCTATGTTGGGCTCGTCGATAGCATCGTGACGCGTATGCGTACGGAAATGGACGGAACGCCACTGGTCGTCGCCACGGGCGGTCTGGCCCCGCTTATTGCCGAGGCCTCGACGACGGTGCAAAAAATTGAGCCCTACCTCACGCTCGAAGGGTTGAAGGTCGTCTTTGATCACTATACCGCTCGGCACAATCCTGTCCACACCTAAAGCCAGCGCTTATAGGACTGAAGAGACTGTCTTAGAAGCGCCCCTCTTCATAGACACCCCAGACTGCCCGTAAGACATCGGAAATCTCACCGATGGTGCCATAGGCGCGCACCACATCAAGCAGGGCCGGCATGATGTTCTGCGTACTCCGGGCCACCTCCTCCAAGGTACGCAGCCGGCTCGCAAGCAACTCCTGGTCACGCGTGCGCCGCAGGGCTTGCACCTGGGCAATCTGTTTCTCCTGGATGTGCGGATCAATGTGCAAGATGTCGATAGGCGCCTCAGGGGTGACGAACGCATTGACCCCAACGATCGTGTCCTCATGCTTTTCAAGTCTCTTCTGCGTCTCGTAGGCTGCCAGGCCAATTTCTTGCTGGGGAAATCCACACTCGATGGCCTGGACCATGCCGCCGAGGGCATCAAGCTGCGCAAAATAGGCATAGACTTGCTGTTCAAGCTCGTCCGTCAGCTTCTCCAGGTAATACGACCCGCCGAACGGATCAATCGTGTCAGCCACCCCGGTTTCGTGCGCGATGATTTGTTGCGTGCGTAGGGCGATGCGTGCCGCTTCCATCGTCGGGAGGGCCAGGGCTTCATCGAGAGCATTCGTATGTAACGACTGCGTCCCGCCTAACACCGCGGCCAGCGCTTGTAGAGCAACGCGTACGATGTTGTTATAGGGCTGCTGCGCGGTCAGCGTGACGCCGGCCGTTTGGGCATGGGTACGGAGAAGCAGGGAACGCGGATTGGTGGGGTGATAGCGCCGGGCCATTTCTCGAGCCCAAATACGCCGGGCGGCACGGAATTTGGCGATTTCTTCAAAAAAATGATTATGCACATCGAAAAAGAACGACAGGCGTGGCGCAAAGGCATCGACGGGGACGCCACTGGCGACTAACTCCTCAACATACGTCAGGCCATCGTACAAGGTGAAGGCGACTTCCTGGGCGGCGGTCGCCCCGGCTTCCCGGATGTGGTAGCCACTGATACTGATGGCATTCCACTGCGGGAGATGTTCGGCACAATAGGCGATTGAGTCGCGCACGAAGCGTAACGACGGCCGTGGGGGAAAGATCCACTCTTTTTGGGCAATGTATTCCTTGAGAATGTCGTTTTGCAGCGTGCCACGGAGCTTGGCCAGGGGGATGCCTTGTTTTTCTGCCACGACAATATACATGGCCAGGGCGATTGCCGCCGTGGACGTGATCGTCATCGACGTGCTCACCGTGTCCAAGGGGATGCCGTCAAAGAGCACCTCCATATCGGCCAGGGAACTGACCGCTACACCACATTTGCCGACTTCGCCCGCCGCCATCGGGTGATCGGGATCATAGCCATACAACGCCGGCAGGTCAAAAGCGACGCTCAGGCCGCCGTTGCCTTGGGCCAGAAGGTATTTATAGCGCACGTTCGTCTCTTGGGCTGTTCCGAAACCTGCGAAGATGCGTGTGGTCCACAGGCGCCCGCGGTACATGGTCGGCTGGACGCCGCGTGTATAAGGCGCCACCCCAGGAAACCCGAGGCGTGCCGTGTACTCTTCGGCTGAGCACTGCGGTGGGGTACTGAGCGCGGCCCCATACGATGCCTCTAGGGTGGTGTGCGTGGCCGCCGCAGCAGACTGCAGCCCGTGGTCTGTCTGCCGTTGGTCGTGTGCTGCCTCGATTGCCTCAACAACGTGCGCTGGGGTCATCCCTGGATCTCCCTCTCCCTATTTCGTGAGCCCTCGCCCAATTTGTGCCTGCATATCGCGGACTTCTTGCCGTAAGGCTTTGTTATGCTGCGAGATACGCACCATGTAGAGCCACAAGGCCGTCCAGATGGCCGAATACGCCACCACCACATACCAGAGATTCTTCACGGAACCTTCCCTCAGATTAGCGAGCCAGCATGTCGTCGATGTCATGACGCAGCACCTCAAGGTCGTAGCGACTCTGCAACGTGCTCACGCGTTCTCGTACGAGGAGGAAAAAGAGACAGCCAAAGGCCACCACACACACCGCAAACGTCAACAGCATTTCCGGTGGCAGACCCGTCGTGCCGCCCGCCTGGATGATAATGGGCTTGGGATGTAAGGTGCGCCACTTTTCCACAGACCAGCGGATTAACGGGACATCCACAAAGCCGACAATGCCCAGGATGGCCGCCACGCGGGCCCGTTTGGGATCTGTGGTCTCGATGCGCAGCATGAGATAGGCCACGTAAATGAGCCAGAGCACCAGCGTCAGGGTCAGCGTCGGATCCCACGACCACCAGGTGCCCCAAATGGGGCGCGCCCAGATAGGGCCGGTAATTAACACCAAGGTGCACAACACCACCCCGAGTTCTGCCGCACTGAGCGCCACGGCATCCCACCAGGCATCCTGACGCCACAGATAGACAATGCTGGCGAGACAGACAATACTAAAAGCGAGAAACATCGTGATCGCCGACGAGACATGAAAATAGAAGATTTTTTGGATGATACCCTGCATCTGCTCCAGAGGCGCATAGAGAAAGACCATGAGCAGCGCCGCAAGCATCAACACGTAGGTGACAACGAGATGGCACACACGGTGGAGACAGACCGCAGCGATCACGGCACAGGCAACGACAAACGTGAGTACCCATCCTACCTGCACAGCATCAATCCTCGACAATGTACTCAAATACTAACAACGCTACCACCAGAAACACGAGATCAAACACCCCAAGCAGCGTCAGATAATCCGTAATGTCACGCAGGCCCTTCCCGTTGATGAGTTGGGTGGTGGCATGCACGGTCGCAATCGTGAGCGGGACGGCCACCGGGAGAAAGAGCATCGGCAACATCACCTCATAGGCTCGCACCTGGGTGACGACCATGGCAAAAAGAGTGCCGATGATACTCAGGCCCACGATCCCTAACCCAAAAACGAGGCAGAGCTCCCCGAGGCAGGCGGTGAAATCAATATGAAACCATATGCCACACAGCGGCACAATGCAGAGCGCCACCACCGCCAGGTAACACATCTGTGCCAAGGCTTTGGCCACGAACAACGCACTGCGGTCCGAGAGCGCGAGCAGCACCCCTTGCAGGCTGTCTTCCTCCCGTTCCATCTGGCTGGTACGTTGTAAGCCTAACACCGTCGCCAACAACAGGGCCACCCACATAATCCCGGCGACTACTTGGCGCACGAGCTCGGGGTCTGCGCCAATCGCAAAATTAAAGACCACTAGCACCAAGACGGCAAACACGAACATTAACGTGAAGATCTCGCGTGTACGCCACTCCGTCTGCACGTCTTTGGCCAGCAGCGCCAGGATCTGTCGGAGAAAGACTTTGCTACCCGACATACGTACGATACAACTGGTCAAAGCCTGGCACATCGAGGCCGCAGGAGGGGCCACGATAGACAATGTTGCCACGACATTGAATGGCCACCTCATCATAGCCCTCGAACCCACCATGCCAATCATGCGTGCTCAGAATAATGGTGCGGGCCTCGCCGCGTAACTGCTGTAATAAGACTTGTAAGCGGTCGGTGGCATGCTTATCCAGTCCCGTATAGGGTTCGTCAAGCAGTAGCAAAGCAGGGGAATGTAAGATCGCCCGCGCAATCGCCAAACGCTGCTGCATCCCACGGGAGTAAGTTCGGACGAGCTGATGGGCCTGCGTCAGCAAATCGACCGTATGTAAGACGTCGGTGATGCGTTCTGTCAGGCGTGGCACACCAAACAGCCGACCATAAAAACGCAAATTCTCATACGCCGTGAGATGACCATACAGGAAGGTCCGATGGGTCAGCACGCCGAGGAGGGGACGGATTTTGGCGGCGTCTCGCCTGGCATCATAGCCGGCGATCCAGACCATGCCCGCGGAAGGACGGGTCAACGTGGCGAGAATGTTTAGGAGTGTAGTCTTCCCAGCACCGTTCGGACCGAAGAGGCCAAGGGTGCAGGCACGCCTGAGTTGCAAATCAATGCCACGCAACGCCGTCATGGGACCAAAGCGTTTGACGACCCCTTCGAGACGGACCATCACGTCTGCGCTCACCCTGTTCCTCTATGACGCCTTTGGGGCACGGCTCTGCGCATAGTGCTCCACCATGTGCACCAGCTGTTCTTGATACGCCTGACGACGCTGGTGGTACGTTGCGGCCTCCACGCTTCCGTGCGCGTATGCATCGTCCAAACGCGCCATGCTATGCAAAAGCTGCCACCCAGTCTGCTGCCAGTCCTGCTGCTGGGCCAGCGCCTCAGCCGTGGCCCGCGTCTGCTTGCCTGGCTGGCGCCATGCCCTATAGCACGGCCACAGACCACCACCGAGTGCCAGCCCCACGATCAAGCTATACGCCCCGAGCGACAACAACGATGTCGAGGTCTGGCGCGGGATGAGTTGCAGCCAGGCACGGGTGCCGGCTTCTAACTGCACACCCCGAAAATGCGCAAACACGTGGGGCGGCACAGGCACACGCCCGCCAAAGCGCAAATCGCTCGTCGCATTGAGCTGCTCATCTTCTACGAGGACGTCGAACATGGCCGTCGCCAGGGTCCGTTCGAATAAGATCGTCATCAGGGTCGCCTGCCATGGGAGGTGGTAGGTATACACGACCTCATGTTCCCCTGGTGCAATGGGCGCAGTGTAGGAGATCCCGCGACTCTCCACCCGTGTCGCTTCAGGCAGCAAGCCTTGGATCGGAGCCACATTATAGTGTCCGTGTGGGAGAGGCAAATGGAGGGAGACCCCTGGAGTCCCTCGCGGCCCTGGAGCTACAGCGGTGTAAGGCGTGCTGCCGGGATTGACGAGACGGATAATTTCTCGCACTTCGAGACTTGTCGCATGGCTGCGGACAGCCATCAGATGGTTGGCAATCCGTAACGTTGGTTTTTCTGCGGCCGGCACCCCATCGGGCTTGACCGCCGCACTGACGGCGCTGACGGTCAGGACGACTTCCACGGGTTCTGCCCCGGTGAGCGTCACCGAGTCGCTGCGATAGAGTTGTTCCTCGTAACGTATCCCCACGACATACGTCCACGTCGGGCCAATGGCCAGATGCTCAAACACAAAGCGTCCGTCAGCATCTGTTTGCCCAGGAAAGCGTTGCACATCCTCATTTGGGCCGAAACGAATGAGCATGATGCGCTGGTGCGCCAATATGTGCCCCTCGCGCTGCACCACGCCTTGCAGACGACCGACGTCTTCCGCATATCCCACCATCAACAACACGCTGGTCAGCAGCACACCGCACCACCCGACCAGCAGCCGCGGGTGCGTGATGGCACCCACCAGAAGGTGCTGTCCTAACCAGCGCGACCATTGCCGTCTTTCGCTACCCGCATACACGATGTTACAAAGGCCTCAGGGTTGGTCCACAGCTCGGACAGTACAGCGCGTCCGGTGCATAGGGGGTGCGGCAATGGGCGCACACGTGGTCGTCGGCCGCACTGACCGACGCGACCAACGGTTGACGGAGCACACGCACCTGCTGCTCAATCAGCTGCTCCAGCTCCACAAACGGATCCACCGTATCGAGTTGACGCAAGATGTGGACAGCGTCTCTTTCCAGTTGTTGACGGAGTGCTGTGTAGTCGTCCTGATCAACTTTGTCCGTTTGGAAATCAAAATCGAGATCGCGGATAGCCCCATACACCATATCTTTCTGGAGCATCAGGCGCTCTGTGGCCTGCTCGTCCGCTGTACGTGGGAGAGCAGACGGTGCCTGGCGCAGTAGGGGTTCGCCGACCCCGATTACCACACACAGCGCGATCACCACCAAGATGGCAATATCCAGTGCGGCCATTAGCGTGCCTCGCGCGCGGCGACCGGCTCACGATGGCGTGCTTCGTAGTGCGGCGCCAAGCCTGCAAGACGACGCTCTGGCCACATGGCAACAATGGTCCCGATAACCATCACCAGTCCACCCATCCACATCCAAAACACCAGCGGATTGATAAACACTTTGAATGTCACAGCCGTGGAGGCTTCAAAGCCCGCCATAATCACGTACAGATCTTCGAGCAAACTGCTACGCAGAGCGACTTCGGTCGTCGGCTGATTCTGGGCAAAGTAGACACGTTTCTCAGGATAGAGGGTCGTGAGATAGTCGTTGTGACGGGAGACACGCAGCGTGGCGATAAACGCCTCATGGGTGGGTTCCATCTGACGGTTCAGGCTGTGCAATTGCAAGGTGAATGGCCCCACGACCGCCTGCTCTCCGGGAAGCAGCACCACATTCTCTTCGATCTGATACGCCGATGAGCCTGTAATGCCGATAAACAGCAAGACCACACCGAAGTGCACCGTGTAGCCACCATAACGGCGGCGATTCCTCTGCACCAGCGTGCGCAACGCCTGCAGCACCGTCCCACCGCTGCTGGCCTTCCGGGCTCGGATGCCGCGGTAAAATTCGAGGAGAATGGTGCCACAGACAAACAGGCAGATGGAAAAAGAGATCAGCGCCACCACGTGCCGAATGCCATTGGCGTACAGGCCCGCGGTCACCACACCTGACAGCGTCAGGGGATACAGAAAATTACGGCGCAGATTCCGGGCGCTGGCCTTACGCCAGGCAATGAGCGGACAGATGCCCGCTAAGAGGAGCAAGCCCAAACCGAGCGGGACATTGACTTGATTAAAGAACGGCGCCGCCACACTAATTTTGACTCCACGTACGGCCTCAGAGATAATCGGAAACATCGTACCCCAGAGGACGGCAAACATGATGCCAACGAGAAACAAGTTGTTGAATAAAAAACTACTTTCACGCGACAGAACCGATTCCAGGCGATGGTCACTGCGTAACTGGGGCAGGCGTTTGATCAGCAGCGTGATGGCAATGGTGAGAACTCCCGCCAAATAGAACAAAAAATAGGAACCAAGTGACGATTGCGCAAACGCATGCACGGACGCAATAATCCCACTGCGCGTGAGAAACGTGCCAAAGATCGACAGCCCATAGGTGAGAATAACGAGCACCATATTCCACACCTTGAGCATGCCTTTCTTTTCCTGAATCATGATGGAATGCAGAAAGGCCGTCCCAGTGAGCCAGGGCATCAACGACGCATTTTCGACCGGATCCCAGGCCCAATACCCACCCCACCCCAGTTCGACGTAGGCCCATTGTCCGCCTAAGAGAATGCCAATGGTGAGGAATAACCAGGCCACCAGCGTCCAACGGCGGATACTCCGTATCCATTGCGTATCCAGGCGCCCACTGGCCAAGGCGCCCATCGCAAAGGCGAAAGGCACTGAAAAGCCGACAAAGCCCAGATACAGATTGGGTGGATGGATGACCATGAGCGGATTTTGCAGCAGCGGATTGAGCCCTTGCCCATCACGCGGTTCATGCGGTAACACACGGAAAGGATCCTCAGCAACCACGAGCATCACCAGAAAGAGGAGCGCTGTCGTCATCAGCGTCGCCATCACATAGGGCATCAGTTCCCGATTGCGCTGGCGATTTTGCCACACGGCCAGTGCACTATACATGGTCAGGATCCACAGCCAGAGGAGCAGGGAACCTTCTTGCCCTCCCCACAGGGCCGCCATGGTATAGAAGGCTGGCATGGCACGATTCGAGACACTGGCCACATATTGCAGCCGAAAATCGTGGGCGAGTAAGGCGTACCACAGCGCGATCATCGCGATGGTGACCAGCCCCGCCACACCATAGGTGGCGCGTGCGGCACTTTCGATCATGGCCGGACGTTTATAGGCACTCCCGAGCAAGGCCGTGATGACGGCATAGCACGCCACCACACATGCCCACTGTAACGCAATCCCGCCAATATCACCCATGGTCTTTCCTTGCTACGTTGTGCGTCCAACGCCGGTATTCTTGGCGGAAGCACGCCGCAGGTGGCCTGCATCGCAGACACTGCCTTGCTGGTACGGTCTCTGAAGCGACACGCGAGACGAGGATGCCGGGAGAGGCGCGCTAGAGTGTCAGGTTCTTGTCGGCCTCATACTTGGAAGGGCAACTGGTCATTAACACCGAGGCCGTGAGCACGCCATCACGCCCGATGCGCCCTTCGACAATGACATCCACGCCGGGCTGAAACATGTCCGGCTTGACCCCCTTATACTGCACAGGGAGGCGCACCTGCTCGTCCCCGATGACGAACCCTAACGCCAGCTTCGACACATCCCACGCAATCGGCTCGGCCGTGACCTTGCCGGCCACACGTATCTGCTCACCTTGCAAGGTCGAGAGCTTTTGGTGAACTTCTGGCACCGTCAAAAAATACATGGTGCTCCCGGTAGCGCCGGAAAACATCAAATACGCCACGGAGGCGACAATAATCACCACACCAATAGACAGTTTGATATGTTGCTTCGACACGACGACACCTTCTCCCGCCTCTCGAGACGGTACGCGGATCACAAGGCGTGGCTCTCATGCACCAGACTGGCACTTTCAAATGTGCGCATCTCTTCTAAGACCGTCTGGTAGATGTGGGCCACGGCAGCGGCTGGAAGCGGTCCAGGATTGATCGTTTGCAGGCGTTGAATCAGCGCTGCCTCACGCTCTGGGACATAGATAGGCAGACCATGATGGCGCTTAAAATCGGCAACTTCCCTAATGACTTTGGCTCGTGCTGACAGCAAGGACACGATCTGTGCATCCAGCACATCTAACCGTTCTCGCAGTGCATCCAACCCCATGATGTTGGTCTCTCTCCCTAATGTCACCGTCACGTCGCTCCCTTGGGTACGTGAGTATAATCTGGAGAGCGAGGAAAGCACAACCTCCTTCTTCCGCTGCTCGGGCCACGACGCTGCCCTGCGCACCGCCGGCGTGGAGCGCTGCAGTGTTGGAGACGCGGGGCCCTGCTGTCCGCGGTCTGCTTGCTCTCCCCTGGCGTTTATGCTACGCTCCGCAGCGTTTTGCGGTGGTCTCTCCACCAGATATTCGTGGCATGAGGTGTCGCAGGTGTCAGGGCTCGACCAGCCAATGACGGTACCCATCAGAGATGTCTGCCCGTCGTGTGTGAGAGAAGGTTGCCTATGTCCGAGAGGCCAGATCCCAAACCCTCCGCGCCCTCCTGGGGTGAGGTCGTGCGTTCGGTCGGTCCATATATGGATCTGGGCTTAACCTTTGTGGGGATGATCGGCGGTGGCGCCCTCGGAGGCTATTGGTTAGATACACGTTTTGCGACATCTCCCTGGTGGTTACTGACTGGAGCGTGTCTTGGCATTCTGGCAGGCTTCTATCACTTTCTCTCTGTCGTGCTCCGAAAGTAACCAATGTTCCTTGACTTCCTGAAACTCCTCGGCCTCACGCTCAGTGTGGTCTGGCTCTTGCTCTTCGGCTGGGGGTATCTCTTCGGGCACTCCGTCTTGCTGCGTGAGATCATCATCGGGTGCCTGCTCCCTGTGGTGTGCTTTATCCCTGGTTTTTATGCCGTGTCAAAAACGCTCGGGAGTTCGTGGAAAACCTTTCTGATCGCCGTGTTTGGCGGTATGTTGATCCGTTTGGTGTGTATTGCGACCGTCTTTATCCTCATGGTCATGCGGACGCAATTCCACGTCTCGACGCTGCTCTTTTCGTTGATGGGTTTTTATATCGTGTGTCTGATCGTTGAGCTGTATTTTGTGGGTCGTCGAATAGCCTATAAGGAGGGAATGCCAGGATGAGTCTCGCGTATGCGGCCTCGCAAGCGGGTGAGCATGGTGCCGATACTAGTATTGGGGGAGTCATCCTCCATCATGTGCAGGATGAAAAATGGCTGAACATCCCCATCGTCCTTGATCTGTCAATTACCAAGCACGTGGTGATGATGTGGATTGCCGCCGCGCTGCTCATCGGCGTGTTCCGTTGGGCGTTTCGTACGCCGCAGCTCGTGCCACAAGGCGCGGCAAATTTGCTGGAAGCCATCATCGTTTTTTTGCGCGATGAGGTCATTTTGCCGAATACCGGGGAAGCCGGTCGACGCTATCTGCCGTATTTGCTCAGTGTGTTTTTCTTCATTCTGTTCTGCAATCTCTTGGGGTTGATTCCCTTCTGTGCCACCGCGACCGGCAACGTCAATGTCACAGCGGCCCTGGCTATTATGTCGCTGGTCATGATTCAAGTCGGCGGTATCAAGGCCTACGGCTGGAAGCATCATCTGCAGAACTTGGTGCCACACGGTATACCGACCTGGTTGTTACCAATCATGATCCCCGTCGAAATTATGGGGCAATTTACCAAGCCGTTTGCGCTCTGTATCCGGTTGTTTGCCAACATGACGGCTGGCCATATTGTCATTTTGTCGTTTATCAGCATGATCTTCATTCTCAAAACCCTGCTGATCGCGCCCGTCTCGGTGTTCTTTGCCCTCTTTATCAGTCTGCTGGAGCTCTTTGTGGCTTTCCTGCAGGCCTACATCTTTACCATGCTGACCTCCCTGTTTATGGGCATGTCCATCCATCCCCAACATTAAGCGGCGTGGACCTGGTCTCTCCGCAGTGTCCTGGCGTGGCAGGCCAGAAGACTGCGGAGAGCCTACCGAGCCCGTACGCTACGCTGGTTCGAACATGGGGAGGGCGAGTTGCCCCTCTCCTTGGTCATGCCAGCACAGCTTGACACGCAAACCGCACTGGACATTTTTCACAGGCTCCTGGACACCCACGATGTTGGTCATGATACGAAAACCTTCATCGAGGTCCACATAGGCGACGGCGTAAGGCCCGAGTTCTGCAAAGGCTGGGTGACGGCTCTGCATAATAACCGTGAACGTGTAGACGGTGCCCAGGCCTTGCGAAATGCGCCGGGTGAGGTCGCTGGAGCCGCAGGTGGTACAATGGCTGCGGGGATAGAACACGACAGCGCGACAGCTAGTGCAGGTCTGATACGTCAGCTCGTGGCGCTTGGTGGCTTCCCAGAACGGCGCCGTATCCGGTTCGGGAAAACGTGGCTGGGGTCGTGGTGCTGGCATAGTGCGAGGCCTCCTCGGTTAATCAGCGGCGAGAATGGTGATGGCCGTGGCGTGGCGTGAGCCGAGTTGGCCCCCATTGCCAACGGCCACGGCGAGCTTGGCGTTCTGGACCTGCGAGGTGGATTCGCCCCGGAGTTGCCGGGTGGCTTCTAAGAGCAGGAAAATCCCGCGCTGCCCAGGATGATTCGACGATAGACCACCGCCATCAGTGTTTAACGCCGGCTTACGGGGATCATCAAAAACGAGATGGCCGTCACCGACAAAGCTCCCCCCCTCGCCTTTTTTACAAAAGCCGAGATCCTCAATGAGACACATGACCGTGATCGAGAAGGAATCATAGGCCATCAGCACATCAATCTCCGCTGGGGTAACACCCGCCTCCCCAAACGCCACAGGCGCCGCCTGGGCTCCGGCACTCACGGTAATGTCGCCACCGTTTTCGCGGTACTTGGTAGCCTCACCCGCGCCAATGATCCAGACAGGTGTCTTCCGGCAATGGCGGGCGGCCGCTGCGGAGGCGATCACCACGGCCCCGCCGCCATCAGATACCATGCAGCATTCCAGCAACCGGAGGGGATGGGCAATGAGCCGCGACTCCAGTACATCGCTGACGGTGACATCGCGCACGCCGACGAATTCCAGATCCGTCATGGCCCGGACCGCTTCCGGGTTGCGCATGGCGTGATGCCGCGTGGCTACAGAGATGTGGGCAAACTGTTCGTTGGTAGTACCGTATTGGAACATGTGACGTGACTTCACCATGGCATAATTGCCAATCAGCGTCAGCCCCCAGGGATCTTCCATATTGTTGATAAAGGTGGCAGGCCCCACCCCTGTCGCGCCGGCGGTGCCGATGGCGCGGCGGTCGGAATGCGCGGTGGAACCATAGGTAATGAGCGCGACATTGCACTTCCCAGCCGCCAGCATGGTCAGCGCATGATTGGCTTGAAACTCGAAAGAACTTCCCCCAACGTATGTCGTATCAATGACACGGGGCTTGAAGCCAAAGTATTCCGCAATCCCCAGCCCGCCGATGTTTTGATCACCACCCGTGTCATACAGGGCGTCAACATCAGACCATTTGAGGCCGGCGTCTTCCAAGGCTTTGGCGGCAGACACAGCCTTCATCTGGAGGGAGCTCACGCCGGGGGCGACGCGTAAAGGATATTCATGGATTCCAACAATAGCGGCATCTCTCCGCTGTGGCATACGCGCTACTCCTTGCAGTTGCAAGCGTACCTTGCTTTTTGAGTGAGTCTACGCCAAAATCCGCCGCACGGTAGCACATGAGGGTGCTGGCGTCAACGGAGGGAGCCAGGCTCGCGTGAGACTAGTGCTTTGTCAAACTTCTCATTTAGGATCTCCATGACCTCATAGTCTTGTTTTTCTTGGTAGAATAGGCTTGGCAAGCCCAATGCTTAAGTTTGACAGAGCACCAGGTTTGCATTCTCCAGCAGAGGACGGTTCTCGTATGCGCATTGGCATTCTCTCGGATACACACCTCCCAAATCTGATTCGTACGCTCGACGAGTTGGGGCCAGAAATCAGCGACTTTTTAGCGACCGTGGACTTGATTTTACACAGTGGCGATTTGACCTCGCCGATGGTCCTTGACTGGTTGGAACCATTCGCGCCGGTCTTGTGCGTGACGGGGAACAACGATCCGATTGTCGACGCCCGCTGTAAGGAAGTCGAAATCCTTGATGTCCATGGCTGGCGTCTCGGCATGGTGCATAGTCTGAAGCGCGGCTTTCGCCCGGTCACGGAGTTGCAGCAGCTGTTTCCCACGCCGGTGCAGATTATGATCGCCGGTGATACGCATTACGAAGTGCTGGAACACCGTGAGGGCGTCGTCGTGTTAAACAGTGGGAGCCCGACCTTTCCGCATCACAAGGATTTGCGCCTGGGCACTGTTGGCCTGTTAGAGCTGGCGCCCGGGACGCTGCATGCGGAGGTGATGGTCCTCGGCCAGACGCCAGGCAAACCGAACCCAGGGCGGGCCATGTGTCTCGACCTGCAGCATGGTCAGCTGGTGGGCCTCCCACAGGAGACGCGTCTCTAAACATGGGTCTCCATACCGCCACCCATATGCCCACATCTAGCCAGAGGATGGCAGCCTCCCATACGGTCGGGTTGCCCTTCCTTGACACCCGGAACTAAGAACCACTATAATGGGCGTTTATGCGAAAATGAAATCGTGGAGACATTGGTGTGTAGCGGTTGGCAGACGCAGGATACCGCGACATTGGACCGCCCCATACACTAGTGTGTACGTGAGGAAAGGGGGGAGAAATGTATGCCGGGAGTCAAGGTCCGCGAGGCTGAGCCTTTTGAAAACGCGTTACGTCGTTTCAAGAAACAGTGTGAAAAAGCTGGAGTGCTCTCCGAAATTCGCAAACGGGAATACTACGAGAAGCCCAGTGTCAAACGGAAGCGCAAAGCGATCGCTGCCAAGAAGAAGGCGGCGAAGGCCCGCATGCTCATGGGCGCCTAAGCGCACAAGAAGGTATGAGTGATGTCTCTGTGCGAGCAATTTCAAGTTGATCTCAGACACGCCATGAAAAGTGGTGACAAGGTGCGCCTGTCCACGTTACGTCTCCTCACGGCAGCCATTAAAAATCGTCAGATCGACAAGGGCGGGGTGTTGGATGACACCGAGGCCTTGGACACTGTGCGCCTGGCCACGAAACAGCGGCGCGAAGCGATTGCGCTGGCACGTCAGTATAGTCGTGAGGACATTGCACAGCAGGAAGAGCGTGAGTTGGCCATTTTGGAAGCCTATTTACCAGCGCAGCTCAGCACAGAGGCGCTCGTACAGCATATTAACACGGTGCTGCAGGAACTGGATGCGACCTCGGAGAAGGATCTGGGGCGTGTCATGCGGGCGCTGATGCCAGTCGTACACGGACGTGCTGATGGCGCGACGGTGAATCGCCTGGTCCGTGAGCGTCTGGCGAGTGCCCTGTCTAAGACCCATTGAGTCGAGTCTGGGTATGAATGCACATACAGAAGTGGTGTTAGACTATCCACTGATTTTGCGGGCGCTTGAGGCCTATGCGGTCACCCCCATGGGCAAGAGCTGTGCGGCCCAGTTACACCCCTACACCGAGGCGGCAGCGCTGGATGTGCCGCTGCGTGAGACCTCAGAAATGGTGGCACTCCTGACCGCGGGCGCTGAACCACCATTGGCGCCGGTGACAGACATTCGTGTCTATCTGGATACCGCCCAGATCATTGGCTTCTATCTCGAAGGTTGGCAATTCCTTGAAGTCGCCCAGTGTGTAGACGTCCTCCAGCGTCTACGGCGCTACGGTCAATTGGAAAGCCAGCGCGCTCCACTCCTCAGTCGCCGTCTGGCACGTCTCAGCGATTTTAGTATTCTCCTCCGCGAAATACGGACGGCACTGGACGAGAAAGGTGTGGTCCGCGACCAGGCGAGCCCCGCGCTCCAGGAGATCCGGCAGCGTTTGAAACGGGTCCGTGACCGCGTGCACCGCACCCTGCATGACATCATGGCGACGTATAGTAGCGTCGTGCAAGATGCCGTGGTCACCATCCGCAATGAACGGTTTGTGATTCCGCTCAAGACCGATTTTCGGCAAGCGCTGCGTGGCATTGTGCACGGCGAGTCGGCGAGTGGCGCCACAGTCTATGTCGAACCGGATGGGGCGGTCGAGCTGAACAATCAATTACTCCACATTCAAGCGGAAGAAGAGCGCGAAGTCCGGCAGATTCTCCGGCAACTGACCGAGCGTCTGTCGGCGCAAAGCGTGGCATTAGCGCAAGCCATTGAGGGCCTCGGCGAGGTCGATTTTGTCGTGGCAAAGGGGCACTTGAGTCGAGACATGCAGGGCAGTGCCCCGCACTTTGTGACGCCCTTGGCGTTACGCGTGCTGGGCGCACGGCATCCGTTACTCCCCACCGCGGTGCCGATCGACATCTGTGTGGGACCGGAACATCGGACTTTGGTCATCACCGGACCCAATACCGGGGGCAAAACTGCCGCGCTCAAGACGTTGGGGCTCCTCGTCTTGATGGCCCAATCCGGGTTGCATATCCCGGCCCATGCGGATAGTACGCTCCCGCTGTTTAGCGAAGTGTTTGTCGATGTGGGCGACGAGCAGAGTCTGCAGCAAAACCTGAGTACGTTCTCCGCCCATCTCGCCAACATTCGTACCATGATGGAGCAAGTCTCCGTGCGCTCCCTGGTCCTGCTGGATGAATTAGGGGCTGGTACGGACCCTATGGAAGGTGGACCGCTCGGGGTAGCTATTCTGGAGCATTTTCACACGAGTGGCGCCATGACCCTGGCCACGACGCATCACAGTGCGATTAAAGCGTATGCCACGAGTATGCCTGCGGTGGCGTGTGCCGCGGTGGATTTCGATCTCGACACGCTGCAGCCGCGTTATCAGTTGCTCTATGGACTGCCTGGACGCAGCAAAGCGTTTGCGATTGCCCAAAAACTTGGCTTACCGGCGCACATCATTACCCGGGCAGAACAGGAAGCGGGGCTGACGCAGCTGCGCAGCGACCAGCTGCTCGCACGTCTCGAGATCGAGCGTCAAGCGTTAGAGAAACAGCGTCTCGAGATACATAATGTCCGGCAGGAGGTAGAGCAGGCGCACACGGCAGCGCAGCACAGCTTGAGCCAAGCGCTGGCCGAGGAACAACGTATTCGTGAGACGTTGTCGCACGAAGGCCAAGCCCTCTTAAAGACGGCACGCCAAGAACTCGATCTGACCATTGCCGCCGTGCGGCAGCACGCCCCAGCTGGCACCGTGATTGCGTTTCCCCAGGAAGCCTGGCAGCGTGTCGTCCACGCGGTGGAGACTTTAGCCCCGACCGCGCTTGCCACCCCGGCTGCCTCGCCAACGTTGCAGGTAGGCGATCAGGTTCGGGTGCGCAGTCTCAATATCGTCGGACGCTTACTGACGCCAAGCACTGGTAGCGGTAACGTGCAGGTTGCCGTCGCGGGGAAAACCATTACCGTGGCGGTCTCGGGGCTTGAACCTGCCACCGGCCATCACGAGCCGGCAGTGACGGACACCCGACCGCGCCCGGTACGCTCGCGTCGTCGCGCTGTGGCCTCGGACACGCTGTCCGCCGAACTCGGTCTCCTTGGAGCGACCATTGATGAAGCGCTCCCTGCGGTAGAAAAATATCTCGATCGGGCCTTCACGGAGGGCTTGCTCCGGGTACACTTGGTGCATGGTGTGGGTAGTGGGCGTTTGCGTCAGGCCATTACGGCTCTTCTGGAACATCACCCCCTGGTCAAACGCTTTCAGGCCGGCGATGCCGGTGGTGGTTCAACCCTTGTCGAACTTGAGGGGTAAATCGTGGGTCAGCTTATTCCTGAAGAGGTTGTTCAGGAAGTTCGGCTCCGCGCGGATATCGTGGATGTCATTGGGGACTACGTGCCGCTCAAGCAGACAGGCGCGAACGCCAAGGGGCTGTGTCCCTTCCATCAAGAGAAGACCCCTTCGTTCAACGTCAGCCCCGCCAAGGGGCTTTTTTATTGCTTTGGCTGTCATGCGAGTGGGGATGTGTACCACTTCCTGATGCAGTACGAATCTCTGGCGTTTCCAGAGGCCGTGCGCTTGCTCGCGGCGCGCTATGGGATACGTATCCCGGATACCGACGCTACGCAGCGCCAAGAGGACAGCGTCACGCCGCACATCTATGCCTTACATCAAGCGGCGTCGACGTTCTTTCACACCTGTTTGATGCGCGATCCCGCGGGACAGGCCGCCCGGGTGGCCTGTCGCCAGCGGCAGATTACGCCGGCCATGGCCGTGCGTTTTGGTCTTGGCTATGCTCCAGCAACGTGGGAGGCACTCTCCACGGCGATGCGGCACCAGGGCTTTTCCCAGGATATAATGCTGCAGAGCGGCCTGGTGGTGGCCCGCGACACGAAAGATGGGGTCTATGACCGCTTCCGGAACCGTTTAATGTTTACCATTCACGACCGACTCGGACGCCCCATCGCCTTTGGTGGCCGCATGCTGGAAGGCAGCGAGGGGGGCCATGTCCCGAAGTATCTCAATTCTCCCGAAACGCCGCTGTTTCACAAAGGCCGCTCACTGTACGGTTTTGCCTTCGCCAAAGCGGCCATGCGGCAACACGCGCAAGTACTCATTGTCGAAGGGTATACTGATGTCATCGCCTGCCATCGCCAGGGCGTAAGCCATGTGGTGGGGACGATGGGTACGGCGTTGACTGAACATCATGTGCGTTTACTGAAAGGCATAGTCAAAGAGGTCGTCTTGGTGTTTGATGGCGACGTCGCCGGTGGGGCCGCCACGGAGCGCAGTATTGGGCTCTTCCTCGATGCCGGCATGCGGGTGCGGGTGGTCACGCTCCCAGAGGGCGAGGATCCCGATAGCTTTTTACGGCAGGCGACGGGGGAGGAATTCCTGCAGTATGTCCACACGGCGGTAGACTTTGTGGATTACTTGTTGACGCGTATGGCCCGAGTTACCGATCTGCACCATCCAATCGCACAAGCGAATTGTGTCGCCCGTCTGGCGCCGCTGTTACGCAAGGTTGAGAGTGAGGTGGAACGCTGGGGCTATGCAGCATTGGTGAGCAAGCGTCTGGGCATTCCCTATGAGGTGCTGCAGCGCGAGATGTATCCGCCCCAGACAGCCCGTGACCGTATGCCCTCCCACATAGCCACGCGGGCGAGCCGGCCACCGAGCGCAACCAAGGTTCTTCCAGAATATACGCTGTTACAGTTGGTGTGCCATGACATACGTCTGCTGGAGCAGGTACAATCCCAGCTCATACCAGAGGAGATGCAGGATACGGATCTCCGTGCCATCTACACCTTGTTCATCCGCCGAGCCTCCATGAACGAGGCCATGGTCTTTCCGAATATTCTTGACGACGCTGCGACGCCGCACCAGGCCGAGTTGCTCAGTCAGATGGCGATGGCGTCAGCGCTGACCACTCCTGACATGGTGGCCAAAGCCGTGCAGGATTGCTTGGCTAAGATTCGCCAACGTACGTCGAAAGCCGCCAGCGAGCGCCTCCAGCAACAGCTAAAAACTGTGGCGGATGGTACGCCTGAACAAGAGCAGATTTTACAGGAGATATACCGGCTCGCAAAACAACACTCTTCCCCAACTCCTGCATAAGATGGATGCGTAGCGTCGCTATTGATAAACCCTCTCTATACACCTACCCGTCTGCTGGCACGGGGTTCACAGTCCGTAGCGCTGTGGTCGAGGTAGTGTGAGGCCAGTGTGGAGGCGTGATCAGCTATGGCAAAGAGCAACAAACGAGCTGAGGTCAATCATTTGATCTCACTGGGCAAAGAAAAAGGGTATCTCACCTATGAGGAAGTACACGACGTGCTCCCCTCAGATGGCGTGTCACCCGAGCATATTGACGCCCTGATGACGCTCGGTGATTTGGATATTGACCTTGTCGATCCTGAAAGCTCTTCTGAAGATAGCCCCGGTGTGCCAGAGAATGGTCTGGCTGCCGAGTATGTCACAGAGGGGCGGGGGCTCGGTCTCAGCGCCGATGTCCTGGGCAAGACGGATGACCCGGTACGTCTGTACCTCCGGGAGATGGGGACCATCCCGCTGCTGACACGGGACGGAGAGGTCCAAATTGCCAAAAGGATTGAAGACGGGCAAAATGATGTCGTGCAGGCCATCGTCTGCAACAGTCTGGCGACCCAGGAGTTGCTGTCGCTGAGTGAGCGAGAGTTTGTGCCGACTCCCGAAGTCGTGGAGTCCGATGATCCTGAAGCTGGGGAAGAGGATTTCCCCCCCGAGCCCTCCAGAAGTGGGGTGAGTGTCCAAGAAATCGTCGAACGATTACGCATCCTCTATACCGATATTGTCGTCGTAGCGCCTGGCGACGACAGCACGGAGTCTGAGCCCGAGAAAGACCTTGAGCGCAAAGAGCGCCCGGTGCGCACCATCATCGCGAAATGTATCCGGGATCTCAACCTACGTCCGGAAGTGGTGGATCATGTGGTGCAGCGAGGGGATGGCTTACTGCAGCGCATGCGCGCTTGTGAACGCGAGATGCATCAATGTTTCCAAGAGGCGGGGAGTTACGCCCAGATTTTGCGCCAGCAGGTCGGAGCGGATGCCGAGGCGCCCAGTGAGGCCTTAGCGTTGCTCGAAGCCTCGGATGACTGTGGTGCCCTGGTGCGACGTCTGCGGACAGCGATGCAGACCCTCCGACGCTTAGAAACCGAAGCCGAGACGACCTATAAAGACTTGGCAGAGACGTTGCAGCGCATCCGGTGTGGTCAACAAAAGGATCATGACGCCAAACGTGAACTGGCGGAAGCGAATCTACGCCTGGTCGTCAGTATCGCCAAAAAGTATACCAACCGTGGACTCGGTTTTTTGGATCTGATTC
>SXGT01263843.1_pt1 | contig 40003 bp, 38 predicted proteins | sample 3176221 | NCBI WGS metagenome assembly SXGT01 (sample SAMN11356862, study PRJNA531348) | freshwater metagenome | isolation source: freshwater sample F1-120 | place: China: Fuxian Lake, Yuxi | collected 2017-12-25
CTGCGCGGTGCGGTCCAGCCGATCGGTGGCGTCAAGGAGAAGGTCCTCGCAGCGCGCCGGGCGGGGATCCACACCGTCGTCCTGCCCAAGCGGAACGAAAAGGACCTGATCGATGTTCCCGCCGAGGCTCGCCGCGATCTCGAGTTCGTCTTTGTCGAACGGATCGATGAGGTTCTCGCCAACGCCCTGCTGCCCAGAGTGGCGACGGCGCCGCCCGTGACCGGGTCCTGAGCGACGGGCGGACGCCGCCGGCTTTGGAGGACTCCCGGCCGAATCGACTCCGGAGTGGCCGCCGAGTACGGCCTGCGGAGGACCACCTGCGCCGACTCAGCCGCGGTGCTGACGCCCGACTCGAGGGGCAGCGGCCAAGGGTGCGGCGTGCAGATCGTCCAGAAGCGCCAAGGGCCACGCGACCAGTGGCGTGATCCCCGCGCGACGCAGTTCGTCTGGTTGAGTGAATCCCCAGGCAGCACCCACGAAACGGGTGCCCGCGCCCACCGCCGTGTGCCAGTCGACCGTCGAATCTCCGACAAGCGCAGTTTTATCCGGCGGGCAACCGGCCGCTGCGACGACGCCCCGCAACCCCGTCGGGTCGGGCTTGAGGGGCAGGCCCGTGCCCGCCCCGACGATCTGCGCGAAGAATGCACTGAGACCGAGATGATCGAGCACCTGCCGCGCGAGCGTCTCGGGCTTGTTCGTCAACACCGAGAGGCCGAGCCCCTGCCCGCGCAGCCGGTCGAGGACCTCCGCCATGCCGCGATAGGGCCGGCTGCGCACGACGGGATCCTTGGCATACGCCGCCACGAACGCGGCCACGAGTTGATCCAAGGGTGCCGATTGCTCGCCACCGCAGGCCGCGAGGCAGCCCGCCATCAGCCGGGTCGCACCGTTGCCGACCAAGCCCCGGATGCAGGCCTCGTCCAGCGGGGCGAGGCCGAAGCTCGTCAAGGCTCGATTCGCCGCCAGCGCGATGTCGGCCGCGGTCTCGACGAGCGTGCCGTCAAGGTCGAAGACGACGTGGTGGAGATGAGGCAAGAGCGGCGCGGCTCTAGGTAGAGACGGCGAACGAGGTTCCGCAGCCGCAAGTACGGTCGGCGTTGGGATTCGTGAAGCGGAAACCCGCGGCGTGCAGGCCGTCGGTAAAATCCACGACCAGACCCCCTAGAAACTCGAGGCTGGCCGGATCCACGAACACACGAACACCACTCGAGACGAAGATCTGGTCGTCCGGGCGGGGGCCATCGTCGATCCCGAGCGTGTACTGCATCCCGGAGCAGCCCCCGTCCTTCACGCCCACACGCAGACCGGCGGCCTCGGGGCGAGAATCACGCGCCAGCAACTGCCGCACCCGCTCGGCCGCCCGCTCCGAGAGCCCCACGTCACCGTCGACCGCCGGCTTCATCGACTCCAGAGTTAGCGCCCTGCCCTAGATCGAGCAACGGCCCTTCTCGCGGAGCACCAGCGTGGGAGGGTCCGACCGGGCTGCTGTCTCATGCGGACGCGATGTCCCCGCCGGCCGATCCGTAACTGCCCCGCCGCAAAACGGTCGCCGTCGTCCAAGCGGTGGCTCGGGGCCACTCCGGGGGATGCCGGCTTTTGGCGGGCCTGCCGGAGGCCGATAGTCCGGGGCAAGGAGTCCGATGGTGACCAGCATCGAACCGGGTCGACCCGCCGAGTTCTTTCGCGAGCTCGTACGTGACGCAACCGCAGCCCGAGGCGCAGGCCCGAGCGAGGACAGCGAGCACTACTTGGTCCAGCTTCTCGCGACCCGCATGTGCTCGGGAGCGCCTCTGCCCGACGAGCCTCTGGCCACGCGCTTTCTTGCGGCACTGCGCGATTCGCCCCCGCGGGCGTTCCGTGAACTCCGGCTCGTCGGCGACACGGCACTTTTCGTGACGGGCCTCTTCCTCGAGCACGTCGAAGCCAAGCTCGTACCGCCCGAGTACTTCGTCCAGCTTGGACGAATGGCCTACCAGCGGATCGCCAGCGTCGCGGAGAATCCGATGCGCCGGCTCTTCACGGGACTCGTGGCGGACTTCCCAGAACTCGTCGCCATCCTGGATCAGATCGCCCAGACGAAGCTCTTTCAGAGCGATCGCGACACACTGCGCACCTACCGGCGCTGGCTGGCCACGCGCGGACCACGTGAGGCCGCCGAGCTGGTTCGCCGCGGGGTCATCCCGGGAGAGCCCAGCACGTCCCGTCACTAGCGGGCGGCTAGCCGGTGATCCCGCCGTGGGTTCAGCCCGCGTCGACGTCGTCCACCAAGCGGCGGGTGGGTAACCGGATCCCGTCTGGTGCTCAGCCCGCGGCAGCCACCGCCGCCCGAGCCAACTGGGCCTTGCGCGCGACCACGACCGTGAAGAGCGAACGCGGTGACGTTTTGTAGCGCGCCTCGATCTCCAAGCCGCTCTGCGAGACGAGATCGTCGAGGCCGAGCGTCGTCCGCCAACCGAGGTGTCGTGTAATCGGATCGACCCTGTCGACCACGCGCGCGATCCAGCGGCGCGGACTGCGGAAGTGGTTGATGAGGACGATCGTCCCGCCGGGCCGGCAGATGCGGACCATCTCCGCGAGCATGCGCGCGGGGTCGGGAACGACGCTGATGACATGGAATGACGTCACATAGTCGAAGCTGTCGTCGTCGAAGCGGAGGTTCTGTGCATCGCCGACCTGCAAATCGATATGCGAGATTCCGAGTTCCTCACACTTGCGCCGCGCCCGTTCGAGCATCTCGGGGGCCAGGTCGACCGCCGTGACGTGGGAGTGCCGGGGATACGCCTCCACCGAGAGGCCCGTCCCGACGCCGACCTCGACAACCGTGGCACCCGCCGGGATGTTCAAACTGCGGAGGACATCGCGGATCCGCGGGAAGAAAACCCGCGTGAAGATCACGTCGTAGAGATTGGCGAAGGTCGAGTAGATCTTGCTCTCATGCGGCAACGTCAGCACGGACGACATCGCTCTCCCCTTTTTCTTGTTCGCCTCCGACGCCCATCCCCGGTGCGTTCGGATTCCAGAAGGTGCCGAGGTTCAAGCGGCGGTCTGATCGCGCGGCTGCGGGGTGAAGGATGCGATGTCCTGCCGCCGGAAGCGCCACTGCCGACCGGCCTTGAAGGCCGGCAGAATCCGCTTGCGCGCGTACTCGTTCACCGTGTCGGGACTCATATCGAGCAACTGCGCGACTTCGCGGCTGTTCAAGAGCTGCTCCGCCGTTTTTTCCATCGCTCTTCCACCCGCCTCCCGATGGCCTCTTGGCTACCACCGTACCCGAGAACGGTCAAGGAATTCGCTGCTGGAGGAGCGCTTCGGACTCTGCCGACGCCTTGGATGGTTCACCTGAAATAACAACTACTTACGCATCCTTGGAGAACTTCACCTCCCGGTTATCTGCAAACTTCAGGCTACAGTTCTCGGAGCAGAATGCCGCCAGAGTTCAGACGCTCACGTCGCGCAGGGTCCCCTGTGCGAGGCGGAGTTCGTACCAAATCCGGGTCGAGAAGACCGCGGTGAAGACGGTCGTCGCAATGCCGATGCAGAGTGTGACCGCGAATCCTTTCACCGGGCCCGAACCGAACTGAAACAGAATCAGACCCGAGACGAAGGTTGTGATGTTGGAGTCGCGGATCGCGGCCCACGCCCGCTCGTAGCCGGTTTCGAGTGCGGCCCGTGGAGTCTTGCCGGCACGCAACTCCTCGCGAACGCGTTCGTTGATCAGCACATTCGCGTCGACAGCCATGCCGAGCGTGAGCACGATCCCGGCGATTCCCGGCAACGTGAGCGTCGCACCGATGGCCGCGAGGAGAGCCACGATGAAGAGGACGTTGAGCACGAGCGCCACGTCGGCGACGACGCCCGCACCGCGGTAGTACCAAGCCATGAAAACCACCACGAGCAGACCGCCGACAACGAGCGAGAGTACGCCCTGACGGATCGAGTCACGGCCGAGCGAAGGGCCGACGGTGCGCTCCTCGATGATGTGGATCGGCGCCGGCAAGGCTCCCGCGCGCAGCACGATCGCGAGATCGCGAGCTTCCTTGATGTCGAAGCTGCCCGTGATCGAAGCCCGGCCACCGCTGATCTTGTCGCGGATCGTGGGCGCCGAATGAACCTTGCCATCGAGCACGATGGCGAGGTTGCGCCCGACATTCTCACCGGTGAGCCGCTCGAAGTCCTGCGCCCCGGCATCGGTCAGCACGAGCTCGACGTAAGGCCCTTCGAGCTGGGTGCTGGGGCGAACCCGCGCGTCCGCGACCGCTCCGCCGGTGAGCAACGTCTTCTTCTCCAACTTATACTCCCTGGGCTCCCCCGGCAGCGGCGCGGCCACGGCCAGCGTATCGGTCTGCGTCGCATCAGAATCCGCCACGAGGCGGAACTCGAGCACGGCAGTTCGCCCGATCAGATCCTTGGCGCGCTGAGGGTCCTGCACGCCGGGGAGCTGCACGACGATGTCGGTGTCCCCCTGCCGTTGGATCGAAGGCTCCGAGACGCCGAACTGGTCGATGCGGTTGCGAATCGTCTCCAACGACTGGTCGATCGCGAGCCGCCGGATCTGCTCGGCTTCGGCACGGGTCGGGGCCAACCGGAGGGCGTCGCCCCCCTCCGTCCGCACCTCGAAGCTCGGGAAGCGGCTCTCGAGCAGCTCGCGCGTCTTGGTCATCGCCGTGGCGTCGGCGAGCTTGATGACCAAGGCCCCGGCCGCAGCCGTCACGGTGGCGCTGATCCCGTCGGCCTTGATCTGCCGCTGGAGATCCTCTGCGGTGCGCGCAACCGAGTTCTGGACGGCGGCATCGGCGTCGACGGTGAACAGGAGGTGAGTACCGCCGCGCAGATCGAGACCGAGGTGAATGGGTTCGGGATTCAGGAAGGCCGGCAGCGGTGTTCCCGCGGGCACGAGCAGGGGTGAGACATAGACCAGTGCCGCCAACGCCAAGGCGAGGAGCGCTGCCAGCCGATAGCGGACTGTTCCAGGATTCACGCGATCTATCCTTCCGTCCGGGCGCTCTTGGATTCGCCGCCCTGCTCGCCAGACTCACCCAGCCGTCCCTTGCCGGCGACCTGCCCGATCGCCGCTCGCTGAAGCCGAATCCGCACCTGCGGCGCGATCTCGAGCTGGACCTCATCCGGCGCGAGCTTCACGACGCGACCGTGAATGCCGCCCGTCGTGACGATGGCATCACCGGGCTTGAGCGCGTCGAGCATCGCCTGGGTCTCCTTGGCCTTCTTCTGCTGAGGGCGGATCAGGAGGAAGTAGAAGACCACGAGGATCAGAGCAAAAGGCACCAACTGGACCAGCGGCCCACCTACTGCGTTTGGATTCATCGTTCTGCGTCTCCCGACATTCCGGCCCCTTTGGAGCTCTCAAGGCGCCCGATCAGAGCGCGGGCCTCTTCCTCATAACGACCAGCTTCGATCGCCGCCCGCAACCGGACCATGAGATCGAGGTAGAAGTGAAGGTTGTGGGTCGTCAACAGCCGCGCACCGAGAATTTCGCGGGTCGCGAAGAGGTGCCGGAGATAAGCCCGCCCAAAGTTGCGGCAGCAGGGGCACCCGCACTCGGGATCGAGCGGCTCATCGGCGTCACGATGCTTCGCGTTGCGGATTGCGATCCGGCCGGTCGCCGTGAACGCCATGCCGTTGCGCCCGTTGCGCGTCGGCAGGACGCAGTCGAAGAGATCGAACCCCATGCCCACATAGCGGATCAGTTCGACCGGGGTGCCGACTCCCATCAGATAGCGCGGCCGGTCGGCGGGGAGCTGTAGGCAGGTCTGCGCCGCCGTCTCCCAGGTCGCCTGCCGGCTCTCACCGACCGAAAGCCCGCCGACGGCGTGACCGTCGAAACCCAGCGCCACGATGTCCGCCGCACTTCTCTCGCGCAGCCTGGCGTCGGTCCCGCCCTGGACAATGCCAAAGACCAGTTGATCCGTTCGCCGCCGGGCCGCTTGCGAGCGCCTGGCCCACTCCGACGTGCGCGCCAGCGCCGCCTCCACCTCGGCACGTGGCGCCCCACCTGCCGGGCAATGGTCAAGGACCATGGCCACATCGACCCCGAGGTTTTCCTGGATCGCGATCACCGATTCCGGAGTGAGCTTGCGTCTTCGGCCATCGACGTGACTGCGGAACTCGACGCCGTCGTCGCTGATCCGGCACCGCGCGGCAAGCGAAAACACCTGGAAGCCACCGCTATCGGCAAGAATCGCCTGGTTCCATCCCATGAAGCGGTGCAACCCGCCCCGTGCCGCCACCTCCCGATCTCCCGGTCGCTCCGAGAGGTGGTAGGCGTTGCTCAAGATGATCTCGGCGCCAAGCGCTTCGATCTCCCATGGAGCCATGGCCTTGACTGCGCCGTACGTCCCGACCGGCATGAAGGCGGGCGTCTCGACGGGACCGTGCGCGGTGGCGAGACGGCCACGGCGAGCGCCAGCGTCCACCGCGAGAACGCGAAAACCCGAAGCGCTCGCGGTCTCATTCCTGCAGAGTTCCGCCACCGCCATGGTCGGCACGCTCTAACAGACCCGGCCAGAGCTGCGACCGCCGCAGCAACACAAGATCAGCATCGCGTCGCCGGAGCTGTAGAAGCGGTAGCGGCGGCGCACGGCGGCGGCATAGGCCTCCTGACAGCAGCCCGTTCCCGCAAACGCCGCCACCAGCGCGAGCAGCGAGGTGCCGGGCAAATGAAAATTGGTCAGCAGACCCGCCACCACGCGAAAGGTGTGCCCGGGTGAAATCAGAAGCTGCGTACTCTGCCAGCCCTCGGGCCAACCCACGGCGGCGGCCGATTCGAGAGCGCGCGTGGTCGTCGTCCCCACGGCCACCACCCGTCCGCCCCTTGCCTGGGTTGCCGCGATGGCCGTGCGCGCCTGGGCCGGGATGCGGTAGGGCTCGGGTTCGAGTTCCGTGGGCGTTCGCCCGGGCAACGCGGCCAAAAATGTCGCTGGACCGACGTGCAGCACGATCTCCGCGATCCCGACACCACTCTCGCCCAGCTCAGCCAAAATCTCGGAGGTGAGATGCAGACCGGCGGTCGGCGCCGCCACCGAACCGGGCTCGCGTGCGAAGACCGTCTGGTAGCGCACCCGATCGGCCTCGGTCGCACCCGCGTCGCGGTGGATATAGGGCGGGAGCGGCACTTCGCCGTAGCGCGCCAGCACGGCGTGGACGTCCACGTCACGGGGAAACGCCACATCCAGCCAGGGACCGTCGCGCGCGAGGATCTCGAGTTCGAACTCGCCGACGCGCAGCCTCCGGCCGGCCTCGAGGCGACGCGCCGGGCGTCCGAGCGCGCGCCAGACCGCTCGCGCAGCGTCTCGGCCCTCGGTGCGCGGCGCGACCAGAAGGATCTCGCTCTCGCCCCCGCCCGGCACCCGCTGGCCGAGAAGACGGGCCGCGAGGACGCGGCTGCGATTGACCACGAGGAGATCGCCCCGGCGCAGCAGCCCGGGCAAGTCACGAATCTGGGCGTCGCGCGCCGCCGGATCGAGAGAACCCCGCGCGACGAGCATGAGCCTCGCGTCGGCCCGCTCGAGCGCGGGTTCCTGCGCGATGAGATCGGCCGGCAGGTCGTAAGCGAAGGGGACCAACTCCTCAGGCGCTCGAGCCACCGCTCTCCCGTCCACCTCGCTGCGCATCCAGAAAGGGCTTCAGCAGATCGATCGGCAACGGGAAGATCGTCGTTGTATTGCCCGGTCCCGCGATCTCCGAGAGCGCCTGCAGGTAGCGCAGGGAGAGCGACATCGGGTGAGCAGCCAGCACCTCGGCGGCATCTTTGAGCCGACTCGCGGCCTGAAACTCGCCTTCGGCCGCGATCACCTTCGCCCGCCGCTCGCGCTCGGCCTCGGCCTGGCGGGCGATGGCGCGCTGCATGTCCACGGGAATGTCGATGTCCTTGACCTCGACACTGCTCACCTTCACGCCCCAGGGCTCGGTCTGCTGATCGACGATGCCCTGCACGCGCTCGTTCACGCGCTCCCGCTCGGTCAGCAATTCGTCGAGTTCGACCTGCCCGCAGACGCTGCGCAAGGTCGTCTGGGCAATGAGGCCCGAGGCGTACATATAATTCTCGATCGCGATGATCGCGCTCTGCGGCTCCACCACGCGGAAGTAGAGCACGGCGCTCACCTTTACCGGGATGTTGTCGCGCGTGATGACCTCTTGCGGGGGGATGTCGAGAGTCACCGTGCGCAGATCCATCCGGCGCATCCGCTCGATGAAGGGCAGGACGATGATGACTCCAGGGCCTCTCACCCCGACAGCGCGGCCGAGCCGGAAGATCACGGCTCGTTCGTACTCCTGCGTGATCTTGACGCCGCTGAGTACGAGCAGGACCAGAACGACGACGAATACCGGCAATGCGGTCATGTCTCTTCCCTCTCGACAACCGGTGTCACGTGCAGTGTCAGTCCCTCGACCGAGACTACCCGAACGCGGCTGCCCGTCGCGAGCGGCCGAGCCGCCCGAGCTTTCCACATCTCGCCGTGCACGAGCACGACGCCTTCCTTGTCCAGCGCACCATGCGTCTCGCCGAGCGCCCCTACCATGCCCTCGAGGCCAAGCGGCGAATGCTGCGCCTGCGCGCGTACGACAAGAAACGCGACTGCCAGCATGGCCAGCGCCACGGCGGCCGTGGCACCCGCAATCAGCCCCCGATCGACTACCGGACTTCCCGGACCGCGCTCGAAGAGAAACAACGAGCCGAGCACGAAGGCAACGGCACCCGCCCCGCCCACGATCCCGAAGCTGGGCAGGAAGAGCTCCGCCACGAGCAGCACCAGCCCGCCGACGATCAGAAGCACCCCCGTCACGTCGATCGGGAGCATGGCGAGTGCACCCAGCGCCAGAGTCAGGCAGAGCGCTCCAACGATGCCGGGAACCCACGTGCCTGGATGAGAGAGTTCGAGGTAGAGTCCGAGCAGGCCGGCAAGCAACAGAACCCAGGCCACCGAGGGATCGACCAGAAACGCCAGAAAGCGCTGCCGCAGCGTCATTGGCAAATCGAGCACGCGCGCACCTTCCAGGGCCAGCCGCAGCTTGCTCCCGGCAACCGTGACCGTACGCCCGCTGGCCCCGGCGAGCAGGCCGTCAAGGTCCGCCGCAACAAGGTCGATCACGCCCCGCTCGAGGGCCTCGCCATCGGTGGCCGAGGCCGCATCCCGCACCGCGGACTCGGCCCACTCGACGTTCCGCCCGCGCCTCTCCGCGATCGCACGCGCGAGCGAGCGCGTGAAACTCTCGAGCTTGCGCCCCATCGCTCCCTCGACGTCTGCGCCCCCGCCGCCCACCGGGGTACTCGCGCCGATGTTCGTCCCCGGCGCCATCGCCGCCACGTCCGCCGCCAGCACGAGAAAGGCGCCGGCACTGGCCGCGCCGGCGCCACTCGGGGCCACCCAGGCCACCACCGGCACCGGAGTCGCGAGCAATGCCTGCACAATGTCGCGCGTCGAATCCAGCAGTCCACCGGGGGTGTCGATCTCGAGCACGACGGCGTTCGCCCCTTCCCTTTGAGCCGTCGACAGAACCGACTCCAGGTACTCGGCAGCGATGGGCGTGATGGCGCCGTCGAGCCGTGCCCGCACCACCAATGGATCGGAGGGTGCCCCCGACGTGGGACCGGCCAGACCAGCAAGCAGAAGTACAGCGAGCGTCAGGACGCCGGAGCGCTTCATCGTGCCGCCCCGAGCCGTGCCAGGACCATCCGGATGTCCGCCCAGACCTCTCGCTTGAAGGCCGGGTTCCGCAGCAGATACGCCGGGTGGAAGGTCGGCATCACGGGGATGCCCTCCCACTCGTGCCACTGGCCGCGCAGACGGGTGATCGGCGTGTCGCTGGCGAGCAGCGTCTGCGCGGCGAACTTGCCCAGCGCAATGATGATCTCGGGGCCGACCAGTCGAAGCTGCGACCGGAGGATGGGCGAACAGGCCGCGATCTCGTCGGGCTCGGGGTTGCGATTGCGCAGCGGTCGGCACTTGACCACGTTGCAGATGTAAACCTCGCTGCGCGGGAGCTTCATGCCCTTCTCGATGATGTCGGTCAGAAGGCGACCGGCCGCACCGACGAAGGGTTCGCCCTCGAGATCTTCGTCCTGGCCCGGGCCCTCGCCGACGAAGACCAGCCGTGCCGCCGGGTTCCCGCTGCCAAACACGAGATGGGTGCGCCCGGCACAAAGTGGACAACGCTGGCAATCACCGACCCACGCACGGAGAGCCTCGAGCGACTCGAGCGGCGGTGGCGACACCTCCGTCCCCGCGCTCGAGGACGTGCCAACGGCCACCGAAATCGGCGCGCCCGCCCTCTCGGGTCGAACCGATGCGTTCCGCGTCGGCGGACCTCTCTCCGCGGCTGTGGAACTTTCCGCGCCCGCCCTCTCGGGTGGGCGCACACCCCCGCGCAGCGGCGCTAGGCCAAGTGCGGCGGCCGTGCCTACCGCTCCTGCGACGCGAACCTCGCGTGGTGGATCCCGGCGCGCTTCCGACGGGGCAGTCCCCTCGGATGCCGGTGCGTTCAAATCAGCCTGGGGTGCAGTCGTGGATGCGGCAGCATCTGCGGTGGGCACCCGCGCGCGCACACCGCGCACACCCAGCACGCCCAGGTCCCGCCAAAGTCGCACGTGGGCGGCAACCAGGCCGGCGATCTCTCGTACCTCGTCCGACACCCGCGACGGATCCTAGCAGGTTGCCGAGGAACACCACCCCGCTGCGTCGCGGAGTTAGGGGTGCGCTCGCCCAAGCCTGAGCCTGAAACGGAAATCAGAATCCGGCGGTCAGCATCACTTGCCAACACCCCGCTGGGCTTCGGGGGGGGGGGGGCGGGGCCGCTCCGGGAAGGACACGGGGCCCCGCGAAGGGGCGGCTCAGTCCCGGCTCAAACGCCGCGGCGTGCCCGCACGACCCAGTCGAGGATCGCGTCGGCGACCTCCGATTTCGGGAGACACGGGAGGGCGTGAGACTGGTGAGGATCAATCAGAGTCACCACGTTGGTCTCGACATCGAAGCCAGCCCCCTCGGCTGTGACATCGTTGGCGACGATCAGATCGAGACGCTTGCGCGTCAGCTTGGCCCGCGCCCGCGCCACGACGTCGTGGGTCTCCGCCGCAAAGCCCACGACCACGAGACCGGCGTGGCGCTCGACCGCGCTCGCCACCACGTCGGTCGTGGGCACCAGGTGCAGCGTGAACTCCGCGCCCGTCTTCGCCTGTTTCTGTGGCGACGCCGCGACCGGCCGGTAGTCCGCCACCGCTGCCGCTGCGATCACCACCGTCGCCGCGACGCTGTGCGTAGCGACGGCCCGGGCCATCTCGGCCGCCGACTCGACCGACACGAACTCGACTCCCGAAGGCGGGGCCAGTGCCGTGGGGCCCGACACGAGCACCACCCTTGCGGCGCGTCGGCGGGCGGCGCGGGCGATCTCGAAGCCCATCCGGCCAGACGATCGGTTGGAGAGAAATCGCACCGGGTCGAGAGCCTCGCGCGTAGGGCCAGCGGTGACCAGCACCGTCTCCCCGCTCAGATCAGGCGTGGCCAGCGCCGTCAGGGTTGCCTCGATCAACTCGGGAGGATCGGGCAGACGGCCCTCCCCCTCGTAGCCACAAGCGAGCAGACCCGAATCCGGCTGCACGACGTGAATCCCGCGCGCGACGCAGGCGGCCAGATTCGAGCGCACCGTGGCATCAGCCAGCATGTGGACGTTCATCGCCGGAGCAATGACCACCGGCGCGCGCGTCGCGAGCAAGAGCGTCGTCAGCAGGTCGTCGGCGATTCCGAGCGCCAGCTTGGCGATCAGATTCGCGGTCGCTGGGGCGACAAGCACGACATCTGCCTCGTCGGCAAGACGGATGTGGCCAATCCGACTCTCCTCCCCCGGGTCGAAGAGATCCATCGAGACCGGAGCGCCGGCCACACTCTGGAGGGCAAGGGGTGAGACGAAACGCTGTGCGTTGCGGGTGAGAACGACCTGGACCCGTGCGCCCGCGTCCCGCAGCCGTCGCACCAGTTCGGGTCCCTTGTAGGCGGCGATCCCCCCGGTGATGCCCAGCACCACCGTCCGACCGTCCAGCGTCATGAACGCGCCTGGCCCGTGCCTGGGCCGCCCCGCGCCGCACTCCAGAGCGCGCCGAGCGACAGATCGAGCCGAACCACTGACCAGAGCCCGAGGCCGACGATCACGATCATCTGCACGGCCCAGTTGAGCAAGCCATAGCCAAAGCCGAGAGATCGCGGCACGCCGAAGAGCTCGAGCGCGATCTCCGAGCCCGCCCAGAAAACGCCGACGTAGCCCGGTGCCGAGGGCACCGCGACGGCGATTGCGACGACCACGGTGACCACGATGCCGAGAGCCGCCGCGGGGGCATCGATGCCTAGTGCCTGCGCGCTGAAGGCGAAGCCGGCCGCCGTCACACCCCATACCGCAGCCGAGGTCGCGACAACTCCCGCCAGGACGCGCGGCGCCGCGAGCCCGGCCAGACTTCCGAGCAGCCCGTGTACACCATCCTTGACTGCGCCAGCCACGCCTTCGGGCAGAACCCTCGCCAGTCGGACGACCCAGCCCTCCAGCCCCTCGCGCCACCGGACGGCCAGGACGCCGCCGATCGCCACGACGGTGACCGCGGCCACGAGCAACCCGAGCCGATCGCGCAGGAAAGCTCCCTGCGGCACGAGCACCACAGCGACCAGAAGGCAGCCGCCTAGAGCCACCAGATCGCAGATCCGCTCGACGGCCACGGTCGCCAGTGCTGCGGCCGCTCCGATCTCGCCCCCGCGGGCCACGACCAGAGGCTTGATGGCCTCCCCGGCCCGCAGCGGAAAGATCATATTCCCCATGAAGCCGATGCAAGTTGCGTCGAAGACCGGCGTGTTGCGAAGAGGGCCCAGGGTCGCCAGCAAGAGCCGCCAGCGCAGGGCACGGATCCACAGCGTCAAGGCTGCGCAGAGCGCGACCGGGATGAGCCAGAGCGGTCGCGTCTCCTCCAGTTCCGTGAAGACACGCCCAAGCTCGACTCCGGCAAGGCTGTACCAGACAGCAAGGCCAGAAATGAGCGCGGGCAGCGCAATTTGCAGGAGACGCTTCACGCCCGTCCGGCTCCGGCCGCGAGCGCGTCCAACCCCAGCGCCGCGGCAAGCGTCCGCGCCGCCGCCGCAAGCGCGAGAGCAGCGCTACTCCCCGCCCGGTCGACGACGATCGGGCGGCCGAGATCCGCAAGCTCGCCCACCTCGGGTTCGAGCGGCACTTCGAAGGTGAAGGGAGCGCCGATCTGCTCGGCCAGCGCACGACCCGCGCCATGGCCGAAGAGATGCTCGGGCTGGCCACAGCCCGGACAGCGGAAGACCGACATGTTCTCGACCACGGCGAGGATCGGCACCCCGACCCGCTCGAACATCGAAATCCCACGCTCGACGTCGCGCAACGCCACCTGCTGCGGCGTCGTCACCACAACGGCCCCGTCGAAGCGAACCTCCTGGGCCAGCGTGAGCTGAGCGTCGCCCGTTCCGGGGGGCAGATCGACGATGAGGAGATCGAGATCATCCCAAGCGCAGTCGCGCAGGAATTGCTGGATCAGCCCGGCGACCATCGGCCCCCGCCAGATCACCGGCGAGCTGTCGTCGAGGAAGAACCCCATCGACATGCAGGCCACACCGTGCAGCACGACCGGATGGAAACGGGTGCCGCCAGCCGAACGGGGCCGCTCGGCCGCACCCATCATGATGGGGAGAGTGGGGCCGTGGACATCGGCGTCGAGGAGTCCGGTGCGGTAGCCCGCACCGGCGAAGGCCACCGCCAGATTGGTGGCGACAGTGGACTTGCCCACACCGCCCTTGGCACTCGACACCGCCAGAACGCGCCGCGCCGGCCCTGCGGCCTGCCCCGCCGCAGGCGAGGTGCCTCCTTCGACGCTGAGTTCGGGTGCGACGACTCGCAGGTCACTCGGCAATCCGCCAAGCGCGCCATCGATGGCCGCCCGCAACGGCTCAGGGCACTCGCCGAGGCTCCCGGGCACACGCAGGTCGATGACCGTCCGCTCCTTCTCGCTGGTCGAGTCGCCGCTCGTGGTGACGGCCCCGACGATGCCGAGCGTGACGATGTCCTGCCCGGAACCGGGGTACTCGACCGTCGCGAGCCGACGTCGGATCTCTTCTGGTGATGTCTTGTGGTGAGGCATGGCCTTGGTAAGTTGAGCCGAGGTTAGCAACCGCTGCCGAACCCGGAAACCGCGCCGTAGCGCGTGGCAGACGCGCCCGCTCGACGAATGGCTCTCGCGACGATCCAGACCGCCCCCGATGGCGCCACCGCAGAGGTGAACGGCGATCCCACGCGGCTCGTAGCGGCAGAACTCGCGCGCGTCGACCAGCGGATCCTCGAACTGGTCGCCTCTGATGTCGAGCCGCTGCGCTCACTCGCCGAGGAACTGGTTCTCTCCGGGGGCAAGCGCGTCCGGCCCGCGCTGATCTTGCTCGTCTACCGCGCTGCGGGAGGCCGCGACCCCAGCGACGCCATCGATGTCGGCGCCGCCATCGAGCTGATCCACTCCGCAACGCTGCTGCACGACGACATCCTCGACCGGGCGCCGACCCGACGCGGCCATCCCTCGGCACTAGCGCGCCACGGCGAAGCTCTGACGCTCGTCGCGGGTGACTTTCTCTTCAGTCGTGCCTTCTCGGTGGCCGGGCGCTTCGACGCCCAGGTCGTGAGCTGGGCCGCCGAGGCCTGTGTTCAGCTCTGCGAGGGCGAAGTGCTCCAGCAGCGGAGTTGCCGCTCCGCTGCGGCAAACGTGGCCACCTGGGAGCAGATCGCAGGACGCAAGACGGCCAGCCTCTTCGCTCAGGCCGCGCGCATCGGAGCCCACTTCGCGGGTGCGCCGGAATCGGTGGTGGCAGCGATGCAACGGCTCGGCTTCGAGATCGGGATTGTCTTCCAGATGATCGATGATCTGCTCGATATCACCGGACCGGAGTCGGTCATCGGCAAGCCGCTGGCCGGCGATCTCCGCGAAGGAATCCCCGCCCTGCCCGTGGTTCTGGGCTGCGCGACGCTGCCCGCGGTCCGAACCGCTTTTCTCTCAAGCTCACCGACAGCGGAGCAGATTGACGCCGCCATCGCCGCCCTGCACTCCTCGGAGATCCCGACGATAATCCGTGCCGCGGCACGTGCCCGGGTCGCGCAAGCCCGAGCGGATCTCCATCAACTGGCGCAGAGCTCCTATCGCGACGCCCTCGACGAACTGCTCGATCGTCTGGTCGGACGCGCCTCTTGAGCGCCGCCGCTGGCGGACCGGGGACGAGGTGGCCCGGACCGAGCATCTGCTAAGGGCTCCCGAGAAGGTTCCCATGCCACTAGATCGCTTCGGCCGGGAGATTGATTACCTCCGCATCTCGCTGACCGACCACTGCAACCTGCGGTGTGTCTACTGCATGCCTCTCGAGGGCATCACCTATGCGCCCAGCGAGGATCTCCTCCAGCCGGCCGAGATCGAGAGGGTCGCAGCGGCGGCGGCGGCGGTCGGCTTTCGGCGGGTGCGGTTGACGGGCGGCGAACCGACGCTGCGCCGGGACATCGTCGAGATCGTCGCACGGATCGCCTCGGTCGAGGGCATTGCCGACATCGCCATGACGACCAATGGACTGCGCTTGCCCGAGCTCGGCCGCCCGCTCGTGGCCGCCGGCCTGCGCCGCGTCAATCTACATATAGACTCCCTCCACCCCGAGCGCCTGCCGCAGGTCATGCGCTGGGCGACACTCGCGGCCGTCCATGCCGGGATCGCCGCGGCCGAGGACGCGGGCCTGTCTCCCATCAAGATTAACTCTGTCATGACGCGCGGCCACAACGAAGAGGACGCCGTCGATCTGGCCGCACTCACCCTCGCCCGCCCTTGGCACGTCCGCTTCATCGAGCTGATGCCGCTCGGCGGGGGCGAGTGCGCGCAGCTCTCGCGCGAACGCTTGGTCCCGACAGCGGAGACGAGAGCACGGATCGAGGCCGCGCTGGGTCGTCTGACGCCCGTGCCCGCGATGCATCCGTCCGACGAGGCCCGTCTTTTCAAGCTCGCCGGAGCCGCAGGGATCGTGGGCTTCATCAGCCCGGTGAGCGAGCCTTTCTGCGGCACCTGCAACCGCATGCGCCTGACTGCGGACGGGCGCTTTCACCTCTGCCTGCTCCACGACGACGAACTCGACGTAAGGGCCGCGCTGCGGCGCGGCGCCGATTGCGAGGAAATCGGCGGGATCCTGCTGCGTGCGGTCGGCGCCAAACCGACGGGCCATGCTCTGGCGGAGGGCGTGGAACCGCTGCAGCGCTGGATGCACCACGTCGGCGGCTGAGGCGGGGCAGGCCCCGGCGGCACTCGCTGCATTCTCACCGCTGCAGCCCGGGGTGCACCACGTCGGCAGCTGAAGCGCGAAGGAATGTGGACAACGGACCTACCCTTCGAGCGCTCCCCCCATTTCCGAGTGATCCGGGGGGTGTTAGCCTCGGGCGTGATGACCGAGAGCGAGATTCGCCAGTCGATCGAGGCCGGAATCCCCGGTGCCGCAGTTCAGGTGCGTGATTACACCGGCGGAGGCGACCACTTCGAAGTGCGCGTGGTCGCGGCCGCCTTCGAAGGACACTCTCTGGTCGAGCGCCACAAGCAGGTCTACGCCGCGCTCGGCGCCGCGGTCGATGGCCACACCATCCATGCGCTCGCTCTGAAGACGCTGACCCCGACTCAGGCGGCCGACGCCTAGCGCGACGTTGCGGCCGTCCAAAGTTGCAGCCACCAGCCAAGGAGAATTCAACACCATGAATGCCGAAGAACGAATCCGTCAGACCGTCACGAACAACCGCATCGTGCTCTTCATGAAGGGCTCGCCGGACTTTCCGATGTGCGGGTTCTCGGCCGCCACGGTCGAGGTCCTGAACCGCCACGGAGTGCCCTTCGAGAGTGTCGATGTGTTGCAGGATCCGGAGATCCGCGAGGGCATCAAGCACTTCTCGAACTGGCCGACGATCCCCCAGCTCTACGTCGCTGGTGATTTCGTCGGCGGCTGCGACATCATTCGCGAGATGGACGAAACGGGCGAACTGGCGCCGGTGCTGACCCGCGCGCTCGCCTGATCCACCCGGCGGCCTGGCCCCCTAGGGGACGATCTCGAAGGTCGTCTCGCCCGGCGGCGTAGCGAGATCGATGCTGGCGATCGGAACGAGATCGCCCATTACCGCGCGGCGAAACACCGAGACCAGGCCGCGCCCCGGTTCGAGGTGGGCGAGCACGCCCTCGGCCGTCGCCGCGCGATCCACCGACGGCGTCGCTTTCTCCATCGCCGCGTGAGCCGCGGCGACTTCGGCCGTGCCACGTGCGGCCCCGAGCGCCGTCAGTTCTGCAGCATCGATCCAGAGGGGCAATCCGGCGCTCGCACGCGGTGCGGCGCGAACGCCGGATTCCTCGGATCCGCAATCGAGGACGACCTCACGCACCTCTCGCCAGCGCGCGGCCGCATCGCGAGCGTCGATGACCCCCCGCGCACGCAGGTCGCGCAGCGGTGCTGCGGCCACGAGCACGGAGAGCGCTGCGCCCCGCGCGTCGATCGAAGACAATCCAAGAGTCCGTGGCCCGGTCGCAAGAGTGCGCGCCGCCTGCTGGACGTCGTCAACGCCCTGCCCCCGCGCGAGGGCGAACCAGCCCTCGATCCCCGAGGCCAGGGAACGCGGGCCCCAGCGAAGTGCGACGGGCCGTGCGCTCACCTCACACCCGAAGATCAGCCGAGCGATCTCGTCCGTGAGCAGGGGACCGTTGCGGGTTTCGGCGACATCGAAGCGCAGGGTCTCGCCCTCCCGAACCCCGATGGCCTCACGTCGCACCTGGAGCCGCTCCCAGTGGTCGCCGTCCCGGAACCCACCGATGCCATCGACGTCTTCCACCACCACATCGACGTCGTCGATACTGCCGCTTGTCAAGCCAAATGCCAGACCCCTGGTGCAGCCCGCCACGAAGCCCGGCCAGCCCAGATCGAGCAAGCCCGCGAGAGCAATCCCCGGAGCCGACAGCCGCACCAGATAGGGCGCTCCCCCATGCGACCCCCGACTCCAGGCCAATCCCGGCACCCCACCCGATCCAAGGGCAGGACCGACCACGACTTCGGCCGGTGCCGCGTCGTCCGGTTGCGCCGCAAGACAGTGTTGGTCGGACAGTCCACCTCCAGGCGGCTCGACCGAGGCCGAGGCCGACCGATCACGCGCGAGTTTGAGGCACGCGGTTCCGAGAGCCCTCTCCCAAGCCTGGGCAAGCTCGAGTGCCAGACAATCTGCGACTGTCCACGACGCGAGAAAAACGTTCGCATCCTTCGCCTCGGCACAGTTCGTCGCCGTCAAGCCAGCATTAATGCCACCGACGAACCCCGAGAGAAGTTCGTGAGCCCGCCCGCCCATACGACCTGCCGCAACGCTGGCACGGCGCGCCACACCACCGAGGCGCATCCGCACGTCCGAGATGAGTGCCGACGCCCCCTCGATCTCCGCCCGCCGCCCGAGTGCGTGCCGGCGCACGGCCTCGAGCTCCCACGGGCGGTCGAACGCCATGCAGAAGCCGAGCGCGGCATAAGCGTCATGCTCGCTGGTGCAAACAATATGGGGAGTCCCACGCTCATCGTGGACGACCCGGACGGCCTTCGCGAGCAGTGCCAGGTGGTAGCGCGGATGGGCTGGCTCCTCGGCCGCGCGGCGCCGACGCCCCGTGCCCGGCGAACCCGTGCCCGACTCGTCGCCCTCCTCGGGCATCTCCTCTGGCTTGACACTGGAGCCGAACGGCCTGCCGAGCCCCTGTTCATCGACAAAACGATCGTCGCCTGGACTGGACTTCTCCACCGCGCCGGCGACGGGGGAGCCGTACCCGATCCCGGGCGCACCGGGCCGACCTCCGAAGAGGTGATCGTCGCTTCGGCTCATGCTCGTGTTCCGGGGACGCACGCCGGTTCGTGCGTCCTCGACCATCGATCTGTACCGGGCGAGGGCTGCGGCTTCCACCGGACCGAGGCGCGGGGCGTGCCCCCGGCAGCGAGGCCGCATGTCGCCGGCCGTCCCGGTGCCCGCCGAAGACCCGTGGAAGCGGGGCGGGTCGTGGGCTAGCGTCGCGCCGACGGGGACGGGAATGGGCGGGCGTAAAGAAGTGGCCATCAGCGAATGGGCCGATGCAATCTACGGCATAGCGACGCTCGCCGGCGATGTCCTGAAGTCCGCTGCCGCGATCGTCGGCGATGTCGCACGAAGCGCACTCGCTCCACTGCTGGGGCCCGAGCCCACGCGCCCCGCAGGACCTCCCCTCCGGACCTCGAGCGCCACGAACGTTCCTGCCGGGACGCTGCGGGCCGTCGAGTCGCAGCACCCCGTTGCGGCCACGAAACCTGCCCCTGACAGGATCGCAACGCCGGTCGCGATGCCACGCCACGAACACGCCCCTGCCCTGCCTGCCGAGGATCGATTGCTGGTCCTGGCGCGCGGCCCCGGTGAAGTCTTCGCTTACTGGACTCTTGCAGCCGAAAACCAAGAGCGCCTCGCCGCACAGTTGCGCAGTGATCGCCAAGCCGCTGCGGCACTGCGCGTGCGGATCGACACGGGCGAGAGCACCCTCGAGGAACGCCTGCTGACGGTCCCTGCCGGGGTGCAACATGTGCACCTCGAGCTGCCGCCCATGGCCACTTCCGTGCGCATCACCTTTGGCTGTCGCACCCCTTCTGGTTTTGTTGGCCTGACTGCGGAGAGGTACACGCCGCTGCCTGTGCATTCGGTCAGCGGGACGACGCGCCAGATCCGCCGCTGGATCGATCGCCGCACCGGAACGGAGGCAACGGCACCGAGCGCGCCACCACCCGCTGCGGCAAGTGCGGCGCTTCTCGCCGAGCAAGAGGCCATCCTGACACTCCTCGAGCGCTCCTCCGCGCCCTCATCTGCGCCACCCTTCGCATCCGCATGACTCCGTTCCCGACTCTGCTCGGGCTGGTCCTCCATGCCCACCTGCCCTTCGTGCGCCACCCCGAGCACGAGGACTTCCTCGAGGAGCGATGGCTCTTCGAGGCCGTGCTGGAATGCTACCTGCCGCTCTTGGAGGTCCTCGACGGACTCATGCGCGACGGCGTCCCCCATCGCGTCGCACTCTCCGTATCGCCCACACTGGGGCACATGCTGACGGATCCGCTCCTGCTGCGGCGCCTTGGCCGTCATCTGGAGAAGATCGAGCGTTTCGTCGCCACCGAGAGCCAGCGTCCGGAGGTACCGGAGACCACCGCGACATTGCTCCGCTTCTACCGCGACCGCACGCGACGGATGCGCCGCGCCTTCGTCGAGACTCATGGCGGACATCTCATCTCGTCGCTGCGGCGTCTCGCACGCAGTGGATCGGTTGAACTGGTGGCGACTGCGGCGACACATGCCTTCCTACCCCTGCTGATCCCCTGCCCGGCGGCGGTGCGCGCCCAGATCCGGGTCGGCATTGCCGAGCACCAACGTCTCTTCGGCGAATCGCCCCGGACCTTCTGGTTGCCGGAATGTGGCTACGACCCCGCACTCGACGACGCGCTGACCGGGAGTGGAATCGAAGTGGTGGTGCTCGAGGGCCACGGTCTGATCACCGGTGCCCCCGCCCCGGAGATGGGCATCCGGGCCCCGGTCCAAACGCCGCGCGGTCTGCTCGCCGTCGGCCGCGACAGCTCCCTCTGCAAACTCGTCTGGGATGCTCGAACGGGATACCCCGGCAACGCTCACTACCGCGAATTCCATCGTGACGCAGGCTATGATCTGCCGCCCGAACGGCTGCACCCGCTCGCGATCCCCACCGGGGAACCCGCACCGACGGGGATCAAGCTACACCGCGTGACCGGGCCGGGACTGGAGAAGCTGCCCTACGATCCGATGCTGGCCAGCGCGACCGTCGGAGCACATGCCACCCACTTTCTCCACCATGTTGCGGCAGCCACCAGCGCCTACCGCTCACATGCAGGCGCCCCACCGATCGCTCTTGCAGCGTTTGACGCGGAACTCTTCGGACACTGGTGGTTCGAGGGCCCGCAGTGGCTCGACCAGGTTCTCCGCCAACTCGCCTTCGAGCATCCCGACTTGCGCGCTGCGGGACCGCGCGAGTTGCTGGCGAACTTCCCCATCGTCGAGCAGATCGAGCCCGCGCCCTCGAGCTGGGGGGCCGGGGGCCACGCCGCGACCTGGCTTGCGGCCGAGAACGACTGGATCGTCCCGCAGGTGCTGTCCGCGTCGTTCCGGATGGCAGCGCTGGTTCAACAACGGCCCGACGCGCGTGGACTCGAACTGCGCGCCCTGAACCAGGCCCTGCGTGAGCTCCTGCTGGCACAGGCGAGCGACTGGCCCTTCCTCATCGCGCGCGGCACCGCGAGCGACTACGCCCTCGGTCGGGTCCACGCCCATCTCGCCCGTTTTGCCGAACTCGCGTCTGCCCTCGAGGCCGGAACCGTCGCGGCGGGGCGCGTGGGCGAACTCGAAGCGACCGACAACGTCTTTCCCACAATCGACTATCGCGTCTTCGCTTGAAGCGCGATCTCCCGAGACGAGAAGAGCCGGCCGGGAAAGTGCCCGGCCGGCTCCTGTCGACACCAAGCACCACCGGGCGCTCGGTCAAACCAGGGACTAAGCCTCGAGGAAGGACTCGAGGCCTGCGGTCATGCAGAGATCGCGGAGACGCGCGAGAGCCTTCGCCTCGAGCTGACGGATGCGCTCCCGGCTGACGCCGTAACGCACCCCGATCTCCTCGAGAGTTTCGACCTGATCGTCGTCGAGGCCGAAGCGAAGCCGGATGATCGCCTGTTCACGATCCGGCAGTTCCATCAGGATACCTTCGAGGTGGCGCGAGAGATCCCCCGCCATCGTGCGCATCTCGGGCCTCTCGCCGGCCTCGTCGGGAATCACTTCCGAGAGAGTACGGTCGTCGTCGTGCCCGAGCTCCATATCGAGCGAGAGCACGTGTGCGGGCTCGGCCATCATCTCGAGCTGGCTCTGGTCGATGCCGCCCGCCTCGATGATCTCGTCCTTGGAGGGCTTCCGGTGCAGCTTGCTCTCGAGAGCCTGCTCGAGCCGGCCGACCTTGCGGCGCAGCTCGTGCCAGTGCACCGGCGTGCGCACCACGGACCGATCGTTGTCGATCGAGCGCGCGATGTACTGCCAGATCCACCACACCGCATAGGTCGAGAACTTGATGTCCTTGGCCGGATCGAATTTCTCGACCGCGCGGAGCAGGCCCAAGGTGCCCTCCTGAATCAGATCGGGCAGAGGCAGGCCGCGTCGCGCATGCTTGCGTGCGATCGCCGCGACAAGGCGAAGGTTCGCACGCAGCATCCGGTCCCGTGCGGTCCGGTAAAGGGCGAGACGCCCGTCCAGCTCCTTGGCGAACTTGGCAACCCGGTCGCGCACGAGCTTGAGTTCGCGCAGTCGCGCCGGACTGCGCGCCAGCCGCCGCGCACGGTCGGCCACAAGCAGAATCTCGCGCTCGCGGAACTCTTCGGTCGGCCGGATGACCCCACGGCCGCGCTCGGTCAGGGTCACGTTCACAATACGCGGATTGCGGCGCAGCCAGCGAACCACGGATTCGCGTGCCTTGCTGATCTCCGTCGTCAGCTCGCGCTCGGCGTCCCGGTCGAGGAGCGGCGTCCGTGCGAGATCCGCATAGAACCGTCCAAGAACATCGAGATCCCCGACGAAGGGCTCGACCTTCTTCGAGGCCGCGGCCTCCACCTCGCCGAGCTCCTTCGGAGAGGGGGCCGCCGTCTCGGCTGCGGACTCATCGGTTGCCGCTTCTCCCCAGTCCGTGTCAGAGGCACTCGTCCCAACTGTCTTCGTCGCGCTTCGCATTCTCCCGCCTTGTTCTCCCTGCCTCGGCGCGTACCTCATGATGAGGCTCCACCGGGCTCGCTTGCGCGCAGCTTGCACCCGCACGCATCATTGACCGAGTCGAGTTCAACCAACCCGCATCTGCCTGCCCACGGCCTTGCCGCAGCGCTCCCTGTATGCGGCAGCAGATGCTGTCCAAGGCGACGCTATCAGCTTCGGCCGGGCGTGTCATCAAATTGAATGAAAAAAAGTGCAACATTAGGACGGCTGACAGAAGCAGGCCTTCCTCTCAGCTTCCCACGAGCCGGGTTCCATCTCTGAAAACTGAGTTAAATCAGTAGGCTAAGGCCATGACGCGCCGCTCCGGGCCTATCCCTCCCCGGCGGGTCACCGGGAGGGCTCCTCGCCTGGTGGCAGTGCCTATCCCTTGAATCACCCGGCCTCGACGACTAACGGCCTGCGGGTTTTGGCCGCCACCTCGGCGAGCCACCCAACGGAGCAGCCATGGCCGAGAAGAAAATCAGCAAAACTGCCCGGGCCTCGACCCGCGGCAAGGTCGTCCGCAAGGCTTGGCACCTCGCCATCGAGAGCGGGAAGCAGGTCTCCCGGGTGAAGCTCGTGAATCACATCATCGACGGCAAGCCGACCACCCGACTCGGCTGGATGACCGACGAGGGCCAGATCCTGCTCGACCATCAGGTCGCCTACCGCGCGGCAGAGAGCGCCGAGTAGCTCGCGCGCCACAGCGCCGCCGCCGTCCTCAGCCCATGTCGAGCGACCCGGCGGCTTGCCAGCGGGTCACGCGCAGCCGCACCGGCAGACCTTCTTCGACGAGGGCCCAGCACTGATCGGCAACGAGGTGCGCACCGTGGGTCGAGAGCGCCTCGTAGAACGGTGCGGTCTTGACGCGATGGGCGTCGGCGATCAGCAATTCGCCGCCGGAATCGAGTAGGTTCAGCAGCGCACCCGCCAATTCGGCCATCGATTCGCGCTCGTAGAGCAGCTCCGCCGCCACCACGAGATCGTACCGCGATCGCCCGACGAGAGAACGCACGTCGGCGCAGATCGCGACTGCGGCCGCAGCACCGAGGCCGGCCAGCGTGGCCTGGGTGAACTCGATCGCGACCTCGGAGCGATCGATGGCCGTGACCGTCGCGCCGAGGACGGTCGCGGCGACAGCGACCAGACCGAGACCACACCCGACGTCGAGTACCCGCCGCCCCTCGATTTCGAGACCTGGCAGGATCCGCTCGGCGACGTGGCGGGAGCCCGACCAAACCAGCGCCCAGTAGGGCGGCTCGAAACTCTCGTCGGTCAGCAACCGACTGCGGTCGAGACGCTCGGCGAGATTCTCAACCGTCCATATCCAGGCCGGTGTCGAACCGATGGCGAAGCGCTCCGCGATCGCCGGCCAGCCGGCGATCTGGCGGGTGCCGCTTGGCGCGGCCTCATCCCGCACCCGATCCCCCGTCGGCACTGCTTCCCGGCCAGCGTGCCAGCAGACGCCGGCGCAGGGATCTGGCCTCGGCCAGACCCAGCAGATCCGCTACGACAACGAACGCCGTCGCGGCCAAGGGCACGGCCAGAGCCAGCAGGACGAGCCGGGCTTGGAAACTCTCTGCCGGCAAGAGGTAGCGCAACCCCGCCGCCACGAGGCCCGTCGCCAGCCCGCCGCCGAGGATGGGCCCCAGCGCAGGCACGAGTCGCTCGAGCCGACCGACACGCGCCTGCAGAACCACAAAAAGAACGAGAAAGTTCATCAGCGCGACGATCGACGTCACCAGAGCCAGCGCGCTGGGTCCAAGCCCCAACACGTGCACGGCGACCCAGGCCAGCAGCGCATTGACCACGATCGAGAACACCGCAACCGCCGCTGGAGTACGCGCATCGCCCAGCGCGTAAAAGGCCGGCACCAGTACCTTGACGTTGGCGTAACCGGCAAGGCCGAATGAATAGGCGACCAACGCCTGCGCGGCCATCGCGGTATCTCGCGGCGTGAAGCGCCCGTGCTCGTAGATCACGCCCACGATGTCGCGGGAGAGAACCGCGAGTCCGACCGCGGCCGGAACGCAGAGCGTGAGCACGAGCCGGAGCGCTCGCGTGACCGTCGAGCGGAAGCCATCGCGATCGGCCGCCGCTACCTGTCTCGCCGCAGTGGGCAACGCCACCGTCCCGACCGCGACGCCAAAGAGACCGATCGGCAACTGCATGAAGCGAAACGCGACGTTCAGCCACGACACCGCGCCGTCGCCGAGGGCGGAGGCAAAATTCGTACTCACCATGACATTGATCTGAACCGCGGCCGCGCCAATCGTCGCGGGCGCCATCAGGCGCAGCACCGCGCGTACGCCTGGATCGCGCCAGCCCATCTCCCAACGATGCCGGTAACCACTGCGCCACACCGCCGGGAGCTGGATCACGAGTTGCAGCAGCCCGCCGGCCAGCGTGCCGATCGCCATACCAAGAATAGCCCGGCCGGCCGCGCCCTCACTCGGGGCCGGACCATCCCCCACGCGCCAGGCCGAGGCGACGAAATCGGGCGCGAGCCACCACGCCGCGCCACAGCCGACCACGATCGAGCCCAGGTTGAAGAAACTCGACGCCGACGCCGGCACGCCGAACTGGCCATGGGTGTTGAGCACGCCCATGGCCACGGCGGCGAGCGCGACGAAGAGGAGAAAGGGCGCCATGAGCCGGGTCAGCTCGACCGTGAGCTGGGCCTTTCCGGGCACGGCGGCGAAGCCTGGGGCGATCAACTCGACCACGCCCGGTGCGAACACCATGCCGGCGACCACCAGCAGACCGACCACCAGCGCCAGCGCGTTGGCCACCCGCGCCGCCAGGCGCCAAGCCGCAGCGTCCCCTTCGGTGGCACGCCAGCGGGCAAAGGTCGTCACGAAGGCGGCAGAGAGCGCGCCCTCGGCAAACAGATCGCGGAAGAGATTGGGGATCCGGAAGGCGGTCACGAACGCATCGAGCTCGCGGCCGGCGCCGAAGAGCCCGGCGAACACCTGCTCGCGGACCAGGCCGAGAACCCGGCTGACGCCCACGGCGAGCGCCACCACCGCCGACGACCGGACCAGCCCTTCACCGCGGCCGCTTCTGCCCTCCGGGCCGCTCACGCCTTGACTCTCATCGCCAGCCGCGTTCGTATCATGCCGATGTTTGGTCTGGGCGTACCGGAGCTGCTGGTCATCCTCGTCGTCGTTCTGCTGATTTTCGGGCCGCGCAAGTTGCCCGAGGTCGGCCGGTTCCTCGGCCGCTCGTTGCGCGACTTCCGCGAAGCGATCGACCATCGGGACGATGACGGCGCGGGGCCACCGGTCCCACCGACCGACACCCCGCCGGCTGGCGGGCCGGACGACCCGTCAACGCGTTGAGCGAGTTCAGCGAAAGCCCCCCGCCGACTCGACGCGCCCGTCGCGGCCAAAAATGGCGATCGCTCCGCCCGGATAGATCCAGCTCATCGCGCCCCCACCCGCGGGCACGATCTGCAGCGGATCCCCCGCAGCACGCCTGAGACGAGCCTCAGACCAACCGCGCCGAACGCGGACCGTCGGTGCCGTGCCGCCCACCACGGGCGCGGCAGCCCCCGGGGCACTCGCCACCGCGAGACGGGCCTGAAGGTCCACGACGGCCGCCTCGAGCCGGGCCACGCGCTCTGCCAGTGCGGCCATGTTGCCCGCCACCATGACGTCGCTCGGAGGGCCCGACGACCGCCCCGCCAACCCAGCCGCGCGTCCCGCCTCCAGTGTCCGATGGGATTCGCTGGTCGCGGTCACGATGCGCGAGCGGGTGGCGGCTTCCGTCCGTCGAGCCTGCGGCGCGGCGGGTGGGGCGACAGGAGCTGCCGCCAAGCTACCCCCCTCGACGAGCCAGATCTGCTCGGGCGAGCGCACGCGAATCCGCGCGTGCCCATCGACGTCCTCGACCCGTCCGCGCACGACGATACGCCGTCCCGAGAACGCACCGCGGGGGTCGGCCGCGCCACCAGGCATTCCCGGTGGTACCAAGATTCCGAAGCCGACCACCGAATCCTCGAGCGCCAGGAGACAGGTCGCTGGCGTGCAGACCGCGAGCCGGACGATCCCCTCGACCTCCACGTCCTGCCCCACCCGTGCACCGGCCTCGGCCGGCTCGATCGTCGTCGCACCCGCCAGCCGCACCGACGCCATCAGGACGAGCACGCCCGCAGCAATTCCACGGAATCCGCGCGCCCATGCGGCCACGGCGGTTGCACGCCCCACGCGGCTCCCCTCCGGTGCGCGTCGCGGTCTCCGCACCGCTCTCCCGCCTGTTAGGGTGGCGCACTCCCCCCTCGGGGCTCGCGCCGCCGTCAACGCGAGCCCTGACCGGGGTGACGAAGGGAGCACGACATGAGTGAAGCAGGCATGGTCATCCGTCGGATGGCTCCGGTCGGTCGCTACGCGCTGCGGGTCGACTGGTCGGACGGGCACGAATCGATCGTAGCGCTCGCCGGCTTGCGCTTGCGCTGCACCTGTCGCGCCTGTCAAGCAGGGGGGATCCCCCCCCCCGCAACGACCGAACTCGATCGAGCCGAGGCGCTCGGCGACGCGAGTCTCTATCTGCGCTGGCGGGACGGACACGAGAGCTTCTTCTTCCAGCCCGAACTCAGGGGTCTCTGCCGCTGCGCCTACTGCGTCGCCGAGCCGGAAAGGCCGATCACCGGCTGACCGCTACTGCGCAATCAGTCCTCGACCCGGATGGCGTGTGTCGGACAAGCCCGAACCGCCGCCTCCACCTTCGCCCGAAGGGCCTCGGAGGGGTTCTCGTCGAGGATGTAGAGGAAGTTGTCCTCCCGGACCTCGAACACCTCCGGTGCCGCGGCCTGACAGACCGCGTTGGAATTGCATTTGTCGAAGTCGACTAAAATCTTCATCGTTCATCCCTCCCTGGCCGAACGAAACGTGAAGCCCCGCCAAGCGTCCGCTACACCCTGCCGATTATCACACGTGAGCGCCGTGCCCCAGACGCGCGGCGCCCCAAGCCCGGAGGTCGCGTGCCGACACTCGTCCTGCTCCGTCACGGCCAGTCCCGTTGGAACCTCGAGAATCGATTCACGGGCTGGGTGGACGTGCCCCTGACCGAGACCGGACGCTCCGAGGCACGCGCGGCCGGGGCACTCATGAAACGAGCGGGCCTGCGCTTCGACCGTTGTTTCACCTCGGACCTCCAGCGGGCCCAGGAGACCCTGCGCCTCGCGCTCGCTGAACTCGGCACCCCCGACCTGCCGACGATCCGCGATCAGGCGCTCAACGAGCGGCACTACGGCGACCTCCAGGGCCTCGACAAAGCCGAGACCGCCGCGAAGTACGGCGCCGAACAGGTCCATATCTGGCGGCGCAGCTATGACGTGCCGCCGCCGGGCGGCGAGAGCCTCGAGGATACGGCCCGTCGCACCTTGCCCTTCTTCGAACGCGAGATCCTACCCTGCCTGGCCCACGGCGAGGACGTGCTGGTGGCGGCACACGGGAACAGCCTGCGCTCCATCGTGATGAAACTCGACCGGCTCGATCGCGAAGGCGTGCTTGCCCTGAATCTCGATACCGGCGTGCCGCTGGTCTACACGATGAGCCCCGACGCGACCGTGCTCGGACGCGAGGTTCTCTCGGCCGCACCGGCGGAGAACACGAAGACCGACCCCGTGCCCTGAACTCCTTGCACCGGGAATCGCCCTGCAATCGCGACCGCGCACGCCCACGTCGGTTCCGCGGCGAGGGAGGCCCGCCCACGAACCGCACCCCGGGCGGCATGAAGGCGCTAGCCTTGCGGCAGCGGGGCGAGCGAGAGGCGATCGAGCAGCCGCCGGGTGACCGCCACTGCGTCCCCGACAACACCAAGATCTGCCGCCGCGAAAATCTCGGCGCCCGGGTCGTGATTCACGGCCAGCACCCGGCCCGCGCGACCGATGCCGACCGTATGATTGAAAGAGCCTCGAACGCCCAGCCCGAGATAGACCTCGGGGGCGACGTTGCGCCCGCTGAGTCCGACCTGCCGCTGGCGCGGCAACCAGCCCAAATCACACACCCTGCGCGTCGCGGCGATCTCCCCGCCACATGCGCGCGCGAGGTCTGCGGCGAGAACAACACCGGCCGCACCCAGACCATGCCCGACGCAGATCACGATCCGGGCCGATTCGAGCGCCGCACCGCCCGCGTCGACCTCCACGCCCTCGGCGACCACAGGGGGAAAGAGCAGCGGCAGCGGCGCACGCACCGGAACCTCGCGGCGCTGCGTCAGGGGTCGCGCCGCTGCCGCCGCGAGCGGTGCCACAAGTCCGGGCCGCAGCGTCACGACCATGGTTGGCGAACGCGAGGCGATCGGCGCGACGATCTGACCGCCGAAGGCCGGCTTCAAGGCCAGGATACGGCCGGCGCCGTCGCGCTCGACACCGATCGCATCGCCGATCATCCCGAGTTCGAGGCGCCCCGCCAGCACTGGCAAAACGCTGCGCCCGAGGCTGGTCGCCGGGCCGAGGAGCACGGCCGGCGGGGCCTCCTCGCCGAGGACACTCTCGAGTGCGGCGAGGCTGTGTACGGCCTCCCCGCCCGTGCTCGGGACGAGCAGCACATCGACCCCGAGCGCCCCGAGTTCGAGCAGATCGAGCGGCAGTGGCGCGGGCGCTCCCATCATACGCACGGGGTGGATCGGCACGAGCGAAACGCCCACCCCCTGCTGGCAGGCGAGCTCGTCGGCGAGATTCAGCAACTCGCGTGAGACCGCGGCGAGCCGACCCGAACGATCGCACTCCGCGACGACGAGGATCGAATCCGCGAGCCGTCCGTGGGCTACGTGTCGGGGTCCCACAGTTGGCAGCGCGGCCACGGCGCGCGGCGGCCCCTGGAGTTCGGCCAGCAGATGCTCGACGGCCCGATCCACGTCGTCCGCCAGAACCAACACGCGCTGCTCGCGCACCCGTTCCAGAGAGCGCAACGTTTCGACCGAGGTCGGCGAGCCCGCGCTGCCGACCGATTCCGGCATGAGGCCACACTCGGCGATGCCCCAGCGCTCGACCAGCGCGGCGGCGGCTCGCTCGGTGTCGGGCAAAATCCGGGGAATCCGCGTCGCCCAGCGATCCGTGCAGGTCGCGACCACCGGCGGGCACACGCGGGTCCCCCACCAGCCCTCGTCGGTCTCGCACTCCGCGGCGATCTCGGCCGCGCCCTGCTGCATCTCGATGCCCAGACGCCGGACACCGGGTAGAAGCACGACACCGAGCTGCCCGGCCAGCTCGGGCGGCACCTGACCCGTATCTGAATCAATGCTGTACCGGCCCGCCAAGACCAGGTCGAAGCCGATGCGGCAGAGCACAGCACGCAGGGCGCGCGTCGTTGCGAGCGTGTCCGCCCCGGCGAAGGCGCGATCGGAGAGGTGAATGGCCCGGTCGGCGCCGAGGCCCATGGCCTCGCGCAAAACCTCCTCAGCCTGCGGAGGCCCCATGCTGAGTGCCGTGACGGTACCCCCGATCTCCTCACGCAGTCGCAGCGCCTCGAGCAACGCGCGGCGATCGAAGGGATTGAGCTGCACCGCCACGCCCTCGCGCCGGATCCGGCGCGTCTCGGGGTCAATGACGATCTCGGCCGGCTCCGGCACCTGCTTGAGGAGAACGACCGTTCTCATGCGGGACCCGGCAGTACCTCGATCGCCTCACAAATCAGTGTGGCGACAGCCTCGGGGTGCTCCATCGGGATGAAGTGCCCCACCCCCTCGAGCACGATCAGGCGGCCCCGCCGCAACTGCGCTGCCGCATGATGGGCCAGCTCGGGAGGGAGCGTCAAGCTCTCGGCGCCGGAGACGAGAAGGGTGTCGATCTCGATCGTTTCGAGCCAACCCAGACTGCCCGAGCGCCCCCCGCCCTCGTAGACCATCGCCTCGATCTCGCCCGGGCATTTGAGTTCGACACCGCCCTCGGCACACTCCCGGGTCCCGCCCTCCACGTAGGCGCGCAGCGCGGCGGGCTCCCAGCGCACGAAGGGTTCGCGTCGCGACCATGATTCGAGCATCTCCTCCCGACTCGACCAGTGGCGTCGGCGGCGCCGCGCCGCCTCCGCCATCGCGTTCGATCGATCAGTGGCGGGCCCGACCTCGGCGGGAATCAGCACCGGATCGAGCAGGATGACCGAGCGCAGCCGCTCGGGCACGATCGAGGCCATGCGCGCGACCGCGGCCCCACCCTTCGAATGGCCGACCGCGGTGAGCTCGCGCAGGTCGAGTGCCTCGATGACACCGACCAGGTCGAAGCCGAATTGCTCGAACTCATAACCCTCTTTAGGCTTGTCGCTATCGCCATGCCCGCGCTGGTCGAGCGTGACCACACGCGCCACTCCCTCGACCCTCTCGAGCACGGGAGCCCACACCTGGCGACAGAATCCGGTGGCATGGGCCAGCAGGACCGTGGGCAGATCCTGACGCTCGGGATGATGGTCCTCGACGACGAGCCGCACGCCGTCTCGATGGACCTGGTGAATCCGGCTCACGCCGGCGGTCCGATCACGTCGGCTCCAACATACGGGCGCAGTGCTGCCGGCACGCGGACCGAGCCGTCGGCCTGCTGGTGATTCTCGAGCAGCGCGATCAGGACCCGCGGCAGCGCAAGACCCGAACCGTTGAGGGTATGGACCAGCTCCGGCCGGTGCTCCCGATCCCGCCGGAAGCGAATCTGCGCGCGACGCGCCTGGAAATCGCGGAAGTTCGAGCACGAGCTGACCTCGAGCCATTCGCCACAGCCGGGCGCCCACACCTCGATGTCGAACTTGATCGACGCCACGAAGCTCAGATCGCCGGTGCACATCTGGACGATTCGCCAGGGCAGCTCCAGCCGGCGGCAGACATCCTCGGCATCGGCCAGCAAGCCCTCGAGTTCGCGGTCCGAATCCTCGGGCCGAACGAACTTGACGAGTTCCACCTTGTCGAACTGGTGACCGCGCTTTATGCCGCGCACATCACGACCGGCCGACATCTTCTCCCGGCGGAAACAAGGCGAGTAGGCCACGTGGCGGATCGGCAGGGCTGCATTCTCGAGGATCTCGTCGCGGTAGAGGTTCGTGACCGGCACCTCCGCGGTTGGAACCCAGAAGTAGTCCTCCTCGGCATCACGGTAGAGATTGTCCGCGAATTTTGGCAGGTTACCGGTGCCGTAGAGGCAATGCTCCTTGACCATCGCCGGCGGGTAGACCTCGACGTAGCCATGCTCGCGCGTGTGCAGATCGAGCATGAACGAGATCAGGGCCCGTTGCAGGCGCGCGCCCGCGCCGAAGAGCACGTAGAAGCGGGAGCCGGAGACCTTGACGCCGCGTTCGAAGTCGATGATCCCGAGTGCCGCGCCGATCTCCCAGTGCGGTTTCGGCTCGAAACCGAGCGCCGGACGCTGGCCCTCCTCGCGGAGCACGACGTTGGCCGAGTCGTCGGGGCCCACCGGTACGGTGGGATGCGGCAAATTGGGGATCTCCAGCATGACGTCGCGCAACCGTCGTTCCGCTTCGTCCGCCGTGACCTCCAACTTCGCGATCTCTTCCCCAAGAGCCCGCACCGACGCGCCCGCAGCCTTGCGCTGCTCGGCCGGGAGGCCGCCGATTTCCTTCGAGCAGCGGGTCCGCTCGGCGCGCGCGGTCTCGAGTCCCTGCAGCGCTGCGCGCCGCCTTTGATCGAGTTCGAGCACGGTATCGACGAGCACGGGATCCGCGCCGACACTGGCCAGACCGTCGCGCACGCGCTGCGGCTCGTGGCGGAAGAGCTGCACGTCGAGCATGGCGGCCTTGGTAAACACGAAAGGCGCGGGCCCGAAAGCCGACGCGGCCGGATCTCTCGCTTGCAGCCTCAGGGCGCCAGATCGAAGGCCGCCCGCACCCACTGGCAGATGGGTCGGCCCTTGGTCCACTCGACCGCCACGACATCGAAGCGTGCCGCCCGGCCGGGCCCGCGATGCCCTGCCAGCCAGGCCGTGGCGGCTCGCGCGATCCGGTCCCGCTTGAGGGGCCCAACCGTTTCGAGGGGGTGGATGAATTCGGGCTTGGACCGCGAGCGAACCTCGACAAAAACCACGGTGTGGCCCTCCTCGGCCACGATATCGATCTCCGCCCCCGCGAGCCGGACGTTCCGGGCCAGGATCCGAAGGCCGAGGCCCTCGATGTGCGCAACCGCGGCCGTCTCGGCACGGCGCCCCCGTATCTGTCTCGGATCGAGCCCCCTGTCCGCCATCGCCGCATCTTCAGCGCCCCGCGCGGCGTCCGACAACCGGCGCGCCTTGCGCCCCTCGTCAAGAATGGCGTAGTTCGGGGGCGAAGCCCCCTCCCCCAGCGCCACAGGGCGACCGTGTACAAGGTGAACGAGCCCGTCGTTCACCTCTCGGCGCGGATGCCATCCGCACCGCACGATTCGGGACCGCGCGCGACGGGGACGAACGCGCCGTTCGCCTCTCGGCACTCATTACTGAGCGGAGCACTCGATTTACCGCCGTGCGCGACGGAGACGAACGCGCCCCCGGGCTCAGCTCAAGAGTTCCCCTCCGCCGCAAGATGGAGCCCGAGCGGCAGCGAGTCGGCCACCACCAAGGCGCGCTGACCCATGTCGAAGGGCGTGGCTTCGATCGGCCATCGTGCCAGTGCCTGACCAGCCGCCTCACGGCCGAGTCGCGCCGCCGCCCGTTCGCGGAGGTCGCGCGGCAAATCCCGCCCGGCATCTCCCGTGAGCCGGCTGGCGCTCGCCAATGCCAGCGCGCAGGCGGGAGCACGATCCCAGTCCATCTCCGCCAACCGCTCGACAAAGGGCGCCACCAGAGCGGCTGGCACCACCACATCCGCCGTTCCGGCAACCAGCTGGCGCGCCGCCAGTCGCGTGAAGGCCACGATTTCCGCGTCGGACGCACGGCCCGGCTTGACAACGCGCGCCGCCACCGTCCCAAAAAGTTCGCGACGGAGTGTCTGGGGCAGCCGCTCGAGCGCGGCCGCCACGAGCCACATCTCGCGCACCTCATGCGGCCCTGCCTTCCAGCGCGAAGGCCGCCGTCCGCGATTGCCGAGAAGAGGTCCGCGCAACTCCTGGAGCAGGACCTCCTGTTGTACCCGGGTAAGCCCGCCGGCCACGCGCCGCCAGAGCGACCACCATTCCGAACGTACCTGACTTGCCGCCGGGTGGTGCGGGCCCGCGTCGTAGAGTCGCCACAGGCGCTCGATGCGGAACCCGTCCCGCTCCTCACCCTGCCCCGGTCGCATCAAAAATCCTGCGAGGTTGAACCAGCGCGCCTCGTGCGCCGCCGAACGCCCGCGCTGCGGCTCGAGCATCAGCAGTTCGTCGAAGAGTGCCCGAATCGTACCGATGCCCCAGCCATCGCGTCCGCCACCGAGTGTCGTCTCCAGAAGGCGGAGCAGGCCCACGGGATCCTCCGCACCGCTAAAGACCGCCCGCAACGCCTCGACGCCTGCGGCCTGCCCCTGCGCATCGACGACCGTCTCGGCCCGGTCGCGGGGCGCGTCCGATTCCTCTCCGGCACCGGACGCCTCGCGTGCACGCAGGTCAAAGCTGAGATGCCAGCGGTGATTGCTCGTGCGGGACACCAGCGAAATATCGAGCGTCCCGACCTCGGTGACCTCGGCGTGCAGTCGCACGGGCACGCGCCGGCTCTCGAGCTTGCGGCCGAAACGCAGAACCGCCGTCAGGGGCGGCAGCGCAACGGTTTCGGTGGGATACACCTCGATGACATCGCCGGGACCATCTCCGAGGCGGGTGGCCGAGGCGAAGAGCGCGAAACGCACCGGCTCGTTCGAGACGACCTCGAAGGCCGGCGCCTCGAGGTCGAGCGTGCTGCCATCCTCCTGCCCACGCGGCGCCACGCACACGGCAAGTGCCGGCTCGCCACCAAGGCCGATGTAATACGCGCGTGCACTGCCACCCGAGATGCGGGGCAAATGGCCACGCAATGCGAGCCCGTAGGCGGAAGCCCCCCGGGCCACGGCGTGAGTCAGATCGGCCCCCGCGAGTTCGACCGGCTGCTGACCGCTCCAGCGCTCGAGGACCAGAAGGAGACGATCACGCAAGGCGCGCGGCTCGAGAGCGCCGCCGTTGAAGAGCACGGCGTCGGGCCAGCCCTGCCCCGCCGCCGCCAGAAACGCCGCCAGATGTCGGGTAACCGCCGGATCCCGCTCGTAGGGCAGACCGATTTCGGCGAGGCCAGCATCCCCATGCCTCTCGGGGGTTGCCGCGGCGTCTGTCAAGGGGAAAAATCCATCGCGGATCGCCTGGGCTGCGTCGGCAGAACGCAAGGCGACCCGCACCGTCGATCCCAGCAGCGAACGCCCGCGCCCCGCCAGCGCCACCGGGATCTCATCTCTTCCGCCCGGCGCCAGCAATTCCTCCTTGGCTTGCCGGCAGGCCGCCGTCAGCTGCCGCCACTGGCCCGCGTCAAGCCGTAGCTCGGAGGCCTGCGCAACCGCGAGCCGGGCCAGCGCGAGATCCATGTTGTCGCCACCGAGCAGGAGATGTTCGCCGACCGCGCTGCGCACGAGAGTGACGCCCGCCGGGCCATGATCGACGCGGACGAGAGAGAAGTCGGTCGTCCCACCACCGATGTCGACCACCAGCACTCGATGTTTGCCCGCCAGACGCTCGCGCCAATCCGCGTGCGCGGCGACCCAGGCGTAAAGCGCGGCTTGCGGCTCCTCGAGCAAGCGCAGCCGCAAAAGCCCCGCCCGCCGCGCCGCCTCGACGGTCAGTTCGCGCGCCACCTCGTCAAAGGACGCCGGCACCGCGAGCACGACGGGCAAGGTCGAGAGCGGCTCGGCCGGATGTACGTCGTGCCACGCGGCGGCAAGATGACCGAGCAGCTCTGCTGCGGCATCCACGGGCGAGAGCTTCCAGGCCGCCTCGCTGCCCCAGGGCAGAAGACGCGCCCGGCGATCCACTCCCGGGTGACAGAGCCACGACTTGGCGGATACGACGAGTTGGTCGGGAAGACGTGTGCCGAGGCGGTGGGCCCCCTCGCCAACGACGAGGCCCGAGGCCTGTGTCTCCCACGGCAACCCCGTGGCCGCCGCGGAACCTTCCTGCGCGCCGAGCCGATAGAGGGCCGAGGCCAGCCCCGGTCGCGCGGCGACCTCGCCCTCACCCACGACCTGAGGGATCGGCAACGTGGCGATCGGCCCCCCGCCGCTCGGCGCGTATGCAAGCGCAGTATTTGTCGTCCCGAGGTCAATGCCCACGACCCACGCCGGGTCCGCGACGGGCTCGGCACTCACCGGGCCGCTCCCCGCCCCTCGCGCACCTCGGTTGTCAAGCGCCACGACCGACCACCCGCACGCTCGACGAACTCGAGTTCCAGGGTGCCCACTTCGGTCGCGAACGCCTCGAGCCGCACCGGCACACGGCCCGTTCCGGCGGCGTCGTCGGCGAAGCGCACTTCGAGCGATGTCAGCTCGTCGAGCGACTCGGCGTCCCACTCGTCGAGCAGGAGCCCCGGTCGGTCATCGGGCCGCGTCCCACTGGAGAAGAAGCGGAAACGAGCCCGGCCGCCGATGCGCAGCCCGATCTCGGAGCCGGGCACTTCGAGGCGCGTGCCCTCCTCCAGTCCGTGCGGCACGACACACAGAGCCTTGATGGGCGGGGGATGACCGGGCACCGCCGGCTGCGCGCTCGCGACGCCCACATAGAACGAGCGCGCGGTACCGCCGCGGATGCGCAACCCACCGCCGCGACACACCGCACCGTAGTAGGCCGCGCCGCGCGCACAGGCGTGGGCCAGATCGGCGCCCTCCAGAACGCGCGGACGCGCAAGACCGCAGGCCTCGGCCCAGTTCGCGAGCACACCCGTAATACGTCCGGCAAGCGGCGGCGCACTCATCGCTCCACCGTTGAAGAGGATCGCCGTCGGGTGGAGCAGACCACCGGCGACACGCCCCGGCAGTCGCTCCGCGAGTGAAGGCGCGTGCCGGCGCAGGAAGCGCAGCACGTGCCGCGTGACCGCCGGATCACGTTCGAAGGGGAGGCCCATCTCCTCGAGACCCGCGAAATCGTCGTCGGGATCCTGCAGATCGCAATCGAGGCCGACTTCCGGCAGGAATCCGTCCAGTACGATCCGCTCGATCTCTGCTCGTGCCAGCGGCGCACGCAGGGTCCCGCCGACGAGACGCCGCCCGCGTGACGGAATGGCGATCTGGACGTCGTCCGGGGCGGAAGGCCCGAGAAGCCGTTCCTTGGCATCGCGACAAGCAGCGACCAGGGCCCGAAACTGCCAGCCATCAAGTCGCTGCCCCTGACCGGCAAGACGGCCGCGCAGGTGGTGCGCCAGAGCGAGATCGACGTTGTCGCCGCCGAGCAGGAGATGATCTCCCACAGCGAGGCGTTCGAGAGCGAGCGAACCTTCGATTTCGGCAACACCGACGAGGCTCAGGTCGGTCGTACCGCCGCCGACATCGCAGACCAGCAAGAGATCGCCGAGACCGAGATTCTGCCGCCAGCCCTCGCCTTGCGCGGCCAACCACGCATAGACCGCGGCCTGGGGCTCCTCGAGCAGTCGGACGTCGGGCAGCCCGGCACGGCGGGCCGCCTCGAGTGTCAGTTCACGGGCCTCGGGATCGAAGGATGCCGGAACCGTCAGCACGACCTCGTGGGCGGCGAGAGGTTCGGCCCGTCCATCCGCCCCGGGCCGTGCATCAAACGCCCGGCGCAGATGTTCGAGGGTCGCGGCCTGGGCATCGACCGCCGAGATCCGTCGCTCCGGGGCCTCACGATCGTCACCGACCCAGGGCAAGAGTTCCGCCGCGCGGTCCGCGCCACGCTTGCAAAGCCATGATTTTGCAGAGCAAACGACGCGATCGGGCTCCTCACCCGCCCGCCGTGCTGCGAACGCCCCGACCACGGAGGTGGCGTCGCCCTCCCAGGGCAGCCGGAAGGCCGGCGACGCCAGTTCGTCGTCGCGCAGGAGAAGTACTGCCGAAGGCAAGCTCGACCGGTTCTCGATCGCACCCGCTTCGACCACCTGGGGGACGTCGAGCATCGCCAGCACCGGCGCGGCGCCGACGTCGCCCATCTCGGCCCACGCCAGCACGGAATTGGTGGTCCCGAGGTCGATCCCGACGACGCGCGGCCCGCGGGGCCCGACGCTCACGCCGCGCCCCCTCCTCCCGCAACCTCCACTTCGGCAGGCACAAGCACGCTCATATCGGCGCCCTCGATGGGCACGGGCAGGCGAACGTCAAGCACGCGCCATCCGGGATGCACCAGCACGCCCCGCCACGGTGGGTTGCCGCGCGGACGGCCCGAGACGCGCAGCGACTGGGGGTCGAAACCGGCGGGAACATCCACGAGAGCGCCGTCGGCGGCCGCGTGCAGGGGCACCAGCTTCATCCGCTCCGCGAGGGCCTTGCGCACACCGGCGTGCACCGTGCGCGCCGCCGCCCCCACCTCGGCATCCGAATGAGCGTCGATGCCTTCTTGCACGAAATCGACCAAGCGAGCTTCCTCTTGCAACACGGCGAGAAGACGCAACGCCCCGGCCTGCGCGACCGCCGGCCGGTCCAGGGCGGGCGAGACCGGAGCCCCATCCGCGGGCGGAGGTACTGTGTCCGGCCACAGAAGCTCGAGCAACGCAGCGACGAGCGGCACGACGATGGGCAGCGCGATCCAGACTCCGACCGGCGAGCGCAGGCCTGCGGCGAACGCCGCGCCGACACCCTGCTCGGCGCCGAGCAACGCCAGACTGCGCAGCGCCTCTGCCCGTTCGGGGTCGAGGAGCATGAACATCGAGAACGTCCCCGCGCCCGCCGCGAGCAAAAACAATCCGATCGCGCGGCGCCTCACGCCCGCCGCTCCGCTGCCTTCCATCGCCCTGCTTCCTTCCCTGTGGCTCGCCGCTCGTGGTGGCGCGACGAATTGCCGGCCGCTAGCGGCGCGGTTAAGGGATAACAGATGGCCGTCACCCTGGAAGACGTCGATCACGTCGCAAAGCTGGCGCGCCTCGGACTCTCGAACGACGAACGCGCCGCGCTGCGGAGCGATCTGGAGTCGATTCTGGGCTACGTCGATCTGCTGCGGGAAGTCGAGATCCCGGCAACCGCGGCGGACACGAGTGCGGCCGCTTCCTGTCCCGAACGCGATGATCTGGTGGCGGCGTCCGACACCGCGACGCCGGTGCTTGCGGTCGCGCCACGGGTCGAGGCCGAGGGGCGGTTCTTCCGCGTCCCCCGGGTCCTGGACTGAGACCGCGATGAGCACGGAACCCTGCGATCTGAATCTCGCCGAGGCGCGCGCTGCGCTCGACGCGAGAGAGATCTCCGCCGGCGAACTGGCCGAGAGCTGTCTCGCCCGAATCGCGCGCGTCGAGCCCTCGATCGCGGCCCTCCTCGCGGTGACCGGCGACCGCGCGCGGGCCGAGGCCGTGGCCGCCGACGCGCGCCGCGCCCGTGGCGAGCGCGGCGCGTTGCTGGGCATCCCGATCGTCTTGAAGGATCTCCTCGCCACGCGCGGACTCCCAACCACCTGCGCGTCGCGCATCCTCGAGGGCTGGCATCCACCCTACGATGCCGATTGCGTCGAGCGTCTCGGACGCGCCGGCGCGGTGCTGGTCGGCAAAGCCAACCTCGATGAATTCGCGATGGGCTCCTCGACCGAGAACTCGGCCTTCGGTCCAACCCGCAACCCCTGGGATCCGAGCCGCGTGCCGGGGGGTTCGTCGGGCGGCTCGGCGGCTGCAGTCGCAGCGGGCGAATGCTTGGCCGCACTCGGAACCGACACCGGAGGGTCGATCCGACTGCCGGCGAGTTTCACCGGCACGTGCGGCCTCAAACCCACCTATGGCCGCGTCTCCCGCTACGGGCTCATCGCCTACGCTTCCTCGCTCGACCAGGTCGGCCCGATCACGCGGAGCGCACGTGATGCCGCCGCGGTGCTGGGCGTGATCGCCGGACACGACCCGCGCGACGCGACCTCCTCGTCGGAGCCGGTGCCCGACTACGAGGCGGCACTCAGCGGCGACGTGCGTGGACTGCGCATCGGCGTACCGCGCGAGTACTTCCCCGAAGAACTCAACGCCGAGGTGCGCTGTGCCGTCGAAGCGTCGATTGAACAGCTCACCTGCCGCGGCGCCCGCCGGGTGGACGTCTCGCTGCCCCATAGCCGCTATGCGGTCGCGACCTACTACTTGATCGCACCGGCGGAAGCTTCGTCGAATCTCGCGCGCTACGACGGC